>Ga0065711_1010773_pt1 | contig 13582 bp, 10 predicted proteins | sample Hoacrofraction12_FD_59098 | JGI IMG/M metagenome (GOLD analysis project Ga0065711, IMG submission 59098) | Hoatzin crop microbial communities from Cojedes, Venezuela - Epithelial fraction 12 v2 (version 2) | ecosystem: Host-associated > Birds > Digestive system > Esophagus > Crop | place... | reverse complement strand
CTCTGCCCAGCTTTCCAGCCTATCCAGGTCACGCTGAATGGCAGCACAGCCTTCCGGTGTGTCTACCACTCCTCCCAGTTTGGTGTCATCAGCAAACTTGCTGAGGGTACTTTCTAACTCTTCATCCAGGTCACTGATGAAGAAGTTGAACAAGACTGGGCCCAGTACTGACCCCTGGGAACCCCACTAGTTACAGGCCTCCAACTAGACTCAGTGCCACTGATGACAACCCTCTGAGCTCTGCCATTCAGCCAGTCCTCAGTCCACCTTAATAGCAAAATGGGTATACCTTCACCAAAAAGGGGAGATCCAGCTTTTATTTTACCAGGTTGATCAGGGCCAATATTTGAAATGATACTTTGTCTCAGCAATCACTGGAGTTTGAGTAACAAACCAAACCTTATTGTCCATTCAATATACAGATCCTTTCCAGCATTCCCAGGACGCATTTCTTGTTAATAGCTCCTTAGGAGCATCAACACTACTTCTTAAATACTGTGAAATTGGGTGAAGGTGTTTAGCTAAATTTGTGGCAAAAGTGAACTTTTACTCTATATGCAACTAAGTACAAAAATTATACTTCCACATACTTCCCTCTTTTTTTTGATTGGAATCTAGCTTGACAAGATGATCTACCACTCATATTTTACCCACCCTCATTTTCAGTGAAGGTAATGGTAAAGATGATGGTTCCTTTCATATATGGGCAATATGCAGTGTAGGAACTTGTAAGAAGATATCTATTTCATGCCAGACAAAGCTATCTTCCTTAACGGCTGGCACCCCTACTGAAGTGCAGTCACCCAATACATCCACAGACCTCATCCTCTTCTACTGCTTATCCAGCAGAGATACATTATTAGGAAACATGTTTTGCTCCTAGCTGGAGATGGCTACCATATGTCTAATATATGTACAGAAACGCAATAACCCCTTTCCTTCATTTCTCTCCATTTCTTCAGCTTAAGTGTCCACAGTTCCTTCTTCTGAGCCCTCATCTGTTTCATCCTCTTTCTGTATCTAAAATTGTACTCCCTGTTAAAATCCATCCCTTTTCTTTGTAGTACATCTGTGTCAAATCGGTAAATAGTCTAATGAGACCTTTTCTGTATTTATTATAACACAATATTAGAACAATGGAAAATGGAAACTTTAATCCCATCAAGATTAGTGTTATTTTTCAGAAGATTTTATACAATACTCCAAAAAGGCTGTCTTGATTGCACTGACCTAAGCAGAGATATATATTTGGCAGAGTCTAAAAAGGAATGTATTATTTCTGATGAGATGGCTGATAGTAAAAAGGAAGAACAACTTCTCATATTTATTTATAGAACTCAGAAAACTGTATTCTATATTCTTTTGAATGGGAGATATCCTCCCGTCCAAAAACTTTCCGTACCTGTCCACTTTTAAAGACTTTGTTACTGTGGACCAGACTGATCCACATCTGGCCCCACAAAAATCTGTTTTTTGGGGGGCAGGGAGAAATTTCTTGATATCTATTTGAATATTTAGACCATTTATATTTATAAAAGTTTCTACATCCTAACTTTTTTCAGAGAACATTTTTGATTTGTCCAATTAAGTTTCTATTCCCAAGACTGAACCTAATCAAATACAACTGGTTTTAAACACTAACAGTGAAATATATCTTGTAAAAAGAGCAGCACACCATTTACACACCTAATGTGCACACATCCCAATCCCTGTCGGCTAACGAATTGACCAAAATCTTTGCTGCAGCATTTAATAACTAAACCTCACTAGAAGCAGAATAGCTCTACTGCAAGCACAGAATACAAACTCTCACTCATTAGGTGTTCCAGGATTTTTTGCCTTTCTCCAAGAGGGGGTAATATGTCTCCATCACTTAATGTAATTTTTTATAACTTGTAATTTTTGGTTTGAGTGTTTACAGAAGTGTAAGAAGACACAGAAATATAGAAAGGGATCTACTGCCTCATTTGAGTTAGTTATTAGCTGTCTCAAAATTTCCAGTTAAAGGGATTGTAAGACCTTTTTAAAACTTTACAGCTCAGAACTGAAGAGTTTTGAAGAACCTCCACCTTTGGAAACCTTCCCAAAATGCTTTTCTGTATCAAAGCTTACTTTGCTGTACTGATTTGCAAGAAATTTGTTTGCCCTCTAAGAGAAATCTGCAGCATTTTTGGAACCAAGCCTGAAAACACAGAAATGCCACTTTTATGACCCACACAAACTATGGCTCCCAGACCAAAACTAACAGGAACAACCCTGCACTAACATCTTCTGCAGCAGACCAGAAGAATCTACGCTGCACAGCTGCTGCATAGCATGTGTTCAGTTTGAATCTCTGTGCGTAGTAAAGGATTGCGTGAGATGTAGACAAAAATGCTTAAAGTATTTTCTGTCACAAGGAAGGAAGACAAATTGTTAGCATTAGAATAAGCAAAGCTTTATTTCATACTAATTCATATACTTTGCCCCTATACAAAAGCCTGGCCTGCAATAACTTAATTCTTTTTGCCTTGTTACCATACCCAAATATTCTCTACATCCTCCCTCACCCAACCCATCTGGCTCCCACCCAGGCCTCCTAGTCACCAGCTGGGGAAGAGGCAGGACATTCTGTGGCAGGTTCCAAGATACTCGTGTGCTGTCTGATCCGTACTAACTGGCTTGTGACCTGGCAATAGGTCAATGTGGACTCAACTTCTAAACCTTTTACATGCTGGGGTCACTGGTTTGAGTAATTTCTTCCCTGCTCAATTGCCAATTTCAAGCTTATAGAAATATAATTATCTTTGAGATTCTTAGCGCTCTCTCAAATTTGGTTACTAGGGGAACACAAACTGTAAAGGAATATGAATGTATAAATTTAATTTCTTTAGGAAATCAGGTTATAAAAATGAAAATCAGAGAAACAATGCACTATCATTATTACAGGATAGCAAATTCTTTAAATTATACAAATATAATATGGAGTGACAGCAATGTTATACTGTAAGAAATTAAGGATATGGTAAGTGGCTTGAACATGTCCTGAGAGAAAGCTGTGAGCCCTTGAGGCACAAGGAGCAGTTTGAAGAAAGATGAAAAATAAAGAAACAAATGATAAAGGCAGTGGGAAGAGGCACTGAGCTGCTGTCTTTAGTCGAGCCTACGAATGAAATGAGACAATCAGGATCCCTGAGACAGGTTTCAGAAACTTCTACATTTTTTTGCCATAATTTCAACTGATACTTAGAAGCAGATTTTTTATTGGTTTGTTTTAATGGCTGCAATCCTCCTTTATTATGTCAATTCAGCATAGTAGCTGAACTATATGCATGTTGACCAGCAGATAGCATGAGTTTTTAGCTCTGAGAGGTATGAAATATTTTCTCAACTGACCAGTTTATCAGCTGCAAACATGTTTTAATCAGCTGTAGAAATGTAATTAAACTGAATATTAACAACACAATGAAGAACACACTGAAGCTCAAAAGTAGGGAGATCCTTTTTAGATAGAATTTATCTCTATTCTGAACATTTGCACAATCGACAGCATGCAGAAAATATTTATAATAGTAGTAATAACAAAAGCAGCAACAACAAAAATAAAATGCTGAACTGAAATGTTAAAGAAACGAGAGATTAGGAAGGGGATAATCAGGAAGGAGTATCAAATACAGCAGACAAACTATGCATGAAGAAACTTTCTGTGATAAGTCAAGGTATCTTAGAAAAAGTGCTTGCGTAGAGTGAAAAGTATGCAACTCAAATTGTATGTGACACAAAATGAAACTGCAGGAAGAATTGTTATCAGGATGCTCAAGATACATATAGAGGATGAGAAATTCAAAGGAGTGACAGCTGGAAAGAAGATCAGATCATGGGATGAATATACAAACTAAATTATCCTTGAATGTCAAAAGGAAAAAATCTGAGTAAGAATAAGAAATCGTCGGACAGAATACTTTATACTTCATAGAACAGCAAACGGTTGGATAACTGTGGCAATCTGAGTCAGACTGTAACTGAATGGGGATCGGGTTAGCCCCGACTGTTCCCAGAATTCTGCTGCAGGAAAAAGGTTTATGTCATCTCCTGTGCTCTTTTACCAAATGGACACAAACAACTCAAGGATGTTTCATAATGTTTCATTGGAACAGTTCACAGAAATGCTTTCTTTGCCACTAGAGAAATGGCCTACGATTTCTGAAAGCGTAATTGTCTGCTGTTTATTGAATACACTAAGCAATTTACTTCCTTTGATCATCAGAGCAAACAGAAATGCTTACCTGAAGTTGGCTTTGTTTCTGCTGGGCAAGCACAGTCCTGGTGTTAAAACAGATCCTTTAATTTTTTCAAGAGCTTCTTCTAATTGAAGAGCTGCTTTTGTCTGGACTACAGGGATTACAGTAAAAAACACAATGGAGAAAAATATTTTTAAAATTGGAATATTTTACCATAAAAGGTTTGGTTAAGTTTGGAAGCCTAAATCCAGCCTGTTGCAATAAACTGAGTGGTTTAGCATCATTAGACATGCTGCAGCATCTCTAGTTCCTCTGACACAAAACCCCAGTCTATATAAGTGTTTACAGTAACACCTGTATTCAACAGTTTTGCTGTTTGTTTTCACACTGCACTGTTGAAAAAGTAGGCGGTTAAAAAATCTAGCATCCACTTTATTTTTACATCGCTATTATTCTGCTCATGCACTAAGCCAAAGTCATGGCTTGCAGATATTTTATAGACGCCAAACTGTGAGTTACTAATCAAACCAGTGGAGAAAGAAAGAGTCCAGACAGGCACAAGGTATTGCCTCTTTCAAGTTAGCAAAAGCAGGGTAGAAAGTGGCAGAGGGAGAACTGCTATAAAGCAAAACCAAGGAAAAAAAATTGTGATTCATTATATTGCTACACAGTCTGGGCTGTCAGTAGAGCTACGAAGAAGCCCTAAACCAGTACTGTTCTATTTTGTTATTTTAATCTGACATTTGATCTTGAAGTCAGAGACATTACCTCACAGCTGGCACAACTGCAATTGGGAGAGTAAATCTGTTAAAGAATACCTAAGTAATATACCATATCTTAGGAGTTTCAACACTGGAAAGTTGACTGGAAATCAGACTTGGATGATGCTGTTAAAAACCCCTGCCAATCTGCACTGATTCCAAGAAAGCAGAAACTGAGCTGAAGCAATCATTATTTCCCAGCAGTGAGAGAACAGATTAAAAAGCTGACTAATTCAGCAAAAGTTATGTAATATATTAACTTATGCTAGGACTGCTTTTACTTAATCATAAACAAAGTGCACATTCTTGAACATTTCATATTTGGGGGTTCAAATAGGGGACAATTACACTACCCTAGTAACTTCCAGTGGCCTTGTAACACTTCACACCTAGCTGTGAAAGCACAGTGCTGTAAGCAATAAGCACACTGCAGTGAAAAAAGCAGGGAAAACCCAGGAAGCCACAATATCCTGAGGAGGTGATGTACTTACTGTGACTGGAATATAATATTTTACAATACAGTTTTTAGAAAAAGGTTTGGTTTTTTAATTCCCTCTACCCACTTTTGTTGTACGTATCAGACCTGAGCTTCTTGTTGGTTATGTTTTGTTTATACAAAAGCATTCAGTTTGAGTAAAGTTAATTGTTCTGTTTGCCTTCAATTATAATCTATTAAGAGAAAAACACTTGTACTGTGAATAATAGTTAAATTTTAATTTACAAACCTATTTGCTTGTGCTGAGAAAAACGCAGGTGAGCACGCTGGAACTTATCAGTTGCTTCCTGAAGTTTCATTTTCCTCTGCTGCAGAACTTGTTCTCTAAGCCTTCGTTCTTTTTCTTCTTCTTTCTTCCATTTTTCTTCAAATGCTCTGTATTTAAGAAGCAAAAGTAGATGATCCTTATGTTTTCTACATACATTTGCAAAAATATTTGTAACTTACTTGCGTATCAGTTTGTAATTTTAGTACAAAATCTTGCTTGTCCATAAATTAAATGCTATAAACTTCAGCACAACTGGATTTTTATGGTTTGTCTGAACATAAATGGGACAGTGGGTGGTGAAGAAGAGACACATCACAATCTTTTCCTTTTTTAGCCTCAACCAGAGATTTGATTCTTTCCTATGTGTGAATTAACATGCAGACTCAACCAGTTCTTCTCAGCAATGTGAATTTCACCACAGTCTTTGCATTACCATGTAAATGTATCACAGTGGGCAGATCAACAGGAAAGTGAATTGCAAATGATCTCTGTATGTGCCTTTCACAAGATGTCAGGGAAATAGTTTAAAAGTTGTTATTCAGAAATAGCACAAAGGAACTACAGCTTTTACCTATAAATATGTAAGACTTAGTATCAACTTCTAGTTGTTGAGATAATTCCTGAAAGACAATCAGATTAGTAGCACAAAATGGAATAAAACAGTACTGTGAAACTATGATTGACACAATCATGTGTTAATATCAAATATGTTAAATGTGTCCTTCTACTGGCTGGAAAACAAAGCAGGCTCTAATCGAAAACAACCATCATCACAAAGCTTTCCTTCGGTAGGCACAAGCTTGATGAAGCTATGTGGAACTTTTATTCCTGACGACGAAATCATCAGCTTTTACTGACAAGCTTAAACTAGCTCCTTGAGTGAAATATACCCAGTAAATTTATTGGCACAGTGCCTATGTAGGCTAGTCATATTTAAATAAGTGTTTTAAACTAAAAGAGGGTAGATTTAGACCGGATATAAAGAAGAAATTTTTTACAGTGAGGGTGGTGAAGCACTGGCACAGGTTGCCCAGAGAGGTGGTAGATGCCCCATCCCCGGAAACATTCTGTGCTAAAGGCAGTAATACTGTAAAAGTAACACTCTTCAAGTAAAACTTCTAAATCCCACCATGCAAGGATCACTACAACTGGGAGCTTCCCATCTTTAAAGTTCTCTGTGTGCTAGAAATGTGATTCTACAGGTCACCAGTACACTGCGTAGGTAGCATTGTCCTAGTACACTGTCCTAGCCAGCATTAGTGCGAAGAAAGGTAGTAATGTTTAGCCACATGTTCTTTCCTCCTCTCATCACGGGAAGATCCCTTCCCATAACTTTAAGCGCTTGCAGTTCCTTCATAGATCTTCTTGCTTAATCGAGTAAAGCTGCTACTTAACAAGGCTACTCCTTAATCTAGCTATTTTAATTATTCTTCCCTTTGCTTTTCAGGGAAAAAGTTCAAACTGAAATACTCAACTCGAGCCTCCCTAGTATCCCTTCAAAGTACTGACTGATCGCCTGTGAAAACAAATAGAAAAATAATTTGAAGTAGATACTTTTAATTTTAGAGAGTCTAAAGGCCGTAATTGCACAATAGTAAAAAATAGGAAAACCGCCAACTAATTCCCACGTACACACTTTTACAGGAATACCCACTTCAATCCACTTGGAAGCCAAAGCATAGCAGAGAGAAATATAAGGAACTTTCACTATATTGGAAATTCATATACGCACAGTTCTCAAAACATACTGAAACTAAAAACTGAGATTTACCAATTTTATGGACAAATGATTACATTTCATTAATAGAAACTGAAGACAAAATAGATATTATTTTTTTTTTGAAGTGGAAATGCATGGAATCTATTTCAGCTCTTCAAACCTTCCGTCACAAAGACTACATACTTGCATTCCTGCCACCATTATGAATGCACCTTAAACCTCGTCCTCATATCATAAGGGAGAACTGGAAGCTGTGTTACATCTGATCTTCCTTGCTTTGATACCACACCTCCAGTACTACCAATGTTAAGGTCAAGAAAGACAGTGGTGGAGCATATGAAAAGCCAAAAGCAAGAAGAGAGACAAAATGCAAAAGGATCCGCTGCTTTTGCTAATGTATGTGGCACTCTGGATTAATGTCTGCCAGGGTCAGAAATCAAAACGCCAATGTACACCATAAGCAATTACTGCTTCTACTTTGTAAGTACATTCACCTCAGAAAGCTGCTGAGACTACATCCTGTAAGGTATACAGACGGTAGCTTACATTTTAACAGCTTGTTTATTGCAAATGACACTTCATAGTTACACTTTCAAAAATCCAGGTGAATTTCTTCAATTCAAGGTAACACTTCTTCTAGAGATGAAGCTATAAAATTCTTCAGCTTCAAATGAAGGATGGGACAGAAGATTGACTTATGCAAAGAGAAACAATTAAATTAAAATATGACCCCAACACTGCAAGTTTCATTTGCAAACTTCAGTTTGTCAGCAAGCAGGAATGGCTTCACTTGAGGCATGAGGTGAAGCCAGACAAGCAGTTATCCAAAGCCAGAAAAAATCTGCAGAGGACTCTATCCACATAAAACGTCTTCTTGCAATTTGGTTAAAATTTCACAGGAACTTTAATTGCTCATACAATCCAGAAGTTAGAACTAAAAAAGTAGAACTAGAGTTCATTGTCAACTTTCAGTATTCCTGTATTTCACTCACATTAAAATCTGATACAGAAACCTGCAATATTTTACATCTTTATCCTGACTAAAGAGATAGGGAAATCACAACAGAAGAAAGAGACTTGTTTATCCTAGCAAGTACTTCAAACACATTCTTCTTGATCACCTCAATATTTCTAGAAACTGCACAAGGAGGCCTTTAGTTGAACTGTAGTTGTTAAACTCAGACATGTGGGAAATTCTACAACTTTGCACCTGGATTAGTTCCAGCATATAACTCCAAAAAGGAAAGAGTAAATTCTGACAGAGTCTTTATTTTTCAAGCGATTTTGGAGTGTGACTTAGCTGCACTCTGCCACATTCCTAATAACTGGCATAAAAAAAAGACTGTTGTTCCATATAGCTGGAAATGGACAAGTCCAAATGCTGATGCAAGAGGTCTTTTTCACCACAGCTCATCATGATCACTGTTTGGTTTGGATTGAGGGAGAAAAAGGATCTTATTTTAAATGTAAGAAAATGCATTAAAGATATTCAGTGAAGCCTGCATCATTAACTTCTTGACCTCACAGAATGTAAATGGTGACACCCAGGTGCATTATGTAAAATAAACAATTTTACAAATGCACACTGACATCTCACAGAAAAATAGTTAAAGTAAATGTTTGTTCATCCACTCTCTTTAAGCCACCAGCTTAGGTTCATATCACAGATGTAACACTGGCAAAAGAGTATGGCTTTAAGATGGAGAGTTAGCAGAAGAATTTCCTGAACGGTGTTTTTTTAACCCAGTTTTTCTGTCTACTATAAACAACCCAGACCTGCAGCAATTTTTGAAACAGCTGCCAAAATGTTTATAGTGAATTTGGAATACGAAACTTAAAATATTTAGCAGTTTCACATATACAGACATTATGTGGAAGGTATTTTTATGTTAAAAACAGTATGACTAGATGGTGGAACTATTTCCTGGTTAATTCCATTAAATTGTCTTCACAGTGAAGTGATGGATGCTGCATTCCCAGGTGGACTAAATGCTTACTACTACCTCAGATGAAAATAAAAAAAGGAACACATATAGTGAATATAGAATGCTATGAAATGAACCTTCTGATACTGGGTTGATATTATTCATCCATTGCCATATGACACTTGCAAACCAGTGCATAGCAAATCCAAAATTGAGGTAGGAGGATGTTTGTATACTTAAGGACTACAGCAAGATCAAGAAAAGGCTAGAATGGGGTCTCACACTCAACATCCCCTTCATGGGCAAAGAGGGAAACACACCTTATATGCTTACTAAGATCTGCGGACATTGCCCATAAATCAACTTTTTTCTTTAAGTGACATACTTGCCAGGACCACAGGATCGTATATTAATTCTAATCCCACATAATCTTTGATTATCACATGCTGAATACAAAAGGACAGCCCCAAATTGCTGTAAGGGCTTTGGAAGGAGCGACCCTTACAATGTCATAAGGTCTCACAGAGGGCTGGCCTCCAAAGTGCCCCAAAGGTTCACAGGAGGGCTGCCCACCATCCACCAGTTGTTACACTCCAAACCTTATTTATAGGCAAAAAGTCAGCACACCTTATATAAAGCCAAGAACTTTTTTGTTAGCATATAATCATTATTAATCCTGATACAATTGTTACCAAAAATAATAATACAGTAAGAATACTTCTATACAGAGAAAGCCACAATAATCGTGATAAAACAGTTTGAACTGTTATTCACACATTGAGTTTCTACCCTTTTTCCTGATGCTTGTGGTTCCATTGTTCCTCTGCATCCCAAGGCTGGTGGTTTCATTCTGCTGGTGCTGCGGTGAGCTGTCAGCATCTGGAGTCCCTTCACCAGCAACAACAGGATGTTCGTGTTAGTGCTTTTTTCTGCCTCACCTCAGGATCCACTTGGAGTCATTTTTCTCTTTGCTAACATGCTTTTACACCTTTGCCATTTCTTCATCAATCTGCAGCTCCGCAGTACCTCCAAATCTACCATACATGGTGCCTTTTACATATATTACATACTATTCTTTTGTTCTCTTTGTTATCCCTGAAACCAGTTTTGTCTGATCTAGGTCTGCATTTCTTTAACCTTCTATCGGTGAGTTGTTTATAGCCGCGGGGTCTCCAGTGCCAAGTCTGTGCCCCATCTCTTACCAGCCCCTGCCTGTACGCCTCTACACCGCATCCTGCACCTCCGGTTCTCGAGGCCTCTGCTGTCGAACCAGGCCTGTACTCCCCCACACTACATCATGATGTTAGAGTCATAAATATCTCATTCTCTACATAGAATTACTGCTTGTTACTTCAATCTATATAAAACTACGGTCATACCATAAAAAGATAAACAAACGCAAAATAAATTAGCCACAGACACCTGGACAATCAGAGAAATCGCTGTCACAGCTAAACCAAGCACAACAAATCTGCGCGCAGGGCAAGGAAAGTTCAGAGAGAGCAAGCTTGGCAAGCCTCTGTCTGAGGCCTCGCAAATTCAGCACAATCCTGTGGCCGGTTACCAGAAATGGCAATACCACGTTTCGGGTCTACATCGTTACAGTGACCACTACTTTTCACAGTTTCATTCTTATGTTGAAAGCAATACAAAACTCTTAACACTTTGCCCTCTCTGTTTACCAAGTGCTAACTTTTTTCTCCTATTTCTGGCACTAGACTGCTTCTCATTCTCTATCAACACCATCGATGAATAATTTAAAGAGCTTATATTAAATAATCAATAATAATCAGCCAGTAGGTGGAGCACAAAGCTTGTGTGTATGTTGAAAACAAAGTATTTTTGAAAAAATAACAGTAATGGGAATAGAGTGGAAACTGATATAATTTAGGAAAGCATTTCCTTCCTCAATTACAACACATGGATTAGCTATTCAGATTTCAAGGTAATTCAAAACGCTGAACCCAGACAGCTGACTGTAAGGTTTATTTAAAAATGCACATAGACAATTACATTTCCAGCATGAACCAACCACCTGCAGCCAGTAACGTCACATTAAAATGGGATACACATTTTACATTGAGCAGTAACAGTGGGATGGTTGCAGTCCCCAGCACACTGGCAGCTGGTATTTAAAAAGTACTGTGTTATATAAACACAAAATATGATACCCTATTTATTTACATCAAGTATGTGTTTAGTCAGTAGCTCCTATTTCCAGAATACTGTTATTTAAACAAAATATCTGTCAGCTACTGCCCCAGAGCACATTTAGTTCTTAAGCTGATCTTGAAATTGCAACTTCGTGTATTAGTGAGACAATAAGAGAATTACTTTCTTGATACTAGGGCAAATTTCTAAAAATAATCAGTAGGCTGCTTGTTCACTATGTTGATGTACTGCTAACACAAAACCAAGGAGCTTGGTCAGTACAAGAGATGCAAAGAAACTAATAACTTCGGATAGGATAGGAGTACAGGTTCCTCTAAATATCCACTTTGAAAAAGATCTGTGACTGAAGTTACTGAGATTTTGCTTTGCAAAGCTATACTTGGTCTTTTCTGTGCAAGTGATGTGTTTGTCTTTTACTAATAAACCAATTAACTGAGCACATCGTGTCAGAAGTCATTTATAATACTGAAGCTGTTGCATTTTAGAGGTATTGACAACAGATGAATACAACATTGTCAGGGAAAATCTCATTGCAAGTACATTTAGAATAGCCTGAAAACAGCAGACTTCAATCTGCAAGCTCTCTGCATATGCAGTTCTTGTTAGCTGGGCACTAGAGGCTATCAGACTTGGACTCAGCCTTGGTATAACCTTGTTCAAAGGTAGCTTGGTGGTGGTTCTTCAAAAAAACACAAAAACAACCCATAGAAAAGTTTTCCCGCACAATGCAACACGAAGAGAATGAACCTAAATGACACAAGATTGAGAACAGGGCAGAAGCTCTGATACATCTTCTCTACATCTCTGTGCTAATGGAAATTCACTGCTATTACTTTTCAGCAGAGGCTTTGCAAATTTAAGGTTGACATTAAATTTGGTCATGTTTGACCAACTTGATAAGCTTCTTCAAAGAAATGACTGGCCTGGTAGATAAGGGGAAAGCAGTGGATATTGTCTAAGTGGACTTCACCAAGGGCACTGATACTGTCTTCTATAAGATCCTCATAGACAAGCTGTTGATGTATAGGCTGGATACGCAGACAGGGAGGTGGACTGAAAACTGTCTCAATGGCCAGGCCCAGAGGGTTGTGATAGGTGACATGAAGTCTGGTTGGAAGCCAGTAACTAGTGGTGTACCCCAGGGGTCAATACTGGCCCCAGTCCTATTTAATATCTTCATTAATGATCATGGATGATGGGGCAGAGTGTACCTTCAGCAAGTCTGCAGATGACACAAAACCAGGAGGAGCGGCTGATACATCAGACGGTCCTGCTGCCATCCAGAGGGACCTCAACAGGCTGGAGAAATGGGCTGGCAGGAACCTCATGAAGGAGAAGTGCAAAGTCCTGCACCTGGGGAGGAACAACACATGCTGGGAGCCACCCCGCTGGAAAGTAGCCTTGCAGAAAAGAACCTGGGGGTCCTGCTGGACACCAAGTTGAACACGAGCCAGAAATGGGCCTTTGCTGCAAAAAAAGCAAAAGGTATCCTGGGCTTCATGAGGCAGAGCATTGCCAGCAGGTCGAGGGAGGTGATCTTTCCCCTCTACTCAGCACTGGTGAGGCCACAGCTGGAGGACTATGTCCAGTTCTGGGCTCCCCAGTACAAGAGAGACATGGGCATAGTGAAGAGAGTCTGACAAAGGACCATGAAGATGATGAAAGGACTGGAGCATGTCTCCTGTGAGGAAAGACTGAGAGAGCTGGGACTGTTCAGCCTGGAGAAGTCTCATGGGGGATCTTATTAATGTCTATAAATACGTGGAGGAAGGGTACGAAGAGGATGGAGCAAGGCTCTTTTCAGTGGTGCCCAGTGACAGGACCAGAGGGAATAGGCACAAACCGAAACACAGGAGGTTCCCTCTGAACATCAGTAAACACTTCTTACTTAGGGCTACAAGGATGGTGAGGGGACTGGAACATCTCTCCTACGAGGAGAGGCTGAGGGAGCTGGGCTTGTTCAGCCTGAAGAAGAGAAGGCTGCGAGGGGACCTAATATATACTTACAAATATCTGAAGG
>Ga0065711_1045268_pt1 | contig 13585 bp, 8 predicted proteins | sample Hoacrofraction12_FD_59098 | JGI IMG/M metagenome (GOLD analysis project Ga0065711, IMG submission 59098) | Hoatzin crop microbial communities from Cojedes, Venezuela - Epithelial fraction 12 v2 (version 2) | ecosystem: Host-associated > Birds > Digestive system > Esophagus > Crop | place... | reverse complement strand
GTCGGCGCACGGCAGGGCGGGCCCATGGCGCTGTGTTTCTCCCCCCCCAGGGACAGCGAGGAGGACGAGCGGCCGCAGCCAGAGGCCGGCTCCAGCAGCGGGCATGGTGAGCGCTTCCTTCTGGGGCTGGTGCCTCCCCGCGCCCCAGGGCCCTCAGCCTCACCGGGGTTGGGCCAGCTCCGGTGGCAGAAGGCCTTCTGGTGCTCTGCGTCGACTTGAAAGCCCTCCTCTACCTCTTTCCTCGTGCTGTCCTCCTTGCTGCTAGCCACGGTAACCGAGGCCAGCGATGAAGTGTCCGCGGGCCCGACTGAAGCGCGGTGGCTGTCCCTTGTGGCAAACGGGAGGCTAGCTCTGGAGAACTGTCCTCTCCTGTGTCTCCTGTCTGTCCTGGGGTGTTCAGGGCTGGTGGAAAGCCTGCTTGCATTCTCCAGATAGTCGATGTGGGAGTGTGGCCAAACCCGCTGCACCACTCAGTGGGTTTGGTTTCCTTCTGTAACACCTGGAAGAGTGAGTTAGTATCGCAGCAAATGGGGAAGATCCAGGTTTGGATCTTCTGTTATGTCTTCTCCTCTTGCAGAGAACAGGCCTTCACCCAGGGAGCTGGAGGAGCTGGAACTGCTGAACAGGGCCTTAGAGAAGGCACTGAGAGTCAGGAAAAGCATCTTGAAAACTCCATTAGAGGCCCAGGGAGCTATAAGAGAGACATCTGCAGGTGAGGGACCTGCTCCCAAGAATGCTGAAGAGCAACAAGTGCCTGCACCTGTTGAGGGTGTTCCTGAGAGCACAAAGGTGAGAGCTTTGAGCAAAAAGCCTGCCTCTTTGAAGAAACCCTCTCCATACCAGTTAAGAGCCCCTTACAGGACTGACCCAGAGGTGAAAAAACTGCAAAGAAAAGCCCCAGCCAGATGTGCTTCTCAAGGTCCAAGGACAGCTGGGAAGAGCTCCTCAAAAGGGGTGGCTTGCAAACAAGGAGGATGTCATAAGACAGCAATCAGCTCCAGTGACAGAGAGACCTGTGCTGCATCTGAATCCCAAAAGATACCTGGCTTGTCCAGATCTGCCCTGAATGAGCAGCAAAGCTTTTCCATAGGGGATTCAGCTGGGGGAAAGAGCTCTCTAGCTGCTGGTAGGCACCTACTTGATGCAGAGAAGAAAAGCTGTAGTTCTCTGGGAGAGCCCAGCAGAAGGCAGGACACCACAACTGAAGGTGTGTTGAGAAGAACCACCTCGCCTCGGACAGTGACCCTGCAGGAAAAGGGGTAAGTGCTGAGAGATGGGCACCTCTGTCTTGTTCTGCTTGACATTTAGACTAGCACATCTGCGAAGCCTGCTCTTTGATTGCTCTGTAGGGCCCAGCTGGGTTTCACCGCTGCTCAGATCCTTCTCAAGAGGAAGGATTCTTTGCAGTTTAAAAGCCTTTGTTGTGATTGAGTAAGTGTTTTCATTTTAAGGGCTTTCTCTTGGATGGCTGGAACTTTGAAAGTGTTTTAATAAACAGACACTTGATATTTCATAGCCCCTTGTGAGTGTTTTGGAAAGTTGTCTCTGTAGACCCTTCCTGAATCTTAGTTTTCCTCTGAGTGCGCTATGTATTACATCTTATTGATTTTTTTTTTTTTCTTCCTTACATAATGCTAATATGTAATGCATGAATTCTCTCTCTCTCAGAAAAGCATATGCCCAATGCTGTTTAGAGAGATGGCATCTGGGTTTAACAATAGACCCTTTAACCTGTAAGATACTGCCTGTGTAATTACACAAATCAGTATTGACTAGAATGCAGTAGTTTCAAGTGTTTGGTGTAGGAAGAATTATGAAGTGAATGTTGCTGAGATTCTCTGTGGAAAAAGAAGATTGGATTTGCATTCAGGCCAATCTGTCTTGTTTAAAAAAAATTCTATATTCTATGTGCTTTTTGCTTTAAAGAAATTATGAAGTTCAGATCTGATGCATGCCTGTGCCTGGAAAACGTTAAGAAATCATTCTCAACTGCCACAACCCAACTTGTGTTTGTGCGGGGAGGAGATTATCACTGGTCTTGTGGTGTTGGAAGAGACACAGGATGCTGACAAACAGTTGCTGGGGGAACAGGAATCTGGATTCAAATGTTTGTTTACTTAAAATCCAAACTCTGTTCTCATGTCTGCATGTGACTCTAGCTGTAACTGCCAACCCACATGTTTTTGCAATAACAAGTTAGGAGTTATTCTGCTTCAGAGTTAAGATGTATATTCCCGATGGAAGCTGAAATGTCCCTTTCCTGTTTCCTTGAGTGCAATGTGGTGCTAAGCAGCTAAGCAAAGCTGCCTCATCGTGCTCGGGTATGGCAGCAGAGTCAGGGAGATCTGCTTGTGCTTAGGTCTGTAGCGATCAGCTTTCCTAAACGTGTTGTTTCCATGTCTGTAGTCTGCCTTGTCAGGGCTCTGCCCCCAGCTTCTCACCTTGGACGAACCTCTGACAGCTGGTGGCAGGATGCGGGAGCTCTCCCAAGTCGGATCAGTGATGCTTGTGGAAATGAACAAGCAGACTGATCCTCCTTCCTTGAGGACAGGCTGAAGGCAATGGTGGATTCAATTTTCAGGGTTGCTGACACCTTCCGTTACAGCTAAATTAATTTCAAATTTAGACAAAACGTCGTTTTCTCTGAAGAAAAGGATCTGCTACTCTCTGGAAGTCAAGACTGATGGTTCCCTTATTTTGTAGGTGCCGTCTGAAGCTACCCCTTCCCTACAGGAAAGCCTATTCCAGGAACTCCAGGTAAGACCAGCCTGATCTGTCCCATCCACAACTACCCTCTGCTTAAGGGCTGTGAGGAGGGGTCACGTGGGGGAGACCTGGCTGGTTTGTGGGACACAGACCCCACAGTGTGTGGGGCCTGAACTCCGAGCAGGAGGAGTGGTTCGATACAGTGTCTCTGGAAGGCTGTTTCTGAGGATGTGTGTTTTCATGTTATTCTAGCCACTAGTGTTACACTTATTTTCAGAGTGCTAATCCCTGTTCATCCCCAAGTTGTATAGGTACTGGAATGCTTTAGTCATGGGGTTAACAGTGCTGCAGAAGTCTCTGCTGATACTGTATACTAGTAGTTGAAGACAGGAAACCCTGTGGGGGGGTGTGCCTGTATACTCTGTACAACGAAGGATTTTCCCAACTGGTTGCTGACCTGAACTGCACTGCTGGGGCACCTCTCTAGCCTGGCGGTACTGTGGCTGTGTGCGTACGAATCTGATTCCTGCTGATGAACTCTCTTAAATAGAGCCAGTTACAGTATTACTGCACTGATGGTGCAGGTGGTTGGGTTTCTGGTGAACTTGGTGCTCTAGTCTGTTCTCCAGTACTCTGGAAGGGTTGCCCACCATTTCCTTTGAGAAATCTTGCTGTAATTCAGCAGACTTCTCATTATGCGGTTTGTCCAGATGTTAAGTTTAAACCCTATTTTAAATCTAGCTATAGCTGCTTGTGCTACCCTCAATAATTCCTCTTCCTCTTGGGAACTGTCATTTATCAGACACTAATTTGTTAGTTGCCCGTCAGCGGGTGGTAAACACTTTATTCCCTTAATATTCACTTGTAAATTGAGCCTTTCAGCCTCCTAATCACTCTGGTGTAATTTTACACTCTTCACTATTACTTTCAACTCGGTGACAGACTGAAAATAACCTTCGCTCTAAAGATCCATTACAGAGGGAATGCATCTTGCCTGGTAACTTCTGTTCTTTTCTGGTCCATTAACCTTGCTATTTCTTTGCATAATGTGTTTTTGAAAATTGCAGTTTCTATCATGATTTAAACGATCCATTTGGATGGAGAGAAGAAACATGCATACTGGGGTTACAGTCATGCACTGCATAACTATTTTAAGCTTCCTCGTGATAGCTGTTACTTATTCCGGCAGGTTTTGGGAGACTGGCTGGGATGCACTGGCTCTTTAAAGCAATCCTTTACTTAAAAGTTATTATGGGGACTGTGCTTCAGTGGGGATGTTGAACTCTACAAGTGAAATGCACCTCTCTGGTAGCATTACTATTTCTGTAACACTTTCTTTTGAAGGCTGGACTCTGATACAAGGTCCTGGCCATCTTAGTTATGATACTGTCCTAAACCTCTATGCTTTGTGTCCCTGACACTGATGCACTGCTGTCATGCTTCTTGCCAAACATACCACGGTGTCAAAAAAAAAAAAAAAAAACAGTATTAAAGAAAAGTCCTGAGGAGCCTTGGCATATGAAGGAATCGCATAGGTAGGGTGATAAGACAGAATTAATGATGTTCTGCAGGTTCACATTCTGCTTATAGAAATCTGTTGTCTCTCTTATCATGGCTGTAAGTCCTTCCCCGCAAAACAAGTTAAGAGAATTAACATAGGTGTTTTGCAGTGTCTAATGCTTTCTGCGGGGTATCCTTGTTGATCTAATACCAGCTGTCAAAAATGGTGGGAGGAATGGCTAGTAAATAACTTGTGAAAGAGGGGTGAGGAAGATGTTTGTATTTAAGTGCTGATATGTCATATTGGTGTGTCGCAGCTAGGTGTGAGCACTGTCTGCTACAATGGAGCAGAACTCCACCTCCTGCCCGTTTTGAATTTTCAGGACATGGGAGAGATGTCGTCTCTGCCAAACGAGTGCAGATGCAGCAGCTGCAAGGAGCCATTTTATAGAGAGGATCCAGTCAACCGTATCCTTTCTCAGCTCACTACCCCCTTCCACGAGCACGTGGTGCAGTACGGCAGGCTCCGGGTGCAATCAGGCTGCAGCGTGCTCCTATCTGGAGAGAGTTATGCTTCCAATAACAGGAGTTCAAGCTGGGTGTCTAGGAAGTGTTTTTCTCATAGTGCAGCTCTTGAGCAGTCATAAAACTTTTGATCCAGACAGACAAGGCCACAAGCCAAGCATGCCATACACAGCAGTACTGTCCTCGCCTTCCATCGGCAACGCTGCTTCACGAGCTGCTTGCCCTGTGCCACTGATCCCGACTAGCCCGGCCCAGGGCTCAGGGTAGGGCACAGAGCTGGTGATGCGAAACCTTCCTTAAGCTGCTGCTCTTTGAGTTTTGTTCACCAATGCCGGCCTTCAGTCCTGCAGAGATAGAGGAGGAATTAAAAGTCCTGCAGGATGTCCCCTCTCTTCTGAGCCAGTATGTGGAAGCTGAGCCTGCAGGTAAGGAGGGGGAAAAACAAAAAGGGGGACTGGAGAGGGCAGCAGGTGGAGTAAGGATGATTTCAGTGGGCTCCGGTTCCATGTGTCTTGTGCTCTTAGCATGTGCTGGACATGAGGGACAGGAGCCTTCTCTACCTAAAATGAGGGCTGGTGAACCCAAGGCCTTTCTAGAAACTGTTGTTTGTGGGGGGAAGGTTTCAGTATGCTCATACCTGCTGGTTTCTTCTGCTTCTCTTCTAGACCATCCCACTCTACAAAGAGAGTATGAAAGCCTTCTAACCTTGGAGGGTTTGCAAACCAAGGTTTCCCAGTGCCTGAATAAGCTGCAGCTTCTGCGAGCAGGTGAGCCTGTACCTGATTTTGTAGTCAGGTGTGAATGTGGCCAGCTATGCTTGAACAGCAGCTTGCTATCTGTGTGCAGAACACTGTGGGCCAACATAATTTTTCTTCTGGTTATCTTTATCTATGATCTGGCATGTAAAATTCTTTGGTGGCAAGCAAAGCCATGGTATCTGTTTGCCACCAACCTGTGTTCCAGAGAGGCTTGGGACTTTTAGCTGCTGCAATTCAGGAGGGCTGGTGATGGAGCTATTGAGACATACGGGAGAATGCATACCATAGCTTAAGGTGGCCTGATTGTTCTGTGTGTGAGGAGTTTACCCTGACTAGTACAATGTCTTTAGTCATTCATTTCTAAAAACAGTAAGTAGATCATGTATGTTAGGGCGGTGAAACACTGGAATGGGTTGCCCGGAGAGGTAGTGGAGGCCCAGTTCCTGGAAACGTTCAAGGCCAGGTTCGTTGGGGCTCTGAGGAACCTGATCTGGTTGAAGATGGCCCTGCTCATTGCAGGGGGTTTTGGGCTAGCTGACCTCTAAAGGTCCCATCCAACCCAAACCATTTCATGATTCTATTCTGCAAGTACAGATTTAACTTGTGTATTTCTGCCTCCTGCCAATTCTTCCACTCTGGCAGCTGTGGAGTCCCAGGTGAGGCTGCGCCCAGACTGCACTGGGGACATAGGAAGCTGCTCTCCAGCCTGTGTTCCTCCCAGGGGACAGACGTGTGACAGTGCAGGCATGCTGGCTGTGCCTCTCCTTTGTTACTCCAGTTTCCAGGAGCTGAGCGACCTGTTTGCCTTGAAGCTCAAAGTGTCAATTCTGCACCAAGAAATTGCCTTACAAAAGGTGAGTCTTTAAAAGTGTTAGTGCTCCTGGAGTAGGGCAAGAAAGGGGCAACTGGGGGGCAACAGCTGGCATACAGGGCCTTGCTAGCGAGCAGCAGCACAGCAAGCTCTCCAGTGGTGTTTCTATGTTTGTCTCGTGTCCAGGTCCCATCAGTGCCTTGCTTACTTTGTAGATGAGTGGACTTACTTTTTTTTGTTAAGGCCAGAGCAGAGGCCTTTATATGTCAGGCCCTCTCCTGATAAGATTTTGGGTCTTTAGCTACTCTTTCAGAGTTTGACAGTGGAGGATGTTGTTGGTAATGCCTGAAGACTCCTGGTAGCCTCTTACAGTCCCATTAGGGCACCCATTCTGTCAGTCCTGTGTGACCTTCAGCTAGTGAGCTCCTCTGCTGTCTGCTCCTTTCCTTTTAAATCTCAAACCACTCTGCTGATGATCTTGACTTTACCATTCTGAGACTGCCCATTAAGAACATGGTAGGATGTCAGTCTCTCCACCGGCCTGAGCAGAGTACTTGCTGCACAGTGATCATTTGTTCTTCTCAACCAACAGCAGCAATGGGCAGAGATCATCTGTGAAATCACGTGTACTCCTTTGACCTAGCCTTTGTTGTTGATCTGAATGATAGAGACTTAGGAAAAGGCATTTTTTTGTAAGTCAGGGAAGAGTTAGTCATAACTGGCCACACTTCACCCTCTGGCTGAAGATAGATTTCTACCTGTCTTCAAATGGGACTTTAGCACTATAATTCTGAATTATGGGTTCCGAGGGGTTTGATTTTTATCTGCCCAAAATGAAGTAGTGACCCAAGCCTGCCACCTGATGCTTCATTGACTGACTCGATTTCCTCTGCACCTGTATCTAAATAGGTGCTTTGTGCTGGGTGAGCTCGGAGTATCTGAAGCAGCTCTGTGCAGTGTGCAACATAGGTGAAAATCTTGGGATAGGTGAAGTGAATGGACTTGGTACAAAATAAGTACTCTGGGAAGGGACATACATATTTCTGGGCCAAGCCTGTCTATTGCCTTTCCACGGACAAATGCCAAGAATTGTAGAAAGTCCTGGTAGCTCTTAGCCTGTCTGGTGGTGAAGGCCTATTTGCTCTATTCTTATGGATCAGGAGCAGACCAGACAGATGGAAAAGAGAAGGGATTCTCTCTTAGGAAGTGGAGCAGTGTAGCATTCCTTCATGTGCCAACTTTCCCCTTAGGTAGCTTTCATGTCTGCAGCTCTTAAATCTTCCCCGAGACTAGCAGCTGTGACCTGTTTCCCTGTCCCTGTGCAGAGACACATGGAGAACAAGAAAGGGAACCCCCTGCAGGTGCCCTGTACTCTGTTCTGTTTGGATCTTCCTTTATTTCCACTGCTGAAAAATGCTTTGAGGGAGGTGACTCACACATGCAGTTGATTGTCCACTTTTCTTCTGGGAAGGCAGTGTGTACAGTGGGCTGTGTGGGTTTTCAATGTACAGACTGCTCAGACTTCATTAGCTGATGCCAGCTGAGGAAAAAAAAAATCCTAGGCAAAATTTCTGAGCATTATTTCAAGAGTGGGGCACTAAAGGCTAACTTTTGTCCTTTGATTGGAAGTTCATCTGTGCTGGAGTTGTCAACCACAGTCATAATCCCGGAGTTTTGTGCTGTTAATTATCCTGTGACAGGCCAGTGGGTTGTTTGAGAGCATGGACTGATACCATGAGCTAGACTTAAAAAACCAGAGGACTTAATAAACAGGAGGCCAGGTTGGGGAATGTTGGACATCCTGTGCTGCCGAGGAGGCATGCAGCACTGTTCTGTTTGGGCTGGATGGAGTTAGTCACTTGCCCGTCTGTCTTGGATTAATGTGACCCAACTGAGATGTGACAGGAACAGTCATAAGTGAAGGGCTGAATTTACTGCTGGGTGAGTAAGCACTTCTCTGTGTGGTTACCCCGCTCCTGAATCAACATCAGCTTCAGCTTCTTGCGCAATTCTGATCTTGTCCCAGTTTTGGCCCATCTCTGCAGCAGTGGAAAAGCACTACCATTTATCTTGCTGCTCTAGAAACGCTGGGTGCCTGCTGGTGTACTTCATGAGCAGAGAATGAACAACTCTGCCTTTGTTAAATATGACAAAAGAAAGCATCTGTCTATCCATTAGCATGTTATTAGTCATGCTGCTGAGGTTAGATTAGACTTGTTATGCAGCCACTGCACTTCATGGAATCCTAAAAGTGCACACTGGCTCTGGTGACATGTCTCCTTTGCTCCTGGCCAGGTCATGATGGCAGAACTCCTGCCTGTCCTGGAGTCCAGGCTCTACCCGGAGGCCCCTGCGGCTCAGCTGTATCGGGCGATTTACACGCAGCTCTGTGAAGGAGGCAAGCGATTCCCTGTGCTGGTGAGGGACGAGCTGGCAGACTGATCCGGTGGGGACCTCCTACTTGCCATTCACGTAACCAGAGACAGTTTTAAGCAATAAATATTTTCTATTAACATTTTTACTCTGCCCATTTGTCCAACTAAATTTCAGGTGTCTTTTTTCTTTTTTTTTTTTTTTGTCTTTCATATCACTCTTGTGACCTGCGAACTCCAAAGCTTTGTGAAGCCCATTCAGGGCTGCATGGACACTGGTTTTTGTTTTTCTTTCAAGGTCTGTCTCTGGCTAGCTCTAGATTCGTGACTGCCTCAGTCGTGACACTGGGCTCCTGAATGTGGATTGTGTAGCAGGCAATGAAACATGATTTATATTGATCAGATAGCCACAGGAGGGTGGGGCACAGACCTCCAGCATCTGAAAATCCAGAGAACCTGAGCTACTGCTTCCCAGTTACTCATCACCAACTGGCATATAACCAGCATTATAGTGATCGCTGTCTAATATGCACTGACTAACAGTGGTTTTGATATCTTTGCCCACAGCGGCCCAGGCCACGTGCAGTAGTGCCTCTTGTGGAACTACTCTGGTTTGCGGGTACCTGCTCTGAGCTGGACTGGTGCATGGACCAGAGTGCAGCTGGAGTAGTGTCTTCTCATTGGGCTCAGTTCAGGGCCCCTCCAGGCAGCTTCACGACCGGCCAGGCTCTTTTGTAAGGACTTAGACCTAGCCTACAACTGAAGTACTTTTACTGGATCGTTTTATCTGGTGACTGCTGCGGCAGCGGTCTAAAAAGGGTTGGGGTATCCACACTTGAGAGCGGTGTCAGGGAGTCTGGCTGCAGGCGGAGGGAGCGGGTGAGCAGCCCAGTAGATGGCACTGGGCTCTTGGTGTTACTGCCCAGCCTGGCTGGGAGATGCTGCAGGAGCTGTCTTCCGCAGGGACTAATGCGACATCCCGCCTGGCTAGGGAAAACACACATTCTGTGGCAATTCTGACCTTGTCACTATGGGAAAATTCCAGCTTCGGTTCCTCATGCATCTTAGGTCTTTGCTTGTAATCCCCAAGTCCCCTGGCATTTCTATGTGACAGTTAAAGCGGTGTGTTAGTCATGTGGAATACCTTGGACTGTGAGCACTTGGAAGTCTGTTCAAGGAAGGGCCACTGTGTACCACTGCTGATTACAGTTTGACTTGCTCTCTGTCTCTTAGCTGGACTAGGACTGTTTGCTTGGGGGGATTTAGCTCTTAGCAGTGCTGACAGTTGTCTTTTCTTGTTTGTTTTTTTCAAGGCCGGAGGTAGTTGTTCCTCTCTTCTGAATGTTTGGCCCTTTCTGACACTGAGAATTAGCTAAAAATTATTCATGTGATAGATGAAAATCAGCTGCTTTTACTTTCACTTTATTTTTTTTCTTTATTGCCTGCAGTTCTTTGTAGATGGTATTTGATTTCCCATGGAGTCTGCAGGGCAGGAGTTTGTTGCCTTCTTCCCCACTGCAGCGTGCAGAGGAGTCCTGCATGGTTTACATCTGCATGGTCTACAAGGGAAACCATGCTGTGGTCAACGGCACTGGAGGATTGTGAGGTATTGACTAAAGGGCTGCTTGCAGGAGCAAACACTGCCTCCTAAATTAACATGGTCGTATGCCATGGGCATTAACATCTGCATATTTGAATTTGAGGTGACATTTGGTATTGTTAATTATCGTGCTGTTATCCATAACTTGTGTTTGTAAGTACTGCATGAGTCATGGAGCATCTGCTTCTTGGTGCAGATCAGTCCAGTGTAAATTGGCAGTAACTTCACTGCCGCAGCCAGGACTGCATAGGTGTGAGAGGACTGTGAAAAAGACTGAGCCCACACACATGGGTTCACAGGGGTTGTTACAAGCTCAAAAGGCAAGCTGACACCATAGGAGGGGTATAGAAGGGGAGCACAGCTCCTAGTATGACGACAGGCAGGTAGCTGGGTGGTTTTGTGCCTCTGGGTGCAGTGTGGTCTTATTACTCTTCCTACACCATGTGAGAGACATTTTATAATTTTCATAAATGTGTAAGACTTTAGATCATTTGAATGACTCACTTCAAATGAGTCTTGTGCTATAGCAGAACTGAAGATTCAACAGTAACTTAACTCAGCGGTTGGGGGATCTTTTTTGTTACAAAATGTGCCATTGTTATAGAAAGAAATTATACTGGTATGTCAAATTGAGATGAGGAGAAAAGAAAGACAAGAGGTAGTATTTGTCATGCCAGGGGATAGTATTACAAAAATAGAGGAAGCGAGCAGTGTTTTTGGAAAGTGATAGATGATACCATTGGTGTGCAGACGTGAGCCAAGACAAAGCACAGTGAGGGTCAGGGAGGATTAGCAGCTCTTATTCCTTCTTTGTCCCCTACAGTAGAGTCTTAAAGTTTTTTGATTTTTTTTCCCTACTGAAGAATGTGAAGCTGGGTCTCTGGGAGGAGGCAGGTTTTCTTCTTTTCTTTCCAGAATCTGTGACTTTAAGGACTTCCAAATGCTATGGGTTGTCTTTTACACCACCTTCCTTCTTCACTTGCTGTTTTTTGCAAACATGTTTGACCAGTGGAAAGAGAAGAGGCAGTGCCGCTGTCAGTGCACATTGCGATCAGTAGACCCTGTTGTAGGATTTTTACATACACTAGTTGTCGTTGGTTAGTTCTGGATGTTCATGCTGTTCAGACCTTCCAGGGTTTTATCCTGCAGATGTTCTCAGCTATGCCACCGAGCACTTGCTGCACCTCCCTCCTTGGGAGATACAGCATGTAGAGACTAAGCAGTGTGGCTTTAGGGATACTCCCCGTCTAAAACAGAAAGAATTTGAGTCTTGGTAAGAAAGAAGGCAAATGTCGCTAAGAGTGGTGTGGAGGAATGTCCTGCCTCTTTCAGCCTTTTTGAGGGGGTCTAGCAGTGTGTGAGTAATGATGGAGCGTGACAACCTGTGACCTGCTGAAGTGACTGCATGTACAGCACAAACTGCAGGATCTCACCCCTGGGGCAAGGACAGGAGGGACTCCCAGCTGCCCGGGCCAGGAGTAAGGGTTATGATTTAGAGAGGCACAACCATATGAACTGTGTGAGGGATAAGGGAATTGCATCAACGAGCAGTTTAAGATGGTAAGTGTTGAACTAGGGGGGGAAAATCCCCAGCTGTCTCTGTAGATGACAGATTTGCTGCCAGCATTATTCTCCAAATGAGCTTTCTGTGAGCTCCAGAGAGCAGGTTACTTAACTAAAACATTGGATGTAGTCAAATCTAAATCAGCAACTTGCTGGGCAGTGTGCACTGTTGTGCCAGTCAACGGTTTCTAGAAAGAGCAACAGTGTGGTAAAATGCTGAGACAGAACACTTATTTGTAGTAGAGTACTGAGGGGGGCTATATGTTCTTCACACATTCCCCCCCCTTTTTTTTTTTAACTCAATCTCTCCAAGTTACAGAATTCAGCATGAGCTTGGGACTTCCAACTGAAGCTTTGCTGAGAGATTTTGTTTGCTTCTGACAAATCTGAAAGTGATATTGTTGCGTTACATGTGAGTGCAAACAGCGGTGAGGATGCTGAACGTGGGTAACGCAGGATGTGTTGCGCTCCTCCAGACTGTCCCAGGGCATTTATTTCTTGGTATACTGTAAGCTATGAGTTGGAAATGCTTTAATAGCCTTGTGAAAGCCAGCAGAAGGGGCCAACGTGAATTTTTGGCGGCAGTCAATGGCTGCACATTTCCAGTCCTGAGTCTTATGACCAGGTGAGGTCACTGAGAGGCTGTAGCAGATGACAGATCTGACACCAGGGGCTTTTCACTTTTTGTCTATCAAATGGAAGTTGATATTTCACTTGCTCATTAGCTTGATTTTGCCACATCTATACCCTCTGGAGCAAGGCCTCTTATTGTTTTTTTGGTTTTAAGCATATTCACTGGGACTGGCGCAGTTGACATCTGGTTTCAGTGGAAGCTTCCTAGTCCTCCTTCACGTCCATTAAAAATAACGTCATGAAACAAAAACCATAATCATGACTCAGTCCGACGTGAAAACAATTCATTAAATAGTTATTAAAATTTCTATTATCCACCATGCAGATTGAATACTATTTTTGTAATATCAAAACCACCATCCAGATGAAGAGATCTATCATCTTGTTTTTAATTTGTGAAGAAAGAAGGGCTTTAGCATTGTAATACAGAAAAATCTATTTCTTGTTAATTAATCTGAGCCTAGTTAGAAAGAAGATGGCAGGAAGCAGTGTGCTACGTATGCCAGGGTGTAAAGAGCTGATGATGGGAGGGAAAAAAAATTAAAAGTGAGTTTTGAACTGTAATTTCAGAAGGTGACAAATTACAGCAGTGGGCTATTTAGCAAACGGAGATGTTTGACTTATTTTTAGAGAGAACAAGAAAGATAATAGTGGATCTGGAGTTCGGATAGGAAAAAGCAAACAGAAGCAAGGTCTGAGTCGGTGGAGGAGACTGACCCCAGAGAAAAGCCTGTCTGAAATCTTCCCTCCTGGATTCTGAGAACACAAACTCACAGTTGTGCTAACACCTGCCAGTTAGGCTTTTTTTCAGCCCTCGCATATTATAGTGGGGAAAAAAAAATTATTAGTCTCATTTTATCTCCAGCTTAAGAAGAAGAGAACAAGGGAGACTTAATGCGCATGTTCAGGTCAGTGAGTCTTCAAAGCAGGATTGCCTTATGCACCACAAATAAGGTTGTGTTGTAAATTATTGCACTGCACCTCTGTAGCACCTCCTCATCCTTTATTCTCTGTTAAAACTATTGCACTACATCTCTTGATGCAGCTGGCACAGCTTTGGAATTTGGAAAAGTGTGTTATCCAAGGACGTCACGCCTTCCCCGGCCCCCCCCCCCCC
>Ga0065711_1045267_pt1 | contig 13587 bp, 5 predicted proteins | sample Hoacrofraction12_FD_59098 | JGI IMG/M metagenome (GOLD analysis project Ga0065711, IMG submission 59098) | Hoatzin crop microbial communities from Cojedes, Venezuela - Epithelial fraction 12 v2 (version 2) | ecosystem: Host-associated > Birds > Digestive system > Esophagus > Crop | place... | reverse complement strand
GCTTCAGAAGTGGTCGGCACTGAAGCACAGCTCCTCCTAGCACCACGATTGCCGGTTCTGGGCTGGATGTTCAAAGAGAGGGTCCCCTCTACGCATCATGCCACCGATGCTACGTGGAGTAAGTGGGTCACGCTGATCACCCAGTGGGCCCGAATGGGAAACCCCAGTCGTCCAGGCATTCTGGAGGTAATCATGGACTGGCCAGAAAGCAAAGATTTTGGAGCATCGCCAGAGGAGGAGGTGACATGTGCTGAAGAAGCCCCACTGTATAACCAGCTGCCAGAAGATAAGAAACAGTATGCCCTGTTCATGGATGGGTCCTGTCGCATTGTGGGGAAGCAGCGGAGGTGGAAGGCTGCTGTATGGAGCCCTACACGACATGTCTTTTGTTGCCAGCTGCAGCCGAAACCAGAACACTAACAAATCATGCACAAAACAGTTAAAAAATGGGCATAATACTATGAAAAAAAAATTTAAACAGTTGCCTATACGCCTCTCGTGGGCTGAAATAAGTGGACAGTTACCTTTCAAATCCATGACTAGTCTAAGCAGTAGGAGAAAAGTACTGCATGACTTAATGTGTTGGTACATGATACCAGCTTAAAACCATTCATTTAAGTTCATTATATTGTTTCCATCTATATTTAATTAGCATTCAGCCAACTGACATAGGCGTGCAATAGTTTTAACAGAGTGCCTGTTATTTAACCTTGAGCCTGTTATTTAACCTCAGTTTCTGACATCAATCCACACAACTTTAACGTGTACCTCTGAAAGACTATCTCAGAATAAATTATTCAGGTGCTGAGAAAGCATCTTATGTACATTTGCTATGCAAGGCAAAGGCATAGCACACGAGTATCTTTAAAATGTACAGTTTTTAAATAAGCATACTATTTTGTTTTAATACCTGAGTAACATCTTGTAAATATATCTCAATAGTCATGGACTACTTTGCATTTCAGACATGTAAGATGATAAAATAAATAGAAGAATCTATACCCTGTTCTTTGCACTGGTACAAAAATGAGACATATAATAAAAGATTTTTATTTTTTTTTAGTCAAGGTATACATTAACTTCCCAGAATCAGATGCACTGCCTACAAATAGCCTCCTGAAGTACTGCCAGTGCCAATGAACTTACACATGCTTTCATGTTGCTCTGTTTCCTTCCTCCCTTCTAAAACTTTCGCTGTTAGTATTATTATCTAGAAGAGATCAGCGAAACTAGAATTTGAGTTTCCCATTGCCATCCAGTGTTCCCTGCACATGAACTCTGTGCCTTTACTCTTAACCCCTGCTCGTTTCCATCTTTTTCTACTCTACATTAAGTGAGTTCTCCAGTGTTCTTCCAACTAATTCTCCAGTCATCCCAGCCTATTTGTTTTCAACTTCTTGTTTCTAGTCAAACTCAGATAGCAATCTGCCGGAAATTCTTTTTTGCTCTGTCTACACTTCTTAGTACTGCTGTGACAGAAGACAGATAATCTGGCTTAGCTGTGAACTCTCATTTTGCTTACTAGTGTTAAAGTTGCTGTCTGTTTCCTCAGTTGCTTATACTAGGACAGCATGTCTTATTTTTCACACTGAATTACTCTTAAAATATAAAATGTCTTTTCAGCTAGTAACAAAGACAGCCAAACTTTGAAAAGAACCTGTTTTCTGTATTAATGAAGACCACTGCCAGCCGGATGGACTATATCCCCACATCACTAACATGCTTTAGAAAATATTTTCTTGTGTCTCAGATACCTAGTCTTTATGATGCAAGAAAGTCATACGTGGTACTATATGAAAATAATGAGACGTGTTTTCTTTGAATAAATTTTCAGCTTAATTCAAGCCTATGGAGGAGTAATGATGCGGGATGATAAACAGGCATGCAGGGATGACAACTGCAACACTAGCTTACTGAAAGGGAATTTCTGTCAATTCCCTACTATGCGCACACTGTGCTTTTAACATCTGCACGCCACAAATGTTATCATTGACAATGGCATTTTCTTTCAAAAGAATGGACAAGAAGGACACGATTTATAAAATAAAGTACAAAATAATGGTAAATATGATGGTAATAATGTAGCAAGGCTGAAGAGGCACTCTTATTCCAAGCTGCTCTATTTTGTGCTTACAATAGTCTGACAATATTATCCTTTAAGGTAATATTTTACTGAAATACTGGATTTCATTTTGTTGGAAAGCAAGCTTGCAGAAGAGATTTTACTGTTTGTTTTTTTCCCCCCCCTGAAATTGGTGAGATTTGTAGTGACTCTAATCTCCTGTGAATATGAATTCCAATGCCATGGACTAGTGTCCCTACTTAATTTTCAGTACTGCAAAGTACAATTCCATTGAACCTAAAGGACAAAACCAAAAATAGAAGGCTAGATGAGACCTACTCCAAGGTCACCTGAGCTCCGTCCACGGATGTTACTGAAGATAAGGAGCAGAGCACTTCAAATTTGATCTTGTGGTCAACAAACAACTGACACAGCACATAAAGTAATGGAGTAACAAGCTCTCATCATCCCACTTTTGTCAGTTGGGTCATTTCATACTGAAACAGCTGAAAAGCACTGCATTATTTTGAGAAATGAAACTGTTGCAGTTCTAAACTCCCCAAGTAACAAATGCATGAATATAGAGGACAGGGGTCTCCTACAGCACCGAACAGAACGGGAGGGTAATTTTCCTGATCAGTTTTGGATAGGAGACAAAGTGCACTCTTTCCTCTGGGAATCCAGGTCTGCATATGCAATATAAGCATTCTTAAAATTTCATTTCACTAACTTCAACATCAAAAAGTAAATGTCCATGTCACCTTCAGAAAATGTAGAATAGAACACTACTGAACACTAAATATGAACACTAAAACTAGATCTGAAGCTATAGAGTAAGAATCAGGGAACATTTGAACGCTAAAATTTCCCCTCATATTTCTTGGTTTATAATTTGGGCCTTCTTGAATACATCTACTATTTCTCTAAATGCATACAAGAGGGTATGTGTGTGTACATATACTTTTTTAATATACATACACTTATATGTATATAAAAAAAATTCAAATGTAAAATACAGTCTATGGTATGTTTCCCACACTTACGTTCTTCATAACATTATTTTTGTTCGTAATCAGATACACTGGCATTGTACAGCTGTCTGAATAAGCAGTCCAAGTGCTTTTAAAGTATTAGTTAATTCAACAAGCTGCAACCGTCCTGAATGTACATTTCTAAACCATCAGTAAAACAAGAGTCTCCTTACTACAGACTGCAACCTCTCCCACACACACAGCATTCATTACTTTTTCTCTCCTCCATTCTACCTAATCAAATCATAAAAAGTGATTTTAATACTTCATTTACATGTATCATCCCCTCCAGTCCAATACTGTCAGTAAAAACAAATGCATTTTTATAAGAAAGAATACTTAACTGCTATTGATTTTTATTTAGAATTTCAAAGCTGCAATACAGGAACTCATATGCTTGTATTTTCACACTCTTAACTTGTTAATACGGGAACTTCCAGTATTATCTAAAAAGTACAATGCTTTCCAAAACAAAAATCAATCTTCAACCAGCAAATAATATCTTAGCAGTTTCATGCCTTGTAGGTTAGAACAACCAGAAACGGATTTGCTTTGTTTTTAAAGTCATATTAGGACAGGCTTCAAGTTGAATCTTGCATTATATTACCCTATACAACTTACTACCATGAGAGGAAATGAAGACTCTCATAGTTTGGCATGCACAAACCACATTGCAAACCACTAAGTATTTTTTTGCTGCCTACTTTAATCACAGAACCATATGGTTTGAAAGAATATGGAAAACGTAATGACACAGCAAAAATATAATCACTTCATAGTCGTATTAAACATTTTGATTTAAAGCAAATCTTACCAAGCACTTTTGAAAAATTTTATTAAACTTTCACTGGTATGTCTTCACTTTTGAAAGCTGTATACTGTTCTAAAAAGCTGAATGAATACAGTAAAAGGCAGCAACATAGGACAAGTGATTGAATCAAGCTAAAATAACTAAACATATATGTCCACAAATGACCTAGGTGTCTAGGCTTACATTAGAGTTCATAGAATCAGTGGACTCTGGAGAGCTATCAGACAATCAGCCAGTAGGACACAATTCATGGAATGACAGAACAGCTGACGCTGGGGGAAAACTCTGAAGACCTTCCAGTCCAAACCCCTGCTCAAAGTAGGGTCAGGTAACAGCAGGTTGCTCAGGGCTGTGTCCAGCCGTGTTGTATCTCCAGATAGATGTGGATGGAGACTTCTCAGCCTCTTTAGGGACCTGTTTCTTTGTTTAAATACTATTTGCCTAAATACAGGAGTCCAGGCCTTCTGAGCAGAGTAATGCATGTCTACCTACGGGTAAACTTAAATGCACTCCAGGCTCCATTGATTACTAAGTCCTCATCAATGATAACTGGAGACAGTAAAATAGACACCTAAATGTATTTCTCAATCTAGCATTCACTTTCTACCATAACAGCAATCCTAAGCAACAGAAAGGAAGCAGAGGAAAAACAAATATTTAAATTAGACATACTGAGTGAGTCTCTATCATTAAAATCGTTTAGGAACACAGACCAGGTGATCTTGCACTGCCCTTTCCAACTCTCCAGAAATCTGTTTAACATTTTATATTAATTCAAAGAGATATACTTACAGCATGTGCTCCCTGTATTGTCCGTACAAGGTTGATTCCTTTCCATACGTATATATCTCCATTCAGTGCACCAGAGTATGTCACTTCATCCCTTGCACAGGCTAGGCACAATATAGTTTGGAGATCACCAGTTTTGCCAAAAACACCACGTTTTGGTGTCAATGAATTGCCACATAAGCTCCAGAACTGCAACAGAAAGTGATTTAGAAAGATGGATATTTCACTAATATCCTGTAATTTAATATGTACATCTGAAAGAGAAGTATCTTACCTCCAAAAGACATCATCATTCACATCCTTTTCCCTGCTTTAGTTCTCCAGTTGGTTAACAACTTTCTATGTTATTAACCAACTTTACCTTTCCATAAAAACACCATAGTACACTAGTTGGGAAGGAGATTCGGGGTATCAGTATTAAATCAAACTGAAATTCTTCAGTCATTTTTGAAAAGCGTTTCACAATAGAATTATCTGATGCTTCTTTGATGTAAGACTTCCACTTTGCAAATGCTGCATTTTGACTTTATGCTACAATATAAGCATGTACATTTCTGATAAATTTGCTAAAGCAAAGACGTATGCAATCTGCCCAACACATTGAACACTTTTTCCAATAAATGATTAATACATATTAATCTAAAAGTTCATTGTACAAAAAGCAACACATTTTTCCCACCACAGGAACCTACACATAAGAGAAATACAGAACTTTCAAGCTGCCATCTACTGCTGTTATGTGGTAACACAGAAGACAGTGCACAGGAGAAGGCAGTGACTTTCGAAAACAAATTTGATGGCAGTCAGTCATTGATAATCCTGCTGACAGTTAAACCTGAAGCTGTTTCTGCATGGCAGCTGGTACATGGAGCAAACAAAGCAGAAAAAGACATGAACTGTCCAAATCAGGAATCCTGTAATAGGTACAGAGTGTTCAACACGACAAAAGTAGGAATAACAGCAGGGAAAAGAAAAGAATTAGAAGAAAGATCAAGCATTTTAATTTCTCTTTCCACTTTATCCCCATATTCTCTCAAACTGTAAGAAATAGTTTTTCAATTCATTTCACCTCTGCAGTGCAAGAATTCATTAATTGTTCAAGAATCAGAAACTTGAGTACCTGAATTCACCTTAAATGTGTGCATCCTGTCTTACGCTACTTGGGATTTCAAACAGCATGTTTCAGACAACCTCAACTTAAAATTATGTTACAATTATTACATACGATGCTACTGACAACTGTTTCTTTTCCTTCTGCATTCCTTGTGTCAGGGCATGAACACTGTTGAGCAGAGTTGGTCTATTTTCCAATATATATATATTCCACTATATATATATTCCACTATATATACATATATATACACACACATATTCCATCATATATACATTCCACTGTATATATATACATCTTGTAAAATGTCTAGTTAGTCAGATGTGATCCATGATTGCAATTCCCAAGAAGTAATACTATTCTTGCAGAGGACCTTTCATATTATAATTACATATTTCTTTTAGATTCTATTATTATGTATTTTATAAACTACTGCAGCTTAAATATTTTATGAATTAACATTTCTTTCATTACCTTGATGTGTTTTACGCCACAGCTGACGAGCTTGTTTGGCTGGTACAAATCCCAAGAAATATCAAATATCTGCATAAAAATAACGTAAGCATGTCAGAAGAGATGACTTTTCTAGCATGGGACAGTTAAAACAGTAAAATCTTGTAGCAAATTATCAGACTGTCTGAAATGTTATAAATGGAACTATTGGAATGACGTTTTTATTCCTTCATTCAACACTGAAATTGCAATGTATAGCTCACATAAGTTGTGTTTGGGTTTTTTTCCTAGAGTAATTACAACACATGATAAAACATACAGGTTCATTTACGGACTAGAAAAATTTAATAGATTATCTGCATTTTGACTTCCCATATGGGGATTAGGGTCTAGGAAGTGCATTAATTTTGCACTTCCCCTACATGCTTACAGTCTCAAAAAAAACATACACAAATAAACAGTAAATTATGCATTTTATTTCAGAAATAAACATACATCTTTTAAATATCTTCACATATCTTAATACATATGCAAGCCTTATGCAAATTCAGTTTCTAAAACATAAAACATTTTTTGTTCAGACATAGCTCTAGTATGTATACACAGACATGGTTTAACAAACTAAAATTACATTGACACTCAAATTCTTTACTTATACTTACTCTGTCTGTATGACCAGGAGCCATTGATAACAATTTTCCTTTTCTCCAGTCCCATACACAAACCGTGTTTTTCGAATCCAAACCAACTGAGACCAAACGCTAAAAATGTCCAAAATAAATAAATAAATAACTCAATATATTAATGAGAGCTAGAATCACCATTTTGAATGATAATAAATTCATATTTGAGTTAGAAGCAATAGCTACATTCCAATACAGAAGAAAACTGAAGATACAACAACTTTTCCCAAAGCTTCCATTGATCAGTCTCTTCAGTTACGACATCGTGATCATAAAGAAGAAAGATCTTCTCAGGTAACAACATATTTCTGATTTATAATGTTTAATATGTATCATTATATACAGCACACATGGCAAGCAGCAGTCTGGAGACATTTGCAAAAAGGAATAATGTCACTGAAGTCAATGAAACTACATGCATTCACCTACAATTATACGTAACTTGTAGAATTTAAGTATTTATTTTACAAGTTCAGGAGATAGAAAGAAAAAGAAAATGTTTTCTTCAATATTCTGGAAACAAACACAATAATAAACACAGTCAAAAGCTTTATGAGTCTTTTGCTTGACTCTTCAAAACATGTATAACTATTCCTTTCTGAATCCCTTCTCAAATCAGAATCCAACACCACCCTGAACACACAAATTCAATGAAGTCTTTAATATTCAGATAGAGTATGAATCCGGTTAAACTGTAAAACCAGGAAGGACAAAAAGATTGTTCCGAGAAAACAGAAAAAAATAAAAGTTTGAGATCTTCCTATGCTCTGCAGTCTGTCTCGTCTTCAACTGTGAAGACACTTTGCACAGATTTCTTGATACAAGTCATTGACTATATCAGCCAACAATCCATTTATACTTTATCTGTTAAGCAGTGAAAGTCTTATTTTTCCTATAGAAATCTTCAACAGAGAGACTAACAGTATAAGAGATCAAATAAAAAGAAACTGAGTGATTTTGAGTTTTGTTTCTAAAGAAATTAAAGCCTTTTTGTTCAGTTTATGCATGAAATGCGACATCTTAATTTTGATAAATGAAAGCTTTGCAAATCTTTAGGACAAAGTTTTTTTCACTGTTCAGCAGTTAATACCTACACACATTAAAGACAAATTTAGTTTCAATTTCTACATAGGTTATCAAAGTGAGTTTGTAAAAACAAAAGCAAACGCCACACTTAAGTAAACTTATTCCCAAAGACAGAAACCTATTCCCAGTAACATAATTTCTTTACTGTATGAAAAGCTCCAAGATTATATGAAAAAGAAACAAGTTAAATACAATTGCTATCCATGCTCCCTATTTATTAACGACAACTTCAATTTTTCAGCTGCTGTAAAGTCCAACCTTTCTATTTAGTCTTTGAAAACATCAGTTTCAATTCCAGCTACACTTCCAAGCAGCTCATTTCCAGTCCTACTGCAGAATCAGAAATGTAAATGCAGACTAGTTTTACAGCTATTGCATACCCATGCCAAAAAATTTAAGCGATGCCTTTCCAGACACAAGGTGATACACTGACTTCTCAAAAACAAATTAAATTATGTTCTCGGTTCTCCTAAGAACTAGAAAATCTTGTTACCAGCCAGCAGACCCTCACAGTGGAGTAGAGCTCAGAGAAGAGCCAAAATACGAGTGATCTCAGGGAAGAATGTACCATAAAGCAAGCTGAACTTCTCTTAACACCAGGGAGACTGGAGGGTAACCTTGGTTTTAGGTAACACAGCTGCACCAGCGAAACATCAGGTTCCTCAAGACAATTAAAAAAAGGACAATACCTAAAGAACAAATAATATCTTCCTGAGCTAGCCAGACCAGTTGTGGGTGGGGAGGAGAGTGTGTATGTGGCACAGCCCAACACGAAGCATAAAAACTGAACAACTAATAAAACAACCTTTAAAAAGGGCAATGGGCTTGACCTCACTTCAATCCACATCTTCCTTCCTGCTGAATGGAGATGCCCAGCAACACAACAGTGATCATACAGATCCCAGCAATAGGAACTACATTTTTCTTGTGATATTCTGTATACTGCAATTGCTTGTGATTTCAGTATATTGCTGTATCACTCTACTAAATCAAAATGCCATGTAATGCCAAATATACCCAAAAAGTGTGTTTAGTGTCAAACATTAAACCCTCTAAAACAACCTGGTCAGGGACTCTTGAGAAAATTGGATTCAAAAGCACAGGCAAGATGTAAACAAACATATTTTGCAGATCTTTCTGAACTGGATTTGTGTTTTACTGTATTTCCACATAGAGATAATTCTGGAGACACAAATCTTGAAAAAAAATCTCTATCCAGCTTTCCTTTGAGACCACAAAATTCTAACAAACACCACAGAAAAGGTGATCACACGGAAACACTGAGAAAAGCAGACAGCCCAAATTCTGACCACTTATGACTTTAAACATAAGAATCAGTACTGGGTACTCCTAGAACAAACTACAGATCTGCATTTACATCTCTCCAGTACACACAGGGGATGCATAACTGCATTGTAAAAAGCATTAGGGGACTTCAATCCTAATTAGATACATTTTGACATTAAATTATTAAGGCTGTTCAAGTGAGGAAGTGACACAAAGTTTACACAGACAAGAACAGAGAAAAGATATCGCTGACAAGTAGAAATGATGTTCCAGAAGGAAGCTGACTCTAGAAGCTGACCCTCTAAACAATGAGAAACCTAAGTGATAAGATCTGTAGATCATTCCAATCAACTCAAAACCTCCCCGCAATAATTACAGCGTGTTTTAACAGAAAAAAGTTACAGCTAGGCTTTCCTTTATTTGTGTTCAATAGAGCTCCATTTGATAGTGTCTTAATAAGGACAGCAACTGGTGTTGCTGAACAACACATGCTCACTTGAGAAAGCAGTAGTAACAGATATTGACCTTTTTAGCAAGCAAAAGGAACTGAGAATATAGTTAAATGTGAATATCACATTGCAAGGCTAAGCGGGAGGGGAAGAAGTGCTGCATAAGACCAGGAGAGTACAACAGCAGAAAGAACTTTCACAGCAAATACCTCTTCAGCTGCTACCTAATGTGTATTTTCAATTTCTAATACATCAATCAAGAAAGCCTCTTTACTCATACCACTAAGTGTCTGGTGAAAGTGATCTGTCTTATAAGCAGCAGCTCTACGAACCAATTTACTATGTGGAGAACACTTTAAAGGAACAAAACCATAATCCAATAAAATATTTTTCTTGACTCTAGATCCAGGATACATGAGTCTGGACAAACAATCAAAATATGGAGAGCCACCAATGCATGCAAAACACATGACAGAGAAGGGGATACTGCCCAAAGACATTCGGAGTCCAAGATGAGTAACACAATGGGACAGCCATCACTCCGTGCGCAATACATGCCCTTGCACAGCGGAGGTCCACTATCTCCAGCTATTTGGTGTAACCACGAACTGTGGTCCTCAGACCACAATATCTCCCTACCACCTCACTTTTATTCAAAACTCTTTAAGTTATACTTTTCTTGCCAAAGGTGAATATCTGTCAGTCACTACTAATGCCAACTTTTTTTCCTCAGCTTGAGAATAAGCAGGTAAAATATGAGCCAATACACTGCCTTAAAAAAAAGAAAAAGCTACATAATAAGGTTTCTGACAGATAAACAATTTATGTGTTTTAAAAAATAATATTAATTACATACCTGACCATCTAAATCAAAAGCCAAGCAAGCTATACCATGTGTGTGAACATCTTTCAGAACAGATACAGTTTGCACAGTGTACGAGTCCCACACGCAGATGTATGGTTCTTTTCCAACTTGACCTGTTGCCACCAACACACGTTCAGGGTGCAAAGCAAGGCTGCCAAAGAAAAAGATATAAAATATTTCTGCATTAAACTTCTACATTTGCCTAACTGGTTGCATTAATATTTTTCCTTAAAAATGATTTTACAGTATTTTCCCATTAATAGCGGGTATTAACAAGTCATTTCGTATCACAGATTCCACAACAGCTCTAAAATTCCCTTAACACAGTACATGCCACCACCTTTCCTAAATTTGAACCTTCGAGCCTTCCCTGATTAAACTAATGGCAGAATAGACATTAGCGTTCTGTTCCAAAATACAGGGTTTATTAAATTAGGTCAGACTTTCGTGCACTCAAAAAATACCTATTTTCTGACTCTTTCTATTTCTTAACAAAAAAAAAAAAAAAAACAAAAAGGATGGAGAACAAAAGTTAGTGTTTAGCTACCTACATATCTATCTTCAATGCGGAGAGCTACGCATGTCCAGAAGGACTTCATTCCACATGCTAGTTGACGTCCTTATTATGAGGGGATTGCATAGACTGCTGAAGCTATCGCTCCGCTGATTGTATAGCAAGCCAAAGCATGACTAGCTTAGGCTAGATGTTATGACCAGACTTCAGATGACTAAACTGAAGCTGAAGATTATCTTACATGTCTTCATTTTAAAATAGAACAATTGGGAATAGTTGATTTTGAGTAATGATTAACTTCTCATATTTCTAACATTGCAGAGAAATTTCTTATAGTTCATATTTCAGTCTTTCAAAGTCCACAGAGGATCATCACAACTGTTTTGCCAAACATGGAACCAAGCTAGAAAGCATGCAAGTCAGCTAGATAGTTTTTTTGTTTATGCAAGTAAGCTGCAGGGGAGGACATGAGGTCTGAAGATTCACATTTAAAGGTCCCGTCCAACCCAAAGCGTTCTATGATAATACAGGGTTGTTGCGACCGAAGTGCAGGACCTGGTACTCGGTTCAACAAGGCCAACTGCCGGGTCCTGCACTTCAGTCACAACAACCCCATGCAATGCTACAGGCTTAGGGAGGAGTGGCTGGAAAGCTGCCCAGAGGAAAAGGATCTTGGGGTGCTCATCAACAGCCACCTGAACATGAGCCAGCAGTGTGCCCAGGTGGCCAAGAAGGCCAATGACATCCTGGCTTGTATCAGGAATAGTGTGGCCAGCAGGAGTAGGGAGGTGATCATGCCCGTGTACTCAGCATTGGTGAGGCCACACCTCAAGTTCTGTGTTCAGTTTTGGGCCCCTCACTACAAGAAGGACCTTGAGGGGCTGGAGTGTGTCCAGAGAAGAGCTTCGAGGCTGGTGAAGGGTGTAGAGAACAAGTCTTATGAGGAGCAGCTGAGGGAGCTGGGGCTGTTTAGTCAGGACAAGCAGAGGCTGAGGGGGGACCTTACTGCTCTCTACAACTACCTGAAAGGAGGTTGCAGCGAGGCAGGTGTTAGTCTCTTCTCCGAGGTAACTAGCGATAAGACAAGAGGCAATGGCCTCAAGTTGTACCAGAGGAGGTTTAGATTGGATATTAGGAAAAATTTCTTTCCTGAAAGAGTGGTCATGATTGGAACAGGCTGCCCAGGGAAGTGGTGGGGTCGCCATCCCTGGAGGTGTTCAAAAAACTTGTAGATGTGGCACTTCGGGACATGGTTTAGCAGGCATGGTGGTGTTGGGTTGACAGTTGGACTTGATGATCTTAGAGGTCTTTTCCAACCTTAATGATTCTATGATTCTATGAATATATTCTAACAGAAATCCAAACAAGTTACTTGATGACATTCTACATAGACTAGGTACAGCCATTCAAAATAATGCGAGAAATACCAAATATGAGTCAGGAAGATAAAATTTCAAAAGCTGGCTATTTAATTTGGCTAAAAAATAGCCCTCCACACTAATCATAGAGTAATGATCTTGAAAGACTGGTGGACAGAATCACTAATAACATACACTAAATGTATTTATCTTCTCAGCATCACTTGAAAAGCAGAAAGGTTGAGCACTTTGCAATGGTAAGATGGTCTTACACCTGAACACAGATTTTGATAAATGAAGTTCAAAAGGTGGAGACAAGGAGAGTCTACAAACATAGAAGAAATAGTCATGATAAAGCTAATCAGGAAATGATCAGGAAAAAAGATCCAACTCAAAAGATATATACATTTTCTACATATAAAAAGAGCAAGAGAAAACCATGTTAGCAGTTGCTTAGTATTTCAGAAAGTCATGCTACTCTACGCAGTACACTTCTGTAGTTTTTCTACTTTAATATAGCATTTCAATTTGTTGATATTGCTTGACAAATTCCACATGTACAACTCCAAGAGGAACCTTTAACTTCAAGGTTTCTACAAAAGGTAAAAAGCCTCTGGACCTTTCCACTTTTCCACAGGAATTCCTCTTCTTTGCTGCTCCACATTATCCTCAGCACTGGGATCAAGCAACCAGCATTTCCCCACTTTGCTTCTCTTCAGTTCCAGAGTTATATCTCTGGTTCTTTCCTCCCTTCTTTACTTGACAGAGTAACTTCATAATTAAAAAATAATGCAGAAAGGAGCTGGCAGGCAAAACTTATCAAATTTCACTTCAGTTCTGCCACCTAATTCTGACCAACACCTGCACATCTCCCAGAGCACACACAGGCAGATGGTGTATGCATGGGGAAAAAGAGAAAGCATCTGGAGGGGGAGAAAATGCTGCACTTGAAATGATCTAATTTTTACAATGACACCACAGAGAGGGAGAGATAAGACCACATGGACAATAAAGAAATTCAAGAAGAGAAAGGAAGCAAAAAGAATAAGCAAAAAAAAAAAAAAAAAAAAAAAAAAAAAAAAAAAAAA
>Ga0065711_1045266_pt1 | contig 13587 bp, 8 predicted proteins | sample Hoacrofraction12_FD_59098 | JGI IMG/M metagenome (GOLD analysis project Ga0065711, IMG submission 59098) | Hoatzin crop microbial communities from Cojedes, Venezuela - Epithelial fraction 12 v2 (version 2) | ecosystem: Host-associated > Birds > Digestive system > Esophagus > Crop | place... | reverse complement strand
CCTCACGCAGACCAGCGCGGACTACGTGGACCTAACGCAGATATAAATTTTGTTGTGCAGGAACTTAAAATATTAAGTCCGCGCTGGTCCGCGCTGGTCCGCGCGAGGATTAAACACCGATATTATGGTCAAACATGTAGTTATGTTTCGTTTACAGGGCGACGAGGCCGAGTGCCGCGCTGCCGCCCTCGCATTTAAGGAAGCCATTGAAGCGTTGCCAGCGGTCATCGAGCCCTTGCAGCGCGTCACCGTAGGCCTCAACGAGAACCCCGCCGAGCAGTGGCACATCGTGTTAATCGCCGACCTCCCCACCCTAGCGGACGTCGCCCTCTACTCCCAACACCCCGCCCACCTCGCCGCCGCCTCCCTGTTAACCCCCGTAAAATCCGCCCGCGCCTGCGTCGACTTCACTTACTAGCCCCCCGCAGAAATTTTTGCACGCAGACCAGCGCAGACCAGCGCGGACCCTCAATCAGAGTGGAGAGTGAAGAGTGAAGAGTGTAGATAGCCCTCCTCACTGATTTCACTTTTTGCACGCAGACCAGCGCAGACCAGCGCAGACCTCAATCATAAAAAAACCGCCCCACCCCGGCGGTTTTTCTTGTTACGTTATGACATTGGTCTTATCATGCTGTTGATGAAGGCTATTTCTTCCTCAGTTATTCCATATTTGCGGTATAACTGCTGGTCTATCTCATCAATCGATTTTGTCCAATCGATGTCGCTTTTCTCCGTAAAATCTTGCATCGGCACGTACCGATAGACATCACGACCTGCTCCTTGATCTTGCTTACGAATACCCACTAATATCCTTAAAAACTTTGTTTTAAGATATTTATTGCAATTATCACGCTCTAGAGCACCAGCAAATGGGCCTATTTGAATGAACGTTTCAGTGCAAGCCTCACCTGGACCTGCAAGTATCGTGGTAAAAACGTTCTCGCTCAACTTGCCTGAGCCATAATTTCGAGGAATAAAAATCTTGTACGCATTGAGGTTTGTAGTAATTGGTAACGGATAGTCGGGAGACACTCTTTTCAAAGTCCGTTTCAAGTCTACCAATCCATGGATAAGAATGCCATCAGGTTTATTATAAGGACTCATTTCAGGCAAGCCATACTTATGTGGATTTGCAAAGACATCACCACGCAAACCATACGGCTTCATACTAGAAACAATCGTTTCAAATGAATCCCCTTTTGCCTTTTCCTTTATAGGAAGAAGGCGCATATCACGAACATAAATATCGTCATCAGCATTTTGTAAATAACGAATAGAGTGAAGTGGAGGTGATGTAAAATCTTCATGCAAATAGATATCAGCAGGAGACTCTGATGAGTTATCCCAAAGGAAATAACAAATACCACCTTTTATTTCAACATTAGTAAAGACGTCTCTTGCATTTACAAAGTCATGCAATACTGCAATATGCTTATCAGAAATCAAGTCACGTCTAAACTTATCCAGGCCTCGTCCTCCTGCGAACCAGCGGGCGGGCATAATCATGGAGATATAGTTGGGATTGAGGATTTTGGCTATATCAACGAAACGATTGTAAACAGGGACGGCACTTGCGCCAGCACCTCCATCCATTTGTTGATATGGCGGGTTACCTACGATGGCGTCAAACTTCATACTCTTGATATTGGTTAGTTTCCAGTAGCTTGCTTTTGTAACTTTGGCGGCAAACTGACTTGATTTTTCGGTTATTTGGTTAATGAGGTTGTTAAAGTAGCGGGTGTTTACTTGTGTTTGCTCGAATCCAACGAGTGTACGCACGGTGATGGCTTTTGCCATTGGGGTTTTGCAAATGACAAAGATATTTTCAGCGATTACTTTACGCCAGAGCGCATGACTTTGTTGGATGTTGAATCGATGTTCGGGATCGACCTCGGCAAGGCGTGTGCGATAAACGCTATAAGCCATATAGAGCGGGTAAAGTCCTGACTTACTATTAATTTCAAGAATCTTTGCGTCTGAGGCAAAGACATTCCGCGTTACGTCTCCACGGTCAACAAATCGTGGTTGACTGAGACGCTGTGTAAATGTTTTGTCATAGAAACTATATCCACCCATGCAGTCACTAATGTGCATATTAACCACACGCCAGGGCGTAAGTACAGTTTCCTTGTCGGGATTTCTGAAATGCTCAAAAATGGCACTAATTCGCTCAATTCGTTCCTCAATGGTTAGGCGGTCGGCCGAGCGAGCAAGTGAACGAATGCGCAATCCCGCAGCGTGAAACACATCCTCGTCATAGTACTTGACAAATTGAGCAAACACCTCTTTAGTAACCTTGGGAGGCATAAACTCTTTCCATGAGAGGTCATCGATGAGATTTGCGAAATTATGAATGGTGACATCTTGATTTTCTGGCAATTGCGCACCATAAATAAGCAACGGCATGCGAATAGAAATTCCGCGTAAAATCGAAATTGCCTTGGCTCGCATCTCACGTCTGACCTTCGTTTCTTCATCGACTTGTTTGCGCTTTTGCTTTTTGTCGGTGTTTTTTGGGCTTGTGAGTTGTCCATCAAAGCCCTGTCTATTGATATCGATGTCGTCACCTCGAGGCATTGCACGTGTAGTGCCGATAATGCTTTTGAGGTTCTTAAATGCATTAATATCAATATCATTTAGACTTAAAAGTGAATCATTATAAAGATAGCCATCTTCAAAGCCATTGTTAACGACACGTTCGATGCGCACACGTTTTAATTGCTCGAGCATACGCGGTGTGTCATACTCTTTCATTTGAGTACCATCGTAAGCGATGATTGGACAGAACTTGAGGAACTCGTTTACAGCCTCTCGGTCTCCTTGCTCTCCCGAATGGGTGCGACGCGCTTGTGAGTGTTGTGCAACATCGGCAAGGACTTTGAGTGTGCGGTCGGGTGCGAAGTCAAACACGAAGCATTCTTCTTTTACACGACCATTGATGTGAGCCGGAGATTGCACGCGGAAAATGGTCTGCATATAGCTTGATGCCGCAGTATTTTGCGCTCCAGCTAGCATCATTACAGCAGTCCACGCAGGAACTGTGACGCCAGTGGTAAGACGTCCACAAGTGAGTGTTATTGTGTGGGTTAGGTCGGGATCTGACCCAATCTTCTCCTTGACTGCCTTTAGGGCATCATCCCACCTTTCCTCCTCGTCGCCTTCTCCTGCCACATTGACCACATCGTAGAACCCAAAAATGGGATGGTCGTTTAGCATCTTACTAAGGGCTTGTGCAGCCTTTACTCCTGGAACTTTCCACAACGTGTGACGGAAATTATCACGAAAGGCTTTTGTCGAGAATGGATAGTAAGTATCCTTGTCGGGATGAGATATTATATCGAGAAAACGACGAACATCGGTCGCATGAACGAACTCTCCACTTTCATTGACGCGGAAAAATTCATGGAAATTAAAAGCCACATCTTCATCGATATATTCACGCATCACTTTACCGAGGTCGAAGGTGTAAATATTCATGCGTGGCAGGTCGTAGTAGGGATTATGGTCTCCAGGGTAGTCGATTGACCATTGTTCCTTTGCCCGCTGCTCACTGATGTAGTCCCATGTAAATATTTCTTCTTCCTCAAACTGGTCGGTCAAATTGTAGGCCGTGCCTGTGAGGAGCAAAAGACGGGTTTGCGGCCCTAATAAGCTCTTGATAACACGCTGACCAAGTATAGTTTGCGTTCCTTCGTGAGCCTCGTCAATAATGACCAAGTCCCATTGCATATCAAATATTTCATCGTTCTTGTCGAAATTGCCGCCCATTTGTTTTGAACCGCGCAGGTCGGGAATCGATGCGAAGTAAATGAAATGACGATTTTGGGCTGCAAGTTTGGCAAGGTTGCTATATGCCTCTCCATAGCGTTTTGAACTATAGACGCAACTTCCATCGGTGAAAATCCTTTTAAAGTCACCTTCCCAGTTTGTATCAACGACAGGGCGATGGGTAATAATCAGCGTGCGAGGTTTATTATAACGCTTAACAACCTCGAGGGCGCATAACGTCTTCCCAAATCGCATCTTTGCGTCCCATAGCCTCCTTTTGTGCCGTTTAAAATGATCTACAGTGCTTTTAATTGCTTCATCTTGCTCAGGACGGAAGATAATAGGGTCGTTATCTACCGTCACCTCGTTAGGCAATAACGAGGTGCGATTTTCACGACAAGCAGCTATGGCATTGCACGCGGTTTTAAGGTCGGTGATAAACCATTCATCGCCACCATTAGCAAACTGCTTTTTCACGACACCCGAACGTAAAAGCACATTGTGCACCTGCTTATCATTAAATCCTTTCACACCTTCTTTCGTGATGTAAAAAGCGGGCTCAGTGTGCAGTAACTCGTAGTTGATGCCGGCTGTTCTAGTATATTGATTGATGCGCTTTCTTGCTGCTTGATTCAGTTCCTTGCTATTGGGCCGCAGGTCCGCAAAATCGACATCGCCACAAGACGCCTCACCTATTTTGAGGCATCCTTTATGGGCATTATCGTTAATGCGGAAAATGTAGATAAGCCGGAGTTTGAAAGCTAATGTATATTCCATGAGCAGTTTTATTTATTGGGAAGAGAAGTCATTAATTTAATAAAGCTAATGCGCTGTTTTTCTCTGGGTTTGCTCCAGTCTCGTATGATGCAATGGTCTCCGTTATGTTCGGTCAACTTACCACTTAGGCAGCCTGGACATGGGACAGTCTGTCCCGATGAAACATAATCAGCGAAAATTGCAGTGGGGTCTTTTACTTTTGTGGCTTTGCAGCTGTCGGGGACAACGCCTCGCAATCCATCCATCTGCCACACATTCCATGAAATTACGTATGCAGCACTTCTCAGTGTGTCTAATTGCAGTTTCACATCGGGATAAAGTGCATTGTGATACTCGATGAAAGAGATAAAGAAAGCCTCTCGGGCAAGCAACAAGCTATCACCTTGCCACTCATAGGCATAACAACTCCTTAGTGCCTGACGCGACCAATAGCGCCATTGTTTACGTGTTGTTACATTTTCGGCAACAATGCGCATTTTTCGGTCAAGGATTCCAATGCGATGAGATAGGGGTATCAATTGCCCCGTTGTTGTATCATACCGGCTCACCATATAGGGAGCCTCGCCACACGTCACCTCCAGACGTTTTGCATTTACGTATTGTTGCCACGTTCGCCCTTCGGGAAACTCAATTTTCCCCTCGGTTGGAATCCATGTACGTTCTCCGTCCACGTCACACGGAGTATTAAAAACATTTTTGCGGCCAAACCAAGCATCATCTACCAGATTATTTTGCGCATTACATATCCAAGCGGGAGTAAAAACTTCGGCCATATCGCGAGTGCGCAATGTTTGCTGCGCGCGTTCCTTAAGTACACGCGGCATCACCACTTTATTATTGTCACCCGTGACTAGATGAGGAAGGATTTGCGCGTTATATTTGTATTCATGCCCAAGGTCCTTGTAATCGCTTGTCGCCCAAAAGATATTGACACAACGCTCGGGAGTGCTTCGCGTATGGTCCTTTAAGAGCATCGCAAACACTTCTGGGTTGAGAGCAAGCAACTCGTTCTCACTGATATCGACAACATCGGTTCTTAATGGCATCGGGGCTCTGGTAACGATAGCGGCCGTTCCCAATGCCGCAACAAGGGTATATAAAAAGAGCGTGGGAACTATTGAATAGTCACCAGGTTGTGGCCGGCCAAAGCCTCGCACAGATGACAATCAATAGCCCCACGCCTGTAACCTGACGACAATACCCCCACGCAACGTGGCAAGTATCGTCAGTCACAGACGTGAGCGCTACTGTCGATTACCTCTGTGCAGTGAAAATTTGGCCGTTTCAACCTGAGATAATGTCCAATAACGCTTTCACGTTAATCTCAAAAAAATATGCTACCGCTGTAGCCCTCCCCTTTTTGCAAGTGGAAGTATCCGCAAATTTACAAGTTCTCCCCAATTCAGCAAAATTTTGTCTCAAAAAAAATCAATAAATTAATAAATAGCCCACCTATTCCGAATATCCCGCGTGGGGTTATAAGTCCGCGCTGGTCTGCGCTGGTCTGCGTGCAAAAATCCCCCTGCGTGTGCGCAAAAGATATTGTCTGCGCTGGTCTGCGCTGGTCCGCGCGAGGAAGTAAAAAAAATTTTGTGGAATGGGGGGATTGTTGTATCTTTGTGGTTTCTAATAAAATGGATTTATCATGAAAAAGAAAATTATTCCGGAATCTGAATTTATCATTAATGATGATGGGTCGGTGTTTCATCTTCATATCAAACCTGACCAATTGCGTGACAATATTATTGTGTGTGGCGACCCTAATCGTGTGACGATGATTGCTAAGACGTTTGACACGATTGACTATGACGTGCAGTCGCGTGAGTTTCATGCGGTTGCGGGAACGTTTAAGGGTAAGCCGATTATGTCGGTGTCGCATGGCATCGGTCCTGACAATATCGATATTGTGATGACTGAGCTGGATGCGCTGGCTAATGTGGATTTCTCGACGCGGATGGTGCGCGATGAGCATCGTACGCTGAAGATTGTGCGCATTGGTACGTCGGGCGGATTGCAGACGAATGTGCCTGTGGGTACGGCTGTGATTGCTGAGCGCTCGATTGGGTTCGATGGCGTGATTAATTTCTATGCCGACCGTAACAAGGTGTGTGACCTGGAGTTTGAGGAGGCGTTCTGCAAGGCGGTGAAGTGGAATCCGCTGTTTGCGCGTCCTTACGTGGTGAAGAGTGACCCTGAGTTGGTCGAGAAGATTGGTCGCGACGACATGGTTCGCGGCGTGACGGTATCGGCTGTGGGTTTCTATGGTCCGCAGGGTCGCGAGGTGCGCTTGGCGCTGCAGGAGCCTGAGTTGAATCGCCGTGTGGAGGCGTTTGACTACCATGGTGCTCGTGTGACGAACTATGAGATGGAGAGTGCTCCGCTGGAGGGCATGGCGGCGATGATGGGCCACAAGGCAATGACGGTGTGCTCGATTATCGCTAACCGTGTCGCCACTGACGCTAATCCTAACTACAAGACGGCTGTCCAGGACCTGATTGCAACGGTCGTGGAACGACTCGTAGAGTGCTAGGGCCTCACGCAGACCTATATTCAGAGTGAAGAGTGAAGAGTAACTTCGTTGAACCTTGGCGGCGGTTCGGCAAACTCGAGCAAGCTCGGTTTGCACTCACCTTGCACAAGGTTTGAAGAGTGGAGAGCAAGCGCGTTCCGCGCTTTAGGTTTTAACCTAGTTTCTTCTCTTCACTCTTCACTCTTCACTCTTCACTCTGAAAGAAAGGCCTCCCGAGGAGGCTTTTTTTTAGCGCTCTCGGGAGGCCACAAGTGTGTATAAAACGCAGGTAAATTACAGGTCTATACGGGGGTTAGAAGGTGAATTGGACGCGGCCTTGTACCATGTGGATGTTGCGGTCGTAGGGGAGCCAATCCTTCTGGAGGCGGTGGTAGGTGTAGTTGAGCATGATTTGGGCGAACTTGTTGAAGCTGTAGTTCAGTCCAATGGTGTAGCTGTTGACTTTACCGCCACCTACGCTCGACGATGCGTATGGCCAGTCAGCCATGTAGCCGTCGGGATAGTATTGGTTACGACCAACGGCGTAGTATTCGCCCTTGTTGACGTCGTTGAGGCTGGTGTAGTTGTAGCGTGCTACGATTTCGAGGGCTTTGCCATCGAGACCACCGAGGACGCCTTCGGTGCTGTTATAGCGATAGGGGTTGCCGAAGAGCATGAAGCCTGCCTCGACGTAAGCGCCGTGGAAGTTGTCGCTACGCAGGGGGTTGGCGGCGTACCACCAGTCGTAAGAGCCCCAGGTATCGATGTTGTTGTTAGAAGCTTCCCACAGGGTCTGGCTGTCGCGTTTTTTGGTGGTGTGCTTGTACATGTACTCACCACGGAGGAAGAATTTCTGGTTGTGGTAGAGAACCTCAGCACCAGCGTCAAAGACGTTGTTGATCCAGGGGAGCTCGCAGGAGATGAATTCGTCGGTGTCGTCGACTGCGGTCTCGAGGGCTTGTCCCAGGTAGAGGGTCTTCTTGAGGACGTTTTTGTACTCAACGCCGCCGCCGATGTGGGCCCAGCGGATGTTAGCACCGATGTGCAGAGTCTGGTGCGGGTCGGCGATGGGGCGGAAGATGTAGCGGCCTGCGAGGGTGATGCCGTTGAAGCCAGCTTCGATCTTGTTGTACTGGTTCTCGGTGAAGATACCTTGGTAAGCCATGAAGGACTTGTTGTTGAACTTGTAGGTGATACCGAGTTCACGTCCCTCGCCGAGTGCGTTGCTCGAGCCGGCGCGGCTGATGAAGTGGTAGCTACCGAGCGACGTGTTGCGTGCCATGGAGCCGGCGGGGTCGTTGTAGTAACCCACCTTGATGGCGTGCAGGTTGTCGTTGTTGTCGTGCTTGCTGTACTGGAGGAAGATGTTCTTTTGCGAGAACTTACCGCCGCCGAAGCCGAAGTCGGCATAGAAGTACCAGTCCTTGTAGGTCATCGAGGTGCGGATGCGAGCGTCGGTGATGGAAGCGCCGCTCTGCATGGGCGAGAAGTCGGTGTGGTAGTAAGCAGCGTCGGCAGCCATGCGTGCGCCCACGGTGAATTTCACCTGATTCTCGGTGTTTTCGATCTTCAATAATGGTTCGGTATCGAAGTCTTGTGCCATGGCGCAGAGCGAAGCTGTAGCCAAGAGCGACATTACTATATATTTTTTCATAATCAATCGTTGTTGCTTAAATTGGTTTGACTTGTTTTCAACTGTATTCATGCTATAGTCCATGGATTACTCGGTGTAGCCCAGACGAACGAGGGTAGCCTTAGCATCGGGAACGGTGCTGGGAGCCTGCGAGTTGTCGTAGGTCTGTCCGGGGTGGAAGGGGTTAGGAATAGCCGAGTTGCAGCGGAATCCGTTCTCGATGAGATACTGGAGGGTAATCTCGGAGCGGTTGGTGAACAGGCCATCGAGGTAAACGGGTACACTCTTGGTTCCGGTGAAGTTGGTGTAAGCCGTAGCGGGGATGGTTTGCTGGAGGACGTCGTCAAACATGGTGGTGTTGCCCTGTCCGTAGTAGTCGGTGTAGTAGCCCATGTACTTGGTGGTCTGGGCGTAGCTGTCGAACGAGTAGGGGTGGTTGAGCATACCGCTCTTGCGAATCATGTAAGCCTGCCAGGGTTGGTTCATTTCGGGATAGTTGTTGGGAGCACCCGAGATGGCCGGTCCCATGATGTGAGCACCATACTCCAGTCCGTAGCGGATGAAGTCGGCATATCCGGTGGGCGTGTCGTAAGCGATGTCGGTAGCGTAAGCGGGCTCGCTAATCCAGAGGAGGAAGCACATGGGCACGCGACCCTTGAAGACATCGTTGGCACGACGCAGTGCGTCGAACGAGAAGGTTTGGAGAACGACCTTGCCGTTGGTGTTACCTACGTTAACCTTGCCACCCTTGTAGAAAGCGGTCTCGGTAGCGGGGTTGGTGATGATGTTCCAGCCTTCCTCGGCGAGGATGTTGTAAACGCGAGCTTCCATGTCCTTGGGGTTGAGCCAGCTTTCCTTGAACTCGATGTAGATGCCAGGACGGTTGCCGGTGTCTTGCTCGTCGTCAACGTAAGCGTTGTCGAAGTCGTACTCGATGAAGTCCATGTACTTGGCAGCGTAGCTATAGGTGTCGCTGGTGCCAGTAACGGTGGTGGTCTTCTCGCTGTTGTAGATTTGCTCGAGGGTCATGTTGGCATATTTGTCCTTAATCTTATAGGTGAGGACGCGCTCGCCGTTGGCGTTACGTTTGAGTTTTTTACCCTTAGCAAAGGCGATTTGGTCTTGCAGTGCGCTCACGTAGAGGCCGTCGCTGTAAACCACGTTGAGGTTCTCGTCGATGTAGCCGTTGTGGCTTGCCTTGTAGCTGCTGCGAGCCTCTTCGGGGCTGTCCTCGTTGAACCAGCTACCAGCGTCGAGCATGAGGAGCTCGGCATAGTAGTAAGAGAGGGTGTAGAACGTACGGAAGTCGTTGACGTCGCGCTGATATTGAGCCTCGATGTCGGCCTCGGTGAAGTGCTGCGTGCCGTCGGCGTTGCGGAAGCTGCGATAGAAGTCCTTACGCGAGGTGGGAACGTAGTCACTGAAGACGCTCTGGATGTTGGTAGTACGCTTGAGGTTTTCGTCGTGGTTAGCGAGGACGACGCCGTCCTTGGTGGCCTGGAGGTCACTCTCGAGGTAGTCGGCACCCATTTCGCGTGCCCAGCGCCAAGAAGCCTCGGTCTCCTCGGGAGTCCAGAAGATGGAGCCGCGGTGAGCCATTACAGCATACAGGGGAACGTAGTCGCGTACCTTAGCCATGGCGTCGCTGATGGTCGCCACTTCGATACGCCGTGCATCGGTGTTCTCGTTGGTGAACTGTTGTTCATCCTTGCAAGAGTTCAAGGTCGAGAGCATTGCTGCGCCCATCAGACCTATGCAAAGTACTTTTTTAAACATAATAAAAACTTGTGTATTAATGATTAGTAAGTCTATTTGTTATCGTGAATTAAGCTTGCTCTTTTTCTTTCTTCACCAGGTATTGCTCCTCGCGATAGGTGAGAGCCATGAATGCGATGGCGATGAAGCATGCGATGATGAGGAGGATGAAGGTGCCGTCCCAGCCCATGTTCTCGGCAACGTAACCGATGACGATGTTAGCGAGGATAGCGGTACCCAGAACGTAGCCCATGAAGCCGGTGAGACCAGCAGCGGTGCCAGCGGCATTTTTGGGAGCGAGGTCGAGGGCTTGAACGCCGACGAGCATCACGGGACCGTAGATGAGGAAGCCAATGGCGATGAGGCAACCGATAACGACGTTGAGGTTGTCGCTAAATTGCCAGTAGATGAAGATGGCTACAGCCACGAGGAGCATAAAGAGGATGGTGGGCAGTGCGCGACGTCCGTGGAAGACGTGGTCGCTGAGCCAGCCGCAGATGATGGTGCCGGGGATGGCAGCAATCTCGTAGGCAAAATATGCCCAACCGGCGCTCTTGATGTCGATGCCCTTCTCGGTGAGGATGGTGGGAGCCCAGTCGAGGCAACCGTAACGCACCATGTAGATGAAGGCGTTAGCCAGGGCGATGTACCACAAGAACTTGTTAGAGAGGACAATCTTGAAGATTTCCTTGGTCGAGAGGACCTCTTCGCTCTTGGCGTCGTAGGTCTTGGCATAGTCGCCACGCCACTTCTCGACCGAGCTCAATCCGCACGATTGAGGCGTGTCGCGAATCATGCAGTAAGCAATGATGGCGATGAGGATAGCCACAGCAGCGGGGAATGCGAAGGTACCGATGAGGAAGTAGTAGTCGGTCTTAGCACCGTAGAACCACGAGCCGAACCACATAGCGCCGTAAACCGCCATGGGGCCAACGAGGGCGCCGCCCACGTTGTGAGCGCAGTTCCAGAACGACATCCACGTGCCGCGCTCCTTGATGGAGAACCAGTGCGTCATGACGCGTCCGCACGGAGGCCAACCCATACCATTGAACCAGCCCACCAGGAAGTTGAGGGCAGCCATGAGGATGATGGCCCAGCTCTTGTGCTCGGCACCCAGGAACTGGATGGGCACAATCATGAAGAGCATCGAGATAGCAGCGCACACCAGACCCAGAGGTAAGAACTTGCGTGCGTCACTACGGTCGCTGATGCTCGCCATGAGGAATTTAGAGAAGCCGTAAGCGATGGCGTTCATCGACAGAACGACACCCAGCTCGCCTTTCTCGAAGCCGAAGGGAGCCAACATGGGGATGGCCATCGAGAAGTTCTTGCGAACGATGTAGAAACCAGCATATCCGATGAAGATACCCAGGAAGACCTGCCAGCGCAGTTTCTTGTAACGCGCGTCGGCCTCGGGACCTGTCTGTTCGGGCTTATATGCCGGGGGAGCTAAAAAGTTTGACATAATAAGGTGAATTTATGGTTAATATTATTGGTTTGTTACGTTGTTAAGGCGCTGTGTGGCCTCGACATCGAGTGCGTCGGCAAGTATAGAAATAGGGTTGTGAACGGGCAGGCCTGTCGACATCTCGATTTGCCACTTACAGGTTTCGCAGTCGGTGGTAACGGCGTCGACGTGTGCATCGGCAATCGACTTGAACAGGGGTGCTCCGATGGCTTGTGAACGCTCGTAGTTCTCTTTCTTGAAACCGTAGGTGCCAGCGATGCCGCAGCACTGTTGTGGGAGCTCGACGAGGTCGAGACCGGGAATCATGCGTAGTAATTCGATACTGTAGATGGCCCATCCCATGCGCTGCTGGTGGCAAGCGGTGTGATAGGCGGCACGCAGTGTGTAGTCGCTCTTGAAGGCGAGGCGCACGCGACCCTCGTTGATGAGATTGTAGATGAAACGGGTGGCGAGCATCAAGCTGTCGCGATAACCCGTGGTGTCGAGGTCGAGCACGTGGCCATACTCGTCGCGCATGTTGAAGGTGCAGCTCGAGCTGGTGGTGAGGACGGTGCGTCCGGCAGCCACCGAGCGGTTGAGCGAGTTGACGTTGACTTGTGCTTGACGGCGTGCTTGCTTGTAGAGGCCGTTGGCGATGAGCGCCACGCCGCAGCATTGCTCCTTCTCGAGCAGGTGAACGCCGTAACCGATGGCGTTGAGCAGCTTCACGAGGTCTTGACCCAGCTTGGGGAAGTTGTAGTTGACGTAGCAGCCGTGGAAGTAGCTCACGTGGTTGGCAAATGCATCTTGCTTGGCAGCTGCGTGGCGGTTAAACCAGGTGGTGAAGCGCGTGCCGCTGTAGGCTGGGAAGGTGCGGTGCTTGTCGATGGCCATCACGCCGTGCATCACCGCCTTGACGGGCTTGAGGCCCAGGGTGAAGTTGACCACGGGCGCCATGATGGTAGCCATGGAGCCCACGAAGTCGGTGTTGGCGAGCATGGTGTCGCGCAGGCTGGCGCGTCCGCCGTGCTGCATGCGTGCTTGCTGGATGAGGTCGGCGATACGCACGCCGCTGGGGCAAGCTACCTCGCAGCGCTTGCAGTTGAGGCACAGCTTGAGCGATTTCTCGAAAAATGCTGGGTCTTTCAGGCGATATCGCTCCATGTCGGGTCCTGCTTGCTTGGGACCGGGATAGAGCGGAGTGACGGCGGCAACGGGGCAGTACTCGGTGCAGATGGTGCACTTGGTACACTGCTCAAAGTTGCAGGCGCTCACGTTGGTTGATTGCATTGGTTGGTCCATATTGCGTGAAGTGGTTGAAGCGATTAGTTGAGAAGTGCGTGTGCCACGTGCAGGGCGGTGAGCATGTCGACGCCGCCACCGTCACCCATGCCCAGGGTGTCGTGGTCGCTGAGGATGGAACCGATGACGCGCAGGTTGTCGATGGCCTTGCCGCCAGCGATGCCGCGGAACTGGTCGTCGGTGAGGACGCCGTAGGTGAGTGCTTGCTGTGGCTCGAGGATGCCAAATTGCGTCCATTGCTCGCGGTCGGCGGGCGCGTTGGTGTCGAGGCCGAAGATGGGCTCGGTGATGCCGTGGTAGTTGGCAACCAAGCCGCGACTCAGGAACGAGCCGGTGGCAAGGACGTAATTGGTGGCGGTGAGTGCGTTTTCGCCCAAGTTGGCGGTGTGCAGGGTG
>Ga0065711_1045265_pt1 | contig 13587 bp, 3 predicted proteins | sample Hoacrofraction12_FD_59098 | JGI IMG/M metagenome (GOLD analysis project Ga0065711, IMG submission 59098) | Hoatzin crop microbial communities from Cojedes, Venezuela - Epithelial fraction 12 v2 (version 2) | ecosystem: Host-associated > Birds > Digestive system > Esophagus > Crop | place... | reverse complement strand
AGGGAGGTTGTGGAGTCTCTTTCTCTGGAGATATTCAAGACCCACCTGGACAAGGTCCTGTGCAGCTTGCTGTAGGTGACCCTGCTTCGGCAGGAGGGTTGGACTAGATGACCCACAGAGGTCCCTTCCAACCCCTGCTATTCTGTGATTCTGTGATATATGCTTACCTGGGCATGAAAGCAAAACATACCAGGCAGTCAGAACTTATTCCTTCGTACCAGTGAGAAGACAAATCCAGGAGGCACTGCTTCTCATGAAGCTTTCTTGGTAATTTCCCATAGGACAAAAACACCTGCACACTACGTTAAGAGGAATACAGGGGGATTAACATGATGCAGCTTTTAAACAAAGTTTGGCCCAGGCTTTGATGATAGTATATCTGGTAAAACACAGATTTGGGCTCTTGAAGTACATGCTGAGACCATCTCAAGAGATGCCAAAATTACCATCACAGATAGCAGAAGAGACCAAGCCTTGCACACAGTTATTCTCCATCCCTTTCAAATGACTGATAATTCTTTATCACTCTTCATCCAAAGATTGCCAGAATTTATTTCATCCTTGTCACTGCTCTGGAAATACCAAGTGGCCCAGTAAGACATCTGGTCACAAATGCTAAGAGGTATGGAAGAAATTTGTTGCCAAATAATGTATTTGCCTTTCTACTTTGCAATTTTATTACAAATTGGTTTTAAAATAGATTTGTGGCTTCCCTAACAGTGAAAGTTGTAGTTGTCAGGGCAGATACAGCTGAAGGTGCTCTCCATAAGTCAACAGCCAGTCTTTATTTGAAGGCAAAACAATGCAGTTTTCATGGTATTACAGACTTCTTTCCCAAGGTGCTGGCTACACTGCTTACTACTGGATGTGTTACGCATCATTATCTTGGCTTCCCACTAGCTGCCTAACGGAACTCTATGTTTAGTTTTAAGACCATCTCTTAAGCTTTGTGTGCTTACAAAACAGAAAAGAAAAAAAAAAACGAACAAGAAAACAAAACAACAAAAATTCCTTCTCTGCATTAGCCTCCCACATTGCCAAACACTCCAAAAACAAAACTGCGGCCCCACTGATGCTGATAACAAAATTGCTAGCACCTTCTCCTGAGTCAGGGTTTCATATATGTTACAAGTCATACCCACTACAAAAAACAACATTTGTTCTTCAATACAACTAAGATTAACTGTGAATAATAATAAAAAAAACTTTTAAAGTTTCACCCAGAAAGTATTTCACCCAGCTCACCTGATAAGAGAGTTCTCTTACAAGATGTATTGTATAGTCTATATTGTATTATGTATAATATTGTCTACATATATCATGTATAGATTATATAAAAATAACAGAAATCATGTCTTCTAATAATATCAATGATTTCAACACTAATATCAGCATAATAATTGCCTTGAATGCCGTTACTATTCAGTTTATGCCTACCTAGTATCTTTCGCCTTTTAATGTTAATTGTCTGTTTATTACTTTGTAGAATATTAAAAAAATCGTCTTAGGTATTTATAGTTGATTGCCCTTCTATGTCTGGGTATTTTATAAATGGACAAAGATCAACTACATGTAAGAACAGGAAACCTAGCAAATCACTTATAGACACAGTTATCTGTAATGCTGACTAGACTGAAGGAGAGGATTCTCCATGACAGAGTGGAGACTTACGTGCTTCAAAACTAAAAGGTAGACTAGAGACATGGTTAAATGTTCAGGAAGGTACCTCTTTCCAACTTCACATGAAATTTGGCTTACACCTTTAAACTTCTATTTTTTTCATTTACTCAAGGCACTTGTTAGGGCTGGCAAAAGATTCTGCCTCCACAGAACGTTATCTACACACACAGAATTCACCAAGTAATCCTGTCAAAGAACAAAGTTTCTTACAATCATTCCTCTATCACCAACACTGCCTTCCCCCCAACTTTTCCTGTTATTTCAGTCCTTTCATTCTCCATATTCAAGCAACATTGTTAGAAAACAGCAACCTAAACAAATCAGGGAAGAATCAGACGAACAGAAAAAAGCTGGAAAATAAAGCAAAACAGTTGAGAAGAAAACAAGATAGAAGGAAGTCTTCAACTATGAATAACAGGAGTCAAGCTACATGAAAGAAACATGGAACACAGACAGAAGCAGCAGACAAGCAGCACAGCGAATGAAAATCTGTGAACAAAAGAGCATATTTCTCTCCACGGCCTAGAAAAGATCTAGAATTCCAACTCCAGTGGTTTCTGTGTGGTAAGCTAAGGCATCTCATTTTCTGTCCTATGCACAGGAAAACGTTCTAGAATTACAGATACAAAGCATTGACAGTGAGGTTTCATATTTGAAGCTTGTCAAGAAAGCTACACACATATCTGATTATAGCAAAAAAACTAGGAAATAGATTTAACATGTGGGGAGAAAGACAGAAACAATAAGAAATGGCCATAGACTTGTTCCATATGATATGATAGGAAAAATACATGTAAACCTGTCTTCCTTCCTTACATCTCCACTTCAATATTGTGGCTATAGCTGGTCCTTACTTAAATACATGTATATTCCACAATGTGAAAGAAGTTTATTCTACAAATAAATCAGGCTCTGAAGGACAGATGAGTTCTCTGAAGAAACGATGCTTCAGTTGGCACGTTAAGTTGAATGAAGAAGGAAATGCAGGAACAGGAAGGTCAGATAGATGAATGTCACCATGCAACAACAGGTTTCCTCCAATTTCAGACAGGGCTAGAGCTACTACTTCTTTCCCAACTCCTTCCTTAGCATGTTTAGACTCCCCGAAACATATAGGTGAGGACAGAGGGAAAAGATCAGGAAGGGCAGGCACAGCTCAATGTTTTGGGGCGCCAGTGTCTGCTCCCACCTAGCCCCTGTTGCGAGTTCAGCAGTGCTGAATCACCCTCTGCCTCTCCTCTCTTTTGTAACGCAGCGCAGCAGGACTAGCAAGTAACAGGTAGGAAAACTGTTAACAGATGACAGATTCGTAGTCCACAATTCTACCATTCTCATCCTCCCAGACCTAACAAGTTGCCTTGCTTTAAATGCTAGGTAGAGAGGTGCAGCAACAACATCAGTTCAAGTTACCCCGTCTTCTTTCACCATTAACACCAGCGTGCCTCTCCCACCATCAGCTGTGTTCTTAGAGACCAGATCGCATTCTCCTTTCTGCCATGGAGGTCCCGAGTAGTACTGGGCAAGTCCTTTATACTAACATATTAACAGTTAATCAAATTTTGCTAACCAATATCCACATGCAGTGACAAAAATTTGTGTGTTTTCCCATGCAGTTCTCAGCAGGACAAGGGACAACAGCACTTTTGGGCTAACACTGAAGAAGACTGAGGCAACATCTGCTGTAATTTATGAGGGAAAATCCTTGGTCTCAGCACTTGCCGCTTTCATGGAAGTAACTGAAAACTCAGTTATACTGTAGATGGTATTTAAATTACTCCTAAAGTCTGTGTGGATCAGAAAGAAAGAGAAAAAAAACACCATACACAAAAGAACCACACACACACTCCCACTGCCATCAGCAGACAGTAAGACACAGCCAGCTCCCTGTAATTTAACTTACAAGTCTTCCATCTTCATCTTTCCCCAGGGGCAAATTCAGCCCTGACCTAAACAGGCACAAACTCCATTAAATTACACTGGGACTGAATCCAGTACTGCCAGGTCACCCAATACCCTCAGAAATATGGATGAAATCTATTTTGTTCAAATGGGAATAACAAATCGGTACAAGTTGCTGCACTATTTTTCCAATTACATCATCATTGAATTTCTCTGTTATCTGCATGTCGTTAAATTGAGTCAACAAGATATTCTAAATTGGTAATGAGACCCTTAGCCATTCACCACTTATTCCTCTTCAGGAATGATGCAGAGGCCTGCTCTGTTCACAGGCAGTCATCTGTTTCTACAGCACAAATCACAGTTCTCTGCAGTCACATGTTCTATTTCCTCATTGATAGGACTGACACACATGACCTCTTCAGCAATCTTTCTTGAGAGATATAATCATTGTTTTAAGATTGCTCTTAAGGCTAGGTTTCATTAAGCACTTAAGGAAAGAGTATATTGTCTATACATTCATCCTTCAATCAATTTCAAGTGAAATCTGCTATAACTCTTGTGATTTCAAGAGTCTATTAATATAGACAATATTGTCTAATCTCTTATACCTGTTACAATATCTAGCTACATAAAACCATTTCTAACTGCAAAGGTTTAAAAGTAGACAATGAAATTTTGTTAAGCATACTTTCAGATCATTATAGGAGGTGATGGTCAAGTGATTCTTGCCACAGTACACAGTTAATTCAAAAAGCATGATTTAGTGAATAAAGGGTTTCACAAACTAGAGCCAAGTAGCATGATTCTTGACAATTCTCTCTTTCTGATTTTAACAAATGCATGCAACATTACTATTTGAATTCTCCAGACATACTTCAGGAATACTGCATATACTGAAGTTTGAAGATAGTTTGTAAACAACTTCAATATCTTGTATTAAAACTGGCAGGACCACTATGAAGACTTTCTGTGTACTTTCTAGTCTAGCAAAAACCAGAAGGTATCAATCATCCAGTTTTAACAGCAGCTGACTAAAGCTATTCATGGAGTTGTGCATTGCTACCACTGTGGCCCCATGAATAAGTCTCAAAGTCTCCCCCTCCATTTTCTGTTCCTCTAAGTGGACTCTTCACAGCACAATCTTTTTCACTCTCTGAATGGCTTTGAGAGATCAGCTGAAACGAAATACCATTAGTAAAAACAAAAGTTTTCAAAGAAAAAGTGGGAACAAAGTGGACATATTAGAGACAACCTGTGATTCATGGTCTATACTGTGCTTTGCCCCTCTCTTTACCTCAATACACTCTTCGGTTTTACTGCTGCAGAAGATCTGGGCAGACTATTGCACTTCTCCTAGCAACCAAAAACCACTTAGGGGGAAAAAGGCATGTTGTCTGCTGAAAGGGAGAACAGAGAAATTTGGGGTCATATGAAGCCAGACATATGTTCTTTTGCATTTTGTCCTAAACTGAACAGTTGTCAGAAAGGATTCAGTAAATAATAATAAACAGTTCTGTTTTACATTGATTCATATTTAATTAAATATCTGTTTGTCTACTTGTCTCACATTTCATTTTCTTTTAATTCAGTGTTCTAACAGTTCCTGCTACTGTTTACAGTTTTGCCTTCAGGGACACAAATTCTATTCCTTAGAGTTTTCTTTCGCTATAAGTGTGTGTATCTATCTACATAGATTAAAAACTTTTTTTTTTTAAATTTAGATGTATACACACAGAGAACTATTCTTAGAGATTTAAAGACAACAGTACTAAAAGACAAATTTATCATAGGATCCTCCTGTTCCAAATGCTGGGAATTTACCCCATGAGACTTGATCTTACAGAGCAAGCTGTCTGGTCTCATTAGGTAAACATCACATTGCACAGTTTAAGACGATGAATCAAACTCATGCAGAATAAAAAAAACACATAAGTTTACAATTCAGGGATACATCTGAATATGTACATCACACTGACTAGTTTACAGTCAAAGCATTATATTTTAAAATTCGGTTTGGTAACAGATGTAATAGATCAAGGGCAAAATGCAGCCTGCAGTATTTCTGATAGTTATTTTTCCCCCTGAAAAGTCCTTTGTTTAATAGCTGTTGCCTTGACGTAAACCAACTATCTTAGTTACCCCACTGAAGTTCTATTACATACCAAACACATATACACAAAAAAATCCAGCCACTCTATCACAGCACTTCTGCAGTGCATCAAGTTACAGCCAGCAAAGACCTTAGTTCACTGCATCAAATCACAATTTAGTGTTTTCTTGCAGGCACTCCGGACAAATCTGGACTCACACAACTTGAGAGGTTTATTCACTTCATGGATAAGTGATGTACAAACGACACAGCAATGATAAAAGCCTAAACATACTGCATATAAAACAACTCTGAAGTTATTAGACATCAGTGCTATCATATTCAGCATGACAGTAGTGTTTTGCTCCTCTTTTCACTCCAGATGCTGTCTGACCCAGCCACATGCTCTGTAGCTCAGCTCCTCTGCTATTCTCCATCATCCCTCATTCCCTGTCTCCAAATGTGGTAGTCCTTTAATCCTTCAAGCCACGGACCCGGAATCAGGCTGCTATCCCACTCCTCCTCCCAGCTTACAGTACCACTTCTCTCCCCAGAAAACTGTCAGAGCAGGGCAGTGCTACCATACATGTACATGCAGGAGCAACACGCATCTCCAGGTCTTGAAGGTGACATAACGTGTTGAGCACCGTATTTCATCTCTGGAAAGTGAGAAGGAAGATGAGCCCTCAGATTCTTTTTCTGCAGCCTCCACTATGGAGTGACAATCCCAAAGAGAAGATCAAGCTGACTAGGGAAAGGAAATCCAGGTGAAGAAAACACACCTTTTCCAACTAGCTCCTAGTCCAACTACAATGCTATGCCATTTGAAATATTCGTAACACTGATGTGAAAGAAACTATCGCCCATCCCTTAGCTACAGGGTTCTCTTTACGATACAGCATAAACTGTTAAAATTGACCACTCCTTCTGCCAGGATGAAGTCATCCGGGCTACAGAACATGTGGACTTTGAAAACTACACAGAATGACAGCTTGAGAAACCATGATTACAGGGCTCATGCAGTATTAAAATACTTCTCATAACTGCTTCTAACTCTTGACATTTTCACAGCAGTAAAAAAGTACCACTGGTACCCTGGCATGAACAGTTCCTCCATCCACTATGAATGAGAAACAAGTTGAATGATGTTAGTTACCTGACATTTTGGTTTTAAAAGGTTAAATTTTTTCCACTCTGTTTTTCTTGCAATCAATGGCAAGTGATTAACAGAATTGAACTACTGAATTTATTGTGTTTTACAACTTGCTGCTGGCCATTTATTCTTTATGTATTTGTCCAATCTGCATTTATGACAAGCATATTACAGAGAGACTCTTGTCCTTGACACACTACACTGAAGCTATACAGGCAATGTATAAATACAAACTAAAAGACCATATGCTGCAACAGACATTGGGGCATAATCATCTAGGTAACTCTAATGAGGTAGATCATACTTCATCTCCTGGCATCCCCATTCATCCTACCAGTTCATTTCCATATATCAGACCAAATAAACTGTTCTCCCAATTAATTTCAGAAAAGGCAATGAGAGATAATAAAAGTAAATCATAATAAAATAGTACAATGGTAGGCCACTGTCTTTCACTGTAGTCAGACTGAAGAATTCTGCTGGAACTGAAGGAGTACAATGAAGACTCACTGACAAGAAGGGTAATTCTGCAAGTGAACATCACATATCATTAGCGTTGCTCCAAATCAAGCTTGGAATCGTGTCTTACACAATGAGCACCTGAAAATGATGAAGAATAAATTTGAAAATGCTTTGTATTCTTTCGGTAATCATTCACAGAGGTAGGTAAAGCTGAATGAGTACCTTCATAACCAGGACAGACAAATAGCATAAAAAGTTTGCAGTAGAACCTGGACGCACAAAATCTCAATTGGTTCCAATATATACCCTGGAATCACTAGAAGATTGGTGGCTTTCAGTTATCAGCAAGCCAAAGCTACATTGTTTCCTGGTGGAAATGTCAAGACAAACAAGCAACTTTATCATTAAGCAAAATGAAGCTGGTGTTGCAGTGCAACTAAGCTCAAAGAGAGATTAAGCACAGGGAAGGATGCTTGCAAATCTATCTAGAACATAACCAGAAAGTTAGCCCAAAACCCAGTTAAACAGATGTACTAACTCAGAGATCTGCAAGTGATACCCATTATTTAGTGAACTTACAATTTACTTAGCCAAAAAAATAGGCGGGGTAGGATGGTAAATACTGCAAGTTCAATGCATATGTTCAAACTGCTTCTGCCGGAACATTTTTTAAATTAATATCTTCACATCATGTTTGTCCATAACCTGAAGATGAATCTCAGTTAGGCTTGGCCACCACAGCACAGCAGGTCAATAGAGATATCAGCAGGTTATCACGTGGGTAGTACTGGTTAGTTTGTCTATTGTTGTTTATGTATTTATTGATGAAGGTTATTATTTTAATAAAATTAAGAGCACATCTTGGATCTCTTCCATGGCAGCAAAGCCAAGATAAGCTGCAGAGATGGAATTAAAAATCCATTTCTTACTTCATGAACTTTTGGCTTGAAAACATATTAAGAATGCATATCATTACACCCACAACCCAGCACAAGAAGTAGCTTTCTGCTTACAAAGGGATGCTCTGTGCTAGTAAAGAGAACACTATAGAAACAAACAAGCAGTAAGCAGGACTAAAGCAGCAACAGGCACTTATATCCTCTAATATTTGGAAGCTATCCCCATGGAAGGATGTAGCAACAAGCCAACTTCATCTTGTAACAGGATAACATTACATGAATTCAGATTCAAGCCTTTACTTACAGTAAGTCAAGGTATCATCACCAGCTTTGAAAGTCTTTCACACAAAGGACTCCATAGCAAAATTGTTCTATATTTCAGTGGTGCAGAATCAGTTCCTAAATTAACGGAACCTTGTTTAGTTATCCACTACAACAATAAAAATTGTTACCCACAGGTGATTAACAGTTATTCTGTTAAAGAATGGGTTTGAGATGAGGACAGCACAGAAAACTCAATCAAATTTCTGGACAAATAACTTCAAGGGCAGAGAGTCCACAGTTTGCATTGTACAGTAGAAGCCAGGCACGAGAGTAAAGATGGTGAGACTAAAACCTACATCCACAAATCTTTATTTCTGTGCATTTATTTTGCATTCAAAGATCTCATAACTAACAGTCCACGTGACTAGTCCTGCATAAAAGGTATACTCAACACTCTCTGTGAAGTAGTGATTTAAGATCAGATTCTGTATCCTGTATCCTTCTATGTACCAAATTCTAAAGGATTTTTTGGGGATATACAAGGCATATGTACTACAAAAATGCAAGTGCTAGAAAGCTTGGATAACAATAGATTTTCTGTAAAAATTCAGCAGTTACATTCAAGAAATGTCTATTCAGTCAGAACCAAAAAACCAACACATTTATTTATTTGGCAAGAGCGAATACTTTCTTCTGCACACAAAATAGAGATTTCTATAGAAATGTAGAAAAGAGCACCAGTAACCCAGTCTCTTGGCAAGAAACAGCATCAATATGATTGCTAAGTATCCTCCACAAGGTTGGTATGAGAGGTGGTGAGCCAGATGGCAGCCACAGGAAGAGCAAACTCTGCCACGCCAGCTGAGATAACAGATAAAACCTGACAGCAGTGCTCCTCTTAGGTGGCTGAAACAGAATGTACAGAACCTGTTAGCAATCTATTTAGTGGAGATCAATATTTGAATAGCAATTCAAGGGTAGCAAATGGCTAAAAAGCCATTGCATACTCTTTAGTAATTTCCACTAAATGGTTCAGCAGCAGACAAAGCATGTCTTGAATTTAGTGCTATGAGCCTACGTAGCATTGCTATAGAAAAACAACTGCTGGAAACAGAGTTGTCCGGACAGAGTAGCCAAAGCCTCCATTTTCTCTCACCATATTTTTGGCGCATCTCCTTGATGCTTTTTATGCATCCTTAAAAATCTACTTAAATCTTTTTGTTTACTTTTAATATTACATATATTTAGCTTGCAGTGCTAAAACTTATTTTCCTTAAGCAACATCAATCTCATAATTCCACAAAGTTCCTAATGGAAGGATTATTGCAGTAAGTGCAACTCACGGAAAAGTCTAAAAACTCCTATTCTACCTTTTCTGAAAGAATTGTGGGATATGGGGTGCATTAAGAGGAGTGTGGCCAGCAGGTCGAGGGAGGTTCTCCTCCCCCTCTACACTGCCCTAGTGAGGCCCCATCTGGAGTACTGGGTCCAGTTCTCGGCTACCAAGTTCAAGAAAGATGAGGAGCTCCTGGAGAGAGTCCAGCGGAGGGCTACGAGGATGGTGAGGGGACTGGAGCATCTCTCCTATGAGGAAAGGTTGAGGGAGCTGGGCTTGTTTAGCCTGAAGAAGAGAAGGCTGCGAGGGGACCTTATAAATGCTTATAAATATCTCAAGGGTGCGTGCCAGGAGGATGGGGCCAAACTCTTTTCAGTGGTGCCCAGTGACAGGACAAGGGGCAACGGGCACAAACTGAAGCATAGGAAGTTCCGTCTGAACATGAGGAAGAACTTTTCTTCCCTCTGAGGGTGACACAGCACTGGAACAGGCTGCCCAGGGACGTTGTGGAGTCTCCTTCTCTGATTCAAGACCCGCCTGGACAAGGCCCTGTGCAGCCTGCTGTAGGTGACCCTGCTTCAGCAGGGGGGTTGGACTAGATGACCCACAGAGGTCTCTTCCAACCCCGAACATTCTGTGGTATCAGACGTTTTGCAGCAAAAATAAATTATTTGGATTTTGACATTACTTTTCGAACATATCCATCTCTGAAAGTGCAATGACAGGATTTTCTCACTGTCTATCTTTTGCACTTAGTTGCAGTAACAACTTACCAGACAGGAAGTAAAGAAAGCAAAATATTAAGAATAATTCAGCAAAATGCTTCATCATGGGTATAAATTCATCCCTACTCAGCAAAGGTTTAAAGCATATATTAACTTGGAACACATGTTTAAGTTCCTATTAACTTCAGTGAGATTCTGTATAAGTGATGGAAGCACACTCTTGAATGCTTTGCAAAATTGGGTCCTATGGAAGAACAAGCTAAAGGAAACAAAAACGCAAACTTTCCACTTCAGAATGTTACTCTTAATGCATTAAAATGCACATGTTCCACAGAAGCAAAGGTTATCCATCAACAGCAAAACTCACATGAGAGATCAAGACCCTGTCAGCTCAGACATTCACTGGAAGAATATACTCTAGCTTTATATGTAAGCCATGTTCTCTGATAGGCAACCAAGACCTGCACAGGGCCACAGACATGTAGCTCACTGGTATGAAGAAATAAAATTAATAATAATAAAAAAAAAAGACAAAGAAAAATAGCATGCTTGAGCCACCCCACCATTTCAGATGCATGCTTTTCATTAATAAGTACTTTTGAAATATACTAATACAGACATAAAATGCTTCTTTTACAGAATTATTCTCACATCTCTAACACCATCACACATTCCAGAGCATGACACTTGCAGTTTTCACAGGACAATGGCTAAAAGTCAGCCCTGACATAAACGGCTGTCATTTTCTTTGAAAGCACTATGAGTCCTACCAGGGTGGAGTCTGGCCCGCTAAAACTGACATCTGTAGTAACATCCACACACACCTGTGTTCACAGCAGTCATGAACTTTTCTCTTCATTGTTTCAAGCTTTACTAACGATTGCAAGAGAGATAAGAAAAAACACATAACAATGAAAGAAAAATCAATTGAACGCTATTAAAAAAACATGTAATCAGCTATATTATCTCCAATAGCTAGTGTTTTATGGTACAGACTGTGTAGTGCAGTAGGGTTTTGTTTGGGGCTTTTATTTGTGTGTGTTTGATTTCTGTCTGGTTTTATCAAGACCAGTAACCAAGACTGATAGCTAAAGAGAACTACAGCTATTCCCTGAACAGACTGCAAGAATATGGGCAGGGCTACAGGAAAACCATGATCAAAATAATAATAATAAAAAATATATATTTATATGTATATATATGTACGCCTTCTGACATTTGCATTGAGGTTTGCAATCTTCAGGTGTCCTAAAAGCATGGACAGAGAAAACAAGTTTAGGAGAAAAAAAATTATCAGTTTGATCTACATTACTATGCACTGTGTAATATCACTTTTGAATCACTAAACAAAACTCATGTCACAGGATAAAAGATGGCTAACATGTCTCAGACGCTACAGTGTCTCTCCACCTGGATCTGATGCCAACAGAACCAAAAATCTTTCAAACCCAAGAACAAAATCCTCAAAACCAGAAATGCCCTAAGAGGTAACTTTTAAACATAGAAAACAAACCGAGGAACTATTAAACAAGTGGTCCTTGGGTTTCACCTTTTTTCTTACATCATTACAAATGGTACTAATGTTGATATGTATCTTTTCAAAGCAACTGGTGGTATATGTCACCCTAAGGTGTAATAATAATTATCATGCTCCTAAAAAGACAAAAGTACTGCGTGCCAAGTCTGCACACCAGTATTTCTTCAAAGCTACTTGTTAATCATTTCAGCAATAACAGCTTGTCTCTACTTGATCATGATGTGCTATCCACAAGGCTTTTTATTTATTTATTTGAGTTGTTAATGTAGGCAAACTTGACAGTCTCTGCAAGATCTTCCCACAAAAGGGGAGGATTACATCTATTCTGGGCAGTTTCTTGGCATTTTTTTTCTACTGGTCCAGCTCTAAATTAGCTACGTGCTTCACCTGCACCCTGCAGCCTCGTCCTATAAGGCTAAGCCAGAACAAAGGTTCTACTTGTGTTCCCCATGACAAAACCAGAATAAATTATGTCTTGCTCCTGTCGTTCCAGCAAGCTGGTTAATTGCATTTGTTTCATATATCTCCAAACAGCCTGGTACATTAATTACATTCTGTAACACCAAGCTCCTCTGATTCACTCTGTCACTTCTACTGAGCACTTTAATTGTATTCCTTCTAGCTACACACAATTTTAAACACTTACTAATAATTACATTTCTATGGCCTGGTGTTTTCAGTTTGTACACAAAGATCTCTCCAGTACTGGTGGTCTTCAATTTAAGGATCAAAGTATGTTACAGTAGGAAAAATAAGGCAAACAGAAAACAAAAATCCCACTAAACTATGACCACGCTGACAAGATGCGAACGTTCCATTAAATCCTCTCCCAGTTTCAACTTCCTACTGTTTAGCATGTACATACGTTACGTGGAAATTTTCTTTTCAATAGATCAAACCGAACGTTAAACTGCATGGCATATCAGGCAACCAATGTACAGCTGTACTTGAACGTCTCCCTCTTCTCGTCTATTTTGCCTCCTTTCTTGCTAGGGAGTGGGGGAAGATGAGGGGAGGGGGAGCAGCACCCGAAGCAGCCCGTGACTACAAACAATAAACCCGGAGTCCTTGCTTCGGGACTGGCACAGCCAACGCTGTCAGCAGGAGCTCCGCCGAGCAAAGTTCGCTCTAACAGACGGGCAAAACCAGCCGGGGTCCCAGACGTTAAATTCACCTTAAGGGCTGTTCAGAGACACAGAGACCCCAGCTGCGAGGACCGCCGAGCATTCCCTCCCCGCGCTCCGTCGTGCCGCTGCCTCCCGCACCCACCCGCAGCGCAGCGCCGGCCCCGCCCTGAGGGACCATTCACCTCCGCGTCCCCAGGGCGCGAACGAAGAGCCCCGCACCCGCTACCCCGGCTTGCAAACCGCACCAAGTGCTGCGGGGCAGACCCAGCGCGGGAAGGGCGGGGCCGGGCCCGGGGGGGGCGGGGGAGGGGAAGACCCCACCCTTTCCCCCAAACGTTGCTCAGCTTCGCGACAGCGCTCCCTCCGGGGAAAGCCCGGGGCCAGCGGGAAGGCAACGCGGGCGCCCTCCCGCC
>Ga0065711_1045264_pt1 | contig 13587 bp, 5 predicted proteins | sample Hoacrofraction12_FD_59098 | JGI IMG/M metagenome (GOLD analysis project Ga0065711, IMG submission 59098) | Hoatzin crop microbial communities from Cojedes, Venezuela - Epithelial fraction 12 v2 (version 2) | ecosystem: Host-associated > Birds > Digestive system > Esophagus > Crop | place... | reverse complement strand
TTTTTTTTTTTTTTTTTTTTTTATGTAAGCACCCAACTAGCAGTAAAAAACCCAGTATAACATCATTAAAGACAAATTTGGCCAGTGTAAATTGACATGACTGCACCCGGCAAGCATGTGGTTATGTGTATTCTTAGATAATTTGACCCATAGTCACTGGAAATATTAGTCAGCTGGATTATCTCATATGCCAAAGTTCATGTGACCACATAATAAACTAGGAGCTTGCTAAGCGATACAGCCCCCTACTCCTGTGTACTGGAACTGACTTGAGCCAAAACCATAGTTCTGAATATCTCTAGTTTCTGGAAGGACTGGCTGGAGGTCAGAGCTAGCTGTCTGGTAGGCAGCTCACTGCAGTCTACCGAGTAAAATATTAAATTCTATATAAAGCCTTTGTGTTGTTGCTGACAACACTTGTTATATGTAGTTACTTCTATGTCATTTCCACGGTGAGCTCATCTATTTATATCTCTTTTGACATGACCAGCACACTGGTTCACCAGGCTAACAAGAAAGCAGTGTAGGACATACTGAGGGAGGTTACAGTAAAACAGTACTCAATTTTTAATACTGCCTTTGAAATTTAACAGTAAGAAAACGTAATCTGATCTAGAAGCCAAATTCACACAACACGGAGATCAATTAGAACAGGTGTTTTCCTGATTAACTTTCTGTGAAACGCTGCTGATTTCTAATAATATAGCATGGTCCCAAAGCAAGGACAGGGTGCAAAAGCAGCAATGGTGAAGTATTTGTTGAGTGCTGACCTTGGAAATGACCTGACTTTGCCATTAGCTGGTTATCTGTTTAGAGGTCAGATCCTCAGCTTCAATAAGCTGTTGTCACCTTTTTGAACAAATTTACCCTGGCTGAAGATGGGGTCGTCTATGGTTAATGAGCAGCTGGAGTGGCCAAATTTCGGAATTTCTGCAATTATGGAAAATGACTGTCTGTTGAACGTAGGTGACTCAGCAGTGCAGTGATACTGACATGTCACAAAGAGAAAAAAGATTCAAAGAAGGGAACTGTTGAAAGAAAGATCACTTATTTGCTAAAATGGTATTATTCAAATTCTTATTGATATTCTGCTAACCTCTAACCCCTAAAATAATTCTTTAGTGCAAGAACTGTGTGATGCAATTATATACAGATACCAGATTTGTTATAATTCCTTGACTTATAAATGTGAAAGAGGTATGAAAGTGGATAACTATCTGATTAGCTTGCACTCACAAAAGGCAGTATTAAGTTCCCTCGTAATATCTTCCACTTAGTGCTCTTCCTTGAGTCACAGTCTAAGTTACTAATACGGTATTTTAAATCTTAAAAAGAAATGTGATGCTTTGTGCATTGCTGCATAAAGGAAGGATAGAACTGGAATGGATGACTGAGAAGGTCCTTTCATTCTTGAATTCCTAAAAAATGAGAAGTTGCCTCAAATGGAAAACTAGAAGTGTTTTTGCTATGAAGGTACAGGAAAAACAGGATTTGAGGTTTTGAAATCATCCTTTTCTGAATGAAAAGTGTAATGAGTGCAACCCACACCTGTAAAATCTGCATTTCTTCATAATAAAGTACTCTTAAACCTTACACATGATAACAACTTACTAGAAAGTTAACTATATTCAAAACCTGGTGTTAGACTAGAAGTCAAGAATTTGGAGGGAAAAGTGCTTGACCATCAGACATAGAAGATATGTGCCAAGTAAGAGGTGTTTTTAGCACAACTGAGGGTGGTCTTTCACTGTTTTGCCTTTGCGTATTTGAAAAGTGCTGAAATAGCGGAAAAGAAAGGTTAGAACAGTTTCAGAAATAATTTAAAAGAATAAAAGAAAAGTAAGACTAATAATTAGAGTGAAATGTTCCAGGGTGTTTTATTCAGTTAGCACAAAGGGTAATAAGCACAGATGCTGTTCCAGTCCTTACAATTCTTTAGCTCGTATTGATGTACAATGAAAAGAACAAAAGATAATTAATGGTCTACGAAGAGGACACTCTTGGTAGTGAGCTGATGTCTCAGCATCCATCTTCACATTGATCAATATTAGAAACTATAACTTCACCGGTTGTTTTATGAGGTCCTTAAAAAAAAGGACACAGATTATCAAGATCATAAAAAAATGTATTTCATTCTTCTGTGGCTATAGCCTCATTACTCTGCCTGGGAAAGGACACTGTGATTCCTCTATGTCATAGCCCATTCTGAGGAGGAAAGTATTTCTGTTATTTTTCAACTTGCGATCTGTGCAGTTTGTCTCAAGTGGAAGGGTCCTTCTCTAAGCCAGCTGGCCTGTAAACAGGCCGCCTTTGCGCCCTCCTGGCTGGCTGCATGCCCCAGGCCTTCCCCGCACGGTGCCACGCAGAGCTGCCGGGCTGCGGCCAGCCAACCGAGCACACGCTCAGCCTGGGACAGGGCTGGCAGGGTTCAAACCAGCTCTAGCCTAAAGCGGCTTGGATGTACTCAGGCACAGCGGTGATTTTGCTAATGAGCTCTGCCTCTCTCATAGGTGTCGTACAGAGCGCAGTTCCCCCCAGCTGCAGCTGGATGTTCTAAGAACCAGCTCTGGATGTAAGGGAGGCGGTGTGTGATGGTTCACATTGCACCACGTGGATGCGCTCGCTGGTTCCTCTGCTGCAGCACAGATCCTGGCAGGCACTTAGTAACTTTTAAACACCTAGGGCATGTGAATGGTTCTATAGGTAAACCTAAACCACAAGCTTAGACTAATTTTTTGACAGCTAAAGTTAGGTGGTATGAATGCCATGGCTGGCATAGCAGGATTTAGAGGGGAGAAAGAACTGAAAGCCTCAGGTTGAAAAATGGGAGAGGGATGTAAAGGTAGAGTTGCTAAGAAGGGCTGGACTAGAAATTTTGCACTGATTGAAAGCAGCGCTGCTCTGAAGTTGACACATACTCAGGAGTGCAGGAGATGCAGACCATGGGCTCTGTTTTGAGCTAGCTCTGCTCTGTGAGCACTCTAAGCTTAATAGCCTTTCAGCTTCCCTTGACTTAATCCAATGATCAGCTCTCCAGAGCCTGGGTTGGGCCTGGCTACTTTTTCCCATAACCTGGCATGGTGAGATGCTGATCCCTTGTAGGGATGCAGGCCCTACAGTAATATGGCTTATACTGTATTTAGAAAACAAGATCACCTTCCATAACATCGGAAAAGGCCATCCCCGTCCTTGAGCTGGCAATGCCAGCTCCGAAAACCTGCACACCTGCCCTGCGCTAGGACACATGACAGATTTTGGTCTGTGTGCTGTAGAGTCGTTGCCAGCTAACAGCACTTGCATCCATATCTGACAGATTCTGGGCTCCAGACCTCACAGATGTGAGATTACAAGGTGTGAGAAAGCAATTTCAGATATTTTGGAAGTTTTGAAAACACAACCCCCCTATCTCCCGTATTCAAGTCCACAGAGGTTGTATACATTACAAGAAAAGGCACATGTAGACTATGGGAGATGTGCTGTTCTACTGGATGTTGTGTGGAATGACTTAAGTGCAATAAATAAAATAATGAAAACAGATGATAAATAATAAAACAGATAAAATGTCTTCTTTCCTTTTTGAACTGAGAAAAATAAGATGACTTCTTCTATTTTTCCCCATAGCTAGGAAGAAAACAGCTGGCATCAGCAATCCAAGGGCAATGTTCCTTTTCTGGCCCAGTACTGTTCAACGTGGTTTGGGTGCAACACAGACCTTGTTGATGTTGGGAAGGGGCAAAGGGTACATCCTTGGTTTCAAGGAGCCCAGCCCTTGATTTGTGTGGAGTTGCCATTGCTTAGCAGGTGCATCAGAGAGACAAGTCAGGGTTTAAGTAGAGGTTTGCTTACAGCAGTTTCTGCAAATAAGGACTACTCCAATGCCCAGTAAAACCTTCTGTAACTGTGGAAAAGAAAGGGTTCTCATCTAAACCCAAAGAAAATTCTAGGAAAAATCTGAACTTTGCATACAGTTTAGCACAGGTATCATTTTACAGCTTTAGCTCATTGTTGAGCTCTCTGCCTGTTCACATTATTACTGAAAAAAACTTGGCTTACTCCTAAGCGCTAATGGCATACGTAATTGTATATTTGCGTAGGATGTCAAATTATACAAGAGCAAAACTTTGCTTTGTGTACTGATTTGTTGCTTTTGAGTCAGCAATTTTATTTTCTTACATCAGTATTTCTCCAAATTCAGTCTTTTCAGCAGAACAACCTAAGCTAAGGTGCTGACTGATCTCTACAAGTAGAATTTCTTGTGTTCTTTATTTTTTTTCATGGGTATTGTCCTAATTCACTAATATCACTGATAAGTAAAATAGGTAGATAAATATCAGTAGTTACATTTGAAAGAAGTGGGGCTACAGGTTAAAGAAGGTGCCAAGATCCAAGCAAGGCTCAGTAAGTTGATTAATGCCTAAGTATATGAGTTCCAACTAATGCAATGAAACAGGAACTGGATTGCCCAGCAAACCCCATAGAAATCTTTAGGTGGGAAGAGACAGACAAACTTCTGTGGAGCAGAACTGTTGGGTTCCTGCGTAATTGCCAAGGAGGATATGTCAGGCAACTGCCGTAATTCTGGTTAAACTGAGGAAAGCTGGAGATGAGGTGAACCGGATGATGAGTGCCCAGCCAGGGAAAATGGTGCCATGGCTGTTTCTCTACCTCAAACCAAAGAAACTCTGCTGGTCCTCAAGATTTTGCTGTATGTCACCACCACTTCATAATGGTATTAGCCTATGCTGTGCAGGTGCCTAAAGTCTCCAGGGAAGGTGGTTTTCTGCATTCTGCTGTCTGTCTGCAACGATGAGGTCTCTCTCTAGAGCTGAAGCAGATCCCCATAGTTAAGACACATATCAATTTAATTCTCAGTCTCTGTGCTTAAATGAACAGTATAGAATATGAAATCAGTGTCAACTGCAAAGGGATGGTCTTGTTAAGATCAGACCCTTACCTCTTGCTGCCTTGATCTCAAGCTCAACATACTACTTCCTGCAGTGTTCCATTGCCTTTTCTTTTAAATGCAAGGTACTTCTAAGTCTGTCACTCTAGCAAATTCTAACTGTGTTTCTCAGATACTTTGTAGAAAGTGTATTAAGAAATCAATATACATAATAAAATAGAGCCTAGAAGGCCACCGGACTGCCATCTAACACTGTGACAGCTGAATTGCTTCAGTGCACGTGAAACAACAGCAGGCAGAAGCAAATCATTTCAGGCAGAAAGGACAGAACCTGCCACCTTTGTTACTGGCCCCTCGGGAAAACCCTTTCATGTCTCTAAGAGATGTGCCCCAGCATATTTGAACCTAACTTTAAAGCTAACACTTCAAGTTGTCCCACTAGTTTGATCCTGGGGCAGTTATTGCCTCAAGCATGGCCAGCAGCTTGAGACTTTACCCTTCCATTGGCCAAGCAGAGGTGGTCCAGGTAATGTGTAAATCAAATGTGGACAATCCTTAGTAACATATAAACACGTGAGAGTAAATATGCTGATTTGCTTCATTATTGCCTAAGGAACTTGGACACAAATTGATTCACCTCTTCATTAGAGGAGGGGAGAAGGGATCCCAGAGTGAAGACAGGAAAATTAATCTGCATGCATGTTGTTATCTTTTCCAGGTACCTCCATCATCTACCCTTCTTGATGTGAAACACAAATTTCACAAAGCATGTAAGTACTATGGCTGGCAGGCTGGAGGCACGGTTAGAGGCTTTTCAGCTTGGAGAAATCGTCAAATTTATTTTTCATGAAATCCCGCGTGAGAGCTGAGACTTACTTGACAGCTCCAGTGCTAAATAAGAGAAGTGTTTGGACTAAGGTTCTACTGTAGCTGTCACAGATGTGAGAGGCTGGAAGGAGATGACTGCATAATTTACCACTGCCAGACCATGAGGGGCAATACTTCTCTATCCTCTTTTTAACATTACACAGTGTCAATTCAAGACCACAACTGCATTTGCCCTCCCAGTGTTATATTAGATAATCTTCAATAACATTAGACTGCTTCAAGCTGGCCATAAACAGACCATGTAGATCAAACAGCTACTGCAGTGGGGAACTGAAGCGCAGAGTGGTTAAATGATTTATGTGGATTGTGCAGGCAATCTGACAGAATTCTGAACTGACTCAGCCACGATCAGTTCCTTAATGGTCAGGGCAACCTCGCTCTCTTCTAGTATTACTTTTTTTGTTTTTCATATCCATGAGGAGGGGAGAAAATAGCAGAGGAGAAGGTAATGGTTGCACGTACAGACTGCAGATAAGAACCTTGTACATAAAAAGAGACGAGAGCAATCATACTCGAAAATCCCTCTTTTTTTCCTGCCAGAGAACAGAGCAGTTTTGCTGGATGCTTCCTTTCTGCCTTCTCCTAGCCATGTGCCTCCAGCCCGAGGTGGCTGGAAAGGTGGGAGAAACACCAATGAAAGTAGCCAAGCATCAAAGTTTGATGGCATTTACCTTTATCCACTGAATTTCTGGTCAGGATTTTGGGGAGTGGGGCCAAATGTACCTGAAACCTACAGGATGTATGTGTGTGTATAGTGTGCCTTGAGTTCTGAAATCGTAAAATACTGCAGTATCTGTGTTTGTAGAGATTCTAACTTCACCACCCTTGTTCCTAGACTGAGAAATGTTTCTCTGACTCCTGCCTGTGGGAAGTAAGGTGTTACTTGTGATAAGGACTGGTAACCTTGAGTGTCACCCACATTTGAGATGTACAGGCCTGTGCAAGGCCTATTAACTTGAAATAGACTTCTTAGAACTGCAGAGGTATTTAGTTGAGCAGAAGAAAGTGCAACAAGAAACAAGGGTTGGAAGTGAAAGCCAGAAAAACCCAAATTAGGAATGACATATTTGGTTCCAAGAGGCAGGACGGCTTACTGTTGGAGTAAGCATCTTAGATGATGGGCTTTCATTATTTTTGCAAGAAAGGGTGTATTCAAATAAAGGCTAGATGCATTTCGTAAAAAAAAGGTTTAGTGAGACACTAATATTTGAGTTCAAAGTAGGGTAAGTAGAAGAAATATTATGCTTTTCCTCTGTCCTTAGAGTTTTACGAAACACTAAAGATGAAGGCGTCTGTTGTTGCACAAAGGTTCAGTTGACGAAGCAAAAGGCTGTTGACCTGATTACTCTAGAGCTACTTGTTTTCACTCCCTATAAAGGCTTGTAAAGTGGTAAAAGTTCAAAACCCCCACAGCTGAATGTGAAAAGACCGAGTGTGTAAGTTTTAATATTTGAGTAAGAATATGTCTTCCCCTCAGTTTGTGAAAGGCAGTGCATTTCTGCCTAGACTCTCTTAAATCAATTGAAATTGAATTTATATTGATGCATCTTAAATCAGTTGAAGATCATTGGCACAAAGGTTTATGCCAATTTAACTGTAATGAGGTTTTTAATAGATTTGGGTTAAAATGGTGCAAGTCTGCGTGTAAGCCATTTTAATGGCACCTGTTTTAATATTTAGAAGTATCTTACTCATCAAATACTCTCAGTGATGTCAGTGGAGCTCAGTATAAAGGAAGATGGTAAGCAAAGCAACAAAGCACGATACAAATTGTGAACTGAAACTCTGACAGTACAGCGTTTTACAGCACATGGAAGGGCTGGCAATTGTCTTCAATGCTTTTTCAGTTCTCAATTTTTACGTCAATTCTGCCCGTTCCCGGGAGTACACCATATCAGTGTCCTGTGTTCTTTCTTCCCATTCCAGCTCATTGCTTTGATCTCTCTTTTCCAGTTCAGCCTGGATATTGTTGTCTCATGAGGTTCCCCCCTCCTCCTCCTCCTTTCTCACTTGCAAAGAACAAACCTTCCCTTTTTTCTCTTCACATAGTGTGGAGGATTACAGCTAACAGAATACAGTTCTTTTAGGCAAGAGCTGAGAAGGGACTGAAGCTGATCTGTGGATGCCTTTGCTTAGCACGCTATTTTGTACTAGCTCATGCATTCATTTCTGTCATTTCATGTGTGCCAGACTCACATGTTCCCCTATAATCTCTTGCTGAAACACACTCCTACGCACACCCCCTTACAGTCTCTCAGTCTTCATACATTCTCCTTTGATCACCCATGCAATTAAGCTTTCTCCTCAGCTCGTATCTTGTCAGCCCTTCAGTGAGAGGAAGCCCAGTGCAGCAATTTCACACGCATCATCTCTGTCACTGAGCAGTTTCTGCTGCCTGATTCAAGAAAGGATGAAAAAGCCTGAATTACGAATTGCAGCAAGGGAGGCTGTTAATCATGAAAATAAGAGAAATGGGATGCGAGTGACACATATTACTGCTCAGTAGTTTCTAAGTCAGCCAAACATTAGTTTGAGTCTGTGTTTATACGAAAGGCAGAATATGGACTTAGAAGTCCAGCAACAGATACTGAAATACTCCTCAGCCCTTGCTTCAGCAAAACTGTCTCTACTGAAACAACCCGGCAAAGCCTAACCCTGTGCCTTCTGTAGCACTGAGTTCATGGGGGCAACCCCAGTTTTACTGCTGGAGGTTTGGAGATCTATGACCTCTTCGTGGAGAATAACCATTTCAGACATACTGCCATTTCCATGGGAATTCAGAGGTTTTCTCCAGACTGAAGACCACTGTTTTGGATGAGCCACTGGTCGCTGTAGCTGCTGCCCCTGGCAGGGACCGGCAGCACCCACCAGGGTCAGCACAGAACAGCAGTTTCCCTATTGCAGCCTTCCAGCCATCGTCTCTATAGGGGCTTTCTGTAACAGATGTTAGATCCAGGATGTCATGCTTAATAGCAAACTTCACACCTGCCCACCATGAACCTGTCTAATCCTTTTAAAACCTACTTACAGTTTTGACCTCAGCAAAATCCTCTGGGAAGGAGTTCCACAATATGAGTATGTTGTGGAAAAATGTCTACGCTTCTACTGCTTGATGTTTTCTGCCTGAAATTGAGTGGCAGCTGAGTGCCTGGGTGTTACTGGCCATCACACTGTATTATCTAAGGTATGGTCAAAGAAGCCTCAATCAAATTGGTGCTGTGCACTAGGTGACTTTACTACTATTTTCCTCATTCCTTTGGCTAGCTCGCAGAAGTGAAACCAAGCCAAAAAGTAAGTGCGTAAGAAGGAAGCCTCTTGTCCCATTTTCTCGGTTGCTTATAATGAGTTAGCTACCTGGCGTTTTCTTTATCTATAAAGATTATGTTTTCAATAGAGAAAGAAATATCTTGTACGCTAAACTTTGCAAGCTCTTGCCCTTGGCAATAACTCTTCACCTTTAATTTATTTTTATCTTTGCAAAGTGTATTGGACTGGTGGGGGAGGGAATCTTACAGATAGAAAATGAAAAACTGTAATAATAATGCTAATTCAAGTATCACATAACTAAAATAAAATACTTCTAGAACAGGTAATATAACGGAGTCAGTGATCATTAAATATTTTCAAGGTTACTGCACAGAAGTTGCTGAAAAAGCTCTTGAAAGAAAAGGAAGAACAGAAAGGAGAGGGGAAAATACGATCTCTGCAATACGGTAACGAACTTGTGGATGCAACCTTTTGCAGAAGGAGGTAGCACAACTAGAGCTACTCTTCGAGGGCAGAGGAGTGAGCTTAGGGAGGCCAGAAATTGCCCTCTAGGCAGAAGAAGCAGGCAGGGAAGGAAGGGCAGGCGGGAGGAAGACTGGCGATGGGTCGAAGGAAAAAGGGAAACTGAAGAGAGACCTGAAAACCTCACGTGCAGAATATCCCAGTCTGCAGTGGGGAATAAAGTGCTCAAGGAATAAGGAACATTACAAGCTGCCAGCTGTCCCAATAAAATACTAACTCCTAATCTTTCAGCTCCAAAATCGCAGCTCCTCCATCTAAGCTAACAGATGTTACACAGGGTATTTAAAATAAGCAATGTCACTGAAAGTAAATCATTAAGAAAGAAATTGTCAGTAGATGGCACTCAAGAATAAACAGCCTCATTTCTGGACACTAGGAAACTTCAGAACTCTGCTATACCACCTTAAAACTGCTTCTTACAGGTATTTCTATTGTGATGCTAAGAGCTATGTTACCTGGAAAACCACTGAGAGATTTTCTGTTGCTTCCTTCTAGGGAGAGAACAAGGAGAAAGACAGTGCTACTGCTCCTTCATGGTGGGAACCAATCTTTCTTTTAGCCTCCTCCTTACAGGCTGTAGGGCAGTGTGTTAGGATGAATTAATCTGCCAGGTTTTACCTGCTGCTCTCATCCTGCGTGTTCCCCAAAAAGTCTGCTCAGTGTTTTCACACCCTGAATCTGAAACTCTCCTGTTTTTAAAAACATCTGAGAGCTATTAGCATGATTCCAAAACCAAGGGCTTAAGGAATAACTCCATATTTTGCCAAGTCTATGCTAAAACACAAGAGCTGGATGCAGAGCTATGGCTGGAAAGGATGCCTGTTCGTACTGCATCACGCAATTCCCTTCTAGAGGCTGGCTGCGACGTTAAACTGCAAGGCTCAGAGAGGTGAGAACGGATGCTGTGGGGATTAGTCATTAAGAGCAGTACCAGGGAGAACAGTGACTGCTAAGCCAGTGCCTTGCCTACCGGCTCTGTGTAATCAGGGCTGTCTGATAACACAATCTCGCTGAGAACTTGCAGTTCCTCTGATTTTTCCACGCTGTCTAATACAGCTGGATTCTCAGGTTGAAGACAGTTAATGAAATCTGTCAATTTTGATGCCTGGAGAGACTCATGTGCCCCATGAATACACCTGCTGGGGACTCAAAGATGCTGAATTATGCTATTTATGGCTCTCCCAAGCTGACTTCACAGTCTCCGCCTATCAATCAACCAAGAGCCCTTCATGTGTCTCACAAACTGAAAAGATCCAAATAAGTTATATCTAGGGCATAGAGGCTTCCAGAGGGATTTTTTCTTCTGACCTATATTAGGAGATCAGGCTTTGAAAAAGCACAAATTTTGGAAAAAGGGCAACAAGCTGATAGTGCCATGTGTCGCCTTGAGCTGGATGCAGTCCCTGGACAGAAAGGCAGCTGCAAAATCTATGGCTTTTAACAAATCTCAAACTCCTTCTTCTAGTTCACGCTAGCCCAGTGTCACAGCTCGAATCCATACACGAATGAATTTTCAAAGGGACAGGCCTGCTATGCAGGCTGTCTGACTGCAGAGCTCATAGGCCCAGCGTTACGCCCCCAGCACAGATCTGCAGAGTGTTTTGGGTTGGCAGTCACATCCAGCTATTGTTTTCAATGAATTTTCCCCTCTCTTCAGTCATAACAACTCAATTGAAAATTAACATTGAAGGCGAATCACTAGGGACAGGCAGTTACGGCAAATGGGCACTAAGAAGTACAGTGATTTCATCTGGGTAGATTGCTCATTCATCTGTGTTGACTTTGTAAATGAAAATGGATAGATTAGGAGGAAACATGATATTTATTTCATCTTATATTTATAATTTATTTTTCTTTTGTCTTAGTCTCACAGCAGATAGCAACAAAAGACTAGTTTACAATGAATTTTGGTATCCCTCAAATGACACAGTCCTAAAGTCTTTTTACTTCTCTATGCCTGCCAACACAACTCAGTTTACTAGAAACTCCTTGAATTTCTTGTTACTGCCACAGTGAGGCTTGTATATACTTAAACTCTTTATTTTTTATTTTGTAAGGCTAAGCAAAAAGTAGGCAACAGCTCCTGCCACAAAACTCAAACCAGTCGCTACCATCTTCCTCCCCAGCTCGCAATCAGAGATCTAATCCATGAGTAAATTGCTTCCTGCCATTGCAGCGTGTGCATGTCAGAACAGAGACCTAAATTCTTGCCTTGGCATGCCGCTTTAGCCATGAGGCCAGCCTGTCCGGTAGGCTTCACTTCTGATCTGTGCAGGAAGAAGCATCATGAAGATGACCTCTTCTCAGCTTATTTGTGGCATATCTGTGCAAATCTCTCTATACAAAATACAAGACTCTGTCTGCTGGCACAGATTTGCATAACTTGAATTTATGGCTTAGCTGTCAAAATAGTTGAAGCACACCTGTGAAAGCTGGGAAGACTTTCACTTCTTTTGCAATAGCCAGTCAGGAAATGAGAATAGTGTCATTGACCTAACACAGTTAAAAGAAAAAGAGGACAAACTGAGTTAGCCTCATGGTTTTCATCTTAAAAGTGACTAAAAATTTATCGTAGACTTCAAAATCTCTCTTTTTTCCCCCCACGTTCTGTGTTGGAATTACAGAAAACCAATTATGGCGGATTTTCAAAAGGGACAGACATGGTATTGTCTCACAAACGGAGCTCGTTACCCTGTGTGCAACATCCAAGATGCACACAGAGCCAAGATATCTGTTTATTTCATGTCTGCACAGAGATAGGTGCTAGGTGGTAACTCCACAAGGCTAGCACACCTGGTGACAAATCACATTGCATATACAGTTAAAAATGTCAGTTCCACCTATTAGCCATATCCTCATAACTATGACTGGTTAGTTCTCTTCTCACTTTGGTTTAGAGATACAGTACTCCTAAAATTTACTGTGCGTGCCCAATCAATCAGGGTCTCTGCTTGGACCGGGGTTTCCAACTCAAGGGGTGTGATTTTTAGTATTACAAAGAGGATAGTTCATTTAAGGGCACTTTTTATCATTCTTCTGCTGTTTGTTCCAACTTGTTCAAAAACATCTTAGTTAGCTTACATATTCTTGCAAGATGTACTTCACTACAAAGGACTGTAGTTTCTGATTAGACGCTCCTGTATCAGGCACTCTTGTGAACATCTTGGACTTCTGTTAATCCTAGACTACATATTCTAGGTAGATAATTAGGTCAGACTGACCTTCTATGCATACTTGTGTAATGCTAAGTTCAACAGACTACAATGGAGTGCTCTAGCTGAAGTCACAGTGGTGTAGCCATTAGGTAGCTCTCCAGAAAGTGCTGTGCACTTCACAGATCTTATTTTGCATCCTGAGCTGTGGTCATCACCCTCCCATCTGAGTCCTGATTCATGTGTCTCTTGTTGACACTGCTAAAGCACAGAATTTGCATGTGGACATTTCTAGCTGGGGTGCTGACGTCTGATTCCTTACTCCCAGCGTAACTGGGCTTAATGAGAGTACGCACCAGACTAGGCACCTGCAGTTCACTTTTGCTGAGCACTTGAATCTCTTTCTAAGCTGTGGAGGAAGACATATTTAATCAGTCTGAAAAGCATCTGATCAGATATCCCTGGAGGTTTACCTTCTGAAATATACATGTGGCTACAAAGAATATTTTAATTATGTACTGAATTAGGAAAATATGATAAAGGTTTGGCTCACCCAGCTGGTTTAGAAGCAGTGCACTTAGTAACATAGGACCTTAAGCAAGACTTTTAGGGTCAGATTTTTAAAACATTTTGGTCTTAGGGGAAAAAGAATTCTTGGCCACGAGCTGGCGGGGCTCATTGAGAGGGCTTTAAACCAGGTTCGAAGGGGGAAGGGGATATTGCCCAGCTCACTACGGATGAGCCTAGGCTTGGAGTGCCAAGGCCAGGGGTGAGATTGACAGCCCAGCTCAAGTGTGTTTACACCAATGCACGTAGCATGGGCAATAAACAGGAGGAGCTGGAAGCCATTATACA
>Ga0065711_1008051_pt1 | contig 13587 bp, 6 predicted proteins | sample Hoacrofraction12_FD_59098 | JGI IMG/M metagenome (GOLD analysis project Ga0065711, IMG submission 59098) | Hoatzin crop microbial communities from Cojedes, Venezuela - Epithelial fraction 12 v2 (version 2) | ecosystem: Host-associated > Birds > Digestive system > Esophagus > Crop | place... | reverse complement strand
AAGGCCTCATCAACTTCCTCCTCCTGGTCAGGTGGCCTGTAGTACACACCCACCGTAATGTCACCCATATGAACCTGTCCCTTAATTCTAACCCATAAGCTCTCGACTCCTTCATCCGCCCCCAGGCAAAGCTCAGTGCATTCCAGTTGCTCCTTTGCATATAGAGCAACTCCCCCGTCTCTCCTTGTTGGCCTGTCTTTCCTAAAGAGTCTGTAGCCATCCATGACAGCATGCCAGTCACGCGAGTTGTCTCACCATGTTTCTGTGATGGCGACCAAGTCATAGCTGTGCTGTTGTATAAAGGCTTCCAGCTCCCCCTGTTTATTGCCCATGCTACGTGCGTTGGTATAGACACACTTGAGCTGGGCTGTCAATCTCACCCCTGACTCTGTCACGCCAAGCCTGTGCTCATCCCTAGTGAGGTGGGTGATGTCCCCTTCCCACTTCGAACCTAGTTTAAAGCCCTCTCAATGAGCCCCACCAGCTCATGGCCAAGAATCTTTTTTCCTCTTTGAGAAAGCTGCACTCCATCTGTCGCCAGCAGGCCTGGTGCTGTGTACACCTCCCCGTGATCAAAGAAGCCAAAATTCGACCGATGGCACCAGTCCCTGAGCCATCTGTTAACCAGGTGAGTTTTTGTGCCCCTTTCAGTGCTGTTCCCTGCCACTGATGGATTGAGGAAAACACCACCTGTGCTCCTGATCCCTCAACCAGTTGCCGCAGTGCCCTGAAGTCCCTTTTGATGGCCTTGGGACTTCTCTCTGCTATCTTGTCCCCGCCAACCTGCATTACAAAGAGGGGGTAATATATGCACTTTACTAATCATAGCTATACTTGCTAGTGGTGATTTTTTGTGGTATTGCTGGTTATCTGTAAAAAAATAGAGAAATTTAGAGGATAAAATCTCTGTGTCCTTGTGTATTATGGAATCCTATGAAATCACAGTCATGATCTCTATACACCCATAAACTGAGTAACCCTTTAGGTTGTTACAGCAGGCAACACATTAAATTTAAGCTTAAGAGGGTTAAAACTGCACAAAGCAGAAGTGAAATGCACACATGGGATTGTGTGAATGAACTGAAATGGACTGAACAGCACCCACATAGAAATGACATAGACTTTTGAAGATATCAAGCTCAGTCCCCACTGTTTCAGGCAGTTATGTTACACCATCTCACTGAAAATTTGATAAAATTCTATCTTGGAAAAAGTTAGAATATTGGAGGAAGAGCAGTTTCACCTGTACTACTTTAACAAAAGGTGATTCTGCACACTTTTGAAGGATAAATGCTTTGCACTTTCTATCAAATTATTCTCGCCATCACTTTACAACTGTTATTATTAAACCAGTGAAGTTTCCTAGTTTAAATTGTTCCGGTCCTCTCTTGCTATTTGTACTGCTGATGGGTTTACACAGAACATAGTTCTCCTACTTAACTTTCATTTTCCTAGACTAAGTAAGTCATTTAGAGTACGTCTAAAGAGACAAGTGGAAGAATGTCTTCGTGGTATTGCACAGAGTCCTACAATTGGGCTAAACAGCTTTCATATTGAAGTTGGGCCATTTCTCGACAATTTGGTATAAATGTAAACAAAACACCTGTGCCCTTGTAGGTAGGAGTACCTTTAATCTCCCTTATTGTCCCAGGACCCTAGTAGGGTTTCTTTGTCTTATTCACATCTCATAACCATTCTGGAACACCAGTGATTGACCTGTTCATAGTTCGAGGTGAAGTCCAACTAGTGGGATCAAGTCAGCAATTCTTACCTATCTCTCTGAGAAAAAATGGTATAAAAATTACCTTTCATATGACTGCATCATACTGTGGGGCTCAGCTGTCTTATTGTCATACTTTCTCTTCCAGTCGCATTGTCTGTAAAGGACCCCCAGAAGGCATCTAGCCCATCTGCTGCCTCTAACAAAGATCAGCTATGTCACCAAGTATTTTTCCTGTATCTTCAAAAATTCCGTAACATCTGCAGGCAATCCGTTCTAGCACATCACTACTTGAACCATTAGAAAATGTTTCACAGTTCAAGCCTGAATTTTGTGTTTTTCAGTCTATAAGTTCATCACCAAGTTTTATCTTTTGTGGACTCAAAGGAACAACTATTTCCTTTTGCTTTTGAGACATCTTTTATTTGTTTGAGTTCTGTGTGTGATCTTATCTTAGTATTCTATTTTTTAGGTTAGCCAACTTCAGTTTGCTTTCTGCATTATTTGTTCTGCTTTCCTCTAGACCATCTCCAGTTTGACAATAGTAACTCAGCACCCCAGACCCTGAAGTAACGTAGCACCCAAAACTCCAACTCTAGCCAAGCTACGATTTGCTATTTGCAAGAATATGCAGGTCCTATTTTTTTCACCTCACTTTGATCCCAATTTTTCAACAGACCTGCCCTGCACACTTGTTTTAGGATAAGATTCTTCATCATCCAAAGACCCTTTATCACTTCTTTGATTATTAAGGAACATAAATTACCTCAGAATTAAATGTCTAAGTTTCAGATATATAAATTAGACTGTGTGCATTCTATTTCATATGACGAAAATTGCAATTTTACCCCAGATTTTCTACAATCAATCCTAGGAATCCAGGCAAAAGTAGTACAGGACTAAAGCAAATTTTCTCCTGATCTCTGTCAAAAGTTAGTGAAATGTTCTTAACATCTCCTCTACTTCCTTTTGAGCTCGCAATACTTTAATTAAAACAATAGATATGGTTAAAACAGACAAGCTCTTAAATATGCAAATATTTCCTCAGACTAAGAAAGACAAAGTAACAACCTTCAATCTAAATACAGTCTAAGAACACTGTGCTATATTTAACCTATTTTTTCTTCAGTGCTTGAGTGGACATTTGACAGCCGGTGATGTGGCAGGCGGGTACTCATAAGGTGGAAAACTAAGTCCTTGGCAGGATGACAGANAAAATTCTTAATGAAAGGAAGGTGTTAAGAAACTGGAGATTAAGTACTTGAAATAAACTAGTGATAGTATAGTATGTTCAAGTAAGTTTACATTACAGACCTCACTTAACAGGTGAATATATTTCAGGAAGCAGATGGGCTATGTGCCATATAAACATCTTCAAAGCCACCCAGTTCTGTTCTTCTAGTCTCTGCCTGTGATTTTTTAAAAATTGTCTTTCTTATATGTGTCATCATCTTCTTTCTAAATCTAGGAAGCTTTTTGGGGCTGGTTCCACATGGTTTTATACACTGGTACTATTCAGAACTTTCATCAGTCTTGGAAAGAATGGAATAGTAATTATATTTAGTAAGATTATCATTAGTAATATTTTACTATGAGCAAACTGTAATGAACCAACTCTTCCATGTTTCCTTTTGCGATGAAGTTGTTATGATCAGACAGTAAAGATGGTAGCCCAACATTAGGTACTTTGGTTAATTTGTGTTGCAAAATACTCCATTTTCCATTTCCTTTCCTGTCTTTATCATGTACTTCAACAATTTCTCTAAAATCTTACACATAACTCATACCAGGTTAATGATCCTGCAGTTTCCTCAATCACATCTCCATTAAGTAAATATTGATATTACTTTTGCTATTACTTCATGATAAAGATAGGTTCATTAAAAAATATGTAGTTTCTGGATCTATAATTACATATACCTACTTTTTCAGTTTTTATGCAGTGAAGATTGCATGATCTCATTATCTCATTGACTTTGAGATTTTAAAACTTTGCTTTTATCTAAGAGGTAATTATATTTCTATTTTCACATACTCATGTCATGAATTAGCCTGACTTTTTCCTCATGTGCCATATCTCTATTCTTACCGAAAAGTGAGAGATATTCTTTGAAATTTTAGATATACACAGATTATTTTTAATCTCTACTATATCCTGGCTGAATAGGGGCCTCATTTTTTTCTGTACTTGTTCTCTTTTTATTTATATAGCAAAGAACTTTTATTATCTCTGTTAATTTCCTCTTCAAGGCTGAACTGACATGACACTTTAGTAATACTCTTTTTATCCTTATACTTCCTGACATCTAGGACTGTAATGTTATTTTCTAGTCAGTGTTGATTTCTATTTCACGTAGGCTTTCTATTTGCTCTTAATACTCTGAGTGGTTATTATAACTGACTTGATTTTCCTGCAATACTAGCTTTAAATTATTTTAATTCTACTAACTTAATCTCATTTTTTACTGAAATAATGAGAGGAAAATTAAGTTCTATTATGTTTAAACGTAAAGACTTCTTATAGCTCAGGATGTGAATGCTTAATATCGAGACAATGCAAATTTGATGTCAAGTTCTAAGTTCATGGATTCTTGTATTTACTCTGTGCAATCATCAATTACAAGAGAAAAACACTGAAACTTCTGGCTGTACGACTTTAGTTTATATTGCTGTATATCTTAGTTCTACTACTAATAGCTTGTGTTGAACCTTTCCCTTGTAAAAAGGTAACTGGAATAAAAAAAGGTAATTGGAATAAAATCAGCTCAAGACTATGGATTTTCTGTGGAATGTACCTGTTCCATGAAAGTTCTTGATGTGTAGAAATGGAAAAATAAATATAGGCTATAGTCTACAGGGACGAAAAGTTCATTAGTCTCTTACCACCAAAATAGTTCTAGCAAAATAAAACTGATAAATACCAAACATTGAGTTGGGAAGGGCAGTCTTTTACCCTTTTGCTCTCAGAAGATGTAGGTTTTCAGAACTGTATTACAGACATACTGGTTGGAAATTGAATGAAACATACATTGTTGTTTTCTGTTAAATTTTCTTTATAAAGGCGCTCTTTCATGTGCTCATCAGCTTATTCACTGTCACTATTCACCCTTATGCGTAAGAAAAGAGAACAGCTTTTTCCTCCCTTGTGCCTCCTTCTGTTAGTAATATTGCCTTCTAGATCCCATAGTAAATAAATTTCACGGGAAAGAACATCCTTCTTAAGAATGCAAGAAATGTTCATCTTGTGTTAACTTGGTCAGGCTGATTACCTGGCTCAGTTGTCACAATGAACATATAACAATCTCCTAGAAAATAATTTTTGGACTTGTCTGCAACTGCACTTTCAATTTCAGTAATTAATAGAGGTTATTTTACAAATAATTAATCCTAATCACAACAAGATAAAAATTACAAATAAAGACTAGAGTAGTAATTGCTATCTGAATATAACAATATTGGGGTTTTTTTTTGCATTCTAGGAGAGGTAGCTTTATTAAAAGCAGGAAAAGGAGACACGGTAGGCATCTTCATTGTTTCCTGACTGTATGAAACTTGATCAACTTTCTTTATGTATTGCACCCACACACAAACAAACACACATTTCTCATGCATATAGTTTCATTAAAAAGCAATTCAGGCGCACAGCAAGGAACAAAGCTGGGAAAAGGTCCAATCTTGATGAACAGGTGGAAAAGGCCATGGAATATAGTACACTTTCCTCAAAGGTGAGACAAGGCCAAGAAGGATAGCTTTGCATATTAGAACACAAGGACAAATAAAACTCTAAAATTTCACAATTGTGATGATGATTCTTGAATTTTAGGTGCTTGACCCAAGCTAATGATTGAATCAGATTTTTTTTTTGCAGTGCTTGGTGGAACTTGATATTCCACTACAAAGCTTTTCCTTGAAACTTTTAAAATTTTACTCTGCAATTAATTTTGGCTTGGTGTGTTCTGTGTGACAGCACACATGCTGTCATAATGCTAATAGCTTATAAGAAGTAATGATAAGGATTTTAACAGCAACTACTGGAAATAATCATAAAACACTGCTACATAAAATATTGAGGGTTTTGTTTATCAATATGCTCTCGCTGTCTCAGTATTCTAAAATATACAGAAGATATTTTGTTGCAAACATCAAACTTAGATATATGCTCACTGGGGACATGTTTATAGACTGACAAAAATCACTCTTAATTTGCACACTTTTGAATGCATGTTTTAGCATGACTTCTGTTGATGAAATTTTTGGTGATGGTGCAAAAATAAATAAATGTTTCCCCACATCTTTCTTCAAAAAAGTAGATAACTGTTATAGTTTTCTTATTTTTTTCTCATGTAAATCTTCTCCCACTAATCTCTAGTAACTAAAACTGTGGATTTATTTTTCTCCTTTATCCATAAGGTAATACAATTTGAAGGGATAGTGAAATATAATATTGTTGCACCCCAGGGAATATGATAAACAAAATGGAAGAGCTCAATTACTTTGTCTCAGTCATTATTCTTTAGGTGTTAATTTGCCAAAGTATTTCTAAATTACTTCATATACTTTGAGTATTGTATCCTGGTATTGGAAAAGGTTTTATGAAGAGCTTTAAAAATATCACTAGTAAATGTTTACTCAGTGATTCATGTTTGATCTTTCTTGTACAATCGCTATACCAAAGCTGGAATTTATTTTCAATGACTGCATATAAATGCAGCACACGCTCTGCGTCCTAACAGATGCCATCTGTAAAAGCATTTACTTTAAATTAGTGGAATAAGCAATCAAAAGGGCTTTGTACTTAATGCAGAACTTTTGGTGACTATTAAATGCTCATTAGAGGGTGTTTTTGCTGTATGACTGTCAAAATCAGCAGGACGTTTATGTTAGATTTCCTGAGTGGGTCAAGATTGAATATGATTTTACAACTTAAATAACGTAAATGAATGCAGGTTATTTCAGAATCTCCAGATGTTCCTTAAACTCCCTGCCCCTAAGTGAAACTTACAGCTAATTTAAATTTTGCAGAAATATTGCAGTGCAGATTTTTGCATGAAACATTTAACAACTCTCTTATTACATTCCACTTATTTGTGCCTTGACCATCACAAACAAAAAAAGATGAATAGCATTATATCGGAGGTCTCTTTCTTTAAAACATGTGTTAATAGATGTTCAGTCTATCATAAAAAGGCTTTTAGTGGGACAAAATCCTTACAAAACTTTCTTACAATACCAGGTTTTCTGTCTATATTTTAGGTGCCCTGACTAATCTTAACTGAACTTCATTTAATTTAAAAACCAGGTAACTACTGAAAACACATTCTAAAGGAAAACAGCATCTTGAAAGTCAGCTGTACAGGCATATGAGTTTTCTATATCTTAATAAGGTTTCTGCATTGTTATACACAAGTTATGATACAACAGTTTCTTTGGCTGTACGAAGTATATCCACTTGTATCTTGTTGTTTGTTTTTTTTTTTTATGTTGTACATACTTATGCTAATTCCAGCCTTTGAAGATGGCAACTTCTGTTAAGAAGAAGGCAATAAAGGTAGATTTAGCACCAACTAATAAATTTTCACAAAAACTGCTTAAAAGCAGCCTTCAGGCAAAATATTTTTCTAGGTACACTTTCACTGAACAACAATCATTCTGTGGTTTTGCAATGATATAGATAAAATGGCCTGTTAGAAATTATCTTTGAATATCTGAACTCCAGTATAAATACACTAAAACATTAGAGCTTTCTATTGTAAACAATAATTTTGCATAGTTTAGCCCCAAGACTAGATGAAGGGTTCATGGTGCCAAAGAGAAAATAAGCAAGAGAGAGAATGCCATAGACCATTAACACTAGCTCCTATGGTAGCTGCAGGTTTTGGGTCCCAAATCAGGACCTGTAGGAACGGCTTTTACAATTTGCATTAAAGAACCATTATTTAAGATATGTAAGGAGTCTTAGAAGTAGAAATTCAAGTGATTCAATTATCACTTGAATTAAGGTTCCTTTTAATCAGTGAATACAAGAAACAGTTAAAATTATATGGAAAAGACAAAGACAACTCCATTCAATTTGAGGTGTGTCTACATATTCTAGGAAAGTCAGAGTCCACTTTTGTATTCTTTTTTATTGGAGTGTAGGATAATTCATGTTGGAACCATTCTCCTACTAATAGCATGGTCAGACCAGGTCTTGATGGCTTTATCTGGTTGGGTTCTGAAAACATCCAAGGACTGAGCCAGTATGACCTCTCCAGCCAATTTGTCACAGTGATTGACTATCCTTATGAGAAAAGTTTCTTCTTGCATCCAGCATGAACCTCTTTTATTTTGACTTATGCCTGCTGTCCCTCATCCTGTCACAACGAACCACCTTGAAGGGTGTAGCTGTGTCCTTGCAGTCCCCTCCCCACATTGTGGGGTGACTGTGGGGTTCTCTGAAGCCATCTGTACCAGGCTGTACAAGCCCCACTCTCCCAGTCTTTCCTCTTGGGGCAACTACTCTAGCTTGGTCATTTCAGTGCTAATCCACCGAGCTTGCTATGTCTTCCCTGCATTGGGAGGGGTCCAAGCTGGACATAGTACATGTGAGTGCTCCATAGAGGGGGATAAAANCTTTCTTTGATCTCCTGGTGGTGTTCCTGATGATGCAGCCAGAGATGCTGCTGACCGTCTTTCCAGCCAGTGCTTGCTGCTGACTCTTATCCAGCTTGCTGCCCCCAGGGCCCATCCCCCAGAACTATGCTCCACTCAGTCCATTCGCAGCTTGATTCTTTTTTAAAGCTCTGTGAGTTCTGTAAGTAATCAAAAAAATCCCAATTGCTCCCCAAATAAGCTGAAATAAAAAAGAGCAAATGCTGCAGAGCTAAATATTGGCTATATATGACATAGACTGACACATGTTTCTACTGCAGAAAAAAGCATACTGGATTGTTAACTAGGATATCCAGCTGACTAGAAAGAGAGAACAAACACCACTCATTTTTAAGGTACTCAGACTGATACCTACATTTATAAAAAAAATCCTACAGACACTGGATTTTTTTTGTTTCAGTATCTAGCTTGTAGCTACAGATGACTGGAGCAGAAAACTAACAATACATTAATGTTTCCAGGACAGTTATGAATAACATATGTAAACCGTGTAGCAAAGTCTTTTTGCTCAGAAGACAATGTAGAAACTTACGAGAAATTAAATAAGAAGATTGTCCCAGGGCCATAAATAAACCATACTTATTTCTTGTCTCTAATACTATTTTACATCAGCTATAGAATCATAGACTGGTTTTAGTCGGAAGATCATCTAGTTCCAACACCCCTGCCATGCGCAGGGACACCTTCCACTAGACCAGGTTGCTCAAAGCCCCATCCAACCTGGCCTTGAACACTTCCAGGGAGGTGGCATCCACAACTCCTCTGGGTAACCTGTGCCAGTGCCTCACCACCCTCATGGTGAAGAATTTCTTCCGTATACTTTATCAAAACCTACCCTTTTTCAACTTAAGGCCATTACACCTCGTCCTATCACTACACGCCCCTGAAAAAACTTGCTCTTCGTCTTTATTGTAGGCCCCCTTCACGTACTGAATGGCTGCTATAAGATGTCCCTGTAGCCTTGTCTTCTCCAGGCTGAAGACCCCCAACTGTCTCAGTCTTTCCTCATAGGAGAGGTACTCCAGCCCTCAGATCATTTTTGTGGCCCTCCTCTGAACTCGCTCCAACACATCCATGTCCTTGCCATGTTGGGGGCCACAGAGTTGGACGAAATACTCCAGATGGGGTCTCACGAGAGCGGAGTAAAGGGGCAGAATCACCTCCCTCGACATGCTGGCCATGCTTCTTTTGATGCAGCTGAGGATATGGTTAGCCTTCTGGGCTGTGAGCACACGCTGCTGGGTCATGTTGAGCTTCTCATCAACCAGCACCCTCAAGTCCTTCTCCTCAGGGCTTCTCTCAGTCCATTCTCCACCCAGCCTGTAGCTGTGCTTGGGATTGTCCTGACCCATGTGCAGGACCTTGCCCTTGGCCTTGTTGAACTTCATGAGTTTCACACGGGCCCAGTTCTCGAGCCTGTCAAGGTTCCTCTGCATGGCATCCTTTCCCTCCACCACACAGCTTGGTGTTATCAACACACTTGCTGAGGATGAACTCAGTCCCACTGTCCATGTCACCAACAAAGATGTTAAACAGCACCTGTCCCAGTACTGACCCCTGAGGAACACCACTCGTCACTGGCCTCCACTTCGACATCAAGCCATAGATCACAACTCTTTGAGTGCGGCCATCCAGCCACTTCCTTATCCATCGAGTGGTCCATCTGTCAAATCCATTTCTCTCCAATTCAGAGACAAGCATGTCTTGTGGGACAGTGTCAGATGCTTTGCTCAGTTCCAGGTACATTACATCAGCTGCTCTTCCCTTGTCCACCACTGCTGTAATCCTATCATATAAGGCCACCAAATTTGTCAGGCATGATTCACCCTTAGTGAAGCCACGTTGGCTGTCAACAATAATAGGAAGTGTGGGCTAGACAAGTGGACAGTGACATTGACTGAGAACTCTCTGAATGGCATAACTCAGAGGGCTGTCATCAGCGGCATTGAGTATAGTTGGAGGCCTGTGACTAGTCCCCAGGCATCGGTACTGTGCCCAGTCTTGTTCAGCCTGTTCATAAGTGAACGTGGATAAAGGGATAGAGTGTACCCTCAGCAAGTTTGCTGATGACACAAAACTGGGAGGAGTGGTGGATACACCAGAAGGCTGTGCTGCCATTCAGGGACATCTGGACAGGCTGGAGAGTTGGGTGCAGAGGAACCTGATGAAATTCAACAAGGGCAAGTGCAGGGTCCTGCACCTGGAGAGGAATAACCCCATGCATCAGTACAGATTTGGGACAGACTTGCAGGAAGGCAGCTCTATGGAGAGGGACATGGGAGTGCTAATGAATGACAAGCTAACCATGAGCCAGCAGTGTGCCCTGGCTGCCAAGAAAGCCAATGGGATCCTGGGATGCATTAAGAAGAGTTTGGCCAGCAGGTCGAGGGAGATTATCCTCTCACCCTATTCTGCCCTAGTGAGGCCCCATCTGAAGTACTGTGTCCAGTTCTGGGCTCCCCAGTTCAAGAAAGATGAGGAACTACTGGAGAGAGTCCAGTGGAGGGCTACTAAGATGACTAGGGGACTGGAGCATCTCTCCTACGAGGAAAGGCTGAGGGAGTTAGGCTTGTTTAGCCTGAAGAAGAGAAGGCTGAGAGGGGATCTTAGAAATGTTCGTAAATATCTTAAGGGTAGATGTCAGGAGGATGGGGCCAGACTCTTTTCAGTGGTGCCCAGCGACAGGACAAGGGGAAATGGGCACAAACTGAAGCACAGGAAGTGCCATTTGAACACGAGGAGGAACTTCTTCCCTATGAGGGTGACGGAGCACTGGAACAGGCTGCCCAGGGAGGTTGTGGAGTCTCCTTCTCTGGAGATATTCAAAACCTGCCTTAACGAGTTCCTGTGCAGCCTGCTGTAGGTGAACCTGCTTCAGCAGGGGGGTTGGACTAGATGATCTCCACAGTTGCCTTCCAACCCCTCTCATTGTGTGATTCTGTGATTTTGTGTTTCCCCATGCTGTATGCATTCACACAGAGGCACTGCAGCTGGGGCCCAGCTGCAACTGAGTTACTGACTGGAGTTTCTTTGTGCTGCCCTTCAGGTGCTCTCCCGCTGACCTGTGATCCTTCTCCAAGCTCTGCGTATCTACTGCTGGGACCAACATCAAGCTGGTAGCAGTGAGATGTATTGAGGTTCCCCTCACTCAGCATGTTTAGATTAAAGCCTCTTTTACCAGCTTGGCCAGGCTCTGATGGAAGATACTCTTTCTTTACTCTGTCAAACGGATCCCATCAGCTCCCAGCAGAACAAGTTTCTCAAAGATATTCACATGGCCTAAGAAACCAAACCCCTGGCTGTGTCACCAGTGTTGTAGGTGTATGTTGATTCAGCAGATTCCACAGGCCCATTCAAACCTTTTCCCTTTGACTGGGAGGACTGATGAATAAAAAAAGTTCCTATATGTCCTGGGTTTGGCCAGGACAGGGTTAATTTTCACCAGAACCCAGAAAGGGGCACAGCTGGGCGGGCTGACCCCACCTGGCCAAACAGAGCAGGGTATTCCATACCACATGCTGTCATGCTGTGTTCCAGTGGGGGGGAAGCTGGGCAGCGGGAACTCACTCACCGCTCAGGAGCGCGTGGCGCTGGTCCGGTATGTGAGAGCGGCTCTGTGGGTCGTGCAGTTTGTGTTGTGTTTTCCCCTTATCCATATTGTTGTTGTTAGTGTTCCCTTTGTTTGCTGTTCTGTTAAACTGCCCTTATCCCGAGCCACCGGTTTCTGCCTCTTTCTTTCCATTCTCCTCCGCACCCCGGTGTGGGGAGGGGCGGCCACGTGGCACTTTTGTTGCTGGCCGCAGCCAAACCAGAACATTAAATTTGGCGCCCAAGCGTGGGGCAGGGATAACGGCAGGGCTGAGCAGAGTGTGTTAAAACAGCTTTCTTAGATTTTGTTAAATTTTGTTATACGCATTTACTGTGTTAGTTAAATAGTCGCCAGCAAATAATGTTTCTGCCTTTGATCAGATGGCTGTGGTTTTTGAATCCATACTTGCTGTATGTGTTCGCTGCCATGCTGTTAATTACTTTGGGGAAAAGGATGAGAATGATGATTTTACTCTACTGTACGATATCGACTTATGACATGATAACATCACTGTGCATGAAATTAAGCTTGTATTTGCATGCGGCACTGTGGTCATTTCCGTACCTTGGATCCTATGTCTTAGAATTTGTTAATAATCGAACCCACTCTGTGGGGAAAACCGGAGGGGATACCTTCCCCTACTCTTTCGCCTCCCCCACCCCCTCTCTACTTCAGGCTGTTTCTAAGGGCTTTTGAGAATTTCGAGTACCCGTGGGATGCTCAGGCCAGCATGCTCCTATTGTTATGCCTCCTGAATGGGTTTCAGGTTTTGTTTAGGGTTAAACAAGCAGTTAAGAACATTGTGCAGAGATCTGCCCTGGGGCTGGATAGCTCTGAGTGGCTGGGCTTGTGGGATGGCATGGGCAAGTACCTAGGGCAGTGGGCACCCCCGGTGTTTACGAAAATCAGCTCTGAACAAGTGCATAATCCGGACAAACTAGTAAAATATCTGCAAAAATTGTGCTGCCACCCTGGGAACTCCAGAGAGACACAAATCACTGCAACATGCTGGGGTCTGGCCCATGCCTACCGAGCCCTATTCAACATGATTCAGTGCCAAAAAGGGGAAGGGGGGGGAAATGAAGCAGCAGGTACTGCAACTGGCACTGTCCCCCCAGCCAGCCCTGCAAAGCCTCCAGTCCAGCAGGCAGTCACAGCCCCCCAGCCGGCACTACCGCTGCCGCCGCCACAGCCACAGGGGTGTTCCCGGTTGCCTCGGTGGGCACGGCAGGTGCTCCAGCTCCAGCAGCAGGCATCGCGGCTGAGCCCAATAACCAACCTGTGCCGGTTGCAGTCACCCCTGTAAAACTAGAAAAAGACGCAAAGAAAGCAGATCACTCTGGGAGAGATGACAATGAGCCAGGGTCATCATGGGAGATAGAGACAGAGATCGTCACCCGGTCCCTGTCCCTGAGCAAGCTGCGAGACATGCGGAAAGATTTCAGAAGCCACCCAGGCGAGCACATTGTCACCTGGCTGCTGCGGTGCTGGGATAACGGGGCCAGCAGCTTGGAGTTAGAGGGCAAGGAAGCCAAACACCTGGGATCCCTGGCCAGGGATGGGGGCATTGACAAGGCCATTGGGAAAAAGGAACAAGTCCTCAGCCTCTGGAGGAGACTTCTGTCAG
>Ga0065711_1045263_pt1 | contig 13588 bp, 12 predicted proteins | sample Hoacrofraction12_FD_59098 | JGI IMG/M metagenome (GOLD analysis project Ga0065711, IMG submission 59098) | Hoatzin crop microbial communities from Cojedes, Venezuela - Epithelial fraction 12 v2 (version 2) | ecosystem: Host-associated > Birds > Digestive system > Esophagus > Crop | place... | reverse complement strand
AGGGCCTTTACCGGGTTCGGCGGAAAACGGCGGCTCCGTCGCGTCTGCTCTTTCTTGGTTCCCACCCGGGTGAGCCAGAAGTTTCCCCCCGCCGAGCGCCGTAGCCCGGGTGGGTAGCAGGGGCCGCGCTCGGCTCACCGCTGCCCGGGGGAAGAACCGGGCCGAAGTTCCCCTCAGCCAGCAGCCGCTTACTGGGCTGGTTTTAACACCCCAGCTTTACCCACCGGCCCAGTTTGGGAAATGAAATGGGAAGAAAAGTGCCAAATGTCTTCCCTTGTTTCACCTGGAAATAAAAAAAAAAGAAAAAAGACTGGCAAGAAGCTTGGGGAAGTGACTCTAGGAAAGGCGTGAATGGGAAACATGGAGCAGTAATGCTACCGGAGCGGTATTCACCTCGTTCTTTGGTGTACACGATACACGCTGAAGTCGATCAGTCTTTGCTCCCAAGATCTGGTACCAGAAGGCCCGACCCGTCAGCCGTGTCCACGCGGTCCTGCCTTCTGCCCCAGCCAGGGCCCGGCTGCCGCGTCGGGCACCCACGGGGAGACTCGGGCAGGTGCTGAGGGTTAAGCGAGGGCAAGCTTGCTGAGGGTGAGTTGCTTCAGGTGTTTAGTCTTAACTTTTAAAGGAGGAGACTTGTTGTTTTCAAATAAATTAAAAAAAAAAATAAAAAAAAATCAACGCTTACCACGAAAACTTCAACCTGTTTTTAAGTAGGAAGCTGTGACTGACTGACAGGCTATATACCCTGTAGCTCGGTTGTCATTAAAGAAGATATCAACTTTCATTCGCAAAAAGTTGCGAGACAAAGGTCTGTAAATTTATAACTGTACTTCACTCATCTGTCTTGTCAGGCAGAGGAATGTTTCCTCGTACTTCATCTGGCTTCCACCTAAAAAACACCTCGTGCGCGTACGATGCAGACACGGACATACCCTGCTCAGAAAAATTAGGTACACGCATCGTATAAACCGATACACACAGCTGTGCAGTGTGCAGCTACACATGCAAGTCCTTAGCTTGGCAGCTCTCATTTAGATAAGGTTTCTACACACTTTTAGAGTGACTTAATTTCTTTTTCTCTCAGTAGAGAGCCTGGGAAAAGCTTTTTGTCCAATAGTTAATAAATGAGATATTGTCACGAGCCTGAGATCATGTCTCTAAACCATGTACAACACACTATGAAGAAAAGTTCCCGTCCTTCTAACTCATCTTAACTTCTCTGGGACGTATTGACAGACCTGGTGGATTTGGGCATAGTTGTCTTGGTTTGCTTTGTTTTTCTAAAGGTCAAGTGTTTGAGCTCTTTGTATTTCTGAGACACCAAAACTTTTAAGCTTCAGAATCAGGAGTGGAAAATGTCATGTCTGTTACGTGTATTGCTCATGCATAATTTGAACTTTTCTTCTTTCAAACGTATTCCTGTGTTCAACTCGCCCTATATTTTATTTTAGTCCCACCGCAAAACTTATAAAAAAATCAACAAAACTGGAATGTGTTCCGTGTATTTATACATGTGTGTATATATATGTAATATATGCATGTATAATATATGCATATGACTGCCTATCTATCTGTCTCTCAAATGTCTATAATGTGAATCAAATGGCTATCATGTTTTTAACATGTGGGCTTTCCTGAAAAATATACGTGTATATACATGTGTGTCTGAATGTGCTTTCTTCATAGACTTGCTCAAAATTTGACTGTGCTTTGAGAAGCATTTAAGTTGTTATATGTAAGATACTTTTAAAAAATATACGCTATTTTACATGCAAAACCTACCAACTTTCTCTGAATTAGAACAGTTTTCTAGAAACATTCACCAAGGGTCCCGTATTGTTTGCAGTTGCAGGGAAGACAACACAAACCCTTCGCAGGAGCAGGAGCAGGCCCCTGTGGGCCTGTAACTGTCCTATCCGTAGGAGTATTTCAAACTCTGTTCAGCAAGGCACTTAGCATGTACCTAACCAGAGTGTTCACATACGTGCCTAAAATTAGCCAAGCACATAACCGCTGGGTATGAAAAATTTGTGGTAGTAAAGGTCTTGCCCAGTATCACCTGTGCACACCCACTTTCCACTGACTGTACTGGAAGCTTTGAAGCTGCAAGAAGTACACTGTCAGGCAGCATAATTTCTCTTTAAAGTTTCAAATTAAAGGTGTTTGCTTAGCCTTCAGCATCACCTTTAAATGCAAAAACATCTTTTTGCCTCCTACTCCCATATTTGCTAGTTTATGCCATTTTCTCCCATTTTTTAGGGTGTCTTTCTGATTCTTTTTCACAGTAGACACTCAAGTCATCCTCAAATCTGAGGATTCCTCCAGGTGCCAGATCACTGAAGTCACGTACTGCCCCAAAGTTTTTCAAGACATTGTCAAACTTTATTAATGGTTTTTCAAACAGTAGTTTAACAACAGCTGCAGCTTTTCCAGTTCATCAGTTGCTGAACCTTTATAAATTAAAGATTACACTGCTCTGAAAAATTTTTAACAACTAAAGCAGCCGTATCAAATTTCTGAATGCTCTTCAAAGGTGGAAATGGAATGGTAGATAGTTCAGCCTTATCAAAGAAATATGGCATTCAGAATCATATGCCTTAATAACTGATGTTTTTCAGCCTGCATATGGGGCAACAGTATTGATTATTTTATGTATGCTTTAGCAGTCTATGAAACTTTATTCTGTTTATGAGTCCACTTGCCTCTGATCTTGTTCTGTTTGGATTTTGATTGATTTTTTAAATTAATATGTGATGTTCCTGTTTCTTTAGTATAAACCCAGGACTAAAGTCTACTTTCCTGTACATCCTATACATCCTTATCAGTTACATCGTAAAGAAATGAGAGCAGAATTGGGTAAAGTATCATACAAAACCAAACAGCCTGATGAAGTGCTGTCTGTGTAGATATTTTTTCTCTAACACTGTGTGTATAAAAAACAATTAAAACTTTTGTGATTTTCGAATCAACAGCACCAGATACAGACAGTTACAGTCAGAGTTCATTCAATTCCTCACCTCTGCTTCCTGATCCAGAAGAAACCTGCTTCTTAAATTTGAGCTCTTGTGTAAATGTGCTGGTTAGCACGAAGGAAAAAATGTCAGGAAAACTCCTTTGGGACCAGGCATGTAGTGGCAGTGATGAAGGAGCGTGAAGGCTCTTTGATCTCTGGATGAAGAGAGTCAGTGAAGTTTTTGATATTATGCCATTCTTAAATGTCACCATCTCAGTCCATCATGAGTGGTGGAGTATAAAAAAGGATTGAAGGATGGCAGTCCAGGAACACTTGTGAGTCTCTGTGGTGGATATAATCACCCACCTGCCCTTAGCGGGAGTGGACAGTGGCTGCTCCGCAGGTGGGCACTCAGGATGCGTGAAAACATCGCAGTCCATAATAGACTTCAGCGTACAGCTGCATTGATGCCTGCAGTGGGATGTTTAAAGCCAAAATTTGACTTTCATGGTAACCGTTCAGATACAAAAGCAGTTAAAAACGCTCACAACTGAGAGTTAACACAGTGCGTGATTTAAGGGGAATTTGATACACCTAACTCCTAACTGGAGGATAATTGTCTTTTTCATATATCAAATATCCTAGAGATGACTCTTGTCACGGTAATTTTTGAAAGCCAAGCAAACACGAGATTGATCTGTCTGCAGCCATACGCGGTGGTTGCTGGGGAGGAACTTTCGAGGACTTTGGACATTTTGGACCTGTCGCCTCCGGGGGAGCAAAGGGGGCTCAAGGAGGGCCTCTGTGAAGATGGATGGGATTTTTTCCTCAGTTTTCTGTACAGTCTCCCTCCTGATAGTGTAATTATTTTGTCAGATGTCAAAATTTTGTCTTAACTGTTGCACTATCGGGTGATTTTTGTACAGCTTTTATTTTAGGCGTGGAGAAGAGCAAAGGGGTTTAGCTTTCCTCCTCCGCTGACCACATCCAAAGCGTTCCTGAGCTGCTTTAGTTCATACTGACAGGGGAGAGGAGAGACTGTGATAAACGGCTCCACTCTGTTGCCCACACATGGGTGTCTGCTGCTGTCTGGGATGCCTGAGTTTTCCAAAATATCCTCATGGGTTGACAGACATGACGCAGGTCGCATAGGAAACCTGTCCTTCTCTTGCCTTGCTGCTGGAAATCAAGCATGCTATCCTATGGCCTCTCCAATGGCGTCTGTCCCCTGTGGAGGAGAAACTGGGTGGTGTGCGTATTTTCTGAAGAGAGGGTTCTGTGAGACTTCAAACACTGACTCTCACAGTTAGAAAATATTAGTCCTAACAGTAAATGAACAAATAATATCATTTTAAAAAAAAAAAAATCATTCATGGCTTTTTTTTTCCCCCTGAATTTTTTTTAAACCACTGCACTGAGTGTGTAAGGACTGCCTAATGATTTCTGAATGTATATAATACTGAGCAAATCTGAGAGGTGGAAAGACATGTAGGTTTTTGTGGTACAGTGAAAATAAGCTGAAGGAAGCCTCACTGGCAGAGGCAAGTTTTGATCAGATCACCTATTCTGCGTCTCATAACTAATGGAAAGACACAGCGTTTCAGTTACCACTTTTTCCTTTAACACACTGGCTTTTGACACAAGTAAACAGCACGCAGTAAAAAGACATACATTTTATGTCTACCTAATAAGTCTGCAGGTAAAACGCTGGCAAATTATTTTACTGATGTGGTGAGAGCAAGCAAGAGATACTGTAAATGCAAAGTGAAATTCCGTAAGTGTGTTTATCCCTGAAAGAGAAAACATGTTTTCTGACGGATAGTTTCACAGGGAGACTGAAGGTTAAAAGCTGAGGACTGCTCGAAGATAACTGTTACAATTTCTGATTGACTGTATTTTGCTTTTGCAAAGAGGGAACTGTTAGATATGTAGTTTGTCTTCAACTAGTTCATGGACAGCCTTGTTGTTTTTAATTTATCCTCTTTTTTTTTTTTCATTTGTTTAGTAAAGACAGGGAGTTTAGTGTTACCTAAAACATGCACAAATTACTTGCTCAAAGGATCTTTATGCCCTAAGTAGAAAAATGAGAGTAATTTCTCACCAAGTAAAATGGTCAAGAACAATAACAACCATAAAGAAACAGTATACATATTTTTATTTGTCATACAAGAGTACTTTAATATGCAGCAATGAATAAAATGAAGCTTTAAAAAGCAGGCACAGGCGATAGGCGAAGATGGAGTAAATAGTACATTGATATGGGAATTATATTGCACAAAGGAGAGTTTTATATGAATTTGTAGATTTTTGATGTCAGCGTACATTAGCAGGATTTTTTTGCAGTATAAAACAACAGTTTCCTCTTACTGCTTTCTCATGTACTGAGGTAACCCTTGGGCTACAGTAACCTTGTAATGTCACAAAGGAATTATTACAAATCAGGAGTCTGACCAAGCTGCATCATTCCACTCTCATGACGCAAAGTTTCCATGAATGTGTTTTAACAAATCACCTAATACAAGTTTAAATCTGTCTCGCATGGTCAAAATGAAAGAATTGGAAAGTATGATTAAGTAAGCAAAAGAACTGCAGCGTCTGATTGAATTACGCCTCCAATTGTTGCAGTCTGCTATTGTATTGCATTATATAGATTATAACAATATAATATTGCAATATACTATTAGTTATATTATATTGTATTATATTCAAATTTTGACTTATCCAAGTAGCTACATGCTAGGGAGAGTCATTTCTAAATTACTCTTGTTCCATGAGTCTCCTATTTATTTTCATCCTTGTCCAGCCCTTTCTTAGCTCTAGACACTAAGGATCAAAGGATCAGGCGTACGGAAGTTCCTGGGGATATCCATGTGCACTTAATGAAACCTGGAGTCTAACTGCATGAACTGAAAGTCTCGGCTATTTAGCACACATACACTAAGTGTTTAAAAGATCCCCATGGGCACTTGCCCGCATGTTTTCAGCACCTGAATTCCCATGGGCGTATGAATCCTACTATTTTTAGAAGTGGAACCTTCATCAGTTTGACCAAGTTAATGATTTGGTTCTTTAGATTGCTGTAGTATCTCGAGCAATATCTGCCATTTTGAAAATTGATGACCAATTCTTTTTTGACCACTGTTATCTGTTCACCCTAAGCTTCTGCAGCACACACTGGTCCCATTTATGACCACTTGGAGGTATATCTTGCTTTCAACTTCTGTTTCACCTCTCTAAATCTGTCTTATTTCTATTCCAGTATACAGATATTCATAGTAACATGGGAATCTCATAAACAATTATTTCAGTAGTATCTGTTGCTTTAAAAAAATTTATTAGTAGAAGGACTTTTTCTCTCAAAAAGTGTTGTGTCAGTGAAAGAGAAACAGCCTGAAGTTTGTTTGTTGGTCTTTAATTAAAAGAAGAATGCAGTTTTAATGAAAGAAACAATCACAATGCACTGTTCTATTTTCAAAGCTGGGTCATGGAAAAAAAGAATCGGAATGGATACACACTGTGGATCTTCTGTGTTGTTTGTAGGATTAGTAAACCTTTCAAGTGCAGATTTGAAGTGTCATTAAACAACCCTCCTTTACAGCATCATATGCTGTGTGCCTCCGTAGGCCATGGAAGTTTTGTGTACTCTTTGTGTTCTGTGGGTGAAGCACGGAGAAGATTAGTGAAGCATTACTTGCTCCCATATATTATCATTAAGCTAGTACCTAAGGGAGGAGAAACTTCAGCGGTTGAGGTAGACAGCTATGAAATAAACGGTCTAGACTCAGTGTGTGCAATTTGCTTATGGTGGTACGTGGTGAAAATTCCATCTCTAGGGTGCACAGTAGCAGAGGTATACACATCAACCCATGTTTCTCATCTACAGTCTACAGCTGCAACATCTTCATTTCTTCTGCACTGTGCATGTTATAGCAGCCTCGAATGTAAACCATGCATGTGTATTCAAAGTGATTGCAATGGAGAATAAATGTTCTTAGCAGCTCTTCAGTGATACCAATTCTCCGTACTTAATCATCTGTCATTACCTGAGATATTTGAAATATCAGCTTGTTTTGTTAAAACATTTTTCATTAAATAGCTGCATGAACAAGACTTCTGAAAGTTAAAAAGATGTCTTAAGTAAAAAAAAATAGGAAACTGAAAAAATTGCTTGTATCAACAGAAAGCTTTGCTTAGCCATGTTTTACATGTGATACACCAAAGGCAAACATCTTTCTGTCATTTCCCTGTCTGATTTTCAGCCTGTGTATGTTAATGCAAGTGCAGACTGAGACGTTTCCCTAGTACTGTGATTTGTCCTTTATAACAATATTGTGTTTTGTTAAAATCTCACTAACATTAGTCTTTGGTTACAGGCAGTTTGCAGCGTTCATCCAGTGTTCCAGAGCGTGTCTATAACATGGGGATTACAGAAAATGATTTTGCACCAAGAATTCCCTATGGTTCCTCATATTATCAGTCAAGCCAGGTGAGGAAAAGAAGATAACGAATAGAAATAAATATAATATCACATGCATTTTATTACCACAAATGATAGCATGTAGATGGCATTTCAGGGTGTGCTTGCTCACTTGTTTGCTTTTTAAAGCCTGATTCCTAGAAAAGGAGGTTTTTACAGCTGAGACTTGTAAATGCTTTTCCCTCTTCTGATGACTCCTGAGCTCAAAGGCTAAATTCAACTCAATCGTACACATGGGCTTTCTGCAATCCTATTGGTTTTGTGAGAACTGGCATCAAAGCAGAAAATGAAAAAAAAGTATTAATACTAAGGCAAAGGCTATGACAAGCCAGCTCTTTACCCATCCCACCAGGCAGCAGGTCAGTCAGCACTTTGGTAGCTCAAAGCGGCCAGAGGCCGTGCTGCCACTCACCCAGCAGAAGAGTCGGAGGTTGCTAGAGGAACGCCAGTGATCCCACAAGGTAACAAATGACATGGGTAGGAGCTGGGAATGTGGTGTAAGAGGTTAGGGAATGAAGCACCCAAAACCACAGGAAAACAGATTGTTTTAGGTTCACAATGACGGATAGAATGTTCATTATAATTTAAAAGAATGCTGTTGTAAACTGTTTTGGCATTACAAGAATTTCCGTGGTACAGTCTTTGCAATACAACAGTGTTTCTAAACTGTATGATCATAAATTCACTTGTTATTTTGACCAACTTTTCTTGGGTTCATGGCCTGAATGCTAAGATAAATAATTGGTTTTCTGCACGGTTTGTGACACAGCTCATAACTGGTATGAACCTATTTGAGGGAGCAATCATATGACTTGGAAATCAACACTCAGTTGCTCAGTAGCAATGCTGCTGCATGATCAACATTAGTAAGCTGAAACCAATTCAGCTTGGGAACGGAAATATTTATTTAATAAATAGATGTGTGTGTAGGGGCCAATTCTTTCCTAATTTCAGATTACTCAAGAATGGCTTATTGTCATTGGAGGAAATCACCAGCTTCTAGCCAGTTAATGAATCAGCTCTGGCTCTGTATGGGGAGTTAGAACCATTTACTTAAATATATTTCCTTCTCTGTCCTGCTATCCTCTGTTCTTACCTGTCATCCAGTCCATAATATTTGATGTGAATCTCTTCTTTCTAGAATAGAGCAACAATAGGACAACTGGAGGTGACATAGGAACCACAAGAAAATACAGCAGTTTTCCAGGCAAGGAAAGAAAAAAAAAAAGTTAAAAAAAAAAAAGAGAGACTATTTGTCCCATGTGAAAGCAAGCAAAAGCCACAAGGTCTCGTATTTCACAAAAGAATTAATTTCGTTACCCCCAAACAAAAGATAAAGATATCCTTGCATAGCTCCTGTAGAATAAACAGGCATGTCCACTGATCCTTGCTTCAGCCTACTAGTTTCAGAGAGCTTTACTCCTTTTATGAGCTTATTATCACCCTCAGTAACTGCTCAACAATGAAATTAAGGGATTTCAGTCTGGCCACTATCTGCTAAGCATCGTTCCTTTGACTAATAACTTGTATAAGCATCTGAGTGTACCTTACAAAGTGCCTTTAATATTACAGAACTTTAATACAACATGGAAAAAGAATATATGGGGCTTTGGTTTATGGCTGGATGCCATCATGCTTACTGATTGTAAAAAAAATTGAGTCATGACTCCTCTATTTCAAGGCCAGGAAGTCTCCCAAGTTGATTTAGTTCTGGAAGGTCTTGAATAGAGTATGCCATCCAGTTTAGAGCATAGGAAAAAGGTTGAAAAATTGGAGAGGCCCCAAACCTCAACAGTCAGAATCTTGAAGATACATCCTAGAAAGAAAGGTTGAAGGAAGTGGGTTTGTTGAATTTACAAAAGAGAAAATTAGAAACCAAAATGGCAATCCATTGCTGTCCATACCCGTTAGGGACAGTAAAAGAAAAATCATCTTAAATTGCAACTGTAGACTTAGAGAAACCATTGAGATGGTGAAATGTTCATTTTGGTTACCTTGGAATGTTATGTAATCTCCTTCATTTTTAAGAAGTTAGACAAACAGGGAAGGGACTATTTCTTTTTACTAGGTCCTACCACAAAGTGAGCAGGAGGGCTGAGTAACCTTATGTTAATAAGGTTAATAGCAATATGCAGACACTTTAGTATCTTATTTTAATATCTGACTGATTCACTTTCTTCTGTCTATTGGACAGCCTCGAATTTAATTTTAGTACCAAATGCGGGTGTTAAGCCCCAAGGAGTTTCAAAATGAAATTAAAAGCTCCATTAATAAGCAGACAGTTCGGTACCCAGCATAATTGACTTACCACCTATTTTGAGTTAGTGACAGAAGACTAGATACTTAGACCTTGTCTCCTAATGTTTAGGCCATAATTCTTCCTGCCTTTGTCAGGCAGATACAAAGAAGTGTTGCAGAATCCCATTCAATACACAATTTTGCTGATGTTCACATTTTGTTTTCTGTACTCAGCAGACCTTAGAATTTTTATCTTCACTTTTTGGTTTGGTTTCTTTGCTATTAATCCTAAAAGCTGTGGTCTTACTGTGACTCCTGTTCTTTTATGCACATTCAAACAGGTGGCCTCACCATCTGGTTATACAAATGGCTGGGGGACGAGGACTGCCTACAAGACAACGGAAGAGAGAGCTCAAAGACAGCCTCTGAAGAGACTAGAAGTTTCACCCCAACGAGGTCCTGAAAGATTGGCATATGTGTCCAACGATTTTCACTATGATGGAGGGATTTCAGCTGGGTTCTCCATGAGGCGTGGAGATAGCAGAAGACCCAGCGGGACTGTCCCACCAAGATACGCTCGGTCTGAGATTGTTGGTTACACACTTCGTGATTCAGTGAACAGGGGACACTCTTTTAAGAGACACTCCCACATGGGGGCTATTAATGATGCTGTCCTTGATGGTGTCTACCACAGCCCCACTGTACCTCTGTACCATCGAGCGGGCAACAGTCGCAGTATGACCAACCTTTTGGAGAAAGAGAACTACCTGACTTCAGGCAGCGCAATGGGACAAGTGAGATCACCAGTTCCTTCCCGTCTGGGGTCTCAGAACAGGCAATCTTTAAGGTCCAGCTGGTACCAAACTACTTTCAGAAGCACACAGACCAGGAGGGAACCTTCCCAGCCAGCTTCAATAACCAGTGTCACTGCAGAAACAGATGGGAAGAGGATGCCACTGACAGCTGCCGCGGCAGCAGCGGGAAGAAATGGTTTCCTGCAGAGTGAGCAAGTCATCATCAACGGATCTCAGCTAGGGTAAGCACAATGCATGACCCGCTTTGGTTCTGGGGTGTCACAGCTGAAAGGAACCTGTTTGTTTAAAAAGACAAAGTAACTGACAGCTTATGGTTCAGCAGCCAACACAGCACATGAAATGTCAGTGCAGAGGATGCAGAAAGCTTTTAAAAATACGCTTCCAGTGCAATGGTGGAAAGGGAGAAAAAATGGACGTGTATGTACATACTGCAGGGTGAACACCTCCTGCTCAGGTTTGGGACCTCCTTTTGCCAAGAGTTAATCAATTTTGTATGGAGACATGATGCAGTCACTGAGTAATTCACAACCTAAGTCACAATACATAGTAAGGTATCGGCAAATTTTGTGCTTATAAGAGACCAGATGATTTCAGCAGTGGTTCTCGGGAGAATAGGTCAGACATCTACCAGTGAAGCAGCTTTTGGCAGACTGAAAATTTCCAATTGAAAATCCTTCATGGTTTCAAGGAAACTTTTTAGTTTTGTTCAACCGGTTGAAATACAAGCAGAAATTTCTTTTAGGTCTGTAGCACCATCCCTCCCTATATAAACTGCTCTGAATCTCTGAACCTCACGGCCTCTCACCACCATGAGATCCTACATGCTCTGAGGACACTCTTATTCTGAAGCCCTGTTAGATCCATGGCAGAAAGTTCCAAAGCTGCTCCCAGACTTCAAGAAAATTGTTTAAAATCTTAGAAGTATTCCTTTTTTTTTTTTTCAAATTCCCCCCCCCCGAAATTCCTTTCCAGAGAAGATTTCAGAATGTCTAAAATCAGTTCCATTTTCAAAAGAGAAGACTTTTCAGTTCTGAAATTCCCCTCAGGAGTGAATGTTTTTTCATTTTAGAATATTTCTGAATGTTTCCAGAGCTCTTAAGGTTCAACGGACAAAACAAACCACTTGGTAAACAGTAGATGATTACTTGCGCTGTTTACTGTGGTTTCTGTTGTTTCATAATCCAAATAGGATCCCAAGGTTTCTTGTGTAAGTTAATCATGGTGTAATTTACAACAGTGTTATTAGGAAATGTCTCTTTTCTTGATAACTGTGTAGCTGTTAGGTCCATTTTTCCGAAGGCCTGCTTTATTCTTTTTCTAAATTTGCTGTTGTGTGAGCTGAGGCGTCATCTGATGTCACTGCTATGTACAGATGAGGTATTTTCTGTTGTCGACTACAACGTTGGTTGTTATGGCTAGATTTACAAACATGTAGAGTCTTGTGCCCACTTCTGATCTGGATGGAAATTTTCACCTCTGGGTGATGCAGGAGTTAAGAAATCTGGTGTTGATGATGTGGCTCTTATGTATTCAGTCTTTACAGCAAGCAAGTCCAGAAAAAACAGCAGAAAGCTCGCAATAGCGAAAGATTTGGGAGTAGTAGTGTTAAAAATAGGTACCTGGGAGGACTTTGTTTCTTGGTAAGACAATTTACAGAGAGACATATATCCCACTGACTTAACCATTTACTTAACTTTAAGCACATTCTTGAATGCATTTCTGAGCCACAGCCAGCAGTTTTGATATTTAATTTTCTGTAGGAGCAATTTTGGTTCTTTTTTTTGCAGGTGCAGACACTGGAATCTGGTTGTCTACCAACCAAAGTGTTTTACATACCTGCAGATGTAAACATCTGTCTTCAGTCATTGTGCAAGTAGTTTGCTTGAGACCATGCTGAACCCCAGGTGGAAGATTTGTGACCTAATGGAAATCTTTTTGACAGTTTAATTCCTGAAATGCCAGTCTTTATGCTCAACTTTTGCTGGCTATTACAGAGGAAAATGATTGGAAGTGCTGTGAAAGCTTCTAAAGTCCCTTTTGCAGATGTGATTTCATTTATCTCAGTACTTCTGACTATTTAATTTACTTGTACGTATCTTGTTTAGTTTTTCAAATATCCTGGGTTCTACTTTAGCTTCATAGCTAGGTTTTTGAGGGTGTGAGGGGCTCTTTATTCTACCCAAAGTTTAAAAAAGTCTCGGTGAAATAAATTAGTTAAGAAGATGGTGAAAAGCAGCATGTAAGATATGATTCCACAAGAGATTTGCACCACTAGATTCTTAAATGACGAGGAAGAGACTTATAGTCGTTTTAGCTGACTGAAGTCAGTATTTGTCACGTGTGCTTATGTACTAACATGTGTATGATATCCATATACATTATTAGTGTTTTAAGACATCTAAAAGACACAATTAATGACTCCCCTTGTAATTCTCGTCACTGGAAAGGCTTGGTGCAGAAGTACTATTTTGTTTGTTGTACATTCTGGTTCATCCACATCTAGCAACTGCATAGTTTAATGTAGAACTAAATAATTAAAAGATAATAAACCATATTTTGCTTTGGGGTATACACTGATGGCAAATAAAAATGTTGTATTCTGGCAATTAAGCTACAGTCAGAACTTGTCAAGTCATTGTTCTGTTTAACAGCCATTGCCTGAATGTCCATTTGTTTGTTGTCATTATATATGCTAATCAGCCACGTAGCTATTAAGTTTGCCTGTGAATGTTTTGAGGGGAGGATGGAACCATTGCATCAAATTCTATTTTGACAAAAGTTAGGGTGCTGCAACTTTATGGATACCATTGAGGGTCAAAGATTATATGGCACCCTTTATTACTGTCAGATAAAACATTGGTGAATGTTCTTTTTATCCAATGAAGAGCAACCCTAGAATGTCGGCGCAAAACAGGAGAGAAAGATTTTGGCTACTGCACATACAATCATAGAGCAGTAAGGGTTGGAAGGGACCTTGAAGATCATCTGGTTCCAACCCCCCTGCCATGAGCAGGGACATCTTCCACCAGCCCAGGTTGCTCAGAGCTCCATCCAACCTGGCCTTGAACCCTGCCAGGGAGGGGGCAGCCACAGCTTCTCTGG
>Ga0065711_1045262_pt1 | contig 13588 bp, 6 predicted proteins | sample Hoacrofraction12_FD_59098 | JGI IMG/M metagenome (GOLD analysis project Ga0065711, IMG submission 59098) | Hoatzin crop microbial communities from Cojedes, Venezuela - Epithelial fraction 12 v2 (version 2) | ecosystem: Host-associated > Birds > Digestive system > Esophagus > Crop | place... | reverse complement strand
TTGGCTGGAACTCCAGAAAAAAAAAAAAAAAAGAGTTTATGACCTTTGGTAGAAGGGGTGGGTAACTCAGAAGGACTACAAGGATGTCATGAGGTTTTGCAGGGAGGAAATAAGAAGGGCCAAAGCCCAACCTGAATTTCATCTGGCTACTGTGATACAAGACTGTGAAAAATGTTTCTATAAATATATTAGCAACAAAAGGAGGGCTAAGGAGAATCTACAACCTTTATTTGATGTCAGGGGAAGCATAGTGACTAAGGATGAAGAAAAGGCTGAGGTACTTATGGCCTTCTTTGCCTCAGTCTTTAAAAGTAAGAACATTTGCTTTTGGGGTATGCAGTCCCCTGAGCTGGAAGACAGGGAAGGGGAGCAGAATGAAGCACCCATAATCCAAGGGGAAATGATTAGTGACCTGATACACCTCTTAGACACACATAAGTCTAAGGGGCTGGAGAGGATCCATTCAACGGTACTGACGGAGCTAGTGGATGTGCTCACCAAACCACTTCCAATCATTTATCAGCTGTCCTGGTTAACTGGAGAGGTCCCATTTGACTGGAGGTTAGAAAATATGACACCTATCTACAAGAAGATCCAGAAGGAAGAAGCAGGGAACTACAGGCCTCTCTGACCTAGGTGCCAGAAAATGTTGTGGAGCAGGTCATCTTGAGTGCCATCGCACAGCATGTACAGGACAGCCAGGTGATCAGGCTGTCGCGGTTTGGCCCTGGCCAGCAACAAAGGACCAAGCAGTGGCTCTGTTGCCCCTCCCCCCACTGGGGTGGGGAGGAGAATGGAAAGAAAAAGACAAAATTTGTGGTTTGGGATAAAGACAGTTTAACAGAACAGCAAATGAAGCAAACCATAACAATAAACAGCGGAATGTACAGAGCAACTCTCACTGCCCAATGCCCAGCACTCTCTCAGTGAGTCTGCAGACGCCATCAAGTTGGGTGGGACTGTTGATCTACTTGAGGGTAGAAAGGCTCTACAGAGGGACCTGAATAGGCTGGATAGATGGGCCTAGGCCAATTGCATGTGGTTCAACAAGGCCAAGTTCTGCATCCTGCACTTGGGTCACAATAAGCCCATGCAACACTACAGGCTTGGGGAAGAGTGGCTGGAAAGCTGCCTGGTGGAAAAAGATCTTGGGGTGTTGGTTGACAGCCAGCTGAACATAAGCCAGCTGTGTGCCCAGGTGGCCAAGAAGGCCAATGGTATCCTGGCTTGTATCAGGAACAGTGTGGCCAGCAGGAGTAGGGAGGTGACTGTGCCCCTGTGCTTGGCACTGTTGAGGCCGCATCTTGAGTACTGCATTCAGTTTTGGGCCCCTCACTACAGGAAGGACATTGAGGTGCTGGAGCATGTCCAGAGAAGGGCAATAAAGCTGGTGAAAGGTCTAGAGAACAAGCCCTGTGAGGAGCGGATGAGGGAACTGGGTTTGTTTAGCCTGGAGAAAAATAGGCTCAGAGGAGATCTTATTGCTCTCTACAACTACCTGAAAGGAGGTTGCAACAAGGTGGGTGTTGGTCTCTTCTCCCAAGTAACAAGCGATAGGGCAAGAGGAAATGGCCTGAAGTTGCACCAGAGGAAGTTTAGATTGGATATTAGGAAAAATTTCTTCCTCAAAAGGGTTATTAAGTATTGGAACAGGCTGCCCAGGGAAGTGGATGAGTCACCATCCCTGGAGGTGTTTAAAAGACACGTAGATGTGGTGCTTAGGAACATGGTTTAGTGGTGGATTTGGCAGTATTAGGTTAATAGTTAGACTAGATGATCTTAGAGATCTTTTCCAATCCAGATGATTCTAATTCTAATCTAGTATTAGAGAAGGATGCCTGAAGTCCAAGTACATGTCTGAATCACTACATGGAATTAATCCATAGGGTTTAATAATTTATATTTGTAGGTAAGCAGTAATAATGCTACTTGTGAAAAAAAATGTATCTATTTTGTCCTTGATGTTCCAACATTTTGTTTCTAATTTTTAGTACTTACTTTGTCATGGCAAGGCATGAAAAAACTCATTGCAAAATTATGGTGAGAATGGTGGGTTTTATGTGAGATAAGAAACATCCTCAAGTATAGCAACTGTTTGGAATTCTGTTTCCTGAATAAATAAAGCACCTTTCTGATTATTGATACCTAGTGTTTCAGATGTGATTATCCCCAGGGCACTTACAGAGGCATTCAAAAGCTGTATAGCCAAACACTGCTACTTGGAAGGCAAATAGGAAATCAATATTTTGCATTACTAAAAAACAGGTGCCCTGGCCTTATATTGCCAGACAAGTGCTGGTGGAAAACAGAGCTGAGCTTTGGGACTTGTTTGGGACTTGTTCAATACTCTGGAAGGGTTGCCAAATATGATTCATTAGTTATATTTTGATAGAAGATTTTTCTGATTATGATATTGAAGCAAGTAGTACTAGTTGACCTATCTGATAGTAGAGAACCTTTATGAGATTTTTTTTAAAAAGTATTAAGTGGTAACTATGAGTGTATCTACCTTGTCATACAATTTATTTTCCCGATGTCCTGAGAAAATGTTACAGAAATGCAAATTTTTGTGGGACCACAGGCCTTGCTTCTTGCTTTTTAACAGTGGAGAAAGGTAAGAGTGAGAAACATACCTTATTTACTCTATATAGATAAATTAAAATATCTCTCAAATATTTTCAATTTTACCTATTATGAAGGGGTGAAACATCTTTCCCCTATGGAAGGGAGAAGAGCACCAGGTCAGGTTGTTCACCAGTGATTGTGAACTTCACAAAAATAACTTGGAAATGGATGAAAAGGAATGAAATATTTGGAGTTGAGAGCTCTAAAAGATCTTTAGGGGAGTTAAATACAAAACTGTAATATGGAAAGCCCTACTCAGCAAACATATAGACCTAGAAACTTCAGCTTCATAGGTAACTTGTTTTTGTTTTGGGTTTATATTTAAAATATGTATTTAAATTTTATTTTGTATTTAAAATTTAAGTTCTGAACTTGACTAGAAATGTATCCTACTTGACAGGGCTGCTTGACTCAGCAGTTTGTTGTACTAAAGCCTTTTGGAAAGTATGTTCCAGATATTTCTAACCTAAGCTTGGTGTAGTCAAAAAGCATATGCTGTTAAAGCATGCCCTTTAGGTCAGCCATATACAGTGAAATTCGGTAAGTTTCTTTCAAAACAGAGAGGAAATAGAGATTAATCAATCAGCAGTAACAGGCCATGAGAACTTCACTTTGAATTCCAACCCCTGCCCTTGTTTCTTGCCAGATTTAATCTATGTACCAAAAAGAATCCTTCTGTAATAAGCTAAAAGTTTTTCGCAAGAAAAATATTCTTGTTGCTTCTTGCTGATGTTTCCTTTTTATGCAGAAAGATACTCCACCCAGGGAGAAGGAAGTTGCTTTTCTTGTCTATTTTTTTCAGAGTATCGATCAGAGAGAAAAGGCCTGGGTTCAAAGCCAGGATCTAAAATACAAAATACTGAAATAATCATTGGAGCAAGGAATGGAACCTAGTGTTTCATGAGCATATGATACATTAGGAGGCAGAATTATGTGTCTTCTTTATAGCCCAGTGAATCCAAATGAGTTTCTGCAAAAAAAAAAAATTGTTTCAGCTGCAGGAAATGGCACTGTCCCATTGCGTTTAGTTCACCACTTTCAGCAGTGGGAGAGTTCCTGCTCTAAGCAGAGAAGAGGATAACTTCATGAATTTCCAGTGCTCAAATCACCTAAGCAGTTGGAGATACTGTGTACAGCCTGACTTGTTTCTTTCTTTCTGTTGCTGTTCTTTAAAGAAATGGTGATTTTCTCCATTGTTAAGAGATTAGGCATGCATCTTTGGGTTTTCAGTCTTAAACATAAGATTTCTCAGTCAGTACTGTTGAAGATAATTAAGTCCTGAAGAGGAACATGATTTAAAACACCCTTATTATGTCTCTTCACTGTTTGTATTACATTGCTTCCAGTCTATATTATTCACAGTGATACGTTGTGTGGATCCTGATTTAAATAACACAACTTGCCTTAGAAGAAATATTGGAAGACCTCTCACATATTAGGTGTGTAGCCCAGGACCGTGAATTCTGAAATGTGGTATCTGAAGTGAAAGCCTGCACTGTTTGGGTGTTGCAGATGACTTGGTAGCATTCAGGTGACTGACTTAAGAGAAAACACGACATTGGAGAAATCAGTGGGCATGTGCTCCTGCAATACTAGGGCTTGATACCGACTGAAATCTCATTCGTATTTGAGTTTGAAACACCATATTTTATCCTTTGTTACAAATATATTACATTATGGAAATTAATTTCCTAGTTTCCAAGTAACATATTTGCTATTGATTTCTCTTTTTGTCATTCATTCTTTCTAACAGCTGGTTCAAAAATATTAGTGAAGGACCCCAGACCAGCTTTGGGAACACCAAGTCCCAAACTAAGTGGTAAGTACTTCGAAGTATATATAGTTTTAAACAATTTCTGCAGGAAACACATAGATTTAATGAGACTGCATTAAATGGATTAGAATGAATAAAGGGCGTTAGATTAGGCATTACATTAACAGAACAAAAACATCATTCATTAAATTATTTCCCAATGTTTAAGTCTGTCTAGACTACATGGTATTATTTATATACATACAAAATTTCTAACTGTGATATGATGAGAGTTTCATTGGTTTCACTGAAATCACTGTGTTCTGTGTAAGATCCTATGCAATTTATGTATTCAGAAACTATATTACTCACCCAGATAAAGTTTAAAGACATGTTGTTTCACAGTTTTTTCACAGTCTTGCGCTTCTTTTACATATTGCCAATTTAAATTACTTCACCTAAATACTTCAGTATTACTCTTCAACTCAGCCTTCAAAAAAGATAATTTTAGTATTGAGAAGGTAGTCTCTCCAGCTCTGGCTAAAGTGATTTCCAGTTTTAACCAACTTGATAAAGAAGATTATCTTTGTATGTCCTGACTAGATGCAAGAGAAACCTTTCTCTATCCACTGAGGAGACTTTTTGAAGAGAGAAGTCTCCTTAACTAAAATTAGCCTATGACTATAACAGGGGGTTTTGTAGGGTTTTGTGTGGCTTTGTTTTGTTGTTTTTTTTTTTTTTCCTAACAGGTTGTACACTACTTCAAAACTGTTTGTCAATGATATACTGCACGGTATTCATATTATGATGTTTTTTCCTTCAGAAGCTTTTTTACAATCCCCGTTAATCACAAATAAAGTACATAAAGATCATTTTTCCTTGAAGTAGGGAAAGAAATTTCAGGCAGATCACAAATCAACAACATCAGACTGTTTGCACCATGCAGTTTCCTTGCTTGCAGTTTGCAGGTCCAGTATCCAGGTGTTTTGTTTTTATGTGTTTACTTGTCAAAAAATATATACATCTATGCATATACATACACAAATAGACATCTAGGAAAGCTCTTTCACCCAGAAGAGAAATTATGAAAGAAGACTCTTGGGTATTCCAGTGTGCCCCAGTCTTGAATTTTAGGATATCCTGAGACAGAATGGGGCAAGTATTCTCCTGTGTTAATCTGAAATGAGATGTCTATGTATACATGAACACAGAGCTTTACGTTCAGTGTGAGTGACTCATAATAATGTGAAAGTGCCGATATGAAATAGTGATTATTTGTTATAGGGTAAAGTTTGATACATTTCCTTTGGAAGGTGTAGCAAACCCATCCTAAGTCACCTTCAATTTAATTGTTTAAATGGTAATCTCATGTTAAGACAGTAAAGGTTTGCATGTATTTGTTCTTACTGAAAAGGCAACATTTTTTTTTAATCATACTGTTAATGGAATAGCATTATGTAAATTGATCATTTAAAGGCTGGATAATGATAAATATTGTATCTAAAGGTATAAATCTAGTATAACTCCATTTATTCTCCCTGCAGTCTATGATCTCTTTTAATTTCTAAATTTGGGGATTTATTTTTTCTCCTGGTGAAGCTCATAATGTTTTTAAGCATTTGAAGACAAGACAGTACTTCTTATACAAATCTATCATTAGAAAAAATGACTAGGTAATAAAGAAGATGCTTATAATTTTTAAAGTCATTTAAATATACAAATTTTGATATCTAAATTAATATCAATTTCTGCAAAATTTAATCCTAGCTGTATGTCCCTGTCTGTCTATGCTGGCATAGAAATGATTCTGCAGTGAGAGGAATCTGGTCTTTTGGTTACAGCTGTTGAATTAGATTTTGTGAAGTTAGTTTAATTTTAGTACATGTCCATATTTAAGGAAAGGAGCAAATGAAGGCACAGCTATGGCTGTGTTCTTCAGTACAAATACATTTCTTTCCTAGATGTTCATGCCAGGTTTGTATGATTTATATGTGAACACAATGCCTAATAGACTTAAAAACAGAAAGAGTTAAGTAGAGAAAATGCTCGTATTTATCATACATTTTGTTGGATGCTTGACTTCATAAGTAATAAATATTGCAAAATGTATTGAAACGTGTTTGATGTCTGTATAGTTCCTGATGATGTATTTGCCCAAAATTATATATGGAAAGGATCTTACAATTACAAAAGCAAGAAACAGCCCATGACTTTGACAGTAACCAGTTTCAATGCAACTTCAGGAAGAGTAAATGCAACACTTACAAACAGCAATATGGAATTGCTGCTGTCAGGTATGGGATAAGAAAAACTCATTTTCATTTAATTTTTTCTGCCTTATGTACATTGGTTCTCTGTGACTTTATGCATAACATTTTAACTTTTAACATCTTCTGGAAATTTTCTTAGCTTATGAAGGAATTTTTCATTCTAGTTCAGCTTGTTTCCAAAGGTAGGGAGTTTTTCCACCTTTTCCTTTTCTCCTTTCTTTTTAATTTGCCAGGTTTTTATCGTATTTGGAGTTAATAGCTAATAAGGAGTGAAGAAATCATCCTAATTCTCATGCTTCTTCCTTAAACATTACAAATAAACTTAAATTACTGTTCCTGAGATTTTCTTATTTCATTATTGTACAATTTCCCTACAATAGCTTATTAATGACTAATAAGCAATATGATAAGATTGATAATAAGTTGACCTAGCAAGGCAGACATATTAATGAACATGGAGAGTAACAAGAGATGACAGTTGTTAGACTAGCTGATACAGCTGAAAAAAGTAGCTACCTTTACTGTGGTTTCAGAAGCAGCCCTTTATGGCAATCTTGGTTTATGATATTCCACAGTCCTTGCCACATGGAGCACTGTTGCCATGGTTATGTTGGCACAATATGCACAGTTCTCTATGCTGTGAACCATCAGCAGAAACTACAGATATGGCTTGACAAGCAAGGAAAGAAAAATACTATAAAAAATGTTTGGGTTTATAGTTTTTGCTTGCTTTTCAAACTCTGACAGTCCCTTGATTGAGACATCTCAGCCACACAGACCACGGACCTGTCACACCACAGAAGTGGCAGGTTATAGCACAGGGGTGTGAATAAGCATAAAAGAAACACCTGAAATCAATATTATCACTCAAGACGTAGTTTCCTGAAACTTCGCCCTCTGTCTACAACACTTTCTGTAAGGAGTGAAGAAGCCTAAAAATTGCAGTTATGTATAGGCTGGACACTGCTGGTTTTAATCATGTTCATCACTTAAAGACCCCTTTCTCTGAAGTAGTTTAACATCACTCTTTTTCCCAGAGGTGTCAGCAAGGACAGAAGTGAACTTGTTGGGAAAAAAAGGGGGAAATTTTAGCCCGTATGTTTCTGAGAGGGGTGGTCTACAGGAAGGATGTAATGGACCAAAGAATCCATGTCTCTGTTGAGCTCTTAGTTTCTAGAATCTAGCAGTGGTGAATTTTTGTCACTAGGTTTGTCTGTTGAAGGTGTTTTCTAGGTGCCCTTTGAAGAGTCACACTTGAGAGGATGTAGATGGCCTGACTGTTTCATAAAATATTTTCTGACTGGTAACCAGATTTGTCTTGACTGTGTGAATTTATTCTATCATGTGATGTCTGTTTAGTTTCAGACATACAATTTCTATGAGGATATTAGGTGCAGCAGATGTACTTTTTCATGCTCTTGACAGCCACTCTGAAGATATTTATATGCATTTATAAGGTTCCTTCTCAGCCTTCTTTTCCTCAGACTAAACAAGCCCAGCTCTCTCAGCCTTTCCTCGTGTGAGAGATGCTACAGTCCCCTAATCATCTTTGTAGCCCTCCACTGGACTCTCTCCAGTAGTTCCTCATCTTTCTTCAAGTGGGGAGACCAGAACTGGATGCAGTACTCCAGATGTGGCCTCAATAGGACAGAGACTAGGACAGAGTAGAGGGAGAGGAGAACCTCCCTCGACCTACTGGCCACACTCCTCTTAATGCACTCCAGGACATCATTGGCCTTCTTGGCAGCCAGGGCACACTGCTGGCTCATGGTCACCCTGTCATCCACCAGTACACCCAGGTCCCTCTCCACAGAGCTACTCGCCAGCAGGTGCACCACAAGCCTGTACTGGTGCATGGGGTTATTCCTCCCCAGGTGCAGGACCCTGCACTTGTCCTTGTTGAACTTCATCAAGTTCCTCTGCACCCAGTTCTCCAGCCTGTCCAGGTCTCACTGAATGGCAGCACAGCCTTCTGGTGTATTAGCCACTCCTCCCAGTTTTTTATCATCACCAAACTTGCTGAGGGTATACTCCACCCCTTCATCCAGGACACCAATGAATAAGTTGAACAAGACAAGACTGGGCTGAGTACTGACCCTTAGGGAGCACCACTAGCTGCAGGCCTCCAGCTACACTACACTGCTCATTTGAGCAGAGTGCAGAGTCAACATGAAGTAAGTCTGCTTGTTAGCTCAGAAATTATTTATATATAACGACACCTCCTAAAAGGCAATCTTCTGTCCTTAATGTGGAGAAGGCTTTTGTTCTGTGAATTTAGGCACGTAAATGAGAAACATGAACTAGGAATCTCTCTTACTGTCTCTTACTGCAGTGTCTGAAGAGAACTAGGAAGTTTGCATCTCAATCTGATTTGAACTTCTGAGATGCCCGTCTCGCTGTAGTCTGTAGTGAGATCCGAGAATGAATAAACTAATGGAGAGGACAAATTTAAATGTCTTTTTTTAGTTGTGATATATTTGGGCATGTGATCTGTTTCCATTTTGAAAGTTTTTGGTTTTTCTCAGATTAGCAGCCATCAAGACAGATGTGACCATGCTTTTTCCACTCTGGAATTCATTTGAACACGCTAACATCACCCATCATTTTCTTCTGACAATGTGTACAAAACTCTATTAGTCCGAAAACTCTGCAGTCTCCAAGATTGTCTCTTTGTAACACTGCAGTCCAATATTAAGCTACGCAGTTGTGCCAGCATTTCTTCCTTCTCTACCTTAAGATGCAAAGAGCACTAGATATCTGAATATTTTATTGCTTCCTCTATGGTGTTAGCTAGTGCTTTTGTGCAGCCCTAGTTATACATTTTTTCACTGGAGAGTGTGGTGGATTGACCTTGGCTAGACGCTAGGTGCCCACCAAGCCACTCTATCACTCCCTCTCCTCAGCTGGGCAGAGGAGGAAAAATACAGCGAAAGGCTAGTGGGTCAAGACAAAGATAGGGAGAGATCACTCACCAATTAGTAACAAGCAAAACAGACTCAACTTGTGGAAATTAATTTAATATTTTTTCAGTTGAACAACAGTAGGGTGATCAGAAATAAAACCAATCTTAAAACACCTTTACCCTATCCCTCCCTTCTTCCTGGGCTCAACTTCACTCTCTAGTTCTCTACCTCCTCCCCTCTGAGTGGCACAGCGGGATAAGGAATAGAGGTTGCATCAATTCATCACACATTGTCTCTGCCGCTCCTTCCTCCTCACTTTCTTCCCCTGCTCCAGTGTAGACTCACACCCACAGGAGACAGTCCTCCACGAATTTGGCAACGTGGGTTCTTCCCACAGGCCGCGGTTCTTCACAAGCTGCTCCAACAAGTGTTCTTTCCACGTGTTCTTTCCACTGGGTGCAGTCCTTCAGGAATGGACTGCTCCAGTGTGGGTACCCCACAGGATTACAAGTCCTGCCAGCAAACGTGCTCCAGAGTGGGCTCCTCTCTTCATGAGTCCACAGGTCCTGCCAGAAGCCTACTCCATCATAAGCTCCCCATGGGGGTCACAGCCTCCTTTGGGGCATCCATCTGTTCCAGCATGTGCTCCTCCACAGGCTGCAGGTGAGTATCTGCTCCACTGTGGACCTCCATGGGCTTCTGGGGGACAGCCTTCTTCATCATGGTCTTCTCCACTGACTGCAGGGAAATGTCTGCTCCAGTGCCTGAAGGACCACGTCCTCCTCCTTCTTCAATGACCTTGCTGTCTGCAGAGTTATTTCTCTCATATCTTCTCACTCCTCTCTTCTGATTGCTGGTGGTGTTGCACAGTGGGTTTTTCCCCCTTCTTAAATATGTTATCACAGAGGCGCTACCACTGTTGCTGACTGGCTTGTCCACGGCCAGCGGTGGTTCTGTCTTGGAGATGGCTGACGTTGACTTTGTTGGACATGGGGGAAGCTTATGGCATTTTGTCATAGAAGCCACTTGTGCAGCTCCCCTGCTACCAAAACCTTGCCTCTCATACCCGGTAGAGAGAGCCAGTACCTCCTCCTGCTTCTCAGTGCCGTCCAGTTCTTGTTCATATTACAGAATTTGGATTAACATAAAAGTGGGAAATGACCAAAATTAAGGATACTGCTATATTACTGGAGGTTTCAGTTAATAAAAAGAGATCATTGAAGGTTCATGCATAGCTAACACATACTAACTAAACCTAGTCTGAAGTCATTCACATTTGTTAATAAAAATTTAAAACAACAAAAAAGGAGGGATAAAAGCCAGTGTTTAAGTCTAATCCATCTACAGTATGAAGTCTGTTCTGTGATGTATGGAGTCAATAAATCAGTGATTTTTAATTTCGGTTTGGTGGAATTTTCTGGAGGTGAAAGTATAACTATTTCGGGTTTGGGGTTTTTTTTTTCTTAATTTTGGTTTTAGTTATTTTTTCCGTTAAAGTTTTAGACATCATTAGCTTTTGTTCATCTAAAGTGCAATATAACCTTGTGTGACTGTACAAACAGAAGACTTGATATGAAACGAACAGTAATATCAGTGCTCTGCCATAAAAGAAATGATGATACTGGAAAGGTCTTCTATTTAAAATCTGAAGTTTTAAACCATTAATTGATAACAGTGGTTAAAAATGTAGGGGAAAATATCTAGACTGTACTTTCATTATTCGCCATTGTCTTTGTAAGGGAAGATTAAACCGCTAAGTATATTGTACTATTTTATTTTTATTCTCCAAATTTACAAAGAAGGTTATTTGGGTTCTAAATATTTCTTCTGCAGGAATGAAAATAAATCAATTAATTATGTCTACGAAGGAAATAAGGTTATATATGTATATGAGTCTTATTGTCTGGAAGAAACCATGTTGTAATATTGACTGATGAAGAACAGTTCTGTTTTTTGAGACATTGTCAAATTTAGAAATTTTTAATTTAGCACCAGATTTTGGAAAATAATTTAGATGTGGATATTCCCATCATCACCTTCTTTACCTGATGACTAAATTACAAATATTGAAAGTGGGAACGTGAGGTTCAAATACACTCTGCCTGATTCAGAACAGTATTTTCCATGTCAAATCAGATCACTGTCAAAGTTTGCTCTGTCTAATGCTTGTTACCATAACTGTTAAGTAATGGCTGTGTATGTAGGGTTTCCCTTCTGTCCTCTCTACAGGCTAAGCTAAAAACAGTTTCTACTGAAATCCTGTGATAACTGAAACAATTTCACAAAAGAATGTATCTTGTGAAACTAAAATGTTGATAACAATGTTACCTATTCTTTCCGATTTCCCTTTTTAAGGCAAGAGATTAAATGCTTATTGTTAAAGATTAAATTATTTCTCTACTAAACACAAATATAAATTTTTAAATCTATATTCTACAGGAGTGTATAAAAGCCAGGAAGCTCGGCTAATGCTCCACATATATCTCATTAAAGCACCTTCCCATACATCTGCGAGCAAGCTGAAAGACGAAAAATGGGCTATGGATGGTTTTGTGAGTATATTTCTGCTACAAAAGGGAGAGAAAGATTTTTTTTGTTTGAAATCATGCTGGTGTTCTACACTCAAAAACTCCTGAGACATATCAAGTGGAACCTTGTTAGCAATGCTGATTCATTAAATGAAATTAAAATTTTATTGTAAGATATAGGAGATCAGTCTTAGGGAAAATATGAGAATAGTCATACTATGTAGGTACAATTACAATGCATGTTAGCACAGAAGCTATTCTCTTACATCTCGTTGAATTTTATTCCAACATATTGAGAAATTTTATCATCATGATAGTATAATATCAACTTACAATAACATTATAATATATATTATTAATATAATAGTGACTTTTATCATTAGGCTACCAGTCATGTTTTACTTTTTGTTAACATTTTTAGAAATACCAAGAAAAATATGAACTGTTACTTGTACGGGGAAAACAAAATAGATTGCTCCAATTGAGCACTAAGCCCATTGGAAGTGCTGGGACTGAGCTTATTCTTTAAAAGAAGAAGAGAGCACGTAACTGAGAGGAGGAGAGGTGGAGAGGGGTGAAAAGAAGCAACAGCCCAGGTGGCTGAGATGTGTTTAAACCATGAAAAGGAAATCCCTTCAGAGAACAGACAGGAAAAACAAACATTGCCCAAGATAATGCTAAGGCTGGAAAAAGCTGAGTGTGCTGGGGGCCTGAGACAATTTATTTGCCAGAGAAGAAAGTAGATTTTTCAGAAAAGAAAGGACCTTCAATACTTTGGATGATGATAAACACTCATATATACCTACTACAACCATCTAATTTGTCAAGGAATATGTTTTCTTATGTTTCACCCACTGGCCTTCTGATAAAACACTGCAGGAACATCAATATGGGTGTACAGGCCAAAAGAAGAGAAGAGGTGTACATTGAAATGTATGCATAAATTCGTATTTGTATAACTTGTTGCACTGCTTCAATAATTAAAAAAAAGGTACAAAACCAAAGCAAAAAGTCCTTAATCACAGAATAACAGAATCACAGGATGTTAGTGGTTGGAAGGGACCTCTGTGGGTCATCCAGTCCAACCCTGCTGCTGAAGCAGGGTCACATACAGCAGGCTGCACAGGACCTTGTCCAGGTGGATCTTGACTGTCTCCAGAGAGGGAGACCCCACAACCTCTCTGGGCAGCCAGTTCCAGTGCTCCATCACCCTCAGAGGGAAGAAGTTCTTCCTCATGTTCAGATGGAACTTCATGTGCCTCAGTTTGTGCCCGTTGCCCCTTGTCCTGTCACTGGGCACCACTGAAAAGTTTGGGCCCATCCTCCTGACAACCACCCTTCAGATATTTATAAGCATTTATCAGGTCCCCTCGCAGCCTTCTCTTCCTCAGGCTAAACAAGCCCAGCTCCCTCAGCCTTTCCTCATAGGAGAGATGTTCCAGTCCCCTCACCATCCTTGTAGCCCTCCGCTGGACTCTCTCCAGTAGCTCTTCATCTTTCTTGAAGTGG
>Ga0065711_1045261_pt1 | contig 13588 bp, 2 predicted proteins | sample Hoacrofraction12_FD_59098 | JGI IMG/M metagenome (GOLD analysis project Ga0065711, IMG submission 59098) | Hoatzin crop microbial communities from Cojedes, Venezuela - Epithelial fraction 12 v2 (version 2) | ecosystem: Host-associated > Birds > Digestive system > Esophagus > Crop | place... | reverse complement strand
GTGACAACAACCTTCTCACTCAAATAAGGAGGGCTAACACATTTTGCTACGTTTATCAATTGGACTGTGAAATATGCTGGCTCGTAAAAATAGGGCTCTGGATCAGACCTATTTACAGCTTATTTACTTTGGTCGTAAAACAACTGGAGAGCGGTTGTGAATGTCACTCATCCTAAATATATCATGATATATCACTGTGTTAAACCTGATCCTTACTTGGGGCTGAGAGGTGAATGGAAAGAAATTTCAATACCTCTTGGTAACCTCCTAAGTCTCTGAATCTGTATGAAGATGAGCTGAACCTTAATGAAAGCAGTAAACTGAGATCAGGGTTTCTAAGGGTATATATTGTTTCTCTTTGATGTGAGAAATTACTCTTAACAATTATTGAAGACATTATCCAAAAAAAAGCTGTATAGCAGCAAATTAAAATGAGTGTGCATCTGGAAATATTTCAGGATAAAGATTGCAGAATTTCTTCTGTATATTTGATTTTCACTTTCTGGATAAATTGCAGCATAATTAAAATAGTTATAGAACTGTGATTTGTTTTTTAAAAAATAAAATAATTTTGAAATTAATGACAGCATCTTTAAACACATCTATGTAACTTATGTATGTTAATAGGAAGGAGTCAACAGCTTACTTTGAACAAGTTTCTCTTGTATAATTTTTCTTTTACAATAGCAGTGCACTGCTGTCTTTGATATAAAATACATGCACATGCTTTTGCACCCAAAATAAAGCTAGTATGACCTTCTTAACCAATATGATTACAACAGGGTATTGCAGCTGTCTTGAACTCTGTTTTGGATACTGAGATATTTTAGCTGAGATATGTGGATAAGACAACACCATTTAAGGATAAAGAGCTACACATTGTCCTTAAAACAGTATCTCTTTTTACTGCTGTCTCACAAAAAATTATCGCTTTCATTAGTATGCATTTTGTAGGTTTGACTTAGTGATTCATGAAACAAAAATTATAGGGTCTGTTACACAAACCCAAAATTATTTTAAGCTCCTTACAGTATTTCCTTTACGTGTGCCCTTCATTTTGGCCATTAACATTTGACATTGGAGCCATAGGATTTTGATCAGTCTACCCAAAGCATTAGTTTTAAATTAATACAGCATCTAACATCATTTAAACTAAATTATAGGACCCGGATCATTTACAAAAGCATTACTTCATAAGAAAAAAAAGAATTAAATGAATATAAATTTCAAACAGCATTCACCTGCTGCACTTCGTGCATATTTACTCAAGTAAATGGACAACAGTTCATGCAAATGCTTAGAATTATTTGAAAAATTTGCCCACAGACTGAATATAGTTCTGGAAAACAAAACATCATTGCTTAAAAATAATCTTAGCTCCAGATACTCCCTCCATATGCAATGGCAAAGCAGTTCAGCTGCCCTACAGTCAAACATGACCCTGATTTAGAGGAATTTATGTTTCAGTCTGAAAGTCAATTTGAAGCATCTGTTCTTACTAAAAGCAGAGAATTTTTCTAAGAGGAGGTTTTGCTTTAGCCACAGTAACTGCAGCCCCTGCATTACAGAAGCCATTGAAGTCTGCAGAAAACAGTCTTCAACCTGATAAGGGACTTTTTTAGAAACTTTTTTTTTTTTTTTTTTAAAGAAGTGCAAGAGCAGCTATGGACTTCAGATGGAATTTTAGAGTATTTTGTGGTCAAGAAACTTTCTAATAATGAAAAGGATTACTGTGTCTATTTGTATGACGATGGAATGTCCATATACTTCTGCAGAGGGTATTTGTTATCTTTAGGAACTTTCTGGAGAGAAAGTGTGTCTCTCCCCTTTCACAGGCATACAGTCCAGTTCACAAGGAATGAGCATATTGCCTAAAGCAGTGTCGTATTTCCTGATAAATTCTCTTTAATAAATGGGTTTTTCAAAAGATTTCAACCCAAATTTCTGAGGCTGTCCCAGGGAAGTGGCATCTGAGCCAAGAGCTGATGATTCTGCAGAAAATCAAGACCTCTGGGAGACTGCACTTGTGATGAGAACCGGCAAACAGACCCTCAACACAGTGATAAGGAATCCTTTTCCATGGAGCGTTGTTTTCCTGTGAACCTTTGCAGGAGTATAATATCCTCTTAAAGACAGAGCGTACTAGTACTTCAGTCTGACTTGAGAGTGCCTATAACCAACATAATGCGTAAGAGTTATATATCTATTGTCTGATGAAGTCATATTGCACTCACCAGACTGAAATATTGGGTGGGGCAGCCAGGGCCACTGCTGTCGTAAATCGAGCAGAAGCTATTTCTGGAGGTGTAGCAGGGTCCCTGAACCACTTTGCAAGCGTACCTCAGAGGAAGTTATTCCTGTAAAAGACCAATTCATCCACAGAAGTACTCCAGTTCATTTCCGGTACCAATTCCATTACGAAACTAGCTGAAGTTCAGACATATAGCCAATCTAATTTTTTTTTTGTAGTTTTCTGAGTAAAGCCAGATGTATCCTAAGCATGCTGATGGCAGGGCAGAGGGGTGCAAGGCATGTGCTGCAGCCTGCCCTGCTCACTGCTAAACTGATGTACCTTCATTGGAAATATACCAAGGTTGCAGGATGTTGTATGCAAAATGCAGGATGTTGTATGCAAAATACAGGATGTTTCAACCAAGCAAAACATGGAATATGAATATACTGGGATGATAGTTGCATTCTGAAAACCATTTCAATGCAAAGGTGACTGATCTTCCTGGCCCAGATGTCACATATCTAAACCTTGTGTGAAGACATGTAGCTCAGCAGAGCAGGCTGTGAAGCTGGGAGTATTTGATCAGTGGAAGATAAAGAGCCAAATATTCAAACTACTCAAAAATGTCTGTGCTATCTCAGCTCTGTTGTTGACTGTGTGTCACCGCCTCAGCAGAGGAGCAGCCCAAGGGAGCTGTACGCAAGTTACTTATGAGCTGCTTAAAAACTCACCAGCTGGTGGCTCCTGCTGTAAGGAATCTGACATCCACTGATCTGATGGAGAATGAGATGATTTGAAAAAAAGCTCCCTAAAAGCCTTTGCCTCTCCATGTCCTTAAATGCTCTTAAAAATCTGGTGCTTAGCTAGCTTTTTTCATCAGTGTTTCAGTAAAATAACTCATTCTTTAAGTAAGTTTATTTAGGTGACATCTGCTATATTAGTGAATTTTGGAAGAAGATGAAACCTCTGCTGTTATAACTTTTGGTGGGGTATACATGCATATTACTTATTCGTGTCTAACAGAAAATTCCCCTGAACTTTATTAGCAATTGTGCTGTAGTGGTGCGTGAGTCGCTGAGCAAGAACAAAGTGCTTGTTATACCGTCGGAGGGATGACTGTGCCAAGATTTAAAGATAATCCCAACTTTTTAATAAAAACAAAGGAAAGACAATAGCCTCAAAAAATATGCTGCATAATTTTATGTGTGAATGAATCTATGTGTGTAAGTGCTGAATATTATTTTATACAAAGTCAAATACATAGACGTTTTACCAATATATTTAGGTTTTTTTCTTGTTAGTTGTATGAATATTGTATAAAGACATTAGCACCCAGCAGAGATTTTATGCAACATCACCCTCCAACAGGCCCTGCAGCAACAAGAAAGACAGGGGCTGTGTCTGACAGATGTAATCTATGCTGCTGTCAGTCTGCTGTTTTAATACACAGCATTAGTAAAACTATCTGGAGGTTGGTAGGCACGGGATGGTATTCCAAGAAACACCTGTGCTGCCACTGTAGCCTGCCTGCCTGTTTCTACCAACCCCTTTTCTAAATCCTGTTCACTATACCATCCCTGAACCAACTTGTGTTTTCTCCTTTTGGGCTGCAAGGGAGCCTGAGAAGAAAGAAAGCTGTTCTATGTTGTGAAGACTTCTCTGCATGGCTTTCTGCAGTTATGTCATAATTTAACCCGGCAGCCAGCAACTAGGACACGACAGCCACTGCTCACACTTCCCTTTCCCTCTCAGCGGGATGAGGAGGAAAAATGGACAAAAGGGGAAATACATGGATTGAGATAAAGACAGTTGAGTAAGGCAGCAAAGGAAATGTTAATAATAATAACGATATTAAAATGCCAATAATGAATATGCAAAACAAACTATATACAATACAGTTTTTCTCACCACCTGGTCACTGATTAGCAGCCACTCCCCGAGCAGAAATTGTGGAAACCCGAAATCACAAATTTTGTGAAATTCCTGAAAAAGTTCAAACTCCCAGAAAAGACAGTATTCGAACTTACGGAACAGAGAACAGCAGATAGCTTCCTGCCACCCGGCCAGCCTCCATTCATAAACTGAAAATGACGTCTATGGTATGGAAGGTTTCCATTGGCCAGCTTGGGCTAGCTGCCTGGCCATGCTCCCTCCCAGCTTCTGCACACCTGCTTATTAGCTGAATGCAAGAAACTAGAAAGTCTTTGATTTCATAGCCGCAACTGAAAACATCAGTGTTATCACCATTCTTCTAGTATTAAACCCAAACCACGGTAGCTACTGGGAGAAAAATTAACTCTATCCCAGCTGAAACCAGGACAAAGTACAACACCTCTTCCACCTGTTTTTGTGGTCTGGAATATCCCTGAATCCTGCTAAGTCCCATTCACTCTTCTCTACATTCACTAGGTCTTTTTCTTAGATTTTGTAAGCAGTCGAACTGTTTTAAAGATAGCAATTTAAAGAAAGTGAATGCTTTGCCTGCAAAACTTCCTCTTCTAACTTCTTTCTTGCATAGGTTTTAAGAACATTTGAAGTTTTCCTGTGATTCATGAATCTAAACCACTCATTAAATGGTTTCTGGCTAAAATATCCTTAAAAACACACTAACAGCTCAATAATAAATGCACCAAACAGTGCAGAATCTACCACATGTTTTGGTAAATTGTTGCAGTGATAAATTATTCCCACAGTTAAAATATTACACTCATTACAACTGCATTTTTCTATTATTATTTTGACTTTTGCAGGTTAGTATTAAGTAGATTGTGAGCTTTTATGCACATTATTCTTTGGTCTGTTTTATTGTCCATGGCTAATAGTTAATTTTGCAAGGGCTCTGAAACCTGGGATTAGCACTTCTAGCTCTTATTGTCATCTTGCCAAAAACTGAAATGAAATAATTAAACTATGTATTCACATCTCTAGATGAGTCAGCTGTTATAGAAAATGTATTTTTGATGGAGATCTGGAGGTGAAAATGTGACAGATGAGAAACGTAAAACAGACGTGAAAATAATAAAGTATAAAAGAAAGTATAATGGCAGATAGAAACCCCAGATGTTTCTATGAGAAGATTTGATGACTGGCTAAAGGAAGAATACAGGAGGCAAGCGTTGACCAAAAAAGGTCTCAAATAAAGCAGAGGATGAAAAGCAGCAACAAAGCAAGAAAAAAGCTTCGTTAATGAAGGCCTAAATGAAGATCTATTGCTGCTAAAACAAACATGCCTGGTTTTGTATTCTGTATCATACACCTTTCTATTTACACTGTACAAGTTACAGGAAAAAGTGTTGAAGTTTGGGAAACTTCTGAAGATAATTATTACTGGCATGCAAGGGTCTTATAAATTTCTGTCAGTGACTTTTTGCTTCATACGTTTAATACAGATTAACTTAAACTTTCTACTCTTTCCTATTGTAACTAGTTCCTGATGCGCTCTCCTGAAAAATCATACTGACAGAAATATTCACAGTTAATGTATCATAAGAGACAAAGCTTATTCATGTAGAGAATGGAAGAACTGATGGGTGCAAATACTTATGCAAACATCATTAAAAACAACGGCTCATTTGCTAATACTGTTATTCCCATGATACAAGAGGAACAAAGGGACTAAAGCACAGAGAATGCAATTTCCCAAGGCTACGCAGTAACAGAAAGAAAAGCTGGATTCTTACTGCAGCAGATTTTGTTTCACAGGATCTTTACAACTGTATTGATTAGGACTTTAAATTGTACATCTTGAGAGAAAAGAGATGTTTATGTATATCTATCTTGGCTATTTATTGGTATTTTTTGACTGTAAGTTAAAAGTGTAATTACCAAGCAATGTCTGTACTATATCCACGTTATGTTTGTCTCTTGTATTTTGGAGTGATAAAAGAAGATACTCAGCTACTCAACTTGTACAGATAACAGAAAGGAATAATTGTGTTTTTCATTATATTAAAATGGAAAAAAGAATATATATTGCTGTGTAGAAAATCCTAAATACTCTGATTTCCTGAAGAAAGGAAACAATTTTACAGAAGGAATTTTTTAAAATTGTCTGAATTGTTTTGCTTTTAAATAAAATGTGCTTATGCCACATTTTCTTGTTGTCATGCAACATAGACATCACAGGAAGGACACATGAATCATGCCCTTCTATAAAGTACGTATGAAAATGCCTGAGACAAAAGGGTTCAGGAAGCCTGCAGTCTTCTTTCTCAAGCTAGAGTAATTTAGTAGAAAAATGAAGAGGCTGATATTGTGCAGTTCTTTTATTTCTTCACAATTCATTGAGGTGTAAGCATAGAGAGCTAACTGGAGCATGTTAGTCTTGGCCAGGCTGTTTCCTCTAAAGTTTTCTATTTATTACCAGGGAATTCTTGAAACTTTAAATGAGATCCTTCCTCCAGAAGCAGCTTCTAGTTCCACACAGGCTCTGAGTGCCAACATTAAACCTTATTAATCCTAGGATTAGGAGATGATACTCAACTAGAAATGCATACAACTCCTTGACAGGGTCCGAGCAAAATTGACATGAGGCTTTGAGATGGATTTGATTCCTCATTTGGTTAGGCTGAGATGTATGAATGGAAAATTGTCTGTTCAAGCTTGTGGCAGTGTTTGACATTCACCGTGAGTGTCTGAATGACACGAAATTAACAGAACAGAAATATTTTAAGCTCAAGAAGCTGAACAGAAGGTTTAGAGCAAACTTGTCTGCCTTCTCTTTTTCTCTTCCTGCTTACAAATATTGCTTCAATTGCCTGATTGCGATCCAAAACAGAGAATTGTGAATTTGCAAAATAATTGCGTTTGTTGCCAATTAAATGAAAGTAAGAGTTACTTGGCTTTAGTGATGTTTCCTGGTTTTTGTTAGATTTTTCCATGGCAATATTTTTGCATCCTAGGACTCGGGCTGCGTTGTGTTCTGAGCTCCAGAACCACATCTGCATCACCCAGAACAAACAGGTTGCAAAGCAATTCCTCCACTTGTGAAGTTGTACTGATGAGGATAGTTCTGTTATATTGTGGCTGATTTCAGTGTTCCTGGGGTAATATTAAGCTTTGTTAAGTGCAAAGGGGCCTTCAGGTGCTCTGAGTTCATTCATAACACAAACAAATATGTACACAGGGTCTTAGGCAGTCTTACATGGCTCCTGCAGAAGCCATACTGCTTCAGTTTCACTGCCCTCAACAGGTATAATAGTCAGATTAAAGCTAATTCAAGTTTCCTGCACATGCTGTGATTGCATTTCGTAATTATAGCATAGACAAATCTCAGTGATGCTTTAGTTTCATCCTACCTGGCTTGTTTGTGGGAGCAGCTGGAATTCAAGTGTTGATGGCTTTAGATAGTAGCACAATAGTGATGCATCTAGTCAGATTGTAGCATGCTAATTCTAGCAGGTCATGCTGTGGCTGCCTTGCCATCCACAACTATTTGTCCTTTCTGGTTGGTGACAGTAACTACCCACTGCAGCTGGTGTATGAGGCAAGTTCTCCATTTCCACCCAGCTTCACGGGATGAGTCCCTACCATCTGAACGAGCCAGTCTCATAACTCTTTGCACCAAAGTGAGCAGTCCTCCTTTGCTCTTTTACAGGCACTGCTTTGTTTCTCCTTTGAGCCACCTACACTACTAGGCATTCATTCCTGTTTTAATTTTGTTAACCTTGCACTGTCTAAGAAAGTTGAACTGTCTCGTTTTGAGGTCAAAAGAGTGCCAAAGTCAGCAGCAGGGAGGAGGTGGGAGGAGGCATCTAGGATGAGAGAATGTGGGAGAAAGGGACAGCCAATTTTACTGGAAGTGAGCCATTAGATTGGTTCAGCTTTATCACAAACTCTCACCCTCAGAGATGTAAATGTAAAACTGGAAGTCTCGGTTTACGCTGCCAGAGAAGGGCTTTGCGCTGAAGCAGCTGACAGGCGGGCCCGCATTATCTCTGCTGACTCTGCTGTTGACCTCTGTCAGAAGGGCAGAGTCGCCAGCTGGGGGCTGTCGCAAGATTCGTCGTCGCTTGCCAGTCAGTGTCCTCGCTGTGTTCCCTCCTGCTGAGTTAGGGACTTTAACTATGGTGCATTCATTTGGCCTTACTGTTGCACTGAAGCAAAGCTATTTGGCAGAAAGCTACAGGCTCTGAAGGTTCCTTCTGTATGAGGAAAAGTTTAACAGAATGGCTGTTTCTGTCATCACATTGTTTAGTTTTTGAAAAGCAAGACCAAGGTATTATTTATTTTCTATTGCCAAGAAAAGAGTCACAGAGAAGGAGGGAAAATTATGATTCCTTGTTTTTTTGCTTAAACCCTGTAGAAAATGGAACTAGAGATCTAGTTCACTGACATTTAATTTTCCAACTAAAATTCATTCTGTAGACTAGGCAATGCTGGTGAATTTTAAGGGCAATATAGTATGAAAAGATATGAAACCTGAAGTCTTCATGATTCAAGCAATGTTTGATCTCAAAATAACCTGAGTATGCTAACTCCTATTAATGGCTTCTGTGAAAGTTAACCTTCAGTCCGTTATAACTTGCTTTATTAAAATTAGATTGAAAACCCAGTCGTGCTTCATCCATTTTTTGGTTTTATAAGTTCTTCTTGTCATTAACATATATATGCATTTATATAAATATATGGAAACATAATTTCTCTCATTAGATGGCAAAAGGAAAGTAAAATGTTCCATCCAAATTCTAACCAGTAAATCTTTTGTAGCAATGACGAGAAATGCTAAAAAATTCAGATCTACAAACTGTTAAATCTCACTAATATTGTAGATTACGAATACTAGCTGTGCACAGCCCTTTCCACAAAGAGAGAAAATGCACAGCATTTTTTTCATTCTCCTTTCCACTATCTGGGACAGAAGATGAGCGGAGGATGAAAATCCATGAGTGTTTTGTTAGCATGGTGTGCCACAGTCATTTTAGCTCATCATATAAAAGCAGCTTAGAGAGATGAAAGTGCCTAGAGATTTTTGCTAAGAGATTATCTGGATCTCATATAATTTTCTGTCCCAGGAGGACTCTCCCTGCCAGTGAACTCAACAGTTCCACTGGGAGTAAAAATATGTATCAAGTCGAAAAAAGTTTATTGGCTGTGATGATTTGAAGAATTGTCTGTACACAGTTTACAGATTCTGTTTCATGAGGTAGAGTTATTACAAAATTCCTTTGATTTTTTTTTTAATTCCTCAGTATTAAAGTGCATATTGTATTGCTGGCAAGGACTACATCGTGTCCCTCCAGACCAGAGACAGTAGTTAAAAGCAAGTTGGGATGATGGGTTAGCAGAAGCCGAGGAGAGCCAGTGTTGTCTTCTCTGTCTGTGGGGAAGAGTTTATTTTAAAACAATGGAAAGTTACCCAAAGCAGAATAGAGAAGTCTGTGATCCTCTGGGTGTTGTACGCTGGTGGAAGCCTCATCAAAAAAAGACAGGTAGGGAGGAAAACCAAGTAAGAATCTTTAAGTGGCAAACACTGTTCGGAACACGGGGAGTTTAGGCCAAGGTCAGAAATAGTCTGACCTAACCAGACTGCCAAAGTCAGCAAACAATTAGATGTGACAGAAAGATTCCACAAATCATGAAAGGAACCACAAATTTCAAAAGGCATTTAATAACTTGACACAGCTCATGCTGCAGGCTGGTGACTGCTCAGAAGGGTAGGAAATTGAGACAGAAAGATGAATACAGAAATTATTCTGTTCATATTTCTTATCCTACTAAGTGTTTCGTATCTTACTAAGCAGTAAACAATGGTGATGGAAAACCCTGTACTGATGTGCATGTTTGATTATACATATTTTGTACAGGTACTTCAGTCTACAATGCTCCTATGGTGGAGTTTTAGGTTGGGTTCTTTTTTTTGCTAAAGATATGCTTAAGACTTTGAGAGGTTAGGCAGCAATCCTCACAAGGGCCCCTCTGCACAGGTTTAGCACTGAAATATCTTTACATCGTGCCTTTAAAGAGGGGAGGGGTTTACACCCTCCTAGCAAGCTAGAACTAGTTTGCAACACATTAAACTGAGACTCCATATAGTGACATGGAAAGAGGCAGATCCGAATTACATCTATGGATCTGCTTCTGCTGTTGGAAAAATTTGAATTTAGGTTCAGAAGAGGTGGCACAAAGGAGACAGGCAGTGGTTCTCAAAACTGCCTTTTTTGTGCTTCGTTTCCCTTATCAAAAGGCAGCAATGCAACTACTGACAAAAAATTAAAAATAAAAACTATTTAATTGTTTCAAATTTTAAAAACTCTTTCTTGATCAAGAAGTTTATAACTATTTTTAACACTGCAGGTGCTTTCCTTAGTTTAGTGAGTACTAATGCACTATTACTGAAGTTTAAATATTTCAGTACTAATTGGAAGTAACATGTACCAACTAATGTTAATCTAACATTAATCATAAAAATAGTACCAGTGAAGAAAATTAGGTCTGTATGAAGCCAACATACTGCTGTTTCAAGCTTTTCTTTCTGTCACCCTATACCAAGAACACAATCTCACCTTCTCTTTTTTTCTTAGTCCTTGGGGAAAACAATGTTGGGGATACCAGGACTGAAGAAACTGTGAGCCTGAGTAAGCAAGCTAAAGTTACAGAGTTATTGTTTTCCCATTAGTCTGACAAAAATCTCTTCTATTGCAACTTAAGCCTATTATTTCTTGTCCTGTTCCAAAATAACACCAACTTTTTCCTCTACAGCCATTTCAGTTGCCTTATATGCAAGCACACTTTATTTCTTCTGAGTTAAAAGAAAAATCACCTTCCTTTTACCAGCAGAAAAAATAAGGGGAAATATATTTTTTATACTGTTTAAAAGGCTCTGTGTCCCTGAAAAGACACTCAGTGTTGCAACATAAAAGCAAAAGAATTTTATTTAGAAAGTTTTTTGGAGAAAAGCTATGATAACTGCATGTGGTAAAGGCACTGCAGCCTCCAGTTCTGTGAAAGGAAAGAAGCTTGTCCTTATAAAGAGACCTGAATATCCTAAACTCTTCTGATGTTGTTGTCCAGCTGTACATCAGTGTATTTCTTGAGATATTGCTCACCGTAGTCCTCAGCTTTTTAAAATCACCTCAACAATAGCAAAAGAGAAAAAAAAATGCTCCAGGAGAAGTATTTTTAACTTATATTTCCCTTGCAAACTTCTGGAGACATTATCATTCACCCTTTAGTCTTGTCACTGATGTGATTACCATGAATGACAGCATCAACATCCATAACCCAGAGAAATAGATCAAATACCTTCCAGCAGTGGAAAAGGCCTTTTTTTTTTCACAATTCTGGTGCTGTGAGGGATGCAATCTGCCAAAGCAGGTGAAAAGAAAGTGGTAGGTGGTAAAGGAAGAGGGGAGGAGGGGGGAGATATGTTTTTTTTCCCCCGCGTTGCTCCTTTTCCGTTGATTTTGTATCTGAACAATTTTAACTTATTTCTCTTTAATGTTTGTATGTTTTTCAAGCACTGCTAAGAATAATTTTCTCTGTGGTTGGTGGTGACTTTTTATAGCCTTTCAGATCAGAAGAGGTGAGGACCATGAACATTTCTGCCTACAGGTCCTTTCATGTCCTGTCTTAATTAGGATCCTGTTAGTCAAAAATCAGTCAGTCGCTCTTCTCAGGGAGATCTTTCAAAGTCCTATGTGAACAAGCATCTTAGAATCAGGCAGAAATGTTAGGCATAAAACTAGTATTTATATATTTTCTTTACCATGAGCACAAGTTGTGTGATTTTATTATTTGTGAGAGCTTTTTGGCATACTCTCACTCAAGGATTAAGGGGAGGTGTTGGTTATAGATACAGTTCTGCGAAGGGAGTCATGCAAGTCAAGTCAATGCACCTGCAGGCTTTGAAAAAGGAAAAAGCCTTTTGGTGCAGGAGTTCATGGGTTAATATTTCGATTTGGGATGCAGGGGTGGGTGTGCAGGATTAAGTGTGGTTTTACACACGCAGTAGAAGTGGTGGAGAGAGGTTTGTGGCGTAGTTTGTTCAGTGGTAGCTCTAGTGGTTTTTAGCTGGTGGGGATATAAAAAAAAATTTTTAGTAGATTTATTTGTGTTTTCTCTGTGTTTCTGCACACTTTTATACATGCATGTACAATGGGGAAAAAAGACTACAGTATCACAGAAAACAAAACAATATAGATTTATTACTTTTAAGACAATAAGGTAATACTAATAAGATTAAAATATTTAGCTGTTATACACTGGAAAAGAGAAAAAATGCCAATGACTTTGTAAAGGACCTTGTAACTTTGTCTTGTGCCTCTGTTCCTGCTCAGCCCCAGCTGCTACCTGCTCATCTCTGCAAGCCTGAGTAGATGGAGAAATCATTAGCGAGGGCTACTGCAGTGGGACATTTTTGTGTACTTTGAAAACATGAGCTTGCAGGTTGAGGGGCTGACCAAGACCTACTCCCAAGAAACGTGCTTTTAAGTTCCCTTTTGCACCCGTTTGGACAAGACAACAATAGGAGACAAATGAAAATCTGCATGGTTATTAACCTTCAATAGCAATTTCAAGAAAAAGGGCATAAAGGACAAACTAACAATGTCTTTTGCAAGATAATGTCCTTTTTTTATTTTTCCAACTTATAACAATTAAACATTTTGACCCTACTAATATTATCTTGGAAATTCTTAACCTGCACAGTTCTTGTTTTGTATGATTTGTTCTCTTAGACCTCCATGTCACTGTGCTGCTACAGGATGTCACTGTTAAGACATGACCTCAAAGAAAGATTTTATCGAGGTCTACAAAAACTCTTATTGAGACACTCTCTTCAGGTAAGAGTCGTGCCTGATTATATGCAGCTGTAATATCTGCTCCTTTTTCACTTGTAGGCTTCATTAGAAAGGACCTAACCATCCCAGTTCTGAGAGGGAAGGATTCAATAGGATGCATGATTGAAGAAAATTACCTGAAAGCTGAGAATAGTTTTAGGGGTAGTAAAATTATTTTTAAACTCAGGCTTTGAGCAATCATTATTGCCCAACAACAGCTGGAAAAATGTAAAACTGTTACGACCTTTTGACCTGTAAGAGTAGTTTTGTTTAAAAAATTTCCTAAATTAATGCAAAGATAATCACAGAATCACAGAATCACAGAATCACAGAATCACAGAATCACAGCATCACAGAATGGTCGGGGTTGGAAAGGACCTCTGTGGGTCATCTGGTCCAACCCTTCTGCCGAAGCAGGGTCACCTACAGCAGGCTGCACGGGACCACATCCAGGAGGGTCTTGAATATCTCCAGAGAAGGAGACTCCACAACCTCCCTGGGCAGCCTGTTCCACTGCTCCGTCACCCTCAGAGGGAAGAAGTTCTTCCTCATGTTCAGACGGAACTTCCTGTGCCTC
>Ga0065711_1045260_pt1 | contig 13589 bp, 9 predicted proteins | sample Hoacrofraction12_FD_59098 | JGI IMG/M metagenome (GOLD analysis project Ga0065711, IMG submission 59098) | Hoatzin crop microbial communities from Cojedes, Venezuela - Epithelial fraction 12 v2 (version 2) | ecosystem: Host-associated > Birds > Digestive system > Esophagus > Crop | place... | reverse complement strand
TTCAGATGCTGTAATAGTTTTGCTATATAAACCTTGTTTTTGCTGACTAATAAAGGTGAACGATCATACTCATATTGGGGTCACATCGTTACAACGGATCCGTAACCCACGCCAACAGAGGAGAAACACATTTCAAAGACATGGATTTAGCACACTTTGATATTTAATAAAATGCACCCAACGAAAGGGTGAGTGGGAGGAAGGCTTCCAAAACCAATGTAGTGATGCTGGTCATTAGGCATAGGAAACAAACCTTCCTTTCAGACAAAAAAACCCCATGCAAAAACAGTAAAAGCGGAAGCTCAAGAACAGGTCAGCGAAAATTGCTCTTGTCTGATGGTATTTTTCAGCCTGGAGACTAGCGTGTGCTTCTAAAGACAAGGTAGGTCAACACCATCAGCTGCAAATGGCTAAGAAGAGTTTTAGACTGTGATGCTCTCACCTTCTGAAAGGGCAAGTGATTCAAAATGACAAAGTGGGTGTCACCTGCTCTGTAGTAAATGTTGTTACATGACGAGAGGTTTCTGGGCAACTGGGAAGACATAACCAAGCTTGTATTTGCCCATATTCTTGAAGAACTGTTGTTACTGACAACGGCAGCAATCAAGTTGGCTTGAACAGGCAAGAGGCACGCAATAAATGACATCAAACCTACAAATTACCTACCTCTCTAGAAATCTGTTAATGAATCTGCCATGTTTGCTGTATTTTGTGTTTGCATTTCATTTGGGGTTTTTTTGTAATACATTTAAATTTGCTATATACAGAGAATCAGGTGAGGTCTGAAAATGTGTTAAATATGTTTAGGAGGAAACATGGATTCTTCTTCCAAATGAAGCAAAAGTATGTATGGCTAAAGCTACTATTAATATCAGAATTTGCACCTCTAGTAACTCTGAGCTGCCAATAACTGTCAGAAACAGTAATTACTTGAAATGTTTAGAAATAAGACAGAAATAGAAATAGAAATGAGACCCCACCTGGAGTACTGCCTCCAGCTCTGGAGCCCCCAACATAAGAAAGACATGGATGTGTTTGAGCGGGTCCAGAGGAGGGCCACGAAGATGATCAGAGGGCTGGAGCACCTCTCCTACAAGGACAGGCTGAGGGAGTTGGGCCTGTTCAGCCTGGAGAAGAGAAGGCTCCGGGGTGACCTTACAGCAGCCTTCCAGTACCTGAAGGGGGCCTACAGGAAGGATGGAAAGGGACTTTTCACAAGGGTGTGTAGCGATAGGACAAGGGGGAACGGCTGTAAACTAAAAGAGGGCAGATTTAGATTAGACATTAGAAAGAAATTCTTCACCACAAGGGTGGTGAGGGACTGGAACAGGTAGCCCAGAGAAGCTGTGGCTACTCCTCCCTGGAAGTGTTCAAGGCCAGGCTGGACGGACCTCTGTGCAACCTGGTCTAGTAGAAGACGTCCCTGCTCATGGCAGGGGAGTTGGAATCAGATGATCTTTAAGGTGCCTTCCAAACCTTACCATTCTATGATTCTATAACTGGTAAAACTTTGAGTTCCTCTTAACCGCCACAGCCTGATTATCTTCCGTCTTGTAATTTATATTGCTTTTTACACCAGCCAAAATACTGTATTACAAAAAATGTATTACAGATGGAGCAGAAATTCTGGTTTGCTTGTAATATACAACTTGTACTATATATTACTTGTACTATTATTTGCTTGGTACTATGTATTACTATGCACAGGTGAGAGCTATTCCATGACCAGACCTCTGTTGGGTTATTTAAGACATTTCCATAAATCTTGGTGTGGTTTGTAGGAGCTGTGCTTTCCAGTCAGTATTTCATGCTAATGATTGGTGGCTGCAAATCTGCTTAACAAGACTGAAACTGTCAGAACAGCGGGACAGCTAGATTTCTTCAGATCTGTCAGGAAACTGGTGATATTAGAGATACTTCACAGGAAAAAAGGAGCAACACCTATTCAAGCTTTGTACAAAAAAAGAGCTTTTGGCTTTTTAACTCTTCACTCCATTTCCTTAATACATGATGTAAACATGGAGTCCCATTACCAGGAAAAAATCTTTAAAAAGTACTTTACATCCCTCAGAGTTTTACTGAGAGTTTGACTACCCAGAAACTCATGAAATTGGGCCACAGAAGTATATTCTTCTCTTGCACGAGAAGATAGTCAGCAATTTAACAGTAAGAAAACAACTACTTTAATTGTATAAGCACTTAAAAATATTTCTAGAACTGTGATTTATTAAATTGCAGCACAGCATCATCTGCAAACAGCTTCGTTCTTAGGTTGAGATTTACCACTGAAATACATCATTAGAATTTTGTTACAGTATGTTCATTTCTTATCTGTGAGAACAAAAAAAGGGGGGAATGCTGTACTTCACAGTAGAATTTTCCCTCCTTCCCACCTACAACTGCATTACTGTGCAGAATAAAAATAAATCAGAACAACGTGTTCATGATCAATGAATGATCAAAAAACTCACCAGAGTAGGGATATGGATTGAGATCACCAATGCAAAGTTCGGTGCAGCATGGATGGCAGTCCAGTATTTGTTGCTTCCCAAATATCTTGCTGTATTTCAACCTTTTGACCTCTTGCTCTATTCATAACAATCCAAGCTTTATCTAACATCCAATAACATTTTTATTAACTAAAATTATTTGGGCCTTTTTCTGTTTTTCGTTTCCATTGACCTTTTGGTGGAAATTGCACAATGCTAAGTGGGGCTTACATGAAGTAAGAGATAAGACTTACGTTAATTTCCATGCAGCCAATTATTTCCATGATTTTTATCAAGTTGTAAAACTTTTTGTGACAGTCTGGCACGAGCACTGAAATGTTACACTTATCCCTCTGAATTGCATGCTCCTCTTCCATTCATATAATTCATTTATATTAATGGATGTGATACCAAGATCTAAGAGACAGAATCTCTACCAGCAAAACTCTAGGGACTTTCCAGTGTGGGCCTATTTCCCATGCAGCTCTAGAGTAATGGACATTAACTGAAGTCTACTGGAAACAACAGAAAATCTGCAGTCAATTCAAGTATTTTGGATCATGCCCTGTAAAAAAATTTTTTTACAAAAATATTTCTGTGGAGACAGAATGGAGAAAGGCAAAGCGATAGCCATTACCCATACTAATGTATGAGTAATCATGACTCCAACAGCAGTGCCAGATCACAACCATCTCAGTGCAGTTTCTGTAAGAAGATGTACCTTGAAGAACTTTTTCTTCCACTTTCAGTGAGTTAGTGCAAAAGGAAGAGTATGGCCCAAGGAAACAGATGGAAAAACATTTCTGACAGCTTAAGTGCAGTTAATTATCTGTAGGCGAAGCGTTCTGCTATCAGCATTGATTTGCTGGATTTGAAACTGAAACAGTCATAGCAGCAACAATTTTATTCAGCATTGCTGCAATTACCTGACTATAAATAGGACAGACAGAAACGCAGAGCAACACCTTGCCAGTGGGGCTGCCTCTTAAGGCCTTTTCAGCTTCCAGTAACAGGCAGCTACAGGCCAGCACCTTTGGTAAGCAGCTCATCCAGGTCTCATCCTCTCACAGTTTGTTTTCCCATCTCCTACCTTTTTCCTATAAGCAGATTCAACAGTCATGGAAAAAAAAAAATTTTTTTTCACTAACTAGGTATCACCATTCTCACTTTACAGATAGTGCAAATGAGGAAAATGAATACTCATTGAAGCATGTGTTCATTGCACAGGAGCAAAGGGAAATGACGTGTTTTCTTATTACTCTTATGTGATTTACCTGTATCACCAGAGGATGTGAGAGAAGAAAACTGCTGTTCCTAAGTAATGACATTCACCCTTCCAGGAAAAGCAGCAGGAAGAGAGCAGGATTGGGGAGGAAATCTCTAGCCTCCACCAACCAACAAGGAGGAACTGGAGACAAAAGGGATACCACAGATTATTTCTCCTTTAAAAGTGCGACATGGGGAAGAGACTGCCTTGTGACAAAAGATTACAGCATTTTTTCTGTCCTTCACCAACAGCTATGCAGTTCTTTACTTCTCTGGCTTTGGTCAAAGTATGCTCAGCTTGTATTTAGCTAGACATATGGCCACAGATTAAGATGGCAACAGATACCTCGTATCCCTCATTCTTCCTTATTCTATTTGTGCTGCTTCTCTTCTTACATGGCTGGCAAGTCTAACAGAGAACATGACAAATCTGGTCTTGAGAACACCCACTATATGTGGGTACAGCTGTTCAGAGGCCAGACCACACAGCACAACACAGAAGAATCCAGGGTAAATTTCTGGACTTTTTACAGTAACCACACACTTCCTGTTATTTCACTGTAGAAAAAAGACTTTGGATTTTTTGTACCCTTTGACAAATCCAGGGAGATAACCCTGTCACTGTAAGAAAATTACTAATTTGAGTACCAGTGTGAATATGGTACCTGCCACTACAGCAGGTAACAGCTTAGCGCTGGACTGCAGCCAAGCAGTGGTAGTCTGTTAGAGTAACCCTCCAACCCACCTGGGTAACAACACAGAGCAAGAAACGTGCTGAGAGCTGTATCTTACTCTGTTGTCCACAGCATTAGTAGCTTCTTGATACTGCCAGACACCTTAGAAGGTCTCATTACTCCTCAGCCTCTGGGTTGGAGATACATGTCTTACACCAAACACTTCCTCCAATTAATGCCTTGGCCAGTTTCATAAGTTATTTTTGCTAAGGAGAAGCTTCACTAAATCCAATGAAAGGGAAAGTATCCTCATAATAAATAATTTTTCCATTGACTTTAAGATTTTTCTTGAAGAGAAACAAAATGTTATTGAGAGCAGTGGAATTATTTTTTTCAATAAGGACTGGTAAGAACTCAGAATGTTAACTTTCATTGTCCATTCATACTAAGGACCAGTTACTCTTCAGCATACTCTCAACAGCTGTGACCATCCACTCTTAAGATAGATTAATTTCAGTGGAAAGACAACAGAGAAATCCTTTAAAGACAACATGGAGAAAGGAGAGCTTTTATGCGGGAGGAAGGAAAAAAGAGACAATTCACTTCCAACAGAATGGAGGCTGAAAAGAACTGCTCTCCACATATTAGGGTCTGAAGCACTATGAGAAAAGGTGCATTTAGGCTAATGTTGGCTCAAAAGCAAGTGGAATAAATTATCCAAGAACTAATATACTCTGGAAATGTGGAAAAGCTTTCTCGTACCAGAGCAGTGAGATACTGAAACGCTTGCTTATAGCAGTAGTGGGATCAAACTAAGTGTACTGCTTTCAAGTGGAGTTCAATAACTATCTTGATGAAGTTGCCTGAAATACAGAACCTCTTTTAAATGACCTAGCAAGTCCATTCAAGCATCATCTCCTTGAAGTCACCTGAAGGTACATTCAGAAGACCGACGGATGTAAGTGCCTCTCGTGTGAAGTCAAGACTTTGATGCCAATGCCAGCTACAAAAACTCACAGTGTTTCTGCCCAGCTCAGCAGGCAAGCAATTCACCTGCTGGCAGTCTAGCTCATGGCTAAATCTCAGGATTTGAAAATTGTGTGTTTTCAGGCAAGATGTGGTCATACTTTCACCCATCCAGCCTCACAAAAAGATGACAAGCCTTTTAATGAAACTGAGTTTAAAGCACCTATCTGGAATGTAGCAAACTGAGTTAAATTTTTTCCACCTCCTGTGCATCCTGGGAGATGCACGGAAAGATACAATGACCTGCTCACAGTTGAGCATTCTATGAGATAGCAAGATACCTAGAAGTTATTCACTGCGATTTGCTCTTGTGAATCTAGTTCCTATACTTCTGTAGAATTAGATGCTTTAGTTAGGATGTAAAGCAGGAATTTGGTTACAGACAATTGTCAGCTTTTTATGGGTTGTGCGTTAATTATACCACGGCAGCAAAGCTTTATTAGCGACCTCTGTAACAACCTAGCAAAGTCTGTATCTCAAGTACACTCCAAGTGACTACATCTGTATTGATTGCCAGATCAGTGTGATTTCAAGAGCAGTTTAGCCACTTCTGTAGCGTACACAACCCAAACTAATGAACCATCACAGCCCAAATTAGCTTCCCAAGTAACCTGATTTGGCAGCCCTGTTGTGCGCTTCCAGAACTGAGAAAGCTGTGTTGTAAGCAGCTAAAGTACATCCACTAAGAGCTACTAGCTATGTCTGTACTTGTAAATTAAAGAAAGTCAGCACTTGGAACAACTAGATCATCAAAATATTGTTGGAATGACCCCTGCCATAATTTTGTGCAATCCAGGGAACACTCTTCCAAGCAATGCCAAGGCATGATTTGGGAGTTGGCATGGTCCAGGAATAGACAGTCTGCATGCTGCACCTGTGCTTCTCAGGCTAACAGGGTTTAATTTTGTTAACACAGCCAGATCAAGCCAGAAGGAGTCTTGGCACTGTACGCATGCAGTAACTCCAGGTCAGTTTGCATCTTGCCAGACATGAGATGACTCCATTCAGCCACTGCTTCTGCACCATGCTCTGAAACAGGGTATGTTAGCACAGAGGCAGTACTGAATGTGAGACTGCATCTCTTGCTGAAGTCCTGTGCCCAGATTAAAAAGTCCTCAGAATTTGGCAGAGGAACAATCTATTGGCACTCAATAGCCAGACCAAATTTGGCAGGGTCAGCAATGAGCTAGTGCTAACAAGACCAGCTGTAACCAAGCTGGGGTACAGATGGGCCTCTGCACTGTTTTCTGCAGCATCTCTGGTAGCAACATACCTTATTAGCTCATCCACAATGCAAGATCCAAGCGGTCTCTGTGCATGCACTGGTGTTAGTCTTGATCTTACAGGCTTGCCTGCTACCCAGAGCACCAATGGCTGCACTGAAATACCTTAGTGACTTTGGGGAACCAGCCCTGCTCCACTAGGTTCAGTGTTGAATTATATTTAGCAGCAGTTCTGGACACCTGGTGGCTTCAACCTGTTAATCAAACAGATTAGGCTAAAATACAAATAGACTGTGAGCATTTATGTAGATGTATATTTGATATACATATATATGAAGATATACAGCCCATATATACGAATTTAAGTGAGAATCATATGATAAAATTTTAAAACTTAAATTATAAAAAAATTTAACATCTTTCAATACGAACCTCATACAAGACAAAAACATTCTGCGTATTTGTTTCAGTTTAAATTTGATAGCAGAAATAAAGATGCAAAACAGAATTACAGACCACGATTAGCTGGTCCTGTATTTTGTTATCCAGCATTGTGATGAATATAATACCTATGTTACAAGCCTCCTTGATATATGTAGTATATGTAGCTTTTACCTTTTTTTTTTTTTTTTCAGTCAGAGCAACACTATTCTGGTAAGTGCTTGGCATGAGTAGAACAAACCCAATGTATTTATACATATCACTGTATGTTATTGGTGCATCACAAATGAAGTACAGAAACATACTGGATGTTCACCTACAGGAATAGCATATCATTAGAAAACAGAACACTGCAACTTCAAATTCTTTTGTTATTGTTGTTATGGGTGAGGAAAAAAAAACAGTTCCACTACATCTGACATCCCTGTTTGATTAGTGTCATGTGAACATCCCTGCAGAACAGTCACACATCTTATCTGAACTCCAGTCAGTGCTCATTTTCAGAATATGTTGTACAGCTGTTCTTTCTGTGTAAGATGATCTTTCCTCTGCTTCCTCAGTCCACAATAGTCATTAAGAAAAACTTTGCTCCCTGGAAGACAGTAGGGACTATAGTTTACAATGAATCCACTAAACCAAGCAGCGCTATCCCTGGAGAGGTGAATAGTTGTGTAACTTGGCCCACCTTGTTGCATTTTTTTGTTTGGGTTTTGAAAGTTATTTACTGCAACACATGGAGAAACAAGAGATAAACATGGTTAACTCAGCCATTCTCCCATAGTACTCTCCTTCTTCTTGCTGGGTCTCTCTTTCATGTACTCTATTTACTTCTTGCGTTCAAAGTTTTCCTCTCTTTGTTTTGTTTTTTTTTTATCATGCTTCACTTGGCTCACTCATCCTTGCACCTCCAGCCTTTGTTGTTTTCAGTCTTTAATGATGATCTTTCAGTTAAGAGCTCACCAAAGTGTAGATCATGCTGAATGTAAAAGAAAGACACAATATGAAAGTATCTTTTTGAAGCATACAGAGCACTTTGATTTTTATAACCCTTTACTGTCTGTTCCTCAGGTCTGACTGTAATGGCCTATTCGTTCCTTTGCATTCTTTCTCTCTCTCTAAAGCATCTTAATGATGGTGTACTCAAGATGGGTATCAAAAAGCACTCAAGAAATAACAAATTCATTATCAACATCCTACTGTACCACAAGCTGTGTATGAGATCATTAAAGCGCAGTCTGATGTCTGAATTTGAACAGTGAAGAAACAAAACCATTTTGCTTTAGTGTGTGTGATCTTTAAGGCTTCAACCAGCAGCTCTCGGCAGGGCAAGCACAGTTTCCCGTTAAACTGCATTGTTTTGTTTCCTTTGGAAAAAACTCCATGCAGTAGAAGAAACATAAAATGCAGACACCAGCTGGAGTGAATCCATACATACTAAATGCAACTCTGAAAAGTGAAGAAATCGCAGTATATTGCCACAGCTCCATTCTACTGCAATTCTAATTCTGACAATACCCAGGAAAGCACAGCAAAATTGAATATCATTAACACTATTTTATTTAGCACCAGGCAGTGGATTTTGGCTTATGACCACATTTTAGAATGAAGGAAGCAGGGCTCAGAGGAAGCTGCACAACAGTAGAGTCCCAGCAGAAATGCTAGACCACACTACATAGCTGACTTTGACAGGGTCCTTTAGCCAGCACAAAAATGTGGATTTAAAAATGCTTCTCTCTCCAGCCACACCTTGCCATCTCTCCTTGCACTACCAACAGCACTTGTCTAGCATAACTGCCATGCTTTCCACTCTTGTCACCATGAAGAGGACTAGTGGGCAAAGGTGCTCGGCCCAAACCCATAAAGCTACTGGATGATAAACTCCTGCTCAGATCCTCATGCCCCATCGATCTCAGTGTGAGCTAGGCACCTACCAGCTTCTGTGAGTCTGTGCTGTTCTACTTTCTCTCTCTCTCTCTCTCATGTATGCAGACACAGGCACATACACATGTATGCACGGACAAAAAACTTTTGTTGTCAATAATATTTAAAAGTAATATTGAGAACAATAACCTGCAGCAATGACTTCTCAAGATATGGGGAACAACAGAACAGATAATGGACCAGTGACCACAGGGGAAATAACATTTATCTTCTTCTACTAACGTACAAACCTGCCTTACAGAGGGATTAGTGCATGCAAGACTGGCTTCAAGAGGCATTCTATGTAAATGCATCATGGAAGAAGGAGCAGAAGAAAGGCATCATAAAACAACACCTCAATTTAAAGTGTTTTAACTTTTGTTGTCAAATAGTTTTGTGGTGTGATTACAGAGGTGACTAAAAGCACAGAGATTCTGCCAGGGCCTTACCTTAAATAGGATCCTCACATACTCTTGCACTGGGCATTTGTGACTGTGCACTAAGGACATATGACAGCTGAAAGGGGCAGGGGGGAAAACACACAATTGGGGTATAGATCTTCAAGAAGGTACTTAAATTAGGGGTTTGGACCATGGACAGACTTACCCTGTAATGAAAGGGAGGCTGTAGGAATGACTACAGGCATGGTGCACCCCACTTTGCTTCCCACTGTCTACCTACCCATTTACTTACTATCTTGAGCATCACTACACCAGTAGATATAGTATTTTTCTTATGATTCTCTTGAATCACAATAACATTATAATTTTTATTTGATATAATATAATTATCATAACATTTGGTATTTCATCCATCCTAAGAGACTATGCAGAGGAACAAAAATTTTTACCTTGGGTTGGCCCTGGGGCCTGACTCAGGCCTTAGATAAAACACTTAATATTCTGTACTGAGGTGTCAGCAGATATAAGCACATGCTGCTGTAAGTGGCCATGGTTCCCTGAATCCAGATCAGAAGCAAGTTTTACAAGACTAAGGAAATGAGCCAATTGGTTACCAGTCATTCCTAAATACAATTTCACATATCACATGAAAAGCAGCTACTATTTCCTTAGTGAAATGACCAGACTTACCAGTACAGATAGTAGAAGAAGGAAAGGAGATAGAAAGCTAGCTTACACCAGGCCTCTTTTTGACAGTAACTCAAGGTATCTGCATTCATGACTGCAGGTGGATCATATGCTAGCTCTGAACTATCTGCTGGGCAACGAAAATATCTGAAAGAGCAGGAAAAGACATCTAGAATGACTCTGTAGCATTCTGTATTAAATATGTACAGATATACACCCTCCTGATCACCAGCTCAGAAGACAACCATCTTCCATGATATAGGAGGAATTTTCCTCTCTTTTTCAAGCGTCATATTTCTGGACATTGTTAAAATCAGGACGTTAGTCTAAGCAGACCATTCTTACAGAATCAAGCAATTCATCAATGTGGACTTTCTGTGTTCTATTAATTATTTAGATTGAAAGTTTCCCCCTTCCTATATTGTTACTTCTGGTTTACTCACTAATAACTTACATATTCTGAGTGACAATATATGGTGGCTTGTGATCACAGCATGCAGGAAGGATTACTGGGCTTTAACTGCATCTACACAACTCATTTCAGACATGATGAAAGCTGACAGTCTCAACCAACTGACAGCTCAGTTTCTCCAACTCTGAAAAGGAGAAAAGTCAATATGGAGTAATATAAGAGCTGACTGACTAATGTTTTCTACAGGTAGCAGTGCTCAAAAATTTATTATCTGAATAATTTTAATTGAAAAATGTTTTCCTTCTTACATAGGAGAAACTTCTAATTATTCTCAGCAATGACTGGATGTCTAAGAAAATCCTGACAAAAGAACATTTTTGACAAAGAAGCTTTTGTCCCCGTTACTTTGCAGTAAAAAGCAAAAGCAAACAAAAAAAATGAAGTCCTCAAAGTTAATCATCTGCTTTAAGATCAGCATGAATCACATGAAACTTTGTTATTCTTGTTGCTCTGAAACAGTAATGTAACCACTGAAGATTGCTGGTATTGTTTATACATAGATAGATATAAAATCCACATACAAGTGACCAGGAGCAAACCCTGAAAGTAAATGTTCTCATAATAACCTTGTCTTCCTCCCTTCCTCCTTTCTAATATTAGTCACATCCATTCACAATCTCTAATAACCTTGCAAAATCTTTTACAGAGACCACAGCTGACACCTTGCTTAGTCATCTTCATCAGGATGAAGATATTACACAGTATCTTCCCATGGTTTTGTGCAGAACTTTTCACAATGAACTCACACTGGTCTGTGGTTAAAACAGCAGAAATCATGGAGTAATTATAGAAAAGCATACGGAGAACCATGGAAACAAAGAAAATCACAAGTTGTCTCCAAAGGTTGATACCATTATTTAGAGTCTGAACATTTTCACCTTGGACATAAAACACAATTATTTTTTTTAACTTTTTAAATCAGTATTATTGTCTCACTTTGATTGTTAATTCTTAGTAAAACAGCAACATAAAACATTATTATTGTTATTGCACCCAACCAATAGTGAGAAAAGGACTTGTAGCTTCACTCCATTTAGCTTTCTGGGAATTATACTGTGACTCTAACTTCTGAATAATAGACTTTGTCATATGACTCTGCATATGACTAGCCTTTTGCAGAAAATCGTGTAAAAAAGCTACTATTTTTCAGTTCCTGGTTGAGATAACGGTTTTGCCTTCTTTACAGTATTATTCTTCAAGCTACTTCACAACAAGAGCTATTTGCTGCCATACGTAACTTTGTAACACAAAGAGACCCTGACAGGCAAAAATCATCTGTGCTTTTACAAATGTGGAAATGCAAAACTAGTGAAGACTCCAGACTGACAGCCACAAAAACTGATGTCTCTTGGTTATCTTCAGAGGCAAAAGAAGGCTGATTCTCCACTAGAATGTAAGGAAGATACAGCTGCACTGCCTGTCCAGAAAACATTAAAGCTGCTCAACAGCAGGTCTTACCTGATCAGCTCTCAAAGACCCTCAGTGAACATATGCACACAGCAGAGATCCAGAGCAGAAGCACTCTCCACTTTTTCACATGGGCAGGGTGAAGACAACAGCTCTTCATCTACTGCAATCCCTACTCCAAGAGTCTCTGACAGAGACTTCTCTTGCAGAACAGAAATTCCCTACCATACACCAAGAAACAACTTATTTTATACTGGGAAAAAAAAAGCATAAAGCTGCCAAAGAAGATGAGAAGCAAAATTCTGTCCACCTGCTCTATTTCACAACTCCAATGGAAAGGTTTCCTTGCTAGGGCTGAATGAATAGGTCCAAGATCTTTCAGATATGAACTGCCTTATGGTGAACTCCCCATCTGTGAAGTATTTAGAGCGTCATCAACTTCCACTTTCAGATTTCAGCCTATTTCATTTCAAATTTTTCATTCAGTTCTGGCGAGGACATCCTGATACCCTTTGGAATATTTACGTAAGTTAGTAACTTAAAGCCACATTTTTACTATTATGTGCTTTCTTTACCCATCCTAAATGTTCGTGAAAAATATTTATTTCTTCTCTGGAAATGTATGTTTCAGCTGCTTCTAGGCAAAAGCTTCTAGGCAAAAGATATTCAGCCATACTCCTATCACCGTACTTCATAGTTCATACAATCTGCATATATGCTGAGCTGGCAAATAAGGCTAACAAGCAGTCAGCATATAAAAGATGGGCTTACCTCCAGAAGTGATAAAAAAGCAAAGGAACATTTAACCCCAGTGTGAGCCACTCCTGAGCGCACAAAAACATGATGCAGAAGAGACTATGGATAGAGTACTCCGGCAACACGAGCTAAAAAGAAAGGAACAGAAATCATAGATGTCAGTAAAACACCTCTTCAATTTTAGTTACCTAAGCAGTTTTTCAGAAAACAAACCATCTCTGCAAGTCTCCTGTGCATCTCTGTCTGTCCCTAGACATATGTCAGTTGACAGACAGCTTGGCTAGGAGTAATGAGCACAAGATGCAGTGCCAGGTTTGTCCAGGTTCTAACCATGGCTATACTCCAGGGGCTTGTTGAGAGGCATGGGAAAAAAATCACTTACTGTCTTAGCTGGTGCTCCAGATTTCTGTTTAAAAAAAATGTAGATCATATTACTGCCTCCCTCACAGAAGCACTGTGAGACTAAATCAATGTCTGTTCAAGAGAACTAAGTTTTATTACTGATGCATTCAGCAAGGAAACAATAAAGCTATTACTGAAGCTTCACTTCTGTATTGGAGGAGCCTCCTCGGAAAAAGGCTGCTTTTACCATTTTGATATGATCTATACACCCTAAAGAGATCAAATCCATTACTCAGCATTGCGAGCTAAAACCCACTAAGATAGGAAACTCACTTCAGAATCACAGAATGTTCAGGGTTGGAAGGGACCTCTGTGGGTCATCTAGTCCAACCCTCCTGTCGAAGCAGGGTCACCTACAGCAGGCTGCACAGGACCTTGTCCAGGCGGGTCTTGAATATCTCCAGAGAAGGAGACTCCACAACCTC
>Ga0065711_1045256_pt1 | contig 13589 bp, 5 predicted proteins | sample Hoacrofraction12_FD_59098 | JGI IMG/M metagenome (GOLD analysis project Ga0065711, IMG submission 59098) | Hoatzin crop microbial communities from Cojedes, Venezuela - Epithelial fraction 12 v2 (version 2) | ecosystem: Host-associated > Birds > Digestive system > Esophagus > Crop | place... | reverse complement strand
TTCAGTTTGTGCCCATTGCCCCTTGGCCTGTCGCTGGGCACCACTGAAAAGAGTCTGGCCCCATCCTCCTGACACCCACCCTGAAGATATTTATAGGCATTTATAAGTTCCCCTCTCAGCCTTCTCTTCTTCAGGCTGAACAAGCCCAGCTCCCTCAGCCTCTCCTCGTAGGAGAGATGCTCCAGTCCCCTAATCACCTTCGTAGCCCTCTCCTGGACTCTCTTCAGTAGCTCCTTGTCTTTCTTGAACTGGGGAGCCCAGAACTGGACACAGTACTCCAGATGGGGCCTCCCTAGGGCAGAGTAAAGGAAGAGGAGAACCTCCCTCGACCTGTTGGCCACACTCCTCCTAATGCACCCCAGGACGCCATTGGCCTTCTTGGCAGCCAGGGCACACTGCTGGCTCATGGTTAACCTGTCATCCACCAGCACACCCAGGTCCCTCTTCACAGAGCTGCACTCCAGCAGGTCCGCCCCAAGCCTGTACTGGTGCATGGAGTTATTCCTCCCCAGGTGCAGGACCCTGCACTTGCTGATGTTGAACTTCATCATGTTCCTCTCTGCCCAGCCCTCCAGCCTGTCCAGGTCTCGCTGAATGGCAGCACAGCCTTCTGGTGTATCTACCACTCCTCCCAGTTTTGTGTCATCAGCAAACCTGCTGAGGGTACATTCTAACTCTTCATCCAGGTCATTGATGAATAAGTTGAGTAAGAGTGGGCCAAGTACTAACCTCTGGGGAACACCACTACCTACAGGCCTCCAACTAGACTCTGCGCCACTGATGACAACCCTCTGAGTTCTGCCATTCAGCCAGTTCTTAATCCACCTCACTGACCACGCATCTAGCCCACACTTCCTGAGCTTCCCTATGAGGATGTTATGAGAGACAGTGTCAAAAGCCTTGCTGAAGTCTAGGTAGACAATATCTACGGCTCTCCCTTCATCTACCCAGCCAATCATGCCATCATAGAAAGCTATCAGATTGGCCAAGCATGATCTCCCCTTGGTGAATCCATGCTGACTCCTCCGAACCGTCTTTTCCTCCACTTGCTTAATGATGACATCCAGAATGAGCTGCTCCGTCATCTTTCCAGGGATGGAGGTGAGGCTGACTGGCCTGTAGTTCCCTGGGTCCTCCGTCTTGCCCTTTTTGAAGATTGGAGTGACATCGGCTTTCCTCCAGTCCTCAGGCACCTCCCCTGTTCTCCAGAACCTTTCAAAGATGATGGAGAGTGGCTCAGCAATGACATCCGCCAGCTCCCTCAGCACTCATGGGTGCATCCCATCCAGGCCCATGGATTTGTGGGTGTACAGTTTTCTTAAATGGTCTCTCACATGATCCTCCTAAACCAAGGGAAGGTCTTCCTTTCACCAGGTTTCCTCTCTTACCTCCAGGGACTAGGATGCCCGAGGGCCAGCCTTAGCAGTGAAGACTGAAGCAAAGTAGGCATTCAGTAACTTTGTCTTCTCTGCATCCTCCATCACTAGGGCACCCGCCTGATTCAGCAGCGGTCCCACATTGTCCCTAGACTTCCGTTTGCTGCTGATGTACCTGAAGCAGCCCTTCTTGTTGTTTTTCACATCCCTTGCCAGATTTAATTCCAGATGGGCCTTAGCCCTCTTCGTCACATCCCTGCATGCTCTGACAACATTCCTGTACTCCTCCCAAGTGGCCTGTCTCTCTTTCCACATTCTGTAGATCTTTCTCTTCCATTTGAGTTCTGCTAGAAGCTCCTTGCTCAGCCATGCAGGTCTCCTGCCTCTTTTGCTAGACTTCTTACTCAAGGGGATGCACCAGTCCTGAGCATCTAATTCCAACCAAGATCATCTAATTCCAACCACCCTGCCATGTTGATGATGATGTTTCAGGTCCCTTCCAGCGCAAACCATTCTATGATTCTATTCTATCACCTAGTTCCACCACCCCTGCTATGGGCAGTGACACCTTCCACCATACCACATTGCTCAGAGCTCCATCCAGCCTGGCTTTGAACACTGCCAGGGAGGGGGCATCCACAGCTGCTCTGGGCAACCTGTTCCAGTGCCCCACCACCCTCAGAGTAAAGAATTTCTTTCTTTTATCAAATCTAAATCTACCCTCTTTTGGTTTAAAGCCATTCTCCCTTGTCCTATCACTACAGGCCCTTGTAAAAAGTCCCTCTCCAGCTTTCTTGTAGGCCCCTTCATTTACTGCAAGGCTCCTATAAGGTCTCCCCAGAGCCTTCTCTTCTGCAGGCTGAACAACTCCAACTTGGTTGAAACACCAGCTTTGCATCCACCAGTACCCCCAAGTCCTTCTTGGCAGGGCTGCTCTCAATCCCTTCATCCCCCAGCCTGTGTTGATAACCGGGGGTTGCCCCAACCCAGGTGCATGACCTTGCACCTGGCCTTGTTGAACCTCATGAGATTCACACAGGCCCACCTCTCCAGCTTGTCCAGGTCCCTCTGGATGGCATCCTGCCCCTCAGGCATGTCAACCGCACCACTCAGCTTGGTGCTGTCAGCAAACTTGTTGAGGGTGCACTCGACCACACTGTCTGTGTCATTGATGAAGATATTAAACAGCACTGGTCCAAATATGGACCCCTGAGAGCCACCACTTGCCACCGATCTCCATCTGGACATTGAGCTGTTGACCACTACCCTCTGGATGTGGCCATCCAACCAGTTCCTCATCCACCAAACAGTCCACCCATCAAATCCATATCTCTCCAATTTAGAGAGAAGGATGTTGTGGGGAACAATGTCAGAGGCCTCACAGGAGTCCAGACAGATTACATCCTTAGCTCTTCCCTTGTCCACTGATGTAGTCACTCCATCACAGAAGGCCACTAGGCTGGTCAGGCAGGATTTGCCATTGGTGAAGCCATGCTGGCCTTCTCAAATCATCTCCTTGTCCTGCATGTGCCCTAGCATAGTTTCTAGGAGGATCTGCTCCATGATCTTTCCAGCCACAGAGGTGAGGTAGTTCCCAGGTGTAGGGCTCCAGGCCGGAGTGAGAACTGTTACAAACATCCGTCTTGAGAAATCTAGACAGAGACACGCAAATTCAGCAAACTCCTAAATCAGGCATTGTACTTTGGGAACTTCCTCATCTTGATAAGGGACTGTGGCACATGAGCAGAACCCTGCAGAGGCAGGGTGCCACCCTGCGAAACCCACCTCTCTCCCTCCTCTCTCCCTCACGTAGGCAAGGAAGTTCAGCTCTTGCACAAGGCAGTGACCAGCCTTGCGGGGGAGGGCGTGTTGTGAGACCACCGAGACCCACCCTCCCCCACACTGACTCATTTTGAGAACTTTCAGGAAGCACAACAGTACCCCTCCCCAAGGAGGGATGACAGATACCTGAAGTGTTGAAGACAATCTCTGAAATTTAGCCCATCAGTTGTTGAACAGCAGCCAGTGTTCCAGACAAGGAACATCTCCTGCCTACAGACTTGCTCAACCGAGGAGATAGATTGTTACACTGAATCACCTCCTGTCAGAAGAACAAACACTTTGTATATTTAACCAAGGATGTGCTGGAGCAACCGCACCTTGAGAAGGACAGTTAATGAAGATGTTCTGTGTATGCTGCAAACTTGGCAGAAGAACTGAGAATTCATGTATTCTTTGTTGAACTACCGTTACTATAATACTAAAAATCACATCCCCTGAGCTGGAGACCCCAGCCCAAGCAAAGACCCTTACTCACTGAGCATTCCTAGTGAATTTTACGAGCACTGTATCTTTAAACTGAAGCGAGACAGGAACTAACTAATCCTAGTTACGAGGGTACGGCTAATAGGCGGTACTAACATTTTAAACTGTGTAAATATCCAATGTGATTGTAAGTGAGTGTGCTTGATTTGTGGGAACCACCGAGCACCCAGGCTTGCGCAACCTTGAAATAAATGGAGAGCGAGCAATCTGCTTGGTGTGTGCCCACCACCGGAGGACCCTGACCACCAGCAGAAACCGTCGCTGGATCCAAGGGCGGTGATATCTTTTCTCTTCTCTTTCCTTTTGTTTTCCTCTCTTTCTCTATCTCTGACTTTCTAGGCACATAAGGGTAATGTTGTTGTAAGTTTGTCAATCATCTGCTGTATTTTGGGGTTTTGTGAAATCAGACATTATGTTGTTGTAAGCTTTGCCAAGTCAATATCCATTCTAACCCCACCGCACTAAAAGTAATGTTACGAAGTTGCGAAGTTACCATCTTTTGTAATCCCACTCAATTCCAGGTAAAGCTTTGTTTGTAGTTGAGCCTCTTGGGTCATTGTCATGACTCCTGAGTACCACATCGAACTGAAAAGCTCACCTTCTCCTTACCCACTGAGTGGGACGGGACACCAGGGTCCACCTTTCTACCTTTTTTAAAAATGGGTGCAATTTTTCCCTTTTTCCAGTCACCAGGGACTTCACCTGACCGCCATGACTTTTCCAGTATCACAAAGAGTGGCTTGGCAATAATGTCAGCCAATTCCCTCAGGACTCTGGGATGAATCTCATCAGGTCCCATAGACTTATGTATGCTCAGGTTCCTCAGGTGGTCGCAAACCTGATCTTCCCTTACAGTGGGAGGGATTTTGCGCCCCCAATCCCCGTCTTGCAGTCCATGCACTCGAGACGCATGGGAAGAGAGGTTGCCAGTGAAGACTGAGGCAAGAAAATTGTTGACTATCTCAGCCTTCTCCTTATGCGTTGTTGCCAGTTTGCTACTCTTGCTCATCGGGGTGGGGGGGAGGGGTATGCTTTTTTTGACCAAAACAACAGTTGCTGTCCCATTCAAGAGAATTGTTTCTTGACTAATTATTATTCTGTGGCTACAGGTATGTTGTTAAAAATTCTATGTTTTCACATTGCAGTTTACCACTGCAGTTTATACCATCATGGCAAACACTGCTCAAGCGGATTGTGGAACAAAGACGACAAGACATTGACTCTCTGTGCACATGAACTGTCCAGATCAAGTACCATCTTTCGTGCAAGCATAGACCTCAGAGAAAAAAAAATGTAATGCAAATATTTTGCAATATAAATTGAATGCTAGGAAAAAGAATCATACATTTTTATGTTTTTACTTTTGCTCTTGGTTTTTAAGGACAAGTCACATGAAAATTAAGAAAATATTTATTGTGTATTCTTTGTACAAATATCAGAAAAACAACTTGGCAAAATAGGAACAAATACACTTGTGAATTAAAGTAACTTTATAAAGCACAAGTAACTTTTATGAATTCTATAATATGTATCAATGTCAGTATAACCTCTATAGTATCCACTAGTTATATTTAATAGTGCATTAAGTGGTAACATTTAAAAAGTACAATCCCATCTCCTTAAAACGTGTTTGCTAACTGTTTGGGTATGGAGAAGGTAAATTGTTACGCAGTCCTCTAACTGGACCTTACACACAAGTGAGCTGGCTGTATGCCAAATGGTCTCTGAAAGTAAAATCAGAACAATAAAGACATCAATATATTAATTCCCATCTGTTCTGCTCGTCACTTGCAGAAATCACTCCACATGAAAAGCTAGAGATATGTCTTTAACTACGTCTTCTCTGTTTCCTGCTTCCACTTTGCCTTGGATTGCAAATAGGAAGCATCATGACCTCTTTAATACCAAAACACATTATGAAATATTTAGATAAAACTTCTCCAAAATGTGTCAGAATATTAAAAAACACAAACACCAAAAAAACACCACCAAAAAAGATTACTCTCATAGGATTTTTAACATATATAAATTTCCAAACTTCCAGAGCAGGAACATTTTTAGAGGATGAGTGAGAAATCATTTCATTTTTTGTAGCATCTATCTTCACAGTAAGCAAACGCACCTTCAGTCTAGACTGGCCCTTTTAGTGGGTAAGTTCAAAAAACTGATGCATTGAAATCTCGGAATTTATTCTCTTACACAGGATTTTGGCTTTCCTTATTTTCCCTTAAGCTATACCCTGGATTTCTGAAATTTCAAACTGAAAAAAAGAAATTAAGGGTATTTTATGTGCTTGTGGATACCAGTGTCTAGAGATACTATCACCATGAGAGTTAGATTTTAATGCCAGAGTTCAAGAGTAGACTAAAAACCAACTAGTGACATACCTGTGAAAAAGCTACCATAGAAGAATACAACAACAGAAGTTTGATAGTCTGGAAAATCACAAGAACTTGTATATGTATGCTCTGTTTTACAGTGACATAAAAATACATAGTAGTGCAGCTGATGTTGGTGGCTGAAGTATATATAATCATCACATTGTATGCAACATTTTGTTAATTATTCCTTATTATGTTATGTAAAACAAAACTCTGAATTTATAAATAATAGTGTGGGCAACATACCATCTTTTCAACACACATAAATCACGTCGATGTAGAGAATTGTGTTAACACATACTGCCACTAGAGGATAGTGTTGTCATATTACTATGCACCCACGAAATTACTATAAAGTTCAAGTTGCTTATTTTCTAGAGTTGGCAAAAAGAAGAGAACAGTTATATTTCAATTAAGGAGGGGTTTTTTTTTGCCTGACAAACTCTGACGCCTTTTTAAAATAAAAATTAGAGAGAAAAATCACATTGCTTATTAGTTTGCATTTAGTAACAGTATTTAATATGCTTTTTGTTTTCGACTACCTCAGACTGAGTGTACTACCCGTGAATCTCTTGGAAGGAGACAGCCCTTATGCAGTGGTCCAATATACAGCAGATAACTGAATTTTATTGCAAGGGTGCTGAAAATACGTGATCTACTACTGATATATTTGTGAAACATAATGTAGATTATGGCAGCCTAAGCTGGTCTAACTACTTGCTGCCACACCTCTACTCTCTTGTCCTGCATTCTCCCTTGCTCTTTCAGCACTTGCTTTGGTAAGTTTTCTGCCATTTTAGCTCTCTGAACTGACTCACTGTGATCAAGCAGGTAGTGCTCAGCACAGACGAATTGCAAGAATAACACTGCCCCGGCAACATGTGGCACCAAAGCTGCTTCAAATTAAACTGCTTTGTAACTGGAGTCTAGAAAAAGTGCTTCTCTGCTTAAAAATCCATACACTTCTGCTGTAGCTAATATAGTAATCAGATGGAAATAATCCAGTTTTTATTGAGTTTAAAATTAATTACAGAAATATTGACTCCAAAAGCAGGTATAGATCCTTCTGACAGGTGTCATATACAATAAAAAGGGCCCGTGAAGAAGCCTACCTCCTCAGAAGGTTCAACATACACCTGGATGAAATACCTGTGGGATTCTGTCCTATTCAAAGCGTCTTTGTTTTTATTATTTTAGAATGTTCCCACTTCATTGTAGCGTTAAAATATCTTCATTTGCTTGATAAAAAGTAAGGCTATTGGTCAGAGTCACAGGTATCAGACTTGAAAATTGACTGACAGTTTACTGAGGACATTGCTTACACCTTTACTTCGGCAAAGCAGAGATAAACCAGCTGCAGAGTTCAATTAAAGCATGCAGACAGAACTTAGAAAATAAACTTGCAATAGTTTGAGGAGTACACTGCTTCAAATAAAAAGCCACAGCAAATTGCTGTCATGAGAAATAAGAAAGTAAAGGAGGAGAAACTGTGCCAGTCATCCCCTGGCGCTCTACCTGATGGAAGAGCTGTAAGTTTCTCCATGTTCAGAACAAGAATACTAAATTCTGGAAAAGATCAAAATCTAAATTTAGTCTGGTGATGATATGTTCCTCAATAGAAGGCCAGAACATATTTTACTCACTTATTTTCAGCAACTGAAATCTACAGTGGAACACAGTCAACTCATTTAGACCCATGCTTGACACACTGAACATTACACCATTCAGAACTAGAGTGCATTTTTCCTTAATGTCCATTATGTGTTCACAATACATGTTTATATTACTAATATGACAATACTTAAATTAATGTGTGTATTTAATCAGTTATTTCATATTGCTTTAATTTAAAAAGTCAATAGGTTTAGCAATTGTTAGTATTTATAGAAGAGCTCCACCCAGACAAGAAAACTAGCAGTAAAAGTGGCTTAAAAAATGAGCCTTACGAGAGAGGTTAAGGATTTGAAAGAGTTCAGGACTTGATAAAATTCTCTTGATACATGAAAAGTAGTTATAAAAAGACGATCTACTGCTCAAAGTATCCACTAGAAGGAGGACTGGAAGAAACACACGAAATATTAATTAAATAATTGAGAAGAATTAGAACATGGATGGGAAGCCAAGCAACAGACCTACTACGAAAGCTGTAAAACCTTCTTTACCAAAGGCTTTTCAGTAAATTTAAATGTGCTTGTCATAGATTATTTAGGAGAAAATAAACTGACAAGAGCAATAGGTTACCCTGGATTATCTCTTCGTGCATATTCCACCTTTCCTACATATTTATAATTCTTTTATAATCCTAAACTGTTGCAAGACAAAAATCTCATTTACCATCTTACTAAAATCAGTACAGAATGGGAAAATAGTATTGCATCAGACTGGTCCACTCATTTTATTAGTAACAGTAATATGACACTTTTAGGAAAAGGCATCGGAACTAGGTATACACAAAAGCTATTCATTAAGAAAAAAATCTGTCACCTTTCTTGGATTTTTCTTTACTTATAAAGATATACACTTAGCACACTTTCTCTATGCTCTTGTGCAAAACTCACCATGTAAGTAATTCCGTTATCTCTTCTTAGTTATCGGTTCATCAATAACATCAGGCAACAGTGAATCTTGGGAACTCTCCTAATAATTTCTGAAAATTTGTTCTCGGTACTGAACACAGTCACTACAAAAAGTAAGTAGTAGTTACAAAAAAAATAGAAAATCATATTCTTCAACTTTGCCACTCCACAACTGAAGCATTATAGGACTCTTAGAGTGATTTAAATTCAGTTGTGATTATAACTGTGTTAAATTTTATTAGGTCATCTTAATTTAAAACTAAGTGAATCTGAGTAATTTTGAATCCAGCAAACTCCAATAATATTTTACTGGGATCTTTGCTTGTGAACTGCTTCTTTATGCCTTATGTTTGTAGAGATAAAATCACCTTACTGTGCTTGTTTTTGTAAAAGTATTTTATGCCCGTTTTAGCAGATTTTTGTAGCAACATGTGTTAACATCCAAGCATTACAATTTACTGCTCACTAATGATATTTAAACAATAAAATTATGTGTGTGATTTCCACACTCTAAAGAAATCCATAAAATCTATCAGATCTCTATACTATGAAGTGCTTCATTCAGATTTTTTTTCCTCTGACTGCTGAAACTTGTTTTAAGTTGCAGTTCTCACTTTCTTACAAATTAATTTAATTTTCTCTGAAACCTTTATATGCAATTAAATAGCTGTTGTAACGTCAGAACATGTGTCTTGGATTGCTCAATTAAGTAATTGTTATTATTATTGCATAATATTATTATATCTGCGCTAACAAGATACTTTGTTGAAGGCATAAGTGTCCAGGCACATTCAGTTTTGTTTTTAAATGTACATTATTAAGCAACAGTAAACAGATAACTGCTGGCAGATGATCTCTACAGAAATGGCCAAAGCTTTCACAAAAAGAAGTACAAATACATTGTCAAGAGAGATATTAAACTCTGAGCTACAAAATATTTTTAACCAGCACTGTCCTTTTTTTTGGGTTTTGTTTGGGTAAGGACATCTGAAACTGAATTTCAGGTCCTGGAGCATGACCACTCGAACATTAACCAGACGTATGAGCTAACTTTTTTAAAAATTTAATCAGCAAGTTGCAGAGGTATTAAGAAAAGAAAGAACTCAAATTATTTTCTCCTATATTTCATCTTTCAATGTCTTGGCTTTTCTGATACTGCTATGAAACGTGTACTCCAGTTGCCACTGACTATGGAGGACCTGGATTTTTAATGTCAGGGCTGCAGCTTGGTTTCCCAATTCAGACACTCTTTGCATAAACAGAATAAAGAAGAATAAAACCAAGAAAATTTAATATCCCACCTTATTCCCCACTTCATCTTTAATACAAAGGCTATATCTGAGGTTGGGTTTGGCTTCAGGATTTACTTACACCACTAAGTCAGTCAGAATTGTGAAAAACACCCTTCTGAATGAGCTAGTTGTGTTGGTAAAAGTGCTACAGTAGATGTAGCAATACTGATACCAGCAAAAACCGGACACAGTTTGCCTCACTTAAAGAATTACAATAAGCACAACTGCAAAAAAATCCCCTCCTATACCAATTTAAGATCCATCTGTACCTGTTTACCTAGACAAACTTTTCAGAGTTTCTTACAGAAGGATGAACACTAGAACACAAAAGGCCTTGATAGTGGTCCTGGTCCCGAAGGTCAAAAAAAATGAGCAGTCAAACCAGCAGGGAGATCAGCTTGCAGCAAATCCTTAGAGATTCTGTAATTCATGTTGTCGGTTACCTATCAGGCATTGGTTGCCATAGCTATAGCTCCTTGGTCCCTGTGTACTGCAGTAATACAATCTTGAAGCCACAAAGGCATGAAAACTGCAGAGATCTGTATCAGAGATAAACGGCCAAGCCTTTGTGTGTTTTGGCCAGTGATACTCCCAGATATTACAAAAAAAAGGCAAAAATAAAAAAAAAAATCACAGATTGAAAATGAAGTTTCATTGTGCAAATGTCTTGGATCAAGGACTACACCTGCATGTCATTTTCTCCCAGGCACGTAATTACTTTCCCAGTGTATACAAACTGCGCATTCTAAGCAAAAAAAAAGATCAGTACTTCAAAAGAGCATGACTTTCAGAGACATTAAAAACTAAACACTTAATACTGTCTTGTTCTGGCTGCAGGCTTTAATTCTGTCAACTTTTCAGATCATATTGTTCAGTAATATAAAAACAACACAACTCTCCCAAATGATAAGACTGTAAATTACGTGTTTGAATGGCTTAAGTTCTAATGCAATAATTTTATTGTGCCTGGTGGAACTGTTAATTAAAAATGTTAACACTGTCCAAAACAAATAAAATTCTCTAGATACTTTTGGTCATTTTTCTGGCATTGACATTTCCACTGACTTTGACAGAGCTGCACCAATTTATATCAGCATTCAGCTCCCTAAGTCCAAAACATTACCTTACTCATTTCATAGCATTAAGTGATTTACATTATCAAATACTAGATTAGTGTAGTTGTGTTAGTTGTAATAAACTATGATACAATTTACTCTTTTTTGCTCAGACTCCATGTTTTGTAGAAGTATTTTGAAGCAGTGATAAAACACGTTAATGTACTTACACAAAAACTAAGCAACCTCATACTCATGGATCAAATTTCATGTCACATCATATGTTTTAATGCCTTTTGTCCCCTAAAACAGAAAATACCAGGCAACTTGCCATGGCTACTAAGGCGATGTTAGAGCTCAGAAGCTAAATAATGCTGAGATAGCTTATGCTGGAAGAACTAATAGCAACATAAAAGCTAGAGCACAATCCATGAATACATTATTAATGATGTTTTCTTCTCAAATCAGCAGATGGACACTGAATGGCTCAAGTGACTGGTAATGTGATACACAGCTTTTCATCTCAAAGTAACTGCTTCAGATCTGCCTCATATTGATCGTAACTGAAAGTTACAATTTGACAGGTATTCAACAGTCAATGTGTAATAACTGGTCTTAGTCTAGCTTTTCCTGTACAATCTGGTTAACAAAGCTGGCATGCTATTTTCAAACTCAGGGTTGAGCAGGCCAGAAGACTTGATTATCCTTTTATGTCTAAAGGTTCAGCCCTTCAAAACAAGTCTGAAATCCAGGTGCAAGTGGGGCAATGGACTTAGTATGTATTACACTTGTTCAGTGGTCAATTTCCATTGGTGTCTATCAGGTATTTTTTCCAATGACGAAATTAACTTCTAAATAAAAATAAAACAAAGAAGAATATCAGCCTAAGATGAATGGAAAAAACTAATGTAATGAGACAGACTGTTGCTTTCGCAAAGCGCGAAGGACATGATGTGTTCTTTTGTACACTAAAGGCACAAGAATTTTCAGTAGCAATAAAAAGGCTGCCTGTATCACCTGGAACCTGACAGCAAAATTGGTCACAATGGAGAAGCACTTTTCCTTTGCAAAGAAAAATACCATTGCGGTATATCTGGAGTAAGCCTAGCAACAGCCACATGAGAAATAATTGATCATTGTCTTCAAATGTAAGGTCAATATCACATGAAAGTTTTATAATGAGAATGTTTTTGAAAACATATCAGGCATGAAAGGGATTTATACGTGTAAAAGCTGCAGACTTTTAGCTGTAGGTCATAGAGATGTTGAGTCAGAATTGTTATAAATACAACTACAACTCCTTGATACCCATGGACATCATCTTCAAGTCTAACTTCTCTCAGCTCAGTACAGAACATGAAGATGGATGCCAAAGACAGCTCTCTGACAGGATTCGATCCATTATGTCAAAGATGGCTGAACATGTAATTTAACACTGTATACCTATACAAACCCATTACAATCATACTTCAGTAGAATGACTGAAACTTACTTTGTCTTTAATATTATTTGTTATCACTGTTACTAGAATCACAGTCAAGATTGCTTCCCTCTTTAATCTAGGCACTGTAGAGACAAACTGCAGTAAAAATAGACAAGAGAGATAAAAGATGTGAAAAAGAAACAGAAACACAGAGATTAACTTGCCAAAAATCACACTGCAAATCAATGGTGAAATTAAGAATAGAATACAGATCTTCCAAACCCTAGTCCTTCGCTGAGTTCACAGAGTACTCCCCTGGGCTTTTTCTAAGACAGTTTTCTTAGCCATCAGTGTTTACTAGTAACATTTAATGTCAGACCATAAAAAGACTTTTTAAACACAAAGCAACTGAACTTACCACCTCTCAAAAATTCACTTCCTCGGTAATGTTTACAGAATAATGAAAAAGTTGGCTAAGAGGCTGTTGAATACACCTGCTGTACCGTATATGTTCCATGTTCACTCAAGCCTACAGAGCCTGTTGGACTAGTTGGGTATGGTATACCAGCTTCTGCAGCCAATAGCATGCACAGGAACACTGGTCAGTATCATAAATGATCATCTCTTCAGACCAAATGACACAGGATCTACATACACCTGAGCAGCCTGGAAATGCACAAAGTTTAAACTCCTGCATCTGAGTGACTACTGAGCCGTTACACCTCATAAGTAATGTAAACATAGTAATTTTTTTTCAATTGTACAGCTTTCCGTCATTCTTGTCTTGTTATGACTTCAAGCCAACAACTTGTGCATATAGTTAATTTCACATTTAATTGAACAATACTATATATAGAATGCTTTGGGTTGGCAGCGACCTTCAGAGGCCATCTAACGCAACCCCCCTGCAATGAGCAGGGACATCTTCAACTCTATCAGGTTGCTCAGAGCCCCGACCAACCTGACTTCAAATGTTTCCAGGGATGGGGCATCGACCACCTCTCTGGGCAACCCATGCCAGTGTTTCACCACCCTCATCGTAAAACATGTCTTCCTTACATCCATTCTAAATCTACCCTCCCCTAGTTTAAAGCCATTACTCCTTGTCCTATCGCAACCAGCCCTGCTGAAAATATTTTCCCCATCTTTCCTACAGGCCCC
>Ga0065711_1010646_pt1 | contig 13589 bp, 6 predicted proteins | sample Hoacrofraction12_FD_59098 | JGI IMG/M metagenome (GOLD analysis project Ga0065711, IMG submission 59098) | Hoatzin crop microbial communities from Cojedes, Venezuela - Epithelial fraction 12 v2 (version 2) | ecosystem: Host-associated > Birds > Digestive system > Esophagus > Crop | place... | reverse complement strand
TGCTGTAGGTGACCCTGCTTGGGCAGGGGGTTGGGCTGGGTGACCCACAGAGGTCCCTTCCAACCCCTACTATTCTGTGATTCTGTGATTCAAAATGAAGACCAATTGCGATTTGTCATCAGGCAAAAAAAATATCTTGTTTTCTATGACATTAGGCAAATGCTCTCACTACCTCAGCAAATAAATGCTTTGAAGGTGAGAGAGGGTGGAAAAGAAGAAGAAAAAGAAGAACAAAAGCTACCTAAGGGAAAGGTTTCACAGGGCAAGCGAAACCACTAAGACTAAGCCGCAGCGTGAAGGGTGATGAGGAAGGCTGCTCCCGAGGCCGCGTCCCAGCCCCAGGCTCAACACCAGTGTCGTTGGCGTTGTTTCCATGGACCTGAACACCTGCCCACACCGTCTGCACCATGGCTGCCTTTAGCCATGTGTGGTTTCGCTCTCTTTTGCCTCAAGAACAATAGAGGGTCATAGTATTGTGGGATTTATCAAGATTTTTCATTTCCAACAGCATCAAGAAAATTCATATACAGGAGTGCGAAGCCAAGCCGGTCATCTATACTGTTTTCTCTCTTAAGCTTTCAGTGGAGGCGGGAAGCAGACAACAGAGGAAAGTCCTTTTCCACCCCATGTTTCTAAACGTAAGAAGGAACGGTCTTGTCAAGGTGTTTGTTATAGGGTACACAGTGGAGAGAGGAGATAGGAATTTTGGAGGAAGCAAGGGAGGAATATGCAAAAGTTTTAGAAGCTCCTTGTCCAAAACAGGTTTAGAGCTGCTATTCCATCACTTTGTAAATTAGCAATATTAGGCATGATGCCTCTTCTGGAAGTAATTATCATCAGGGTACCCCAGAGTACAGACAACAAGCACATTAGGACTACACCACTCTATGTATTTATCTACAAGTGCCTAGCATTGCATGGTGCCACGGAAACAAATTATACTTGGTACTGCTAAAATGCTGAGGTCTGGTAGAAGTATAATTACCTGTTTTCCAGCACAACTGCTGTGCTGCAGTAAGTATGACGGAGTTGACATCTTAGTGAAAAGAAATGGGTAAAATGTCTTTTATTTCACCCATATACTATTTTAACTCCTGTTGGTATTTGAAATCCTGATGGTCCCAGCATAAGCCATGGCCTGGAAACTTTTTCTTCTGCCACATTTTTCCCTTAATCATCTGCGGACAGTGAATTGCCACCTATAAGCATCCCAGCTCTTGTTAAAACAGGCCCTTTTATTTTATTTTTTTACCTGAGTTGTATAAAAAATTGTTCCATCTTAGTGTGGTGGACTTGTCATAAACATTTAAGATGTACTATAGTGTCATATTTTCTAGGCAGTATAATAGCATTCCATTTATTGTTTCCCAAGGACTAAACTTAGAAATGAATGACTTTATGAAGAGGCTAGTCTTATATTAAAGTTGATTGATTCCATTCATCCTCCAACAGGCTCCTCAGGAAAACAATTTCCCCTTAATTAAGCAATATGATGTAAATTACATGGTAATTGATCTAATAAAAATATACGATGCAAACTAACATGGGGAAAAACATCTTAAGGAACAGCAGAATGATTCTCTGAACAGACCAGGTAATCAGAAGAGTACTGGAAATGAGGTTAGAAAAACAACAAAAATGAAGCTTTTATAGAGTTTTTTTTTCATTATTTCCGTTTCCCTAACAGTTAGATGGATGAATCCCCTGCTATCATCTCCCTCATTTTCTAGCGTTAAAGTTGTTTGAGAAACTGTCCCCTTTTTATCCCTGCTACAGAATTATTAATCTATTTTTAAAATAATCATACAATCAGTTCAGATGTTAATGTTTTCTGTAGTTGTATTTCTATACAAATAACTGTACTTTTCTGACATTTTTCTGATCTAGGTACTCTTTTGAATTTCAAGTGAGGAAGATTTTGAGTTTCCAGTGAGAGATGTTTTCCACTTCTTGTCCAACACCCTGTGCTAATATTCTTGTGCACTGTTGCACAAGTGTTACTGCTTATATATATTTTGTACAAAACCTAGGGGACAAAGTTAAAGCAAAATATCCTCTGCCTGTGCAGCTCACTTCAGGCACTGTTTGTTTAATCTGTCGAGATGGTAGGGACTACCCAAATGGGAAGATTCGTAACACAATAACGGTAATTTGGCGGGCATCCTTATGAATACGTAGCTCTTCGTAGCATATCTTTTCTCTGTGGCACATTCTTCTCGGGAGCCATGTAAAGGTATCTTCCTGTCTGTCACTTGCCATCATCCGTCTCTTTATGGTGTGGATGAATGCTAAAAGATAATGTTGCAAAAACCAGAATTTTTCCATGTTGGTGTCTGCCCAGGGATGTTCACAGGAGGAAAAGCTCTTTGGTAGTGGATATGGGCGAGCTGGACGGAGGGAATGGAGTCACAGCAAACTGCTGAGCCCCCGGAAAGGAACAGAGGCTTACCGTAGGGTTGCAAAAACAGGACCAAAGAATGCAAGGACACGGGAAGATACCCAGAGAGCGCTGTGAAAGGGCTGAGAGGAGCAAGCCTTGGGCAAACTCATGCAACTAAGATCCAGAAAGACGTATGATTTTCACAGAGATTCTCGACTCTTCCTGAAAACATTGCTAGTTGGCTAGGTGCCTACCCTTACGGTTTCAAGAACTCACCATGTGTCTGAGGTAGGAATGGATTCACATCAGGCAGTCTAATTTTAGTGTGATTAGTTGCAGCTCTCATGTCTGCAAAATTAGCCCAACAGCCTCATAAGCACAAGTGTTTTGGGGAGAGCTAGTATTTTTTTCCAACTTTCCTTTAAGACAAAAATCTCCCACTGTAATTTTGTGGATGTCGTTTGTTCTGATCATAGCCAGAATCAGAAAAAAAAATAAGCACAAATGCAAAATGTTTTCTTTTGGTGCTAGGATTAAATTAAGTTTCTTTAGGACTCCTTTAGAAACACAAATATTTCTCAACTCAGGCTGCAACCAGAGCTTCAGATTCAGATCTTACTTTAGTCTAATTTCCTTTACTGAAGCAAACCATCAGTCTTTCCTGGCAGGCAATCCACCCCAGCTAGAATATTTTCCACAGTGAGATCCAGATAGGCAACATCCTAATATATGCCTTTAAAGAAAGAAGAAATATCCAGAGTCCTGATGCCTTCAATCAAAACAGTAAACAGTGATTTCGACCAGCCTTTTCCTCAACAAAGTAAACCAAGGGAGAAGCAATCATTGCTTTCTGAAATCAACAATGTCAGTCCCTGACACACAGGAGGTTGATGAAGGAAGGTTAGCTTTGGTGTCGTCGTGCCAGTAGGTCTGAACGGCTCCGAGAGATCACTAGTAAAACCTGCCATTCACAGACCCCCAAGGATTTCTTTTTTAAATGAAAGGTTGCAATAATCTCATTCCCTATTCCAGCATTGCACACACAACATGTTCCCCTTCCCCCCATCAATCTGAAGAAGCTAATGGGAATCAGGTACTTAACAGAGGGCAATGGCAATTCTGCACAGGTGGGAAGGCATAAAATATTCGCCAGCCAACCTGTTTGGACTGGCGGTCAATGAAATATTAATACATGACCTTCATCATTCTCACTTTCCATTCAAAAACCTCAGGACACTGGAACCAAGGTATTTAAAACCGCTTCCGCTTCCTGGTAATTCATATTTGAAAGAGAAATACAAATATAGTTATGCTTTTTGCATTTGTGACCAGAAATCTTCCTCCAGTCTGTCTCTGGTCTTAGATGCCAATGTCCTTTTTAAAAGATTTTGAGTGTACCTGAATGTGAGAGACACGTAACTTGTCTGCCTATCCAAGCAGCCCTTGCCTATGGAGATGAAGAGATACAAGGCTCTTGCTGCAGCTGCACCCGTTGCTGGATTGTTGTGACGACCTCTCCTGCCCAGCAGTATTCAAGAAATCTGTGTAAGGTCACAAAGACTGGAGCTACACATCACACAAAGGTTGGTTGGATGTAAAGCTTAGTAAATTTTGTGTCTTTTCCTGAATACGTTGATTTATGTTGTAGGGTAGCAAGATAACTGGTTTAAGCAGGAATGAACTAGTAAGGTTTTACTCTTATTTTTCAACCACTGCTCGTAATCAAGAATATTTGCATGCACAAAGCTACCTTAGTGTTCAAAGGCAACTTCTCTTCACCGGTGTCACCAATACCACAGACAACTGAACTGGTTTACAACCAGAATAAACCTTAATTCTTCCGTTCTTTACCAGGTGGATGAAGACAGCTTTCTAGGAGCAATAAGAAAGACGGTTTGAGGGCTGGAACTAAAAAACATAAACATCAGAGGTGTATCACCGGTGTTCAGGTCATGCCACAAGCTTCGTTCATGAGCTTTGGTAAGTAACCTCATTTCTGGTCTTCACAGATCCTCAACTCCTTTATGTCTGTTGGACTCAGGATGGTTTATTGCATCAAGGCTTTGTGTCTGTGGTATGAAGTGAAATCCTGAAGCAGCTACAGTTAGTAGGACATTCTGCCCCGTGGCTGGAATTTCACCTGAAGGCGTCTTTATGACCTTGTTCACAGGTGAATGTTCCTAACAAGTTAAAAGGTACTGCTTATCCGAGGAAAATTATACAAATGCCTGATATTAGTAGTTCTGGGTCCTGCAGTGTTACAGGTCAGGTGGTGTGGAGAGCTGATACTTGTTTCATGTGAGACAAGCATGCAGAGGAGTTGGGGCAGAAATTACAGGGGTTTTTTAGTGCACAAAGCTGTTTTGAATTGTTTTAACTTGAAAATGATTGTAAATATAAGACCATAATTTGAATCACTTTCTTCTCCTCCTTTTTTGGGGGGGATAGTAATATTATTTCCCTCTTTTCTATTGGATCAGATTACGTAGACTCTGCCATTACATAGACCGTCCTATGGCTTTGTGTCACCCAGCAGCAAAGCTAACCATAGACCAGAAAATAAAACTGGGAACAGTGTGAAGGAATGAAGTGTTGTGGGAAGGAAGACATCTGTAAAACCTGACTAAGCATCAAATGTGGGCTCAGTGGTCGGTGCAGGAAGTCCTCTGGAGCTTCCTTTCCCTGGGCAGTTCTAATTCCTTGCTCACTGCTGTCTCTGCATGGTGCGATGGAGAGAAACGTTGCTGCTTGGTGCAAGGCGGCTTGTGTCCATGGTGCTCAGGGCTGCACTCCTGACACAGAATGGCCAGGACACTCCATGACCAAAGCTTTCTCTGATCCAACCCCTGTGACTGAGACATGGAGGTCACTATTATGCATGTGTGTGAGTTTTTAATCCAAAGTGCTTGAAGTGCCAGGGATGGTTGTGTTACAGACTCCTCAGTTGGTGCCTGTGCGATGGGCATGTGTCCCCATGTCCACTGGGACAAGGGGAAAGGCAGCAAGGCTTGCTAGGGCACTGCTGGGGCTTGTCCTGGGAGGGAAGAGCTGAATACGATGGCGTCTGTGGCCACAATGTTTGTCTGCACTATTCCCCATCACTTGTGCTCAGATTTCCTCTGGGAGAGAGATGATTGATTTACTCCAGAAGGAATGAGCTGCCACACAGGCGCTGCAGAAGTGAGCGGAAACAAGCTGGGGAGGGAGAAAAGATAATCCCAGCTCAAATCTTTACCTTAATTGTACCCTGGGCAGCAATCCCCACGGTAAAAGAGAGCATCGGTCTCTACTCTGACTGTGGGCCACAGGGCACACAAAGGGCTCTTAAAAAAATATAAATTGTCTCACGTGATTGCTACCCCAAGTGATCAGTCCCTGCAGCAGAAGAGAGCAAAGCCCAATGGCCCCTGCCCAGTCGTGCTGATGCCAGAGTGTTTCTTCTGCTCAGCTCGTCTGGCCACGTGTGGGAACAAGCTTGTCCATCGTTGCTTTAAACTTTACGCTATTGCCTGCGCTGGAAGGGTGCGGATGACTGCAGAAAATTGCTGCTTTCTGCCTCTGGGCAGTGGAGAGTGTGGTAATCTGGGGCACTTGTGGCTGACACCTGCAGACCCTCTCCCCACCCTAACTCTGATGTCAGGGGACCAATCCCTGTGGTAAAAGGGCATGTAAAGGAGGAAGGACCCTTGCCAACCTTTGTCTTCTTTATAGCTGTTTAAATGCTGTCACATTCAGCAATACGCTGGGCTCATGGCTTCCAAACCCTTCAAACCCAGATCACAGCTATCAGTCAGGGAACCAATCTCTGTTGTAAGCAGCTTGAAGCGAGTTTCCGCTTCTCTACACAAATCCTCTCACTATGCCTGTAGGCCTGGCAAGTTGCAAGCAGTAGTTATGCTTCTGACATTTTATGTTCTCCGAGCTATAACTATAGTCCCAACACAAACCCTAACGCTAATCAGAGACAGAAGGTGACCCCTCTCCCCAAAGGATCACGTAATTTTAACTCTGCTAACACCAGCTGTGCTTACATTATTGAAAGCCCTATCATGATGTAGGACTCATTAAAGTGACCTCCAGAAGCCAAGCCACCCCATCCCCTGTGCCTGCCAACAGCAAAGGGATAATTCCCTATGGGAGAAGAGAACCTATGGCCTTGGTCACAGCACCACCAGTTCTTTTCCTAGTTTTGTGCCCTCTATGAGAGACTGGCCTCTAGAAAGTGTCCCTGTCCTCACCTTAACTCCAGTCCCAACTGTATCTTTAACTGTGGCCAGCGGAGCACAATAAAGATGAAAATAATAAGTTGGTCCCTGATATCACCTTTCTGCCTAATTCTGGGGACTCTGTAGAATCCAGAACGAAATTGAAAGTTAGAATATATCCTTACCATAAACCCAGATCCTACTACCAGCCCTCCTTGTACCCCAGGAGCTAATAACCACGGTGAAAGAGAAGGTGACACTGCAAACATCATTCTCGTTCCTAAAGCTGTGTGTCCTGATGTGCTCTGTAGTGAACTGGCCTCTTCAAGCCGTTGCTAGGTGTGTTGTCTTTGTGGGTGGCATCAGCGAGAGATCCTGGGGAAAACACGTGTGGAGGGGCTAATTCCTGACCAGCCAAGCCTAGCAAGCTGTGGACTGACCACAGCCTCCCTGGATAGCAGCTGAAAAGTTAAAAATACACATGCTCACACATGTGTACATTTACATATATATACATGGCATTTTCTCAGTTCAAAATACATATACTACTGACATGGCTTTTCTTCTAGCCTGCAGAGAAGGGCTTTTTGTAACTCGAAGGGTATACCATTCCCTGTCCCTAAGAAGGAAGGTTTAGAGAGCAAAATCCATTGAGACAGAGTTGAAGGAGTGTCTCTTTTGGCGGCAGCCAAATTTCTTGCTTTCCAAGTGCCCACTCTTTGCAGACCCTGGGGGATGCTGTCCTCTTGATGTGCCTGAGTTTCCTCTTGGATGTCCACTCCCAAAGGGAGCTAACACGCATACAGAGTGTGTAATCAGCAGAGCTGCCCAAAACGAGGAGTGACTCGGTTTGCCAAAGCAGACACATTAGGCAGCTACTATCTTAATTACCTACTCGGTGGCTCAGTTTAGGCAATGTGACAATTTTCCGATGATAGCAATTATCTTCCCAGGCTGAGATTCACTTTTTGGTGCATTTATCAAGGCCTCCGAGATAAAATATGCACGAGCACATCTTGCCCTTCCTCCACAACCAGGCTTCTCTTACCGATGGGTTAGCAGGCATCAAATGTTTTTCACCCTTGCTGCATCAGTGCCGTGGTGGAGACCTTACTTGCAAGAGTCCTTTAGACTTATTCTTGGTACCATTTTCTTGATCTGATTTCATCCATATTTTACTGAACAACAGTACAGAACATGCATAGGGCTAAGGCATAGACTTTGTAAAAAAACAGAGAGATGCAGACAGACAAGATTATGAATGCTGTAATTTTTCTTTTTTTTTTTACTTTTCCTCATTCCTGAAACTGCCTGCAGCACTTTCTCTAAGAAAATACTGTTATTAGTTTTAGTAGTATTACAGTAGCATTCAGCTAATGATTTTTAGGAAATGATTACAGAGATACCTATTTGTCTCTGTATGTGTATGTGAAAGAGAAGTATGCCACTTATATAAAACATCCTGTCCATAGGTGTATCCAGTTAGTATTGGAAGACTGTTTATAGACTCAGTTGTACTCTGCTGGTGCTAAAATTGATTTCTTGGCTGAATTATTTTGCAATAGGATAAACCCACTAATTGTGTACCTAAATAAAATTGAATTTTAACAAATTGAGTTACTTTTATTTTACCTTGGATGATAATTTATTGACACAAATAGAACTTCTTAATTAAATTTGGCATAGCCAGGTCTGTTGAGGACACATTAATCCCTTTTGCCATGTGATTTCAGTGCTTTTTTTAATTTTTAGAACATCCTGATATTCCTAGATTAAATTGTGTTTATTACGACTGTACAGACAGTCAATTATTTATACTATGGAGTTCTTAAGGATCCCACATGGATTTAGCACAGATTTTCTGTGAAGAAGACTATTAATTTATAATTTCTCATTAAATACATCAGAGATTGAAATCCATTGTTGCTATTCTGGAAAAAGATGTGCTAATTCAGGAGTACCTAGCCTGAAATCTGTAAAAATGGAAGGAAAGCGAGGAGGACAGAATTACATTTATCACTGTCATTCAGAGTTTAGATCTCAATAAAGGTGGGAAAGTTGAGTAGAAAGAACAACAGCTGCAGCACCACCAGAGCTCTCAAGGCAGCTAAAGACTGGGGGCGTCACCTGCACCTCTACAGAAATCACCTCACCTAGAGGAGAAGCCAAGGCGGTGGTCCTGTCCTCTGCAGCAGACAGAGCAGAGTGATAATCCTTGTTACCCGGGGCCCTGGATCCATCCAGGAGACCAGAGTCAGTCCCTGTGATCTTCTGCTTTGTGGATGTGATGTGAGCTTGAACCAGAAAGTAGACATCCATAAATGTTCATCAATTTCCACGAAAGCTTGAACCAGAAGTAGCTGTCCATAAGTCTGTTACCGTATCAAAGAATAGGGTTGATACAACTAATGGTCTACTCTGCAGGACGGACCTCCGAGGTGCTGACAGAGACCTCTTGATCCCCAGCAGTGAGTGCTGCCAGCCCCCTGCCCCCTTGAAGTGCTGTCACTGCCACCAGCCAAGCAGGTAAAGAGCTAAGAGCCCTTCTAATGAAAGATCAGTAGATGTCTCCTTGCTCAGAGGCCTGCAAGATCAGGGAGGGGAACAAAAGCTTTAAATCTGATTCTTCTTTTCATATCTGGGACAAGAAAGTAGGGTTTAAATTCTGATTTTCTTTTTGTGTTTCACTCAATGACACATTTTTTCTTGATTCCCATATATACATTGTGTTTAGATCTTATGTTCTTGTATTATACAAGTACATATCGGTACTACACCCAGATATTCACACTCAAAATAATTATGCAGAGACAGATTGCAGCTAAAACCAGCCATGAAACAAAGATGTATACAATATCAGGGCATACATAGCAGACTTCAGTTAAGGTTTCTCCCCTTCCCAATTTTGCAAACGTGTTGCTAAAAGTTTTCTGAACAATGAGGTATCTTATGTGGTTTTGTCTCTTTGCTCCAGAAATGGCCTCTTCAGTTTGAAGGGATAGTACCCAAGCAGGTTAGAAGGTTTGAAAACCTTCTATGGGTTAAATAGGTTGGCAGCACTTTTGGTTATACCGAAATGACACAGGTTTAGTCACAGGTAAATACTTTGGGGTCCTTGGAGGTCACCAGTTACTACCATCTTCAGCCAGTAGCATCCTCTCTTGCTTGCTCCCAGTTCATGATTCCATTTTGAAGTTTGTCAGCCCGATACTTTCTACACCAGTCATTGGTTTTCCTTTAGTAATACAGCAGGCAGAAACCATCAAGCAGCTCAAAACAGCTTCCTCAGGTATTCAGAATAAAGCTATTAGCCAGGAAAAAGCACAACTTCTTCCCTCCCATATCCATCTGGTACCTGCTCTGGGGGGGTGAAAACTGTCAGCGCATAACAGGCTGACAGGGTACTAAAAGGGTGGCCTTCGTTGTGGGAAAGGAATTCATATTTTTATGACTTCAAGAAATTTTTCTTCCTTTAGTTTCTGTTGTATTCTGAAATGGGCTACATACCTGTATTTGGCAAGAGAGATGAGGGAGAAGGTGGCCGGGGTGAGGAATGAAACAATAAACAAGCCAGCCCAAGACAGCCCCTTGTTGTGAGCCTTCCTACTTTGACACGTACCCGTATTTTTCAGAGTACAGCATACTGAAGTTGATTGTTTTGGCTGCTTTTTCTCCTGGTTCTTGGCTCCCATCCTGGCTTCTGGAGTGCAGGGAAGAGTTCACCCCCCACCAGTCTTGCAGGAGCAGTGCAGGGGAGCTTGCAGCATCAGCTGCCCTCTGAAAAGCCAGTCCTCTGCTGTGCACACGGCAGGAACCAAGTCTCATATGAGGTGGCAGGGCTGCCAAATCCCGCTGGGGGTTTCAAGGGAGTGGATGGCACAAAATGGACATGGAAAGCCAGGGCTCAATCCCTTGTTTAAAAAAAATGAATAATTGAAGAACTTAATATAAAAGGAGGGGGAAAGCCAAACCAAACAGATTGTTTCCCAAACAGGTATAATATAAAGTTCTGGAAAATTTCTGAAGGTATCTCACAGAATCATAGAATGGCTTGTGTTGGAAGGGACCTTAAAGATCACCTAGTTCCAACTTCCCTGTCATGAGCAGGGACACCTTCCTCTAGACCAGGATGCTCAGAAGCCCATCCAACCTGGCCTTGAACACTTGCAGGGAGGGGGCATCCACAGCTTCTCTGGGCAACCTGTTCCAGTGCCTCATCACCCTCATCGTAGAGCATTTCTTTCTTGTATCCAGTCTGAATCTACCCTCTTTTAGTTTAAAACCATTAGCCCTTGTTTTATCACTACACATCCTGCTAAAAAAGTTTGCCTCCATCTTTCTTGTAGTCCCCCTTCAGGTACTGGAAGGCTGCTATAAGGTCTTCCCGGAGCCTTCTCTTCTCCAGGCCGAACAAGCCCCAGCGCTCTCAGCCTTTCCTCATAGGAGAGGTGCTCCAGCCCTTGGATTATTTTTTGTGACCCTTCTCTGGACCCTCTCCAACAGCTCCATACCTTTCCTGTGCTGGGGGTTCCAGAGCTGGACGCAGTGCTCCAGAGCTTTATGCAGTACTTCAGGTGGGGTCCCACCAGAGCGGAGTAGAGGGACAGAGTCACCTCTCTCGACCTGCTGGCCATGCTTCTTTTGATGCAGCCCAGGATATCGCTGGTTTTATGGACAGTGAGCACACATTGCCGGGTCATGTTGAGCTTCTCGTCAACCAGCACCCCGAAGTCCTTCTCCTCAGGGCTGCTCTCGATCCATTCTCTGCCCAGCCTGTATTTGTGCTTCGGATTGCCCCAACCCATGTGCAGGACCTTGCACTTGGCCTTGTTGAACTGCATGATGTTCACACAGGCCCACCTCTCAAGCCTGTCAAGGTCCTTCTAGATGGCATCCCTTCCTTCCAACATGTCAATCACACCACACAGCTTGGTGTCATCAGAAAACTTGCGGAGGGTGCACTCAATCCCACTGTCTGTGTTGCTAATGAAGATGTTAAACAGTGCTGGTCCCAATACTGACCCCTGAGGATCGTGACTTGTCACTGGCCTCCACTTGGATATGAAGCCATTGACCACAACTCTTTGAGTGTGACTATCCAGCCAATTCCTTATCCACCAAGTGGTCCATCTGTCAAATCCGTTATAAGAGATAATACCTAGAAGAGAAATTTTTCAACTGTCTGCAGGCACTCAGTGGGTTAATAGCAGCTGTTGTCTACTTGTTGGCCTTTTCTTGTCTCTCTTTCACGTCTGTCTCTTCACCTGATTCTCTGTAGCCGGTTAACTCTGGAAATTACTTTTCTCATTCAGGTTCAGCTAGACTGCTGTGTCTTGTGTGGGAAACTGCAGTTTGAGAAGAGCAAAGACTGACTGAAGAAGGTCGAGGAGCCCACAGCGAGATAAGTCTTCTGCAGAAAGATTGAACTAACTGGAATTGAGGGGGATATATGATAATCGCCTTCAAGAATGTACAAAGCTACTGTGAGGGGAAGAAAATAGTCACAGAACCACAGAATTGCTGAGACTGGCAGGGACCTCTGGAGATCACCTAATCCAAACCTCTGTTACAAGTATGGTCAGCTAAAGCAGGTTGCTCAAGACATGTCTGGTTGGGATTTTAATATCTGCAAGGATGGAGACACCAGAACCTCTCTGAGAAACCTGTGCCAGCATTCAATCACCCTTAGAAATGTTTCGTTCTTATATTTAAATAGAATTTCCTGTATTTCAGTTTGTTTGCAATTCTTCTTGTTCCGTCACTGGGCACAGCATAGAATAGTCTGGCTCTGTCTTCTTTACTTCTTCCCATCAGGTGTTTATACACATAAAGATCTCGCTGAGCTTTCCCTTCTCCAGGTTGAATGCGCCCATCTCTCTCAGCCTGTCCTCATATGGTAGATGCTCCCATACCTTAATCATCCTTGTGGCCCATCACTGGACTTGCTGCAGAACGTCCACGTCTCTCTCTTACTGGCAAGCCCAGACCTGGACTGAGCACTCCAAATATGTCTCACCAGGGCCGAGCAGAGGTGAAGGATCACCTCCTTTGACCTTTTGGCAATACCTTTCCTAATGCAGAGCACAAAGCTATTTGCTTTCTTTTCTGCAAAGTCACATTGCTGTCTCAAGGTCAACTTGGTGTCCACCAGGACTCCCAGGTCCCTTTCTGCAGCACTGCTTTCCACCTAGTCAGCCCCCAGCCTCTACTGGGGCATGGGGTTATTACTTCCCAGGGGCAGGATTTTGCTCTTCCATTTTATGAACTTCATGTCATTCCTGCCAGCCCATTTCTCCAGCCTGTCAAAGTCCCTATGGATGACAGCATGACCCTCCGGTGTATCAGCTGCTTCTTGCAGTTTTGTGTCATCTGCAGACTTGCAGAAGGTACAGTCTGTCCCAGCACTGGGGTGATTAACAAAGATTTTAAGCAGTCCAGGCCCTTGGATCAGCCCTTGGGGCTCGCCACTGGTGACTGAAGTCCAATTGTAATTCTTGCCACTGACTGAAATCCTTTGAGCCTGGTAGTTCAGCCAGTTCTCAGTTCACCTCACAGTCCACTTCTCTAGCCTGTACTTTATGAGTTCTTCATCGTACAATCTATTCATCAGCTTTGTAGCAGATAGGACAAGAAGTCACAGCCATAAATTTCAACAAGGGAGACTGATATCAGACAAAAGAAAAAAGCTTTCCAATGTTGCTGAGAGTGAAGCACTGGGACAGGTTTTGTGACTGGGTAGTAGATAGAATAGTTAATCCATTAAGGTCATCCCCAGACTTTTTTTCTTTGATCCTTAAGAAGATTTTCAGAAACATCAACTGTGTGTATTTATCCCTCAGAATGAGATAAAGTGGGACTTGATTAAGTGAATGCTCCCAGTGACTGCTCAGGAAAGGGGTGAGAGGTAGAGAAAGTGGAAAGACATTTCCAATTTAGTGCAGATGTACACCCTGAGGTGGGAACTACCTCAGCCCACCTTGACATCATTTGGGTGTCTGGAGCTC
>Ga0065711_1010570_pt1 | contig 13590 bp, 6 predicted proteins | sample Hoacrofraction12_FD_59098 | JGI IMG/M metagenome (GOLD analysis project Ga0065711, IMG submission 59098) | Hoatzin crop microbial communities from Cojedes, Venezuela - Epithelial fraction 12 v2 (version 2) | ecosystem: Host-associated > Birds > Digestive system > Esophagus > Crop | place... | reverse complement strand
CACCTTGAACCAGTAAGTTTGTCAACTACTAAAGTCAGAAGCCAAGACATACTGAGAAGAAACGCTCCATCTCACCCACTTCTTACCACTGCTGTTAGTGAGAGACCTTGGCAATGAATGCCAGAACAAGAGATCCGGGCAAACAGATGTCTACCTGCTGAGTGAAACTTTCTCTGCCCAAGATCCTCAGTTTTTCCTGTCTTTACAAAAACAAATCCAAAACAAAAAAAAGCCTACCAAAAACAAAACCACCCCATACTACCAAAGAGAAAACTAGACAAGCAAGAAAAAAGCAGAAAAATACTCTGCTCATTCCAACAGTCACTGAAATCATCAGCAGTGTAGCTGAACAGGAAAGTTGCTCGCTTTAAAGCTGGTATGATCCCCATCATCTTCAGTTTTGTATGAGAACCACGTATATCTGATGACTGACTATCAAAATCCTCTCACTGTATTACAGCGAGCTACCAAACCACATCAAAACCAAGAAAATACAGAGTCCTATCTTGTGTCAGAATTCTGATGACTATGTTAACCTTCACTTTCATATTAACTGTGGTTCCCATTCGAGCTAGAAGGCAACACACAATGTACGACTGTCTACTGCTAGATACATCAATGACAGCATGACAAGAAAAGCCTTCCTGAGAAAACAGCGGTATCGGAAACAAGCTATGACCACCCAACATCAATCTTTAGGAGCTGAAATGGTGAGATTCACAGTTACATACCGTACCATTTTCTGAAGCACTTCTACTGACAAAGAGAACCACTTCTTCAAAATCTTGACTATTCTTAAGACCAGAGTCAGAGTTTGGGGGATTTTTTAGACTATCACATGTTATTCTCAGAAGGAAGTAATTATATTTCCTACATAATATGCAGTAACACCATGGAAGTCACTGCCTCAGGGTGTTGGGGCTAAAGCATAAGCTGTTTCAACAAAGAACTGTAGGTATTTATGAACAGGTCTACTGGTGGTTGGTTGTTCAGCAACAATCCAGCCAAAACCTCCAGCTGGAAAATCCTTAGAAGTACACCAAGAGAACACTCACTCTTGGCTTTAAAGGAAGACGGGAGATTTGTAACTCTCTGCTGCCGCACACCGCCACAGACTGCACGGCCTTTGGTTCAAGCCAGGACAGCAGTTCTTATGCTTTTCAGATTGCAATTAATAAGTGAAGCCTACCATTGCAATCGAACATGCTCATCTCCAGAACCGCAAATGCTGGACTAAAAGAACTGATGGAAGAAAATAAAGCAGTTGGTTTACTGGTTGCTGAAAGGTAACAAACATTTTGCAGCTTCCTGACCTGACGTTTGTTCTCCACAGAGCACACCAAGAACCAGGAGAGAAGACAAACGCAGGAACAATTCCCCCAGCCGCATTTTGCCACAGTTTTGAGTATTTAGAAAGAGATTAAGGGACTTGGCTCCATGCGATGTGGCAGAAAGCAAGCAGAAGGAAGGGACACAGCTTGTGATCACACACACACATGCAGCGCACATTAAGTCAACGTGCCTCGCTGCCCAAGCCACCACCGCTGACAACCCTTGTTAGGCACAGGCTCGAGAAACCCAGCTACGCACACCGACACCAGTCAGGGTGTTACACAAATGCAGCTACACGCAGACCTTTGAAAGGGCACAGAAACACGGCAGTTGCCACGGGATTTCCTCCATGGCAATGCAATGCCACCACCGTGCAGCACGTGGTCTAGGAAGGAGAAAAGATAGGACACAAAGTAGGAGGATTACGGAGAGAACAAGGTCTTAGCAGCGGAGAAGGATGCACTGCCTGGGAGAAGCTGGAGGTGCTGGCAGTGGAGAGAGCTATCGAACATCAACACTGGGTGGGGGAAGGCTGCGACATTAGAAGGGGATGAGATGAACAGGTCACAGGACGCCAAGCCCTGCTGGGTGCTGGGCCCTCACTTGCTGCCTGGGAGGCTAGGATGGGAGCGGCAGGAACAAAGGTTAGCGTGGAGTTATCCCTGCATAAACAAAAAATGACAAATTGCGTTCTACACCAACAGAGTTAGTTACATGGCACCACAACCGCCTGCCCACCTAGCCCAGGGAGGTACAGAGAGGTACAAAAGGCTGCTTCTCCATCTGCAGTACTTTTCCCAAAGTAGTCCTCTAAAACAGAAGGCTAACAAGTTACTCTTTCACAGCCTTAACAAATAAAAAAAATACAGAACATCCCTCCCCAGCGTTTACCTCTGGTCACATCATACAAGTTTTCTGGAGTTCTACTATTTAAAGGATATTTAAAGGATAAATTGGCCAGCCCAAGGGAACAGACTGCTCCACAGAGAACAACGGAGTTTAAAACCACTGAAGTATGCTTCCCCCCCCATTCTTAATGTAAACTCCAAACGTGAATAATGTCAGAATTTATATGGGAGGAAGGTTTCTAATTTAAGAAATAAATAAAGGAAAGCCTGTAATATACCTACCCAATATCATTGTCCTGTTCTGCTCTGAGCATGGCAAACCACTGCTGTTTGTAAACAGAGGACAGCCATTCTAAAATTAAAAAAAAAAAAATAAACAAGCTTGGTGTTGTCTTTGGAGCTGGGAACGGGGATGTTCATAAACATTTGAAATATAGAAATAAAACTACATTGAAATAATAAGGTTACACTTCTTAACTGGATGGCCTACGCAAACCCACCACCCGGTAACGCACTTGGGTTGTTCCTCTCCAGGCCTCAGCTACAGAAGCAGCGGCACAGATAAAAATCAACAACTGAGTAACTCGGGACTACATTCGTCTTATCAAGCACTCACGATTGCCAGCAGTGATGCAACTCAAGGCATTTTCTCCGTGCGCAAAGCTCTGTTAAGCCAAGGAGCTCGTTAACAAGCTCTCGGGAGAAGATGCTGTTTTCCGAATCCCCAACAGAACTCTACACAAGTTAAACAAGATGAAAACAGATTCGAAGGATACAGGAAACAGCGACTTATCGCGGATATGGTAAAAACAAATAGAAATTGTCCCCTGCTAGGAATGAACATAAATCATGTCTTCCTCTGAGAACACCAAAAAGATTTTATCGGCCGTATTAATTAAACAGTTGCAACCAAGAGACAAAACAGAACTAATAGCTTGTAAGCCTGCTACACAAAAGGGATCACAGGCACCCAAAGCACGGTATGTAAGTTCTTCGTAGGCAAGATAACAAACAGGGGCAAGTATGCAAGGTCACGTATGAGAACAAACTCTGTGGAGGAATGGACTGGAATGAGAGGAACAGTAAGAACCCCCATCACCACAAAAACCAAACAGGTAGCTGATGAAGATGATAGAAGGGAGAAGTGAGATCATAACGCTGAGATCGCCTCAGAAGTCCCAGATGTCAAAATTAAAACCAGCCCTTGCCCTGCTGAGCTCTAGAGTTAAGATTCAGAATGCAATAGGACCAAAAATGGGAATTCACCGAAGTACAACAGGAAGTATAAAAATGATTTAAGGAAAACTACACAGGTAAGGAACAGAGAATGGATGTGCTAGGAGGGAAAAAAAAATAATCAGGAGATCATGCATCTTCTTTATTTTTGTATATGCACATATCTAATTCATATCATATTTCAACTGCAGTTCATCTGTTAATTTGTAAACATTAAGAGGGAAAATACTGTTCAGGAAATGTTCAGAAGTTACCAGGTAAAACAGAACAAGGGACACTTTACTTACAGACAGACACATTCTGTACTGCTCTTACATCTTTTCTATGCAAACAAGAACAGACTCTGTTGTGAGCTCCTAACACAGTAACTCCTAACGCAGCGTTTCAGTTTGCTCCTGCAGGTCCTACGCACATACAGGGGATCAAAAAAACCCCCAAACAATACTGCATCATTTCTTTCAACTACTCAACCTGATTTCCTTCTTTACCTCCTTGAGAACAATTTCATCTACAATAATCCAAAAGGCTTACACTGTAATACACTCTACCCAGCAATTTCCACGTTTGCAGACTCTCTCAGGTACAATGCAGCCCCCTCAAGTACTGGATGCTGGCAGCCAATAACCTGTTTGAAAGCGCACCACCAATATTCATCTTTTCATCTGTTCAATGACGAGCAAAAGTTCGTGATCTTAACACAGCTTTTGGCTACAAACTGCTATCAACAGATTACAAGGGCTATCAAGTATTAAACTCTAACAGCACTTCATCACGCACACGGAGGTCTCCACATTATCCTCTTCTTCACTCCCCACTCTCCCAGTTCTCTTGGAAGTCAAGCTTTTTTTTTTAATTAATCAGAGTGTAAACATCAGATACTCCTCGTGCACTACCCACACACTCACTGGCATCGCACTGCCTTTCCCACTGTACACTACAAAGCGGCCGAGCCATTTATCACAGCCTATGAGCTGTTGAACTATGAAAGAGTAAACACTTTGCGCTCTAATACCTTGTGAACGATGTGAAAATTACACACTATTTTTCAATAAGCACAAGCAAATCAGCCTCAAAGTTGCAATTAATCTTGTAACTAAGAAACATGCTTCCTCTGATGTACACAGACAGAAGGCTTCTGTGTTTGGGTATAGACACAAAATTTATCCACTGAAGGACACCAAGGAAAGGCTGTCCATCACAGTTCTGGTAAGTGGTAACAACAGAAACATTCAGAAAACGAAATCAAGCCTAGTACTGGCAAGTTTCTGCTTTGCAAGGTCGTAATCACATGCTGACAAAGGCATTCCACAAGGAAATAATCCACAGCTCTCCTGAGTCATCATTAAATTAAGGATCTACAGGGTCATTCAGCTAAAGGTATCTCATTTTATTATTACACAATGAAGACACCTTTGCACTTTGATTATAATCTGTGCCAATATCAACCTTCAGTAAAATGGATCATATTTACTTTATACATCACCTAAGCATATGAAATCACACATATGAAAGATCAGGTCTGTTCTTCCGGGATTTTTCTGCGTAACGTGAAATGTTATCGCTTGCTGGAGGTCACAAACTGCCCCATCTACCGGCCACAGCCAACCGAGCCATTCACCCAGCCCCACCCGCGCTCGGCGCAGCAGCCCGGGCCTGAGGTGCTGCCTCCACCTGCTGTTCCAGCACCACTTCTCACCACACGTCTGGGGCAGAGGGTAACCGAGCTCCTTCCTATCGCCCTTTGTCAGGATTAGCGCCGAAGACGGCCCCTTCCCCATCTAAGGTACTCTTCTAAACCAGAACCGGGAGCAGGGAGATCCAGTACATTTAAGCAGTAGTAGTTGTCCACTTTCACTCAAGAGACTGAAAGATTTCTATCGAGGAAAAGACCCTACGCCCTCCCCACCAGTATCCCCTACCACAGAGTCGTAACTCAGCTTTGGACTTCAAACGTCTCAAAGCGTGAGGAAGAGGTGCCCAAAGTTATTCAGACCTTCAGCTACAAAGAGCAACTAAACCCTTATTTCTGGCAAAGACAGGATACAGCAGCACAAGACAGACAAACTGAGTAAAGCGATGCTCACTACATCATCTTAACGCCAAGGAAAGGGTTTTAAAGGCATCTAATGATTTGATCCAGCTAGCAGGCTTCCAAAGCAATATCCTGACAAGTCTGTTTTGGCATTGTATCATCGCTGTCTTGACATCTATGGTGGCATGAAGGGAAAAATCAATATGAGATGAAAAAAATAACTTTAATTTTACAGGAAGACAGCAGTGTAAATCAAAGACAGGTTAAATATTTACACATAGCAAGAGTCCAAAGCGACCCCCAAGGCTACAAGTATGGACAGATGACAAGAACACTGATGTCAAGAAGTTACAAATAAGAGTGATCAACAGCTCAATAAAAGCAGTCTTAATTGACATTTGGCAATTACACCTATAAAGAGACATCACAGAGACACAGCTGAATGGATAGTTACACTGTGAACAGATCTAAAAAAAATTAAATCAAAGCTGTGTACGTGAGAGCTAAGGAAAAAAAAACCTGTCAGATTTAAGATGCAAAATGCAATGCTAAGATTCAGCTACGATACTGGAACACTGAACAGAGTGAAATATGGATACCAGGAGCCAAATTCAAAGGCACACCATGAGAAGTCCAAACACTGTTAACAAGGAGCACAACTAACTCTGGGGAGGGGAAAAATAAAAATAAATTAAAATCATAAAGGGAAAAAGAAGGAGGGGCAGGTGTTTCACATGATAAAAGATGTGAACGATAGTGAAAAAACATTTTCAAGTGAGAGCCCAACTTGGTAACTCATTTCCAGTCTTACTCCTCTCTCAGCAGCCAGGTGAGAATGGGGCTTTTTACTTTTCAGTGATAATGCAATGTTAATAGTGGTAATCCGTAACAACATTAAATGACATTTCACTCTACAGGCTTCAAAAAGCACCAGGACCTACAACGAGGATGTATTTTATACAAAATGGAAATAAAAGAACAAGAGCGGAATAGGTAAATATCCTGTCTCCTCCAAAAACATCATAAATATCTGTCCGTAAATAACACTTGTCTTTAAAGATGGGAGCAGAGTTCACAGGATCTTGTGCTTTTGGTTTTCATTTTCAGGTATTATCCCAAATCCTATCAAAAACTACCCAGCTCTTTCTAAAAAGATAATAGCTAGAAAACAGCTGAGTCACAGCAAGTTTTGCTCTCTTAAAGAGAAAAAGTTTTTTGCATGCCTGGGGCTCTGGAGTCACTTAAACACTACAAAGTATTTTGATAAACTGACTGATCAACAAAATGCTTAACCCACCTACGTGCGTGCCTATTAAGACTTTTATGCATGTAAATTTAATATTCAACTTCTGCTGAATCTTCAGCCACAATTCAGACACTGGAGATAAACACATAAGCGACAAGACAAGTAAATGCACCCAGATCTTCCCAATTACTCTAGTGCAGGACAGGCTAGGAAAGGCACACAAAACCTGATCAGCTGAGTACTCACTCACCTGAGGGTATGAGGGAATCTCTCTCAATAATTCTGGCTGATGCCAAGTCACTGATGATGTACTGTAATCTCAAGTGTGTGAACACCGACAGGAACGCGTTCCCCTGTTCTGATTCCAGGAACGCAATGTCATCCTCAAAATCTGCAAGGCAGAGCACCTGTATTACAACTGGTTCTCCTGAATGTTTCCCAGACCCTATCTATAGTTGAGATTGAGTTGTACCGTGTTGCTCAGAGAAAGTTATTACAGACAGGCAAACCATCTTTTGCAGCTAAAATAAAGAAACCCCTTACATTCAAATCCTTTCAGCAGAAACGTTAGACCAAACTTTTCCTCTTCTGAAACACACTAGTGCCTTCTAGTGAGAAGGCAACAAAAGCTTATCCTAACTGAACAATGGAAAAAGCAACAAAGCAAAAATAGCAACCATGTCTGCTCACTTGAAAACATGCGGACAAAACGGTGAAAAAGCTATGTGCTCACTTGAAAACACGTGGACGAAAGAGTGAAAAAGCTGTCAGTGTTGAGAATCTGACGCTGGGGACTGCTGGCAGACACAAGCCCTCCCAGAGAAAACGGGAGAGAGTTTGGAAGAGGAGGGAGACTATCTTATTTTACTTCTAACCCACACCTTCCCCAACCTGAGGCCACGCCAATTAATCCTACCTTTCCTACGCTTGGCAAACCAGGCATCAGCTTCGGTTAAGAGTTGTTTCAAAGACCCTTTCCAAGAAGGCACTAGCTGAAGAAACATCCACTAGGTAAAACAAACACACTCTGGTGAGTTAACTGAAGAAGTTTTCAAACTAGTAATACATGCTTTATTAAAGGAACATTTCCATAATGCATTCGTGCCTACAAAGACTCTGACACTCTATTAAATACTTTCAGTAAACACCAAAAAGGCTACAACTCTCCTCGCCTTACAAATCAGCTACTACTCAGGAGTCCACCTTCCTAAAGCCCCAGCCAGGCCCTTCGCTAAGTACCTTTTTGAGAGCAGTGTACACGTCCATTTCCACTTGCATTACAAACAGGTTTGAAGAGCTAATCAGCTGTTTCATGAGGTTTATGCTGGGGGAAAAAAAAACCACCGTTAAGAGTTCTATGAGACAGTATAGACAAAAACAAGACAGCAAGCTAGGTAACAAGCAACCATCAACAGCCCAGAAAGTCATTCGTAGTGAGCTATAGACTTTGGAAGAAATTGTACTTCATCACTCAGCGTTAACTGAAGCCTGTACCTGAGTTCTTTGAAGAGCTCAACGCTCTGGTGAGTCATCAGGTTATTCAAGAGCCATTCAAGGCACCTAGATTAAAAGCAAGGAATTAGTACCTTCATTTTTTTCTTATATACGTCAACATTCCTACAACAGTTGCTCAGGCTCACAAAACCTGACTATGTACCACATGATTTTGAAATACTGCTTTAACCCGAGACATGAATGCATAAAATTATTAAAAACTTCTTTCAAAAACATGAAGTTTACCATAGCATTTTCCAAAATTTTCTGAAACAAATTTGCATTTAGTTTCTCTCAGGGTACAATGAAAGCTAAATTCAAAGCACTACTAATGCCACAAAAAGCTCTGAGAACACACTAATTCACAGCAGAAGGAAGCTGTTCACACTAACCTCAGCATTCTGCTCCCAAACATGTAATTATCCCTCTTAATTATGATAAAGTTTAGCTTAAGTTCTGAATATTAAAGCAGCTTTGCGATAAAACAGTCAATGATCACAAGTCTTATTTTATTGTCACGCTGAAGACCAAACATATTGTCTTCATTAATACGCTTTAGTAATTCATTTTCACTCACAGCACAGGCCAATCAATCTACATCTATTTTAAAGTAACTGATTATAGTAGAAACTCGAAAACGAAGTAGGACAGGCAGAGCCCAAGTCATATAACTTCAAACAAACAAACAAAACCCACAAAAAAACTTGGGCATTATTTTACTGCTTGTAAATTCACACTTCTAATTAGCAATGTACAAAGCAGCTTGGAGAAAGCAATCCTTACTTTTTCTTCACAGAGTCTAACCCATACGTCCCCGCTGAATTATAATAACCACACACAGTTCTTGCATTAATGGTTTCCTTCATTGTTTCACCACATTGCTGGATTAAGCCATCCTGTGGGGAGGAACAAAACCCACAAATATCCAAAGTTTTAATTTCCCAACAGGAAGTGTCAAAGATTGGGCAGTTCATGCAAATTTTCATGCCTGAACAATTACCCAAGTCACACGTGCTACAGCGACCTATGCTAAGCCATCCTGACCATTTAAATCAGTGTTGCTTCGAAAAACAGATTTTTGCTTAGGAATATATCATGTGAAAGAAAAGCTTAATGAATACCTTCAGGGTAGAACAAATGAGCTATTAAAACATATTTTAATCTGCTTCTAGATACGATTCTCAAAGCNGCACTTAATATTACAACTGAATCTTAGTCATAGCATTTTTAAATAAAACCACTGCATTATGTTTGGGTTTTTCCCCCACTTGGAAAAGATGATTCATTTCTCTGGACGAAACAGTACACACATGTGAGTATTACGAACTGTAATCTTTATCTGAAGAGAAAGCACTAAAATATTGCATGTTTATTACTTACAAGCTGGAGCATGCAGGCTGCTGCTAAAAGTGCAACTACTCGGCTGGGTTTTATTAACACATCATCTCTATACAGCGAGCCAAAAGCCACCTGTAGAGCTGGAAAGAGTAAAAGTGTCAAACAAAGACAGGACATGGAGCGCGGATAACTAAAAGAATTTCAATACAACCAAACCACTTGAGCGCACACATTTCCTACAACCTTATTTGCTCTGGATGAAAGTCTACTATTTACCAGCCCAAGCACATGCATAAGCAGAAAACACAAATCATGGAATTTACCATTCAAATACAGTCCTTTTCACTATTTAAACAAAACATTCATCTTACAAGAGCCACCAAGTCACACCAGGGAGCAATGTGGAGAGCAGTAAAACTAGATAAAATTATGATTCTCATGATCCTTCTCTGTGATCGCTCACTAGCATAACGTTGAGATATTACTATGACATTACAAGTTACTCTGCAGTTGTTCTGAAGAACACTACTTCCTCACCCCGCGGTGCCTGGAACCGTAGCAAAATGTTCTGCCAGCTGACATCGGTCCCCTGCAAGCACTCCACTCGGGAGCTTTTCAAGACCAGACAGATGAAGACGTGATTCACACTCTAGCACGTGGGTCTCCACAAGAGTCGCGTGCATCGATCCTGGGAGCCCCGATACCGAAACACTGGGACAAGCGGCTGCTTTTCAGCTGCGCTTCCCAACTCAGAAATGAATTCAACTCCGCTGGTGACCCGAGTTAAGCTCAAAACTGAATGAGTACAGAACCCATTCTCTCACGTTTCTTATTTACTAGCTTGAAAATTTATTCTTAAAAACATACATGTATGTATTTTTAGTTATTTTTTTGTCAGGTTCAACTTAGCCTGTACCTTCAGAGTTTCTGTTAAAATAACAGGTTCCCACCTACCTTCTATATCAATGTTTTGGTCAGGAATCTCCAACTCTATGATGTTCATGCTAGATTCTTTCCAAGATCCACTGAACATACTGGAAAAGTAGCCTGACTATATGAGGGAAGATGAGAGAAAAAGAACTCAAGTAAGAGATTTCATTCAAACTAAAACTGTTCAAAGCAGCACATGGAACGAAATCAAAATGTTAATATTTACCTTTATGCAGAACAAAATGTATTTAGGGAGCTGTCAACAAGCTAAAACATTCTGACATAGTTGAGAAAGGGCTAATTGTATTTGCTCTATTTCTGAAAGTGAAAATGCGTACAGAAAATTTGGATTACATGTCTGTAATTAGAGTAAGTAAAGAGCTTTAAAAGGCCAGAAAAGCCACATAAGCTCTTCTCCTGCAAACCACACCACCAACGGGGAGATAATTAGTCCAAGAATTAAGTCCTTAATGTTATCAGCGGATAACAAATCCTGCAGGCATTAGGGAATGCCAGTTTGGGTACTGGGGAGGGGGGAGGAAGCATGCAAGACATACATATCAATGTACAAGGTTGTAGTCTCATACCAAGGACACATACACATACACCACTTATGTAAATATACCTTTTATTATAAAGTGTAAGGCATATAAAACTAGAATTTGATAGGTTTCCATCCAAATGAAGTGAAATACACTGCTCTATGATTTTCCTTCTCAGCAGCAGAAGTGCCCATTATGAGATGCTATCACTCACTGAAGTTTACCTGAGAGATCAAAAAAATAAAGTCTATTTGTACAGCACTGCATTCCCTGACCTCTTCACTCAGCATTTCAACTCAGGGCAGCCAATAACATAAAATCTAATTTTGATTTTGTTTGATTAGGTAAATATTCCTCGACCTTCAGCACATCCCCTAGCTATGGTGACACAGAACGCACTACTTCCAAAACCAGGAACTTACCCACTTTACCAGTCCTCACGAGGCTGCCTTAGCTATGCCACGTAGATCAAATCCATAGTTTCATGAGAATTTACCATTTTAATAAACAGTATCAGAAGCAGGAAATCCTCCATTTCCCACATGTACCACTCACATGTAGAGCAGCACCTTACTGTCATTTATCAAACCAAATGCAGTAACTTGAGGGATGGGGGAAACAGGAACATTCAGACTGAGATAGTCTGCTCAACGAAGCAGAGCAGGAGTCAATTTCGTCAAGGCAGAGAGCTATTTTTAACATTCAAAAATATTTTACCTAAAGTAGCATAATTCCAATGACAAAGCATGAATTTAAATAGAAACGTGGCTTACGAGAACGGCTAACTTAACCATAAAATTCCATCTCACAAGAACATCACTTGCACAGGGTCTTTACAGAACAAAATCACAATTTTCAAAGTCTGTTCAAAGCATCCACGGAAACAATTTAATACTTTTAGTCACCAACTCACACTAAGTCTTAAGGACTAGCTTGAGGAACTTGAGACGCAGCAGCCACAACAGAATCACGATGACGACTAAAACCATCATCGCCCACAACAGCCTAAGGACGAAACCAGCAATGCGTCCACCCTGTTTACGTGGCACAACCCGAAGCCTGACTGTCCAACCCGCTCACATCCTCCCTTTGTTACACAGAATTAAAAGCCAGCGAACAATTAAAGCTGTGTCTGCCAGCTGTCCTCTCTGGTCAAACACACCCTCTGTTGTATGCAGAGATGGCTGGCACTGGTTGATCTTGGGCTGAACACAAATGACTTCCCTGCCCTCATTTTAGGCTCTTTGAAAAGTTCCAACACATGTAAAATAAAAGGCTTTTTTTCCTACCAGAAAGCAATGAAATCTCCCTCCGTATGGCCAACGCAAGTAATTGCTGTACCTCCACTCGATTCATAGCATTAACACAACAAAAAATCAAAAATATGCTTCTGCCATCACTTGTTACACCAGAGAAACTGCACTCAACCTGCCGAGCGTCTCACAGTGATACCCTCACCTCCTAACGCACGGAGCTGCCCTGCGTTTGACTACAGCTAACAAGTAAACACACATGTTTTCAGGTATAGTAGCTGAAATTTCTCCCAAGGTCAGGCTCCCACTTCAAAGCTAACAGCACAACTGAATTAGACGTTTCAAGACAAAGCCACAGCTTCTCCCCACTTCTGTCACAGGAAAAGTAATAAGGCAGACAGTAAAGGTACCTCTTTACTCCCAAAACACATAAGGTAACACAAAGAACTTCACTTTATTACAAGCCCCAAACAAAATGCTTGTAGAAACTGCATCTTTTTTTTGCAGATACATGCTAAAACATATTCCTTTTTAGAGCTTCTGTGCATACCCTCCTCATGCAGCAGCAGCAAGAAAGCCTTCACCCAAGGATGAAGGCTGCACAACAAACACGGAGACCCAGCTCCAGCAATTTCACTTCAGGTTCCTACACTCGAGTCCCAGTGAACAGTAAAATCGAACCGGGCTAGCACGTGCTTTACAAATCCAGTCTGGAAGGGCTTTCTGTGCCCTGCAATAATCCTAACATCGTAGGAGACTCTCAGCCATTTGTTTAGCAAACAAGAACATGTTCTCAGGACATCAAAAGACAACTTTCAGGACTGTTTTCACAAAGGATGCACCAAGGTTAAGATGAGTAGATGAAAAAAAATTATAAACAGCCAGAGACAGAAGCGAAGAAGCTTTTCAAACACAAAGCTACAGCTATGCTGCCTAACATTACTATCAAAAGCATAACACAAGTTGTTTAACTGTTTACACCCACGGGAGGAGTGGTAAGTCAGAAATATCAGTGGAAAACAAGAGATGTGAAAAAAATCTCAAGTCACACTTAACATTCACCAGATATTCGTTTATTAAAAATAGTTTCTCTTGCGAGTCGGAAAGCAGCAGCTTACCTGACGCAAATATATCTTATGCAAATTCCACTCTTCTCCCAGAGCACAGATTTTGATGTCGCTGTTCTCTCCATTCAAAAACAGAGTCTGATAAATGTACTTCGAAGTGCTTTTCAATTTTTTCCTACACAAAAAGACAGAGATACACCCCTTCAAACCTTCCCGCTACAGAAGCCACGCTGAGGATAAAGCCCTCGACAGCGGTTTTTCCCTCCCCATAA
>Ga0065711_1045259_pt1 | contig 13591 bp, 21 predicted proteins | sample Hoacrofraction12_FD_59098 | JGI IMG/M metagenome (GOLD analysis project Ga0065711, IMG submission 59098) | Hoatzin crop microbial communities from Cojedes, Venezuela - Epithelial fraction 12 v2 (version 2) | ecosystem: Host-associated > Birds > Digestive system > Esophagus > Crop | place... | reverse complement strand
CGGGGAGCCCTCGGCAGGGCTGGGCCGGGCGGGGGTCTCCCGCGAAGGGCTGGGGGGCGGCGCGGGGTCCGGGGCCGCGGGCCGGGGGGGTCCCGCGGGCATGCTGACGTAGAAGTAGTTGCCTGAAGAAGGGATGAGCAGCGTCAGCGGGGCAGGGACCCGCTCGGGTGGGCGGTGGGGGCCCCTGGGGAGGGTGTTTCGTCCTGGCCCCCCCCCCCACACAGGGGGCAGCGGGTTGTGCCCCTTCGCAGCAGGATCCGGCCACCGACCCGCTTCCGGCTCGCTCTGGGTCACTGCGTCAGGGCCGGGCGGGGTGGCCTCGGTCATGGGGACAGTCCTTGGGGACACGGGGGTGTCCCCTCCCCACCCAGGGACAGGACCCCCTGAGTGACCCCGTCCCCCCCGCCCAGGTCTCGTGTCCCCTCGGAGGACACGGCCCCCCTCCAGGGACACAACGGGGTCCCCGTGGCGGGGAAACGGGGCCCTAGCCCTCCTGGGGACACGGGGACATGGGGACACCCTGCGAGGGCTGGGGGGGGACCGGGGATCTCTTTACCCTCTACATTAGCTCCGCCTCCTTCCTGCAGCTCAGATTCTGATTGGCTGCTGCCTGGAGAGGGCGTGGCCTCCTTAGCACCCTCTGCCTGGGCTGTGCACCCCGAAAAGAGAGGGGCGAGGGAGAGGGACGGGGTGAGCAGGCCCGCCACCGGCACCCAGCAGCACCCCACCACCAGCACCCCAAAATCAGCACCCAGCAGCATCCCACCACCAGCACCCCAGCACCAGCACCCCAAAACCAGCACCCAGTAGCATCTTGTCACCAGCACCCCAGCACCGGCACCCAGTAGCATCCCAGTACCCCAAAACCAGCACCCAGCAGCATCCCTCCACCAGCACCCAGCAGCATCCCTCCACCAGCACCCCAACACTGGAACCCAGCAGCACCTCAGCACCAGCACCCGGCAGCATCCTGTCACCAGCACCCCAAAACAGCACCCAGCAGCATCCCACCACCAGCACCCACCACCAGCGCCCGTCGGAGCCCCCACACCCCTGGGGTGCACACAGCAGCAGGGGGGTTGTCCACCCGCACCCCTCGGCCCCCCGTGCGAGCCCCCAGCCCCGATCCAGCCCATGTCATGCAGGCAAGGGGGGAGGGGACCCCGAATCCCAGCGTGGGGCAGATCGGGGACAGGAGACGGGGGGTCCCCAGCGCCTGCCCCCCACCCGAGGACCCTCGCCGTCACCCCTCTACCTTTTCGGACGACTTTGTAGCTGCTCGGCTCCTCGGCCGCCGGAGCGGGCTCGGGCGTCTCCCCCCGGCTCAGCCGCGGCGTGGGGGGCTGGGCTGGGCTGGGGGGCTCTGCCAGCCCCCCCCGGGAGGCCGAATCCTGGCTGGGGAGCACCGAGCCCCAGGCCTGGCCGGCACCGCCAGTGACCGACGGCGTGGGCGTCACGTCGTCCTCGGGCTCCGCGTCCCGGCACGGCAGGAGCCTCCGGAGGATCAGGAGCCGCAGGTTTTCCACTGGGATCGGAGGGGGGAAGAGGTGGTTTTGGGGTTCAGCTCCCTCGGGGAGAGGGTGGCGTCGCTGGGGGGGGGTCGCTGATGGAGCCCTCCATGGCACCCACCATCTTCCAGCGCCGCCTCGGCCAGCCCCTCGGTGCCAGCGGGCCCTGAGAGCGGCAGGAGCACTGGGGGTCCCAGCCGCTCGGCGGGGAGGGCGTCAGCTGCCGACGCGGGTAGGGGGGCTGCGGGGAGGTCTTCCTCGCCTTCCTCCACCTCGCTGCTCCCCGGCTCCTCCAGCAGCGCCGGGGACTTCTCCCTGCCCAGCAGCGCGGTGGGATTGTCGTCCGCTGCGGGGAGAAGGGCAGAGCTCAGAGCCACGTCCCCCCGAAAGGCGGGCGGGGGGCGGGCAGGGCTGGGGGGGGGCTCACCCGAGGAGCAATCCTCTGCCTCCGCTCCGGAGCCGCTGCCTCGGGACAGGAGCGGGGAGACGTCGGGGTCCTGCAACACCAGGCTGCGAGGACGGCGAAGGGGCCTTAGGCAGGAGCCAGGGGCAGCACCGACCCCGCCGAAGCCCCCCAGCAGCCACCCCCAGGTCCCCAGTGACCAGGGAGGACCCCTGCCCCCATCCCAACCACCCCCCCGGGTGCCTGCTGGCCTCGTCCCCAGCGCCCACCAGCACGGCACTGGGCTAGGGCCCTGGCTGCTCACCCAGGGGGTGCTGCACGGGTGGGCTCCGGCGTCCGGCGCTTGGGGGGGAAGGTGACGTTCCTCGTGGCACTCTGCACCGCTTCCTCCAGCAGCTCCATCCACCTGCCCGGCCCAGAGCCCCTCGTCAGCTCCCCGGGTGGGGGCTGCTGACCCCCTGAGAAGCCCCCATCCCTGGCAGACGCTGCCCGTCGCTGCCAGCACCCACCCCACCCAGCCTTACGTGTTCTTCTCGGAGGACGTCAGGGCCACCAGCTCGTAGATCTGGGGTCCCAGCTCCGACGTGCAGATGATGAAGAGGGCTCGTTTATCTACGCGGGGCGACCAAGAGCGACGAGGAAGGTCGGAGCACAGCGAGGGCTCTAACCCGACTCACGGCTGTCACCAGCGCGGGCGCGGTGCGACGTGGCCGGGGGACAGGGGACCCTCGCTGCCAGCCCCCCCGCCCTCTCCCTGCCCTTTCTCCCTACCCGTGGCCACGGAGCGGATGAGCACCGAGTTGAGTTTGAGCACGGGGCTGAAGGTCTGCTTGTTGTCCAAAGAGCCCAGCGCCGTCTTGCTGTGGCACTTGAGCACCAGTTTCTCGTCCTGCTTCTGCAGCAGGACCAGGAGGTCTTCGAGGAGCAGCACGTGCAGGTCTGGGGTGGGAGAGGAGACGGAGAGCGGAGGCTCAGCCAGGGACGCGCTCGCCAGCCAGCTGGAAGCTCCCTCCTTGCAGCCAGGAGGGACAACGACCCAGCAGATGTGGCAAAAGGGGGTGCCAAGGGGGTCCCCGTAATGCTGCTGGGGCTGGGGGTAAAATGCCTGGCCGCGGTGCTGTGCCCCCTGCTCTGGGTGACCCTGCTTGGGCAGGGGGTTGGGCTGGGGGATCCCCAGAGGGCCCTGCCAACCCCCAACATTCTGTGATTCTGTCCCGGGGGACACTGAGGATTCAGGGAGACGTCTCCCAGCGCTCCCAGTACCGGCGCACTGGGGAAGGTGCGTACCCACAGTCTTGTCCTTGCTGATGCGCCAGGTGAGCGGCCCTTCGTGGATCATGCGCCGAGAGGTGAGGTCCAGGCTCTGCGGGGAGCCGAGGCTGGGGGTCAGCGGGGGCCGGGAAGACCCCCCTGAGCCCCCCGCCGCTGCCCGGGAGCTACCTTGAACTCGGCAGCCAGCGGGTTGCTGGTCCTCTCCAGCGAGGTGGCATCCAGGCGTTTCTGGTAGCCTTCCAGCCGGTGCCGGTTCTCCGCTCGTTTCACCGCCTCGTTGACGTACTTGAGGATGTCCCGGCACTGGTCCCGGGCTCGGCACAGCTTGTCGTGCTCCGAGGTGCCCGCTGCGACGGCCGAGCGGCGAGAGCGGCTCAGCGGGCAGCAGCACCGGGAGGGGACGGGGCTGTCCCCAGCCCGCTGCCACCAGCTCCCAGCCACATCCCAGGCACCGACCGCCGCCAGCCCAGAGCTCCCCGACAAGAGGGAGATTTCCCCCCCCCAGGACCCCCCCAGCCTGGCTCTTTCTGCTGGGGTTTTGCTCTGGATGGCAACGAGCCCCACGGCAGAAAGCGATCGCGTCCCGCCAGCCGAAGGATGCGCAGGAGACGGGCGCAGGAAGCCGAGCGACCCTGGGGACAAGCCCCCCGTGTGTCCCCCCCCCAGCCCGTACCCTCGGTGTGCTTGATGATGTTCTCCAGCAGCAGCGGGTACTTGGTCAGGCGCTGCATTTCGGAGATGATCAAGTCCTTGAGCTGCAGGCGCCGGCACTGCGGATTGCTTTCCGCTTCCTAGGGAAGAGGGAAGGGGGCGGAAGCCCCGAGGTGGGACCGGGCGATGGCGGGAGGGCCACAGGGCGAGGAACGGCCCGGGAGAGGGACGGACCTGCATGAAGAGCTGGAAACGCGTCTCCTTGCGCTGTTTGGTTTTGATCAGCTCTAGGGCGATGGATTGGTAAGAACAGAAGTCGGCGGCGACCTGCTGGATCTCCTCTTTGGCCAGGCCGTCGAACTGGGGGGGTGCAGGGGAGAACTGGGCTCAGGCACCCCCCAGGCTTGGCCCTGAGATGCCCCAAGCTCGTCCGCTCCGAGCACAGCCACGGCCAGAGGACAGCGTGACAGCGGCCTCACCTCCACCTCCCCCTAAAGCTGTCAACCCCTCCACGCCGGAGGACAAGAAGATGCCCCCAGGGGCCCTACCACCCCTGTCCCCGCCTTACCCGAGACAGCATGAGATCCCCGATTTCTTTGATGATTGGTCCTTCTTCCCGGAGCTTCTTCATGGATTCGGAGAGAGAATCTGCGTGAGGATGCGAGAGGGCGACAGGACTGGCGTGAACTCACTGGGGTCACCCACCAGCCGCCCGTGCAAGCCCCTGCTGAGCTGCCTGCCCCGGAGGGTCCCTGCCGGCTCCCCGGCACGGGTGCAGGCAGGAGGGGACGGGGTCAGACGGGCTTCGTTTGCTGCTGTCAGGGACGCGGTGTGTCAAGGAACGTGACGCTGAAAGCACGTCCTGAAAGCGTGCTACGCCAACGGCTGGTCCAGCCCGGGACTGGCATTGGCAGAGCCCGGGAAAAAACAGGCTCTGGATCGCTCCCGGGAGAGGGAAAGGAGAAGCCGGAGCGGCGAGACGGTACGGCGCCGAATGCTGGGTGACCACGCAGGGGCCGTGGTCCCGCCACAGCGGGGCTGATTCCCAGGGGACAGCAGGATCCGAGGGGGAAGAGGCTTACTGTGGATTTCTATCAGGTCAGGGAGGTTGGGGAAGAGGAGCGCCAGCTCTTCCCGGGACAGCAGGCTCTCCTTCTTCATCCGCTGGTAAAAGAGGAGGTCGAGGACTCGGAGGATGCGGAGGTGAGACCCCTCGGTGGCAAAGAGCTCTGTGCGAAAGGCGCGGAGGTGGAGAAGGGCCCAGGGGAGCCCCGCGGGGCCGGGGCGCGGTGCCGGGGGGCCCCGCGCGTCCCCGGGATGCCCCGCGCTCCTTACCGTTGATCACCTCTTGCCGATCGATCTCCTTCTGCGGCAGGTTGGCCACCAGCTCCCGGCTGACCGTGTGCTGCCAGTTCTGGGAGTCCAGCTCGGGCTCCAGGTCGGAGAGCTGGCCCTGCTCGTCCTCCAGGAGATGGGGCAGGAAGGGATCCACGCCGAAACCCAGGTTGGGCGACTCGATGCTCCTGGGAGGGTGAAAGGCGGCAGTGGGAGTACTCTGCAGCCACCCGCATCCAGCCAGCCCACCCCGCAGCGCTCCCAGTACAGCCAATATCTACCTGGGCCCTATTTCGGCTTGAACCCGGGGCCTTCAGCACAAGAAGTACAAGCCTCTGACTCTCGAGCTAAAAGACTAGGTCCCCCAGCAGACATCTACATAGGTCCTTTAAGCTCCTGCGTGAGACACAAGGGAACAGAGGTGCCCCCTCGCCCCGGGAGGATGGAGAACTATCGGGGGACTCCCTCCCAGGGCAGCCCTGGCCATCGCCTCCCCTTGTGCTCTGTCAAGGCTCGCTTAGGGGGAGGGAGAAGCTAGGAAGGCACAGACGGAGCCCCTCTGACCCCACACACCCCTACAGTGACCCTCCTGCTCTGAAGGAAAACCGGCCCCAGGGACCCCGGCCGGCTCGGGACGGCGCGGTAGAGACAGCAGAGACCGAGGCTGGGCCACTCACCTGCGTCCCATCTTCGGCGTGTACGGGGGGGTGGGATTTTCCAGCGACCTGGGGAGGAATGGGAGAGTCACGCTCGTGTCCTGGCACCCTGGTCCCTCTCCTCCCGTCGCTGCACCCCACGGGGCAGCACGCAGTAGCGTTTCTGTAAATCCCTCCAGACGCGGGTCCGGCGCGACCCCCGTGAGAGGGGTATGGGGCACAAATGGGGCTTAGAACCCAATTCTCTCTGTTTTCCCCCGGCAAACATCATCCAGGAGGGTCTGCCGGGCCAGGACCACCCCGCTCTGCGTGGCCGGGGCTTGGCCTTGACCCACAGACTTAGCAAAAGCTTTCTCAGCCCAAAGGGTTCAGCTTTCAGACCCCCGGCCGTCCCAGCTCCCCTTCGACGCCACACATGCCCAGGGGCACCCAGAACCCCCCTGCCCCGGGCTCGGACGGCGTCTCCCACCTTGTGGACAGGCTGGAAGCGGAAGACGATGCCGACTGGTGAAGCCTCGTGGCCTCGGCTGCGGCATCCATGTCCACATCGCTACGGGACCGTGGCACGTTTTCTGCTTTCCGGGATTTCTTCATCTCCTCCCGGCCTTTCAAGCTCTCCGAGCGGCCCAGCTTGACCTCGGCGCGGGAACTGCAGCGAGGAGACAAAGCCGAGAACAGGCTGAGCCTGGTGGGACAGGCAGGGATGTCCCCGCGCATGCAAACCAGCCAAAAAACCACGGCGGGACCCCCGAAATGGCAGGCAGCCCCCCCCCCGCGTCCCCCTGCCCTACCTGTCCAACTCCAGCAGGTCCTCGGGGAAGCTGCCGGTGGAGAGACGCTGAGCGCCGGGCTCCTGGCTCTCGTAATGCTGGTTGTTCTCAAAGTGCTGGATGATGTTCCTCACATTGCCGGGTTTGACTGCTGGGGCGAAAGCAAGGAAGCGACCCCAGTGAGACCGGGGTGTGCGCGCGGCCGGGCAGGAGATGCTGGTGCTGCTGCCCAGGCCGGGATGGCCGGGGGCCGGCCGGGAACAGCCGGCAGCCGTGGGCAGCCCTCCTCCCAGCCCCCACGGCACCCACCCGAGCCCAACCCAACGCCCGGTGCCACAACGCTGGGGTAGCTCGGGGTGGGGGACAGAATCAAACGAAGCACATGAGGCGAATGGCAAACAAAAGAAGAGGCCTTTTACCTTCAACAGGGGACAAAGGGACATGAAATGCTGAAAGGAAAAACAAAAATGAGATGTCAAATCAACCCCGCGTTTCAGCAACGAAGAGGGAACGTGTGAGCTAACGACATGAGAACTCAAAGCAGAAGGGGAGGAAGAGGAACACAGGCACACACACGTGTACACACGTGTACACACACACACACACGTGTACACACACACACACACACACACACACACGTGTGCACACTTGCTCTCCACCACCTCAGCCCCCCGGGGAGCTGTGGCACTTTTAAGACCCAGCGAGCAGCCCGTAAGCCTGCAGGATGGGGTCCGTGAGACAAATGCGGGGGGATTTCTCGGCTCTGCTGCCTTCCCACTCCGCTCAAAGCCACGTGGGAGCACGCACAATGGAGACAACAGGTTTCCAACAAGTGGCTGGAGGAGAGGAGGGGGTGGCTGATGCGAAGTGCCGGGTGAACGGGAGTCCCACGGGTGCCAAAGGCCACCGACAGCTCCGGGCACGCCGACGGCTGCAGATCTCCAGGCAGCAGGGAGGCTGGTGGGTACAGCACCCCGGAAGGTCCCGATACTCACTGCTCTGCGAGGAGATTTTGGGCTTCCCAATGTACTTGAGGATGGGGTTGCGCTTCTTGTCTTCCATGGCATCCTTGTCCTTCTTCGTGCTGCTGCTCTGTTGGGACACCCGAGAGGAGCACAGATAAAAACCACGCAGCTCTGAGAGCGTCCCCAACCTTCACTGCGCTGGCCGAACGCTGCGGTACGAGGCGTCGGGGAAGGGACAGGGACGGCATCCAGCTCTGCCCTGGCACTCAGCAGCAATCCAAGGCACGTGGGGAGATGGGGATGTCTGTAGAACCCCTCGCCAGGTCGCCCCAAAAGATCCAGCAGCAAGACCCTGGTCCCAGGGCAGAGAAGCGGCTGCCGCCAAGCCACCCACCTTCTTGGTCTTGGGGAAGAAGGGCAGCCACTTGTCCCTGTCCGGGAGGGACTGGGCCTTCTCGCTGGTGCCGGCCACCCGGGGCTCCCGGCTGCGGATGCCTGTGTGGTTCATATACGTGCTGAGGGCAAAGGCCATGGGGGAGCTGGAAGAGAGGAGAGCGCGAGGCTGGAGATCCGACACCAGGCCAGGGGAGACAAGGGGGGAGGCAGGAACGTCCCGGGGGGGCTCTGCGGGGAGCGAGGGTCCATCCGCCCCCCAAGCCGGAGAGGATGCTTGGGTGGGGACGCAGGCAAGTGAGAAGGGGGAGAGGCAAGCGGCCGTTCAGGAGGGCGAGCTGGGGTGGCAGGAGCTGGCAGGGGGCTGCAGCAGGACCCCCAGGGTCGGTGTTCACCCTTCCCAGGCCGGAGAGCCCACAGGGATACGCCTGGCGTGGGGAGGGGGGGGTGTTTGGAGGCCAGCATGGGAAGGGGAAGCTCCTGCGATTCCTCTCCCCTTGCCTCCTCAGCTCCCAACGTCCCCCCATGCCCCGGGGCCACTCACCTCCTGTCCTCTTCATATTTTGACCTGGAGAGAGAGATGGGGAGGGATGAAAGAGCTTGTTTGGAACAGGCTCCTCTACTCAGCACCCAGGCAGGGTGCTGGCAGCACCCAGCCCTCCAGCCCGCCGTGCCCCCCGCCCCTCGCCGCACCCCGCGCCTGCTCCAAACTCTCCTTCCCACCTCCAACGGCAAACGTGTGGATTGAGCAGGACAAAGGAGCAGAGCTAAGCCTCTGTCCAACCCCCTTCCCCACGTCCTCGCCCCAAATCCAGACAGGGAGGCTCCGCGGCAGCCCGGCACTCACAGTATGTCACCCAGCTGGGCCAGCTGCTTCTCGGCCACTTGCCGCTCCTTCTGGGGGTCCCCGTCCAGGTCCAAGAGGTCGTTCTCCCCGTACAGACTCCCCAGGCCCATGGTGCGTTTTGTTCTGCGGAGGATGAGGGTCAGGGCCACGAGCCCGGGCGCCGGTCACCCGCAAGGGCAGGAGCCCACGGAGCTCTGCGGGGCACCGGGGCAGCTGCGTTACCTGTAGTCCTGGATCTGCTCCTGTATCTCGGGCATCACCATCTCCTGAGCTTCAAAGAGGGCAGCTCGGACATCGTCCCCATTCCGCAGGTGAGTCTCTGGGGATGGGAGAGGAGAGTCGGTGTCACCAACCACTCTCAGCACGCAAGGAAGGGCACAAGGGATCTGCTGGCAGCCTCAGGACCTTGGGCAGAGCAGGGCAGAGCTGCTCTGCTGGCCCCCCCCCGCCAGAGTGCAGCCCCCCTGCTAGCCGGTCTCCAGGCTGGGACGACCCGTCTCCCATTTTACACGCCCAGGCTGAGACACTTGCCTATACCAAGACCCCCAGGACCACCGGGATCAAGCTGGGGCAGAGCTCAGCAGCCCCAGTCCCAACCCTCTCTAAGAGGGCAACAGGCAGAGTCCTGCAGCAGTCCGGTGGGATCCGGCTTTGGCATCCTCACGAACAGCCCTCGTTCAGGGTGAAGGTGCTGGTGACGCCGGCCGTGCGGACACACGACCTGGGAGCCCCTCACTCACCGACCTAGGAGCCCCTCACTCACCAATCTCAGCCAGGAGCTGCTCAGAGACTTTCACTCGGAGAGGCTGGGGAGGGAAGGCAGAGCAGGAGAGCGGCTCAGCGCCGGTTCACCTTTGCCGTGCAGCGAGCAGGGCTGGAAGGAGCTGGGGACACGGCGCTCAGGCCAGCCCCACGCTCCCGCACCGTCGCCCCGCGGCAGCTGGTGCGGTCAGAGAGGCGAAAGCTGCGGATCTCACACAGCGAGCGCCCAGCACTCATCGCAGCACCCAACCCCCTCCGGAGCAGCGCAGTGGGATCCCGCTCCCTCCGAGGGGGCACCGGGTCCCCGGAGCAGCGACGGCAGCTCCCGGAGCCCCATCCTCGCTGCCAGGACCCTCCTCGCCCGCCTGCGCCGAGCTGCCAGGCACCGGGGCAGCCGCGGTTGTGCAACGCGTGGCTACGCGCCTTACGCAACTTCTTGCACCGATGTGGAGGAACCAGCAGCAAGAAAGCAATGTCAGTGGCAAAAAAATCATTAAAAAAACCCCCATCCCCGTGCAAGAGACACGGCAGCCAGCGCTGGCTTCACAGCCAGTCCCCCGCGGCGACAGGGATCCCGGCGCGGGCTCACGGCCGAGTCCTGCCCCTCACCGCGTTCCTGTCCAAGAAGATGTTCCAGATGTCCTTCCCCAAGATCCGGGAATCCTTGGCCGTCGTCTGCTGGCAAACGTCCGTGCATAAGTAGAAGAGCTGCAAGGAGGGGAGAGGGGAGGTGGGCGGCGCAGGAGGACGAAGGTTTAGAAGCAGGGAGGCGAAAGGCTGAGTAAAGCGACGCAGGGGACGGCCATGAAACAGGAAACGATGGCCGGGGTCTGGGGAGGGCAGGACCCCACCGTGCCACGCCTGGGAGGAAGGGGAGGAAGTGTAACCCTACGCTGTGCGTCCCTCCCGTCCCGTCCGCAGGCACAGCTGGGGGAACCAGGGGCTGGCAGCAGCCCGCAGCAGGCAGCCCTCCGGCTGCAGGCAGCCGCCTTCGCCTCAGAAAGCCAAGACGGAGCTTGGCAGAGGGGCTCAGCACCACCCGGCGCTCAGCTGGAGGAGGGGATGGTGCCAAATACGCCGCCCGGGCTGCCTCCCCGCCGCGCCCCGCTCGGTGACACCAGCGGGTCCCTTACCAGGGGGCTGGGGTCTGCCTGGGAGAAGATGTAGCGCAAGAAGACCCCCAGATGCGCCGGCCGGGATTTCAGCTTGCCCAGGTCCTGGAAGAGCGAGTCGCACTGCGCCGAGAGGGGATCGGAGGAGAAAGAGCCAGTTAGGAAGGAAAGGAATTCACTCCTCCGGATCAGCACCAGGGTAAATCTTCAGCTCCCGCACCCCAGCTCGTCCCTGGGTGTCCCCTGGGAGGATTTCTGAATGCCACCAGGTGCCACCAAGGGAGCCCCGTTCCCTAGGGAGAAGGGGCAAAAGCCAAGAACACTTCGGATGCCGTTACCTCATTATTGAAATATCCTGGGTCACAATCCTCCTCCGGCCCGATGATGAGGGGCCGTCCTGCGCGGTCTAACCCCTGCCAGGGAGAGGGGACAGAGTTAGGTGCCCAGCGCCCTGCTCTGGGGGGAAAACCTCTGCCCCCCCTGCAGCACCCACCCACCAGCTCCTTAGGGAGGCTCCAACCACGTCTGACGGGGTCAAGCACCCATCAGCCACCTTGGCTGTGCTGCAGGAACCCATAGCCCACCCCAGCTGTGCTGCGGGACCCCCCCGGGACCCCCCAGCCCACCTGCTCGGCAGAGGGGGCGAAGGCGGTGTCGGAGCCCTGCCGGCGATGGTGCTGGAAGAGGCGGGCGGTGATGACCGGGGAGGTTCGGGGGCTGTCCAGGCCGTGGTCAGAGAGGACGGAGTTGCGGTTCAGGGAGATCTGCTCGGGACAGCAGCGCGGGCGTCAGGGGACGTGGGGACGGGCGGGCTCCGCGCCGGGGGCTGCCGCTCACCCACTCGGCAGAGGCGCTCAGGGCCGTCTCCAGAGCAGTTTCCAGGTCAGAGACCACAAAGGGAGACGGGCCCGGGGAACCTGGAAACCACTAAACCCCTCAGGGACCACGAGAAACACTTTCAGATTAGGATCCGCACCCAGGAGCTTCGGGGCACCCTTCACTTTGGGGCCGCCACGCCAGGCGAAGCATTACAAGCCCGAGAAATCCCGAGCTGAGCCTGTATGCTAAGAAATTCAGCTTGTCCCGCTGACAAATCGCTGTGATTGCAAAGGCAGGTCCTCAGTCCCGAAGGACGCATGGACCCGCTCCCCACCGCTCCCAGGGCCCGGCAGAAGCTGGGGTGGGCTCCCCGTGGCCGCACTAACCCCGCTCTCACCTCGCTCACGGAAGGGAACCGCTCCGTCCCGGACTCCAACCCGCTGTCACCGTCCTGCGAGTCCAGGGAGAGGCGTCCTGGGAGCAGAGGAGAGAGTGACCCGCGCGTTCAGGAGCTGGGGACACGGGGACGGTCCGAGCCACCACCGCAGCTCACCTTCCATCACCCTGAAAGCAGCCAAGCCGGAGTCGCCGCCCAGCCGCCCCGAATCCTGCAAGGCGAGGAGGTGTGTCGGAGCGGCGGGATGCTCCCCGGCGCGCAGGGCCAGCCGCAGCGGCTCCCACCGCCGCAGGTTTCGACAACCAGGGATGTCTCCATCACTGCGCCCACCGCCTCGGGAGGGTCTCTGGGGAGGCTCGGAGGGAGCCGGGAGGACGGCAGGACCCCCGAACCGAGGGCAGCGCGACTAATCTCACGTACCACGGAGCCGCCGGTCTCCTGGAGGATTTTGAGCTGCAGCTGGCTGACCCGCCGGCGCGCTCCCTCGATCTGCTCCTCCACGGCGGTGGCCGGGTTTCGGCTGTACGCCTCGCAGAAGCGCTGAGCGGAGAGACAAGAGGGGATGCTGACATCGGCCCCCCCAACCCTGTAAGCCCCGTCCCGTTGCCCACGAGGTGAAAAGGGCCGAGCAGATCGGCGGGACGACGGGCACTGTGTGCTGCCAGGGCCGGGCACCGAGGGCTGCTCCGCCGCCGTTCCGTGGAAGAGAAAATCCGTGCCGCCGCCGTACCTGTAACTCAGCCTCCTCCTGCCGCAGCATGTTCCGGAGGATCTGCGTCGCGTGCTTCTGGACTTCGGGGTCCTGCAGTTTCGGATGGATGCAAAGAGGGCTGAGCTTCACCTTCCTCCTGCGCACCGAGCCGGGCGGCGGGGGGACAGAGCCGGGCGGCAGCAGTGGGAGCAGCGCCCGGGTTTCGCTACCTGCAGGGGCTTGGGGTCGGTGATGCGCTGCGGCGGGGGGAGCGGCGGCGGGGGAGGTGGCGGGGGACAGGCAAGGGTGACGCGAGGACCCCCTGCCGTGCTGACATCTTGCTGAGAGCTGGAGAGCCCCACCGAGGGAGGGGGAGAGCCCAGGAGGGTCAGAGCGACGTAGGCACCGGCTGGAAAAATTTGAGAGCGTGAAAGGGAGGGTGAGAAACATTCCCATTCTAAAGATTCCCATTCTCCACTCTCTCGACCTAAACCATCCGGCGGGCATCACGGCCCAGGGTGGGGACATCCCTGTCCCTGTGAGCAGCGCGGCCACCTCGGCCGTGGTGGGTGCTCCCCTGGCCCACCCTGCAAACGCTCACTGCAAGGACCAAGACAGATTTTCCCATCTTTTCCCAAGAATCAAGACCTGTCCTTGGGTGGGATCCTGCGGCCTCCCGGGCTGGGGAGGAAGGAGGTGCCCCTCTCCGCACTGCAAGGCTCATGATGGAGGCTGTAAACACCGATTTGTCTTTTAGCCTGGAGAAGGGAAGGCTGAGAGGGGACCTTAGAAATGCCTCTAAATATCTTTATAAATGCTTATAAATATCTGCAGGGTGGGTGTCAGGAGGACGGGGCCAGGCTCTTTCCAGTGGTGCCCAGCAACAGGACAAGGGGCAACGGGCACAAACTGAGGCAGAGGAAGCTCCAGCTGAACCCGAGGAAGAACTTCTTCCCTCTGAGGGTGCCGGAGCCCTGGCCCAGGCTGCCCAGGGAGGCTGTGGAGTCTCC
>Ga0065711_1045258_pt1 | contig 13591 bp, 3 predicted proteins | sample Hoacrofraction12_FD_59098 | JGI IMG/M metagenome (GOLD analysis project Ga0065711, IMG submission 59098) | Hoatzin crop microbial communities from Cojedes, Venezuela - Epithelial fraction 12 v2 (version 2) | ecosystem: Host-associated > Birds > Digestive system > Esophagus > Crop | place... | reverse complement strand
AGGTTTAGGCTGGATATAAGGAAGAAATTCTTTACAATGAGGGTGGTGAAACACTGGAACGGGTTGCCCAGAGAGGCAGTGGAGGCCCCATCCCTGGAAACATTCAAGACCAGGTCGGACAGGGCTCTGAGCAACCTGATCTAGTTAGCGGTGTCCCTGCTCGCTGCGGGGAGGTTGGACTAGATGACCTCTAGGGGTCCCTTCCAACCCAAAACTTTCTGTGATTCTATGATACATAGTCTGAGTGTGGGTTTGTGTGTTCTCTTTTTTTTTTTTATTGTTTTACTTTAGCTTTTAGGAGAATACGAGTCCCTTGGAAAAGAACATGAAAGAGTAAAGGTAAGTATGTGCTAGTCAATTAAAAAAAAAAAACAAAAACAAACATGCAAAATATGTGATCATTTGCCATGGAATTAACTTTAGTATTTTGAAAAAGGATCACCCCAAAAGATCCGTATTTATTTTAACTGATGGCTTCTTACTACATCTTCAGAGCCCGGGAAAGGGAGGGAGTTTAGAATGTGTCATTTTCCAGTCATAGACAGTAAAAATACTGCAAAGTCAAAGCCAAAGAAACGTAATGACCTCCCTTTCAAACAGGAAGGCATATTGAATATATTGTTTTAAAGACTGATAGAGTTACTCATATTTCTTTTAATACACTTCTGTAGCTTCTAGGCTTTTCACTTTTTTTGCTTGTGTACTTGTAGGATACATTAAATGCAACTGAAAACAAATTACTTGATGCAAACACGCAGATTTCTGATCTGAAAAGGTAAATGCAAAACTGTCTTACTACTATTTTAACAGTATGAAATACAGGCTATGGCCTAAACATTTACTCCTGGGTTTTGAAGGATGTACAACTTGCAATTTTAACTACATCTTACAAAGCTTTTCATGTTGCTTTATGTTACTTTGTACACATTGTAAAAAAATCTTATTATTTTAGGATATATGGGATTTTTTTTCTACTTCCTCGAACATGTCTTGTAGTGGGATGTCATTAATTGCTTCCTTTCTGATGGTTGTCACTCAGCTAGCCCAGCCAGGCCGCTGCTCAAGCTTTTACTTGCAGTTGTCTCCTCAGGAGCTCCCATCTTCAGTTAACCAGTGTCTATTCTGGTTTCAGGAGCGAGGATGCTGACAGGAGTTTGCTGTTCAAGATTATGGCTCCTAAGCATGAATAAAGGACAGAAAGGTCTTCCATGTATAGAGCAGGAATAGTATCTCCTGTGGATGTTCCTCATGCTACCTGGATCTACTTTTTGGTTGGGAGAACAGAAATCCATTGAGCTTTATACTTTCTGTGTAGGCCCTAGGCAAACCATGTGTGACCATCAAGGGGTTTAGAGTTACAAACATACCCTCTGGTCTGGGATTTCTCAGCCCCTCCTTGTCAATGGCGTTAAAGAGCGCACCTGCTCAGGAAATCTAGAGAGGTGGAGGAGAGGACATCCAAGAGGGCTCTGGGGCAGGCATTTTAGAACTGTTCACATTATCTCTCTCCGTTTGAGCTTCTCTTGTGGGTGTGTGCTGTCATAATTTTCTTCTAGGTTTTTATATGAGCAGCTGAAACCCAGACTGTTAGGAAGGTGTGGTGGTTTTTGGTTTGGTTTTTTTTATGCGTGGTTTTTGATGATGCTTTGAGAAATGTCGCTACAAGCTTCACCTCAAAATTAATTCCAAATGTCATTGCCACCAAGCATTAACTTGTGCATAGTCTTTAGCCAAACCCAGAAAAATAGCAAATGTGGTCCCTGGGAAATGTCTCAGTCCTTTTCTTTGCTGCTCAGATCACCCGATTTTTCAAGAAAAATAGTAAGAATGAATAGGAAGAATTGAAGAAGGGAATAGAAGGAAGCCAAAACCACTCTGTCTTCAATTTTTATTGGGAATGTTGAAAATATGGAGATAGTGTGAAGGAAGTTCAGTCAGTTATTGGTGCTTCTGTTTTCCTGCCTGATTCTTGATGCAGCTAGCTAGGGACCATTCCATACTGGGGAGATTGTAGTGGAAAAAGGACATTTTTATATCCTGCTCCAGACCGCTCTATTTCTTTCCCCCAAGTGGGGAATGCCTAAGATTGTGTTGCATCACTAAGGGCTGGTTCACTGAAAATGGGGGCTGCAGTACGTGGGAGAGAGGAAAATCGTGTGAAGAGCCTGAGCAGGAGATCGGTGGAGTTTCCTGAATGACGCACAGGAGAAGGAGCCACTCATTAAAGCCAGCGTCAGGGAGGCATTTCTATAAATACATCATTTCAAGGAGGAAAAATGTTCTTGTTTTGTTTTCCCCAGCCGCTCTGAGTTGAATGCTTTGAGCCACAGCAATATCTCCTGGTCCTGTCTTTCTAGCTAGATTACTTAACTTGTTATCTTTGCATTCAAATACATATTTATATATATATTTAGATAGATAAAAATGTTGTCGTTACTCTTGTTCTTCAGCTTCAGCCAGGATATCTGAACAAGTATGAGAAAACTCTAAGAAATGTGATATCTCTTTTATGTCTTTGAAATCATCTTATAATGCATCTTTGCTGCTTTCCCATTAGGACAATTTCAAAACTTGAAGCTCAGCTCAAGCAGGTAGAACATGAAAATACGTTGAAACTTCGCCATATTACTGAAGGTCATTTAAGAACCTCTTGTACCAAGTAAGCGAGTATTGCAACAATGTGGAAACAGGTCATGTGTTTTAGAATACTTTTTAATGTGTTTTGGCTAAAAATGAATAAAGATGTCAGTCTATAGGCTAAACTGGATTAAATACGTGACATAATCCAGAGACTTCACATGCCAAGAGATTATTAAAAACAAACAAATAAATTGGGTGATATATCTGTGACTTGGCAGACTCTAGTCTTCCCAAATGAGTGTTTGATAGGTCTCAGTTGCTCAGCTGAATAGGGATCCCCATGCTCAGCAAAAATCTTGGGAATAAAATCTAATAGTCCAACTGGACGTTAGAGGTTTTCTGTGTGTCATTGATTTGAAAGGCTGATAACAACATCGTATGTTTGTAAATATAGTTTGTGCAGGTACCCTAAGAGTAGAGTTGGAGTTCAATTAGAATGCATACTCTAGTGTGAACTGTGAATTTATGTTAAGGAAATTAAAGTCGGCCTGTGTTCTGGTTTGCTGCTTTTGTGTTTTGAAGGCCTGAGAAGCTTTGTATGTCCCTTGTTTTTATTTCTTAGTTACGGCTTCTTGGGTGTCTCTCCCAGTTCAGCACTGATGCTGTAAAGCACAAAATGATAATGTAAGATGTTTTGTGGATGTCCATTTGTATATATTGAACAGTAGTATTTTGAGACCGATCTGATTTTTTTCATGATTATGAAGATGCAAGTAATTTACATATTAATACATTACCGGGACAGATTTCTGTTTAGAGCTATTTTAATATTTATGAACAAGACCCCTCAACAATGAACAGAAAAAAGGAAGAGCTGAATATGGCAGACCATGTTTATCAGGGAGGAGGAGGATGTCAGAGCCAGTATGGATTTGGAAGTTAATCTGTGCTTGAGAAATCTCGAAGGCTCAAGGAAATCCTCATTCCAGTTGAATGCACAGCAGGATAGATTTACAGAATAGTAGTTACAGTTCATAGCTGGTATACACAAGAACCCTTTTTTCCTAATTATCATATACTTTCCTCTGTATAAAGATCACATTTTTCTTTTGATATTTCAAGATAACATACTCATTGATGCTTATTAGTTAATTTATCGGTTTGAGGTCATCAGCGGTGACTACTTCTTGTTTGGGTTTTTTTGGTTCTTTTTTTTTTTATTTTTCTTATAAGCAGTGTCAAAAGGAAAGCTGGGGTCAGATGCTCTGAACTATTAGAGTAATCCACACCAAAATGTTTTTGTTTAGGTAGCTGAGAACTACTTGGTACCCAAACCTCGGTCTGAGTAAGCAGCATTAAATTACAAGAAGGTCTTTGTGGAGTTCTGCATTCTGAGCATATTGTGTAATTTAGACTGAAACCTCAACATGTGATTAAAAAAAAAAAATTAACTTTACAAACATGTTTTAAAAACCAGTTGTTGTTACTGTTTCTGTTTAACTAGGATAAATAGCTGGATTTTCTTTTTTTTTTTTCCTCATAAATTAAAAAAAGAGAAAATTCCAAAGCCTGTCATAACGTTGAAGATTTTTGTTCCCGCAGCAAGTTGTCAACTTCTGATGTCAGCAGGCGAAAGTGGTTGATACCAGGAGCGGAGTATTCCATCTTCACTGGCCAGCCTTTGGAAGTCCAGGAAAGCCCCAAAGATAACAGATTGGAGGAAACCTATATTCCTTCTAGGTGAGTTGGTTTCCTTCAGTATCCACTGTGATGTAAAGTTGAACACTTCTAAAAATAGTTTTATACAGTTGACCTGATCTATATTTCTAGATTTTGTACTTGTTAGAGTTCTAAAAAAATTTCTCAATGTTGTAGATGCTATACAATTCCTTAAAAACAAAGCGACCTTCTTCCTTCACTAACCTGGTATGAAGCAAGCAGCAGCTGCCCTGAAGCAGTACTTTCCTCGAAATATCAGAAAGCTTCAGCTGCATCTTGTGCCACTGTCTTTGTGCTCTCGTGTTTGTGTCCAGTTCTGCTCTGAGCTGGGACACGGTGTGCTCTGTTGTACTGGATGTGAGCTGTAGCAGTTGGCTGCAGCATTCCACCACTGTGAAGCTTCAGGTGTAATTTAGGGTGTAATTTAGTAGTTTGCCGCCTTACTCGGAAGTTTCTAAAGCCTCTGTCAGGACATATTTAGTTCTAAGAACATGTCAAGTCATGAAATTGCACTCGCGCTGTTCAGCTTTAGATTTTTGAATTGGCTGTAACAGTCCTCTAAGGTTCCTGGCTGAAATTAAAAAGCACCCTTAAAATTCTTGGTTTGATGACTGTAAATCTCAAACTAAATTTGTCCTGTTTTTTCTTTATTCAGCTAGTTTTTGGATATATGAAATAAAGTAAAAAAAACTTGATCCTTTTTTTCACTCCACCGCCTCACATTCTTTAAGGCGCCATTCTCCTCCTGAAAAAGACTCCTCACAAGAAGACTCTTCAATAAACACGATAGAAAAGAAAGAAAACGAGATGTCAGAAGCACCAATTATAAAAGCCTTTAAAGAACTGCAAGAAGGAAAAGCATTTAAAGATTGGGGTACACAGACAGAAAAAGAAGACACATCAGCTAGTAACTTTTATTTTTATATTCCTGAACTTGTCTTTGCTGGCTTTTATTTGTTTGCGTGTCTTTTGGTTTTGTTATTCTCAGCATTGAAGTCCATCAGACTTAAGTGATGGGATAAAAACAGTTTTAGCATGCAAACTTCTGGAGTTTGCCTAAGAAAATTAAAAATGATACAGCTAAGTGGCTTTGTTTAAAACAGAGGGAATGCAAAGGTTGCTGTTAGGTCTCAAGCTAGAGGGTAGTTAATGTCCTTTTTCTAAGAATATCTCAGTATTTATAAACAGTTGATGGAGTCCTAACAACGCTCTGGTGGCTGTACATCCATTTTAGTTTTGTTCTCATGGCGTTGTATCAGAATGTTATTAAGAAAGCTGGCATGTGCACTGTAGGTCTGCGTTGAGCTGTTCTAATGACATTGATTTAGAAAGTCATGTAATTAGAGAACATTTGAGTCTTTTTTAAATGCTTATATTCTTGGTTCAGATCGGTACTCCAACCCTCTTTCCCAAAAGGTGCTTTTTTTTCCTGCCTTCCACTGTCTCTTCATTAAATCAGTGTTACTTAGCATCATTTCTCCCACATGTGCTTCAAAGCATCCTTTCTCATGAGTTAAACTATCTGTCTTGTGCATATGATGAGCATGAAGCGAGACTTGAGCAAAATGGCACAAATATGTTGATGTGAGGCAGACTCAGAAGCTGAGTACCGGAGAATATTTGTGAGTTCTTGTATTGAAAAAGATTGATTAATATTTTTATCTTTTTCCTTTAAATTAGAAACATCAAATCGACGACAAACTGTTGGGTTCGTTGAAACTTCTTTAGTTGCTAACCGATCCCCAGAGAAAGGTAAAGACCAACACAGACCGAAACGGTACAGCTCTCCTTGTGGCCAGAGGTCATCGTCCCTTCCTCCTTCAAACAGGAAATCAAATACTCCAAGTAAGTGCTTTTCTGAAGTTGAGTTTGTGCTACTCAAAAAATAGAAGCAAATAATGAAAGGCTGCTCTAGAAGAAAGAAAAATAAAGCTAGGATTTCTGCATTATTCTAACGGATAGTCTGGGGGAAAAAAGCTTGTCTATGATCATAGAAAATGTGAGAGTTCTAACTTTTCCTTTTTCTATGTTGCGATGCACTTTTCATCTAATTTAAAGATGTAGACAGCTTTGAGAACCATTCTTTTAAGATGTAAGCATCCGATCGCGTGAGTGGGAGATACAGCTTTGGGAGAAGTTTTAGATAGCTAAAAGTACTTTGTCTTCTGCAGCAAGAAGAGAGATAATGTTGGCACCAGTGTCTGTGACATACAGCCCAAAACGATCTCCGAAAGAAAACCTCTCTCCTGGGTTTAGCCATTTGCTTAGCAAAAATGAAAACACGGTGACAAGGTATGAGTTCTATGAATACAATTGTGTTCTGATCGTTATTATAGCAGCAGCATGTTTATGTGGGCTTAATATTGTCTTGCTATTTCTTGTTCATTAAAAGCTCTAGAAAATAAGTCACGTGAAGATTTCAGAATATAAAGCCAAGTTTTACTTTTTAAAACCTTGCAAGAAATACCTAGAATGATTTCACCAAGATGAGGAAGATGGGCATTCACCAAGATCAGATGTTGGGTTTACTCTTGACACAGCACTGATCAGTGACAAAGAAGTTACAGAAGAAATGTTCTGTGGAGTAAGTCCAGATCCACATGCTGCTTATCAGGAAATATAAATAAAAGTTGAAAGTGGTACCTGCCTCCTTGTCATGGTACTTACAAGCACGTTAAAAATACATAAACTTAACTTTCTGCTAACTGGACTAGATACTATGGTTTCTATAGAGATCTTTGCTTGGCAAGGTTTGTAGAGTTTCAGAGAACATACTTAGCTGCGAGATCAAAGAGTAGGACATGTGCACGAGGAAGAAGAAATGTGTAGCACCACTTTGATGGTTCTTGAGGATGACAGCGTTGGAGCTCAGCGTGTTTGGGAGTGACAGCTTGGCCTGCTTCTGAAAGCAAGCTGCACGAATGAGGTGTTTTGGAGTGTGCGAGTAGGAGTATATCAGGGCATGGTACTACTACCGGTAATCAGAAGAGTTGTGGTACCTGTGAGATAGAAATTGTTTTATAAACAATTTGTTTATTTAACCAAAATGTGAAAATGTAGGAAATTGTGTATTGGTTGAGCCATAATTTCTAGCAAGTAATTGTTGTGTTGTTCTGTAGATTTGATATACTTCTAGATGACCTGGAAGCTGGTCCTTCATCTTCTTTACAGCACAATAATCCAAGAAAAAGGCTCCAGTTTCTCTCACTAGATGATGTAGAAGGTAATCTGTCAAAGCTGGGGAAAATTGTTCTTTATTTTATTGTAATTTCTTCTACATTGGTAACAGCTGCTTAAATAGAAAACTGACACTTTGTGAAGTCCAACTTTTAAAAATCCTCCACATCTTGTCTTATTCCTATAGACAGAGAAATACCATTCATACAGTATTTTATTTTTATGTATATGTGTGTGTGCACAAACACAAGGGGACAACAAAAATAATTAAATTGAGAAAGAAGGGCAATACGTTTTCCTATGCTTAACTCAGTTATACAATGTATAGCTCAGTAGGGTCTGTTTAAGATGTACGTAGTCATACTAATAAAATTCTATTGCTAAACATTGCAGATAGCAAAAAGCAACTGTAGTAAAGCCAGTTGTTTCATACTTTAAATGATTGATTGAACGAAATCTTTTCTCACTTTTCTAGTTCTTGTCACAATTTTCTGCTTTTGTTTTTGTTAATGCATGTATTTAGACGAGTGTTTTCATGACAGCTGGTCTACATGGTGGTATTTAGAAATGTTGTACTAGTAAAAGTAATTCTTAATTAGCACAGTACAGTGATCTGTTGGTAACCAAAAACTATGCTGTGTTAGGAAGATCCTTTGAAAGATGACCCATACAAATGTTTTGCATTCTTCGGAGAAGTTTGCTTAAGGCAAGCTAATGCAGCTTTGCTGGTCGCTGTCCTCAGTTTGTATACCTCCAGGGTCACACTGCTTTTCTTCTTGTTAGTTTCTTTTTCTGTCCACGTAAAAATTTCAGACAATTCAAAACCAAATAAAAAGACCCCAATTTTGTTGACAGGAAGGCAGCATTCAGGTGTTGGACACAGCTCTTGTGCTGAATCCATCAACACTGGAAAGAAGAAAGCGACAGTGTGGGACGAGGGGAGCATAGCACAAAAATATGAGCCAGTGCCATCACCTTCTGAGGGGGACTTCCAATATGCTGCAAGGATGAAGACTCTGACTGAAACAGAGAGGCTTTTTGATGAGCTGACTCAAGAAAAGCAACAGGCAAATATTATTTTTGTTTTAAAGTTGTGATGAAACATAGTTGTTGTGTGAGAGGTGAGGGATGTCGCCGTACACCTGTGCAAGGCATGGCTGAAATTCTCGCACAATTGCTAGCGTTCATCCCAGGAATGTGCCATTACCACTCCCTGCTTGCTTCCCGCGCTCCAGCCCTCTTCTGTCCCTAACTTCATTAACGGAGAGTCACTTTAAATCAGCCTTTCAAACAAGGAAGGTTATTCTGGCAACTGAGAGTGCCCTCTTCAAAATGATCCCGGAGAGGGTCTGCTTACGAATGTTAACTTTGCTGTCAGTTGTGTATGGCACAGTATAATGGTAACGTAAGTTAGTGTTGAAGAACGAGACTGGAAATGTATCTGTGATCTCTACACCTCGCCTCTCGTTCTGTAAGATTAGTTAAGAAGGCTTATTTCGGCTCTTGAAACTTTAATTTACAGCTGAAGTATTTTCTGTTATTAGATTGAGGCTGCATTGAGTCGAATACCTTGTTCCGGTGGAAGAATGACCTTGCAAACAAGATTAAATCAGGTGAAAAAGCTGCTGCATGTGACTGTTCTCTTGAGTTGCTCTTCCACAATTTAAGAATATATAGTGTAGATGGCAGTTTCGCTATATAATAAGCGCCATTACTGTGGGAATTTTTCCATACCACTGAGAATTGTTCCTGAAGGTGGCTGAATTTTGACTCTGTGAAGGATGTTCTCTAGACTTTACTGCATTAGAAGATAATTGGGAAGTTACTGCAAGTTAATTATAAACATACTCTGAATTGCCATGTAAAAGGTGTAAGTCTGGATAATCCAATATGTATGCAGGTGATTCAGAAAAGCTTACTTAGCCCTGCAGACACCTGATTTCCTGCTACCCTGCCACAAACTGACAACTTTTCTATTTTGTGAGTGTGTGTGTATATATACACATATAAAGTATGTGTGTGTACACGTATATATACACACTACATGGTGTGTATTCTGCATGACTGTTTATTTCTTCTATTTTTTGTACATGGGCTCCATTTTTCCAAGTTACTGCAAGAACAGCCTGTTCTTGTGATAACACTGAGAGGTTGGTAAAAGCAATACATGAAGAAAATGCAGTGACTGTGAAATAGATCCCTGCCACTGCAGGAAGGATGTTTGGCTGTAGGAGAAAGTGCAAAGTTTAGGGTTGGGGTTGGCTGGTTGGGTTTTGTCTACTTGAATGTATAAAGGAGAAAATAAGAAGGCAAAAAGAAGTAGTGTAGGTGGAATACAGGAGAGCGCCTTCCTGGGAAAGTTCTGCAGACTCTTCTAATAAAAACAAGCGTTGCAAAGTTGTGTTTTGGAGGTTTCTGCGAAGCCTACAAGGTCAGCATTTGCTAAATTGTAAACAATTACAATTTGTAATTGTATCAATTAATCAATTTGAAAGTAAAAGTGCATTCCACTAAATCAATGCTGCCACTCACTGCAGTGGCCCGCTGTTTCCTAAATGTGTTTCCCTAATTATCAGCGTGTCCTAATTCTTGTCAAATTTATCTCGGGGAGTTTCAGAAGTCACATGGAAAAAACAAAAGTGCCTGAAACAGTTTAAAAAAAAAAAAAAAAAGCCAACAACCCACAAATACACACACATACATAAAAATATTTTGAGAAGTTTGTAGGTCTGGCTCCAGTTTATATAGGAATAATATAGAATAGATATTATATATTCATATATATAAATATATATTCCTAGAATATAGGAATAATAGTAGTTTCTTCATTGTAGAAGGATCATTGGATGTTGTTGTATGTTATTAAGTACTTTTTTTTTTTTCCTTTCTTTAACTTTATTTTAGGAAGCTCTGGAAGATCGCTTGGACAGGATTAACAGGGATTTGGGGTCAATACGCATGATTCTGAAAAGATTTCACGTTTTACGTACCTCTGCAAATCATTGACAATTCTCTTGTGAATGCAAATATGCTTTTTTTTTTTTGCACTACTATGTAATTATGCACTCAGTAAATGCAAATTATTTTGTATTTTTATAAACCCTCAATAGTAGTTTTACAGCCATGTTACCCTTTACAAACAGCAATATTTTGTACTTTAAACAGCAACCTCTATTTTAAACATATTTTTGTTACACTTGAGAAATCAATGTTTATCCTGTAATGTAATATTTTTAGAAATATTATTTTTAAATAGCAATATTCAATTTATAATAAGAATAAGAAACTAAAAGGCAGCTTGTTTTCAGAAAATGATAGTGTTATCCTTTTGCACTTCATTTTCCTCACCATTTTATAAATATTTATGGTATGATGTAAATATTAGCCAAGAGGAAATTTTGAACTTTAATGCAAAAAGCAACATGAGTTACCTGTGAAGATAACTGCTGTTATATGGTAAATCCTTTTCATTAAAACCATATGACACGGATATTTTTCATTGTGACAAAACTGTGAGCAATACTTTCGTCATGGCTGGCTGGCTGCAAACTGGTCTGTTTTGCTACTTCTGTTGGCCGCTGGCTTCGTTAGGAAAACACTGCTCTAAATTACTTGGTGTGTCCCAACAGTGAGTGATGTTTTGATACCGCGCGTGCCGGGATTCACGAGACCGACAGCGGCCATCCCGTCTCCCAGTGAGCAGCTCGACTCCAGCTGACACCCCAGGACTCTGACCACTTAACTGAAGTTTCTGGATTGTGTGCCCTGCCAGCGTACGTTTCCAAACCAAATCCCAGCTGTATTTGTGAACATCATGCATTTTTCGTGGTGAAAAATACATATTTGCTAGTTGGCATATTGCTGAATTGCTGTCCAATGTTGATATTTTAGTTTGTATTTTAATATTAAATAAATGTTTAATTAGATTCTTTCCTCCTGCCCAAGAGCAATAATAGGTTCTGGGATATTACATCAGCGATAATGCAGGTTTTAATCACATTGTGTGTTGCAAATTCGGTCCTAGTTCAAGATGTTTAGCCACCAATGATGTGATTATACGGCCAGAATAGCTGTCATAAAGGAAGCTTCTGAAGGGCTGATTCTAAAATTAGAGTACTGTGTTTCAAGATAGTTGATGAAGGGCTGTCCTACCCCTGCACAGTCTTTTGCAAAAATGGTGGGGTTCGCAGCCCCTTCTGCCTGGTCGGGTTCTTTTAGTGCAAGAGCAGAGCTGGGGAGAGGTCGACGGGGTTGGTCACTGGTTACTCATTGTCCCCTTTACTCTAAGATGTAGCAATTTGGTCCGAATGCTTGGAGATAACCTGCTCAAATATACTTCCAGATCTGTGAACAGATGCACATTTTTGGTAGTATTCCATAGTCTTACTTCTGATTTTTACTTGGAAGGGGTTGAGGGAGGAGAAAAGAATCTTGACTTCCTTGTGCAGCTCTGCTGTTTAGCTGAAGAATTTTTTCGTACCATTTTAAGTTACTAACAGGTACAACTTAAAAGTGCCTTTCAGCAGTAACAAGCAGCAGGATTTTTCCAAGGAATCCATCGCTGGAAAATTTCACTTGGGTCCGGTAATGGTCTTGTTTTCTTTTATCAGCACGACAGCACAACCAAACAGCCTTTTCCTGACAGGCGTTAGAAACGAGTAGGTAAATCAGCTCAGCCGTTTCCCTGCCTTCCCTCACAGCCCCCCTTTATCTCTGCTCCGTTCTTCCTGCTGCTGTTCATATTCATGCACTCTTTTATTACATCCAAAAACTGAATTGTGAGTCAGAATTTATTTTTTAATCAAAAGTCCTCCTCCTCTTTGGGCTATTTCTGTTCTATTATAACGCTGAATGGGGGCGAGGAGGGAAATGTAAGCTTTGCTCTTGGTAAACTTCCAGGACAACCTTTTCAAAGCAAGCCTGGCTTCGGGTGACCGGTTCAGAATGGTGCCTTTGGCCTGGTTCTGCAGCGGGGCAGAGGATCTGCAGTTCCAGATTAAATCAGCGGGAGGCCGGAATGCTCAGTGCTTCTCAAAATCGGACCCCGAAGCATCAGAAAGTGGGGCAGGCGAAGCTTGTGTTTACTGAGGAAAACGTGCCTGTGCTCGCTATGTGCTTTGCTGGACCCTGGGTTTTTGTAATCGCTTTTAAAATTCTTCCCCTTAACATGAGCAAATTGCCTTGTTCTGTTTTTGGCAACAACTAAGGACTTCCAGAGAAGCAGAAGCTTATGCTTCCTCCAAGGAGGACTTTAATGATCTTCCTCTCCTGTCCTTCCACCTGGCACCTCTGGGCTACGCAGGCATTTATCGCCCTTCCGGATCTACCAGGTTCTGCTCAGAGCCCCAGGCTTTGTCCTGTCTCGCGCTGCCCTTGCGCAGTTTTCGCTATGATAATAAACATGACAGCTCCTTCAGCTTGGGGACTTAACCGTAGCAAAATGAAATTTCTATTTGTCCACATCTCTAAGAAGAAAATAATAAATACAAAGTGACACTGTACCACTGATAGCTGTGCTATAATCTGCCTTCCACAGGGAATTTTGTCTCTGCCAGGAGCTGTAGCGCAGCCCGGAGCTTGCTGCAGCGGGACAGGTACCGTTCGCCAAACGAACTCGTCGCCTGGGTGGGCTCGCTCTGGGTGTGGGGGGCAGCACCCAGGAGCAGGGCTGGGACCCCAGGAAGAGCAGGAACAGGCGCAGGCCTCGGTGAGGTGCAGAGGGGTCCCCGAGGACGAAGAGCGTGGGGCGTCAGCTGCGCAGCTCTCCCGGAGCTGGGCAGCTTGGGATCTCCCGGGGTTAACCCGGGGCTGGCTGCCAGCAGGGATTTGTCCTTGCAGGGTGGTGAAGAAGTAGTGATGTGTCCTTAAAATAAAACCCGCCGCAAACCGATAAATGTTTAAAAAGGCTCAGCGAGGCGGGTCGCTGGTTTATTTCTGAGGTTTCTGGATAAAATCATGGCTAAACCCTCACTGATTGTTTCCCCGGTCTTTGCACGAAGTTGCAGGAGTAATCGGCAGCCGGCGCCGGGCAGCGCCCGGGGGAGCAGGGGAGCGGCCCACGAACCCCAACCCCGTCCCTGCGAGCGGCGACCCCGGCCCCGGGAGCGGCACCCCG
>Ga0065711_1045257_pt1 | contig 13592 bp, 5 predicted proteins | sample Hoacrofraction12_FD_59098 | JGI IMG/M metagenome (GOLD analysis project Ga0065711, IMG submission 59098) | Hoatzin crop microbial communities from Cojedes, Venezuela - Epithelial fraction 12 v2 (version 2) | ecosystem: Host-associated > Birds > Digestive system > Esophagus > Crop | place... | reverse complement strand
CCTCATCAGGTTCCTCTCTGCCCAGCTTTCCAGCCTATCCAGGTCACGCTGAATGGCAGCACAGCCTTCTGGTGTGTCTACCACACCTCCCAGTTTGGTGTCATCAGCAAACTTGCTTTTAATTCACTTTATTTTCTGATCTTCTCCAAGTGATAAATAGGAGGCTTTTCAGAGCTGTCCTGAGATTCACAGGATCACAGAACCACAGAAGGGTTGAGGTTGGAAGGGACATCTGGAGTTTATCTGGTGCAACCCACCTGCTCAAGCAGTACCACCTAGAGCTGACTGCCCAGAACCATGTCTGGATGACTTTTGATATCTCCAAGGATGAAAATTCCACAACTTCCTAGACAACCTGTGCCAGTGCTCAGCCACTGTCACAACGAAAAAGTGTTCAGAGAGAACTTCCTGTGTTCCAGTTTGTGCCCATTGCCTCTTGAATTACGTAACCGGTAAAGTAGAAGGCATAAACTTATGTTTCCATACCAGAACGGCATCTCATAATTTAAAATATACTCCAATGTTATTGACCACTCCTGTTGCAAGTGCAAAGACAATGAATCCAGAACACATGATGTTTGAGTTTTGTAACAGTTCTCTTCAGTGCAGACTTAAGAATATTAGTTTATAAAGAAGCTTGCAGTGAGAGGTTTTTGGAAAACAGGTTAACTAAACCTTTTAAGTCCTTTACAGTAAAATTAAAATATTTCCAACGTTTCTTTTCAAATTTGCTTTCAAGCAAATAGTGCTTTCCTTATGATCTGCTATCTCTTTGGCCAGCTTTGCACACTCTCAGCTTTATCAAATGCTGTAAAACTGGGCAATCCAATCAAGTCCTGAATATCTACTGGGGGAGAACCTCCAGCTGACTGCATCTGAAGTCATCAAGAAAACATTTCATTAGAAAACGTCAGGAAGCAGAGAAGCAGGGGCCACGGGGGACATAAGGTCACCGGGCAGGCACCACCCCTGGACCACTGCCCTGTGAAACCCAGCCAGGCAAGAACCAAGGGCTGGGATGGAGGGCTGAGCCTCCAGCAGCCCCGAAGCAAGGGGGAGCACCCCTCACAGCCAGATCCCGCTCAGATCCCTCCTGCCCATGGGGCCACAGCTGCCCCCCCGCAGGGCTGGCCAGGCACTGGGGTCCAGCAGAAAACTTCTGAAAAATGTGTTCTCCTTGTAATAAGCAGAATAGAGAAATTAATGACTAACTGAAATGGCTCATGATGTGACTCACAACTGTTTTCTCCTCCTAACACAATTAAATTGAGTTCACAAGGGTTTGCTATGAGTTTTGTTTAAAAAATCTGGAATTAGAAGTCTCTGCATAAGATGTAGAACAGGACAAATCAGCAAAAAGGTGACACGGTAGGCTGCTGACTGAGAGGGAAGTGTAGGGGTCCTTGCATCTCTTTGCCTTTGTGTTTTATTCCTGTTGACCCCGCTCACAGGCCTGTCGCCTCTCTGGTACGGTACTTACACTTGAATTGCATCTGCTGCTTTCAGATAGTGCCTGCCTCTCCTTCCTCCACAGTATAAACACTGCGTATGAATTACATATATAAAAACTAATATATAACGTATTCTTTAATAGTCACATATCCTCACTGATATGTAGAGCTCTCTAGAGAACAGTACTATACAACTCCATGAATCAGTATCACCTTTACTTCAGAGCCATGTGAGGACCATCATCAGCAAAGTATGCATTTTGCTACATATTAAGGTAGCTGTGAGAGAAAAAAACGTAAATTGGGAGCTGTATTTATATTCTTTCCCTTCAAAAATAATAAGCAAATAATCAATAAACTCAAAAATTACATACACAGAGGAAATATTATTTACATTTTTCTTCTAAAATTTTGAAACTAACCACTGCAACATATGAATTGATTCCAAGACCTTAGGAGGATTCTGCAAGTATTAGCCATGTATATCAATAACAAGTACATCCAGAAGTGTAACAAAACAAACAAGAAGGCAGCAATAAACAGGCAATCAATAAAATCCAACAATTTTCACCCGAGTCACCTAACTTTTCAAACACCAACTCTTCTGCCAAACAGGTTTCGGAATTATTTTAAACACGAAGATAACAATGCTTTTATGTATGCTAACAGACCTTAAAACATTGTTTCCAGACTACAGTATTATAGTAATAAACTAGTTTATTGAGTATGCTCTCTTCAGGTGGTTCACCTCATCTGCATTTTAATCTTCCATTTAGTTGTTCTATTAAGACAGTAAATATATTTGCCAGAAATCTACACTAGAGGATAATACCAGAGTATTTAATTTACTAAAAAAAAGCAATAAAATATAAAAGATAGAATAGTAAAACTAGAAGTTACTGACACTTCTTTTGTTAAACTAAGAAAATAAAGTCTCTGAAGAACCGTGCTAATTATAAGACCTAGCTGCTGCATAGTCCTTTCAACCTGCAGGTCACAAAGCACTACGAAAGGAATTTGGCATCATTACCTTTGCTTTTCAGATGAACAAAGTGGCTCAGAAAGATAAAAGTAACTTCCTAAAGGTGCCCCACACATTGACCTGGGTATGAAAAGAGGTATCTTGAGTCTGAGTACAGTGTTAAACTAAAGAGGCCACGCTGCTTTACCAAAGGTATGCATGAGGAAAAGCAAAGAGAAGCGGCTATAATTACTGGTATGCTTTCAGATTCAGCTGGTCATACTATGAGTTTTGACTCATTTCACTGCCCACAGTAAAAACAATAATCTAAGATTATTTTTTTTTTTCTGAAGACTTTATGAGGATGCTGCCTGCTCAATGGAAAGCTTGCTTCATACACATCTAAAGAGAGGGACGCATAAAGACAGTCAGACTGAAGAAGTCTGCGATGTTATTAAGTAACTCACTTTATTCTGGACAGATTGTGCTGTGAAACATAAGATACTAAAACCACGGAGATGAGTGAGGTTGGCAATTATAGTAAGAAAAAACTGGCATGGGTTGTCCATAGAAAAGCTAATTATGATTCTCAGAGCTACATGGAAACTATGATGCATCCTGTAGCCATTATGTAAAGTTCACGATTGCAGCGAATCTCTTCTTAGTATAATGACTTTTATTAAAGGAAATGGACAATCTGCATACAAGATGTTGAATTCAAGTGACTACATGGAACAAGAAGGGCTTTGCTTGCATTGCACCTAGGCTTTAGTTCGGGAAGTTAGTCCTTATTTGCTGCAGTGATTTGTTACACTTGAGGTTGTGATCAAGTCTCCATTCAAGTTCTCCTTGTCAGCTCTATCACATTTATCTATGCATACAACATCAAATAAATGAATATAACACATTCTTTATAAAATACACATCAGCATCATTTGCTTGTTTGTTTTTAAATTTCTGTATTTTGGGAAATTTTCTGTCAAATATTGTCTGGGAGTATATTTTAACAGCTTTGGAAATGACAACTTGATGTCACTAACTTTGGAAATTACAGCACATATGCGATGACTTTCTTTGGTCTTATCACACCAAAATGGAAAAATACTACATAGAAATGTTCTAGAGAGTGGTAGATGCACTGTCAGAGACATCTACTAAGTCCTGTGGAAGAAAAAGCCATGACTTTCTGTAAGAAAGGATAAAATAATTGTCATTTTATTCCAGACTTTCCACAGTTCCATATCAGTGAAACTGTTGGAAGGAGGAAGAACTAGCTAACATGTAACTGTCATTTCAGCCAACATGCAGTATAAAAAATATGACTGAGCCCTTTAGACAAGGGAAATCTTCCCCAGGAGCCTTTAGGCAGAGGGACCATTATGCCTGAATCCTTCTGACACATGCGTTAAATCACTCTGCTCACGGAGAACAGCTGCTGAAATGTGACAGGCAAGTCAGGGCTTGTCTCACATATTTTGTCGTACGGACTGGGTATGATCCCACCAGCTTCCAAAAGTCCTTCTGCACCATAACCACAAGGTCAAGGCTCTTTTGAGAGCCATCAGTAATGCACTTCCTAAGAACAGCTCCCCACCACGTTTTGGGGAGGGGCTGTAAGCAACAAAGTCAAACGTACAAATTCTCTACTTGCCCAAGATGCAGATCTCTTCTCTTGCCATGGCCTGCACTTTTACCTCCTTAACCACAAACTACCTGCTTTTTCCAGACAATTCAGTACTACAGCAGCACCAGCTGTCCACTCACAGGGGAAATGATCTACTCACAGATGAGTGACAACACACGGCCTGTGTTTTTCTGTCATACAATCAACTTCTACCTTAAAGGAGATCAACAAGACACTTCTCAGCCATCACGGCAACAAACACCGACTTGTTAAAAAACAAGGTTCCAGGGTAATGTTCCCTGGTCATCATATCACATATGAGACAACTGCAGCAGTTGCTGCTTTCTTGCCATTAACAGGGAAATTGTAACAGTTTAAAAGGAACCTTCACAGAAGAAACCACCTCTTCCAGTGACTTAACAATCATGCAACAGAGTATAGCTCTGTTACGGCAAATTCATGTACCATAGCGAAGGCATATAATCTGTTTTCAATTCTCTTTGTGTGGATACAGAAAGAAAATACAAACAAATGCAAAAGAGGAAGTGTAGATACGTAAAATCAGAGGTAATAATTATTTCAGAGAAATTATAATAGTGAAATTATCTATAATGGCAGAAATCTTACCACACTCACTAGTGAATATGAGCTTTGTAGCTCATCTTCTTCTCCTATCACTGATACTTATCATAGACAATTTTACAGGTTATGTTATAATAAATACCACAATAACTAAACCAGCTAGCACTAAACTACACATCAAACAGATTCCATTTAGGAAAACAGTGTCCGGCATATTAATCACAATGTAAATTAATGTAAAGGGTACTACTGTATTTGATGCTACACTTTCAGAAGAGGAGAAGAGAACCAAGCCCTACAGAAAAAAAAAAACACCTTTTCACCTACATGCTGCTGTTTAGGAGGTGACTATCATCATCTCATTTAGACCTTGTGACTCCCTCCCCAGAGATACTCAGAAACACACAGCTTCCTAAGCCGAGGGTCGTAAGGGCATCTCAGGCCACCTGTGCACACTGTCACAGCTCAATCAGAGTGTGTACCTCGGTCAGGCTAGTAATGCTGCATGACATCCTTACTGATAAGCAGGTAGCCTAATGATGAATTTCATATTAGAAGGCTATTTTAATTAATAATGCATTGTCTCATTTAAATACTGATGATTATATTGAACTTCAGACAAGTAATTTTCCCTCTTTATTTTCAACCTCTCTACTTCGTACATTAGTTCTTCACATGTAAAGCGCCTCACTAATATTGACATAATTTTTTCTCACTAGGATTTTCAAAGATACCTACAATTGTTAAGTACCAAATCTCCTTCAGCTGTTTTTGAAGCAGTCAGTTACATTCTTTCACAGAATCACAGAATGCTAGGGACCTCTGTAGGTCATCAAGTCCAATCCCCCTGCCTAAGCAGGGTCACCTACAGCAGGCTGCACAGGACCACGTCCAAGCGTGTTTTGAATATCTCCAGAGAAGGAGACTCCACAACCCCTCTGGGCAGCCTGTTCCAGTGCTCCATCACCCTCAGAGGGAAGAAGTTCTTCCTCATGTGCAGATGGAACTTCCCATGCTTCAGGTTGTGCCCATTGCCCCCTTATCCTGTTGCTGGGCACCACTGAAAAGAGTCTGGCCCCATCCTCCTGACACCCACCCTAGAAATACTTATAAGCATTTAGAAGGTCCCCTCGCAGCCTTCTCCAGGCTAAACAAGCCCAGCTACCTCAGCCTTTCCTCATAGGAGAGATGCTCCAGTCCCCTCATCATCCTCGCAGCCCTCCACTGGACTCTGTCCAGTAGCTCCTCATCTTTCTTGAATTGGGGAGCCCAGAACTGGACAGCGTACTCCAGATGGGGCCTCACTAGGGCAGAGTAGAAGGGGAGGAGAACCTCCCTCAACCTGCTGGCCACACTCTTCTTAATGCACCCCAGGATTCCATTGGCCTTCTCCAGCAGGTCCACCCAGAGCTTGTACTGGTGCATGGGGTTGTTCCTCCCCAGGTGCAGGACCCTGCACTTGCCCTTGTTGAACTTCATCAGGTTCCTCTGCGCCCAACTCTCCAGCCTGTGCAGGTATTGACAAGCTAAGCCCAGAATGCCATGTAAAATCAATTGGAACTTCCAGGAAATGTATTTGAAGTTGCCATCCACCAGTTGCTGAAGAAGAATATTTGTATCTGACGATGCTATTATCACTTTGTTTTGTGTGAAAACAAATTTTTATTTACGTGACTTTAGCTAGCCCTTTACATTATGACAAATCTCTGGCTCTTAACAAAAATCACCTTCATGACAAAACCGTATCTTTAGTCATTGATGAAGACATACTGAGAATTTCCTCTTGGGATCCCTTTTTAAGCAACCATAACAAACTAGAGAATTATTGCTCATTTTCGTTCTTGAATTTCTCCGTGGCCTCAGGGAATACATTCGCTCATAATCATCTGTCATTAATAGAATATTAGTGCCTCATTTTCTTAAATGTACATACTGTGTCTCTACTCTCACAGTGTCTTCCTGCGCAGTCCTATGCAGTTGTAACATGCAGTGTCTCACCAGCTAGGGTAACACAGAAATAAATAATCTTCCTGTGTAGCAATGCCATGCAAAGTCAAATTCAACTAAACCTTAAAGCAGCCTTTGACTTCCTGGCATGATTTTTCATCAGCAAATTGTTGGGTATGCATTTTTGGCACTCAATGAATCTCAAACTTGCTTTAACTTACAATTCTATTGTTTTAGTTTAAATACATGCTGTAGAAGACTGCTACGAACTGGTTTTGTCTCGACTTTACCATTGGACCACCACCTCTTCCTGATCTCTGAAGAAACTGCCACAACCACCTGCAGGAAAGTACCACGCTGGCTTGCGCACAGACTGGCGTGTGAAGGGCTGCCTAAGCAGGTAGCATGCCTGGCACGAACTGCACGTACCAAAATGCACTCTGCGCGTGGGCAAACGTCACTATAAAAGGACAGCACATGCTCCCCTGAGGGCACGGTTGTTTTTTTTTTCCATTCTCACTGCTGTTTTCCCGGAACCCATCCTCATTGGAACCTCCGCGCCTGCATAGAGACTGAGCTGACTGGACACCGCTGGACCCGTGGGGGTGGTAACTGATCTCCCCTGCGCCCCTTTCCTCGCCTGCTTGAGTTGTCTGACTTCACTCCTTTCTTTCTCTCTTTCTCTCTCCCTTTCTTTTCTCCTCTTGTCCTCCCCCCACTGCCTCCCCTCCCAACCTCTGGTTCCCAGTTCACCAAAATAAAGTTTGCAACGTTGCACGAGCTCTGACTCCGTTCGTGTCTTAATCTTGTCCTTGGGATCGTATCAAAACCTCCACAACAGTGGATCGGGACACATGCCACCTCTAAAATGGTTGTAACCCTGACCAGGGGAAAAAGCTGCACAAGTCATTCCTATTACTTGCGGTAGGCAAAGAGCATGGGTTACAAAATAATGAACAACAATTAAAATTATTAGGTGCAGGTTTTACAATAATACTGGGCATCTGTGATGCTACTGCTGTATAGATCAGCACTGACCTTTTTGCCTAGATGTTTTCCATATTCTGTGCACTGGCTGGTTTCTCCTCTCTTCCCCAACTCCTTCCTGGAAACTGGAGTGATGCTACTGCTGTCAATTCAGTGCTTCAGCAGCAAGAAGTAAATCTGTGCACGCCTTTTCCTGCACCTTTCTTCCCCTTGCCAGTAGTGCTTTTCCTTCTCTGACAGCAGCAAATGGGAAGCTGCTGCAGCGGCCCTGCAGGGCACACCTGAGAGCAAGAGCTACGCTGAGACGTATCCACAACTTGTATCTTTGATCTTATTAACTTTTACCTTAACAGAGATCAATAGGACACTTCAGTCATCATAGCAACAAACACCAAGATGCTATAAAATAGGAATTCAGAGTGACATTCCCAGATAAAGCCTTAGTAACTAGTATTTCCTGCTAAAGCTGATGTGAGCTGAAGTAAACTCACTAGTCTTATCTTCCTTTTCTCTTTAAAAATATATATATAACAATTTCTTTATGAAAAGTTATTATCTTTTTAAAGATAAAAGGCAACTGGCATATTCAATATCCAAACTCCTGACTTTCAGTCTTAGATTAGACTTCACTGAATACTGTAGAAAGGAAGCTGATAACAAAAAGTATTATTTAAATTAAATTATTGAAGATGACGAGAATATAAGCTCACCATGGAAGATATTTAATGCATATTTCTTAACTCAAACTATCTGGCCAGAAGCTCCATCAGTCTTGTATTCTTACACCCAAAAATTTAGAAAATGTGGGTAAACTAGTTGTAGTATCTGCAAATAGCCGTTGCAAAATAAATAATTGCAAGTATCCTCTTTAATGTTATAAGCAGTGCTTGGTCTCTCTCCCGACGCATCTGCAGTTTGAGTGCTCAACACCATCAAGTCTTCTGAAATAATTTGTCTGGATCTCTTACATAACAGTGTATCCACACTTCATTCCCCAGTCCTTCCTTCACATGCGGTGAAGAAAGATTTTTTTCAAGGACTTGTGATAGATATAGATGTATCAAAGGACTGGGTGAAAGACCATACAGGGGACCAAAGCTTTATATAGACTCCTTCTGCAAGGCACTGCAAACTTCCATAGTTCTGAATCCCTGCTGAGGATCAAACAGCATGAAAAATTTCCATACATTCTTGTCACTTTGGTGTGACACGTTTGCATAAACCCAGTGGGTTAGAAAAGCCACACAAAAATTCTCACACCAGGTATAATACTAGCATTGATTTTTGTGAGGACTTTTCCAGCAAGTCCTTTGGCAGAAGCACGAGGCACTAAAGACCTGAAGAACGACATGGAAACCAAAGTTGTCCTTTCCTATTCATCTAAGTATAGCCATTTCAGAAAAATGTTTGGGTTTTTCTGAAGGAGAGGTTGAAGCTGTCACTGATACGCACACTTGTTTTCCCTTCAAGGCTGCTTTTGCTATTAATGTATCTAAAGTTATCTATGTGATTATATAACCAAGGCTTCAGAGGCCTGCCACAAGGGAGCAAAAAATGCATTTTCCACAGACACATCAGGGCTAGACATCTGAAATAGCACATTGTGCACAGAAGGCACAAGGTTGGATTGCAAGCATTTTTCCTTTCTTTCCTCTCCTCCTTTCCCCCCCCCCTTTTAATTTAAAGTGAAAAAGGTCAGTTTGAAATGGTTGGTAAATCCAAACCCAGATGCTAAATTTCCCTGACTAGAGCAGCTGGCAGACTTGAGCTACTGGCAGTCCTCACCACTTCTGGAGAGATAACTCCATAAATTCAAGGGTAAAACTCTACCTGTGATGTGGCAGCCTACATTTGTCCTGAATTATTCTTTGTTCTTAGAGAAAAAAGAAAAAAAAAAAAGAGGTTCTACCATCTTCTCTTGCCCTACCCCACATAAATTCCAGATTTTTAACTTACTGTATTATTAATAAGTTCTCCTAATATGGAGGAATATTAAAATATACATATATCTCGTGAAACTGTGAGCAGTAGCACAACTTCATGTTTTTACAGCATCACCCTCCTAACGAAGAAAGCACGTCTCTGTCCTTTTTCCTTCCCATTGGTGGCATCATCCATACATTCCCACAGAGGAATAATGGCCACTACAATGACCAAAGGCTAGGCTTACGAAAGAGCATGCCGAAATGACCATCCAAAAACGAAATTTCAAGCAGCTCCCAAGTGAGTGTGAAGAAGAGCACACCGTGCCAGAGGGTGTAGATTCACTTGTTCTCATTTCGACCTCTCAGCATTCACACCAAGTCTGAGCTGATCACTTCAGGCTCTCTCAAGAGTCAGTGGAAAGGTCTTTAAAAATACCTGCCTTCAGAGGAGTGAAGACATCGTCTGCAAGCACCTGGCACTCGTCTGGAACGAGAGCCTGGAGTAACCAGCTCAGTTTTCAACATCTCATCTTAGCTCAGAGATGATGATCCTCCCCAGAATCTGTCCATCCTCTCCTAGACTATTCCTTCTCCCCCAGCCTTCACTGAACCTGCAGATGTGCTCCCAAACTGGTAGACCAGTAGATTGGTTTCCAACACAGAGAAAAGTTATGCCACACTCCCACTCTCTAGCGGACTTTTAAGATATTTGGGTCTGTGATAGCCCTAAATCTCTGTAAGCACTGACCCAGGACTCTTAAGGAGGCTGCAGAGGTGGTGGAGATAGGTCAAATGTGGTCTGCATCCATCATTTGCAGCTTCACAGGGGCAATGAGCTTCCTCTGCTTATCAAAAGCAGGGCCAAATGAATCTCTCCCACAACCATACTTTAACTACTCTTTAGCAATTGAAGGTATGCAAGGTATTCCACTTTTACCAGCTGTTTTTACACAGAACTCATTCTGACAGTATGGTAATGGAAAACAGTATGAAACTATACACAGGGAAAGGAAGAGTGATGATTTAATGCATAGTAGTGATATTACTATTACTCTCATTGACAGAATAGATATATGATAGTGTAAGAAAGGACTCAGTCTTTTTATTCTCTTCAAGCAAAACTTTTATCCTTTATTTATAAACCAATCACCCAATATTCTGAATGCCATATAAAATAATAAAGAAATACTGTCTGCTAAATAATCTGTTCAGAGTAAGAAAAGAAGTTTATAAAATATATACTTTAAAAAAGAGAATGAAGCTGCTGAAGAAATTTTATCATAACTAAAGGACATGCAGCAGAACAATGATCATTTATACCAAAAGAAGCAGGTGACATTATATAATTTTTTCATTTGCTCTGTGATTAGTATGCCCTCCTATATAGTAAATCTCTTTGGTTAATTCTCCTTGTTGTGTAAAAGCATACCTAATTTGCCTCTGTTTTGTCAAGAAGTAATTTTCCGCAGCCAGGAGCCTGAAGTGAGAATTTTTTAGTGGGAGACTATTTAACAGCTTCTATGTGTGAAATTGTAGGCTAGAATTCAATGTCTGGCCTTTAAATAAATTACAATAGAGCAGTGTGAGTGACTCTCAACACTTTCAGAGCTGCCAAATAAATAAGGCAATACTCTTTTTTTCTCAAACAGGAAATAGCTTAGCGAAATCTTGAAGTCAGTTTTTGTAATATCTTAATTCAATTACATAATAGCCATACTAGAAAAAGAGTCAGTTTTAGATAAGCATAAAACATTGTAGACAGTTCTTTGCAGCATAAAATTAACTTCACAGTATTAAAACATGAGCAAAAGAATTAGAATAAAAAATTAGTGAATTTTAACCTGACTAAATCTATACTGACAAAATATTTGCGAAGAAAAAGATCAATTTGGAACTCGGAGTAATCTCAATTTTTTTTTTTTTGTCATTTTTAAGTACATCTGGAGAAGTCGTTAGCTTCACTACTAGTTTTGAAACAGGCTTAAGAGTCCTTCATTCCTAAGAGAGAAGACTGAAAAAGCACGTTCTTTCCTTTTTTTATCCTATCAAACCATACAGGTTTATAGCTTAATGAGGAAGAAAAAGGTCCTTCCTTGCACATCTACCCTATGAACATTTGTCACTGAGAACCGACAAGCAGCTTGTCCAGAAACAGTCCATCTGACATTACTCAGCTTGTCCCATCTCTCTTAGAATTGCTGACTGTTTCCGAAGGTGTCTTTCATTAGCTGCCCCTCCTATAACTAACCTTCCTTATTACTAGGCATCTGATTTACTTTACTTTCTCCGCCCGTGGCAAGGTTGCTGAGGTAGCTTCACCACTGCCCATCCCCAGCATAAACTCCAGCCAGAAGATGGCTCTTGCTGGTTCTCTGCCACGTTCATTCTTTTTGCATGGCAAGAAGCCACTGTCACACGACAAAGAGCAGCAAGCCTCGGGGACACTACGGCAGGCACATACGTTGTGCAATCTAAACTAATGCCTGCCAACAGATCCAATGTGCTGAAGGCAGGAAATTTCACTTCAGAAAAGGTACTCAGCAGAAAGGGACAGCAACCTCTTCTCAGATTAAGGTCACACAGAAGATATCCAACCCTAAAAATTAAGCAACACTGGCTTTGGAATTAGGATAAAACAGGATCCTTTACGTGCTGAGTTAGCATACTTCTCTTCCAGCTTCTCTAGGTATTACGGGAAGCTAAAAGCTGTCTTCTAGAAAGCCCTGAGGCTTGTCTCCCATGGTGTAATGAAGTCAACAGGTCTAAATTCAAAGGGCTTATTATTGACCTGCAGAAGACCATGTATGCAGGCAGCATCCCTTTAAAATGACAGTATGATAGTCTACTCTGCTGTACTGACTCACATCTTGATAACATACCGGTCTGATTTCATGCTACATATAAATGGAAAAATTCCTTCCACTAAAGAAGGGGGGTTTCTTGTGTATTTTTAGGCTGATTCTCTAATGAAGGGGGAGGGTTACATAATAGCACTATTTATCCATCTGTCAGCTTTCTCCTAATATTTTTTACTCCCTTGGTCAATTTCAATAAATGTGATGGAGGCAGAGGTCTCAGGGACAAGAAACAGATGACTGAGGGAAGGCAGAGAACTGAACCAGTGCCCTATGGGGAGCGCAGAGAAGGGGAAAGGGAAGTTGTGAGCTCTGCGAGTGCCCCTCTCACTGGAGGCAGGGTGGGCAGCAAGCACCACCCAGAAAGACACCCCCGTCGCACAGACTCAAGCACAGGACCTGCAGCCAATGGTTTGGCTGGACGGGGAAAGCAACTTGGTGGGAAGGAGGAGAAATAATACCATAAATGGTGGGAGGTATGGCAAGGTATGCCGAGAAGGGTTAAAGCAGGACACAACAGGGGGCTGGGATTACTGGGGGGGAGGCACTGGGCAGGACACAAACCCAAAGAAAGTAATTAATTCTACTGCTCTTCAAATGATTGGGCCTGTGGGGAGCTGAGTAGGGGAAGTGATTTTACTCTCAGGCTGACTACCCGACAGATGGGATGTTTGTCTATTAAAGAATTAACAGATGAGTATTAAGAGCACAGGAAGTTTACCACAGAATTGAAAAGAATTTGGGAGAAATCTTGCTGGATGAACTCCTCCTTCTCTGCAGAACGCACTCTCTATTCCACTGATGTCTGCTGCAGAACCAAACCAATTGCAGCCCCCACTCGAGCACACAAAAATATAATAAAACTTGTCCCAATTGCTGCCTTCTCTGATGAACACAACTATCACCTCTGGATAAAGGATAAGGATTTTCTGAAATATGTCCTTGAGGTAATAAATGTCATCCTCTCTGCAAAGCAATCTCACCTCAAGGTAACTAAATCTTTTTTCCATTTATCAAATATCAGAAAGATAACTATCCTTACTTGCTATTTAAATTCCTCCGTAGAAATTGAGTTCTCGCCTCACAAATACAGATTGTTGCAATTATTTTCTCAAACAGTAAGCACTGTTCCAGCTTAAAAAAAAAAGCAGCAGCAGTTTAGTGGAACAGCATAATCTGTAGACTGGTGAAACCAACCCATTTGTGTCCATACTTTATATTCTAGAAGAACTCAGGTACAATTGTCTCCCCCCCCCCCCC
>Ga0065711_1045255_pt1 | contig 13593 bp, 5 predicted proteins | sample Hoacrofraction12_FD_59098 | JGI IMG/M metagenome (GOLD analysis project Ga0065711, IMG submission 59098) | Hoatzin crop microbial communities from Cojedes, Venezuela - Epithelial fraction 12 v2 (version 2) | ecosystem: Host-associated > Birds > Digestive system > Esophagus > Crop | place... | reverse complement strand
GCCGCGCGGCTGCTCTGCGGCGGGGCCGTGTGCGGTTTCCCGGTTGCTGAGTCCCAGGGGAAGGCGCTGTGCGGCCGCTGTGCTAGAACAGTTCTCCTGCGCGAAGTGATTCTGTTTGTAAACCCCGGCCCGGCGTGGCAGCTCCTTGGGAGCGGGCTGGTCGGCGGGAGGGACGCGGGGCTTGGGAGCAGGCGGGGAAGCCTTGGTTCCGCCGCGCGGCTCTCCTGCGAGCAGCAGTGTGCGTGCTGAGGGCGCTGGGAGGGCTGCAGTAACGCCTGCGGTGTTCACCCTCTGGCTGGAACAGATACGCTGAACCTGTCGCGCTGTGCTAATTTAAACGGCGAAAATAAAGCGGCAGGTAGTCATGCAATTATCATATAATTACCGTATTTGTATAAAATGAGTACAGCAGATTTTAAGTTTGGGTTTATGAGGCCGTTGGGTACTTAGAGTAAGTATGTACATAGATAAAATGAACAGCCTGCACTAAAGTAACAATAGGAGCATCCTTGTGGAACAGCATTCCCACTGCTGTCGTGGAATAGTGGCTTCGCCACAGCCCTCCCTGCCTTCTCCGTGCGCGCACGCGGGGAGCGGAACACCGGGCGCTGCTCCTGCGGATCGGGCACTTCATGTCCTAAAGCACTCCCGGTGTAAAGTTAATTAAAGAACTTTAAAGAAAAAAATCCAAAGAATTCCTGAAGCAAACAGGTGTTCCGTGTTGCTGCCAAGTTATGGTAATTCTGAAATACAGATTTCTCCTCGTCTAAACTCCGTTGAAACGATGGTTTGTATAAACGTCTGGTGCTGCAGTTTGGATGTTGAGCTCCTTTAAGCACCATGAACAGAACCAAATCCTTGTGCGTGCATCAGACATTTTGGAGACACAGATGTGATTCTGATCTCTTGTATTGCTGAAGTTCAGTGTTAATTCTGCTAATCTTAATTTACTTCTAGATCTGAGGAGCCAGAGCCTGCCGTGTAACATTTTGGTTTGAGCATGCACAGTGTTTATTGTGTATCGTAGGTTTTTGGTCTCATTTGTTTATTGGAAAGAGGAATTTACTTTTATTGAAAAACGCATTGATTTGGACAGGTGCAATCATTAAATAATGAAGTTTAGTATAAATTGAAGACATAGAAGTCGTGACTTAGGTTGCATAGTGGCAAATGTTTGGAAATTCATTCCAAAACTTAAAGATTTTCCCCAAAATAGCAACACATAATTCTGCCATCTAAAATGCTTCCTTGCTCTGATAAGGTACTTCTGGTACCTTGAAGTTTAGGGGTTTTTTCCCCCTGAACAGGCAGATAGAAGATCAGGCTGAAGTGAGCCAGGTATAATGTGTTGCAAGGTTGGTAAAACTGTCTGAAAGATAAATTTACATGTAGTCTGTCAGTATCTGTCTTTGTCCTTGCTCTGAACCAGTTACAATGATGAGAAGAACTGGTTTATAAACATGCCATTCCTTCAGTAAAACATCACCAGACACCATCACATCTTTAAAACGTTGATGCCATTTGAAGTCCTATGGATGAGTTTTGATCATTGTTGCTTCATTGCTCTTTTGTAGGTTTTTTTGACCCTGAGAAAGGAATTGAATGTAGATAAAAGACAGATATGACTCATCTACAAATGCACACAAGCCAAAAATATTTACTAAGTTAAAACAGCTCTGGGATGAATAGCATGGCTTTAATTTCTCCATCTCTCCACAAATATGATACAGTATTCTAATGAAGCCTGTGATAAATGGGAGCTGGGAATAATTGCTAACAAAAAAAAATTGGAAAATTGTGGGCTTTTTCCTCTTTCAGATTTACATATAATTCTCTCCAACAACTCCCCTTGCTTATGTCTTATCCCCCACTCTCCAAAAAAGTTTGCATTTCTAGGACCTCTGCTTCAGTTGTCCATCACTTCATATCTTTTTTCCCCACAAGGAGATAGGGAAAGTGGGAAAAGGAACATAAATGTGTATCACCGTAAAAATTTGGTGGAAAATCGGCTTAATATGTAAGTTGTCTAAAATCTGAATTAGAGATAAGAGGAAGAGGAGCTGCTTGAGTTTTTCAGGTTTTTGTATGTTTAAATGCAAAAACAGAAGCGAGGATGCTTCTTTAAACTTAACGTCAAAAGGCATTATGCCACTTGCATTGAGGCTTTGTGATGAAAAGGTAGATGGCTTTTGGTTACTAGTTCATGAATCATGTAATGAGATATTTAACTTAGTGTCCCGGTTCATTTTGGGGCCGGTTAGTATCCTGTCCTTTCGTGAGTAATAGGGATTTGCATATTTATTTCACTGTCTCGTGTGAAGTAGGAAATATGGGCTGTATGGTACGGAGCCTGATGCCCGTCAGTCTTGCTGAGGGATGTGGGCAGGAACTAGAACATCATTTACTGATCGTAGCTTCGCCACCCCATGTAGTCCTTGGATTTTGATGAGGAAATGCAATCAAGTCATACTGTTACGCAGGGTAAAGCTGCAGAGTAAATAAGCCTCCATGGTAATTGTAGCTTTCGTCAGCGTGCTGCCCCTTTGAGGGCAGTGAGAGAAATTTGGGGTCCTGTTACACTTATTTATTTCATACTGGTAAATCATTTCTGTGCATGCCTATAAATGTCATGCTTTTCGTCTGTGCTGCAAATCAGGATAAATTGGTCTGTGTTGAGCTCTGTGCTGCTGCAGCTGTCCTGGCGCCGGCACCTCTGTCGGTGGGTCCGAAGCTGGCCTGGGGGTCTGCGGCGCCCTGCAAGAACAGTGCTGTCTGCCGAAGGCAGCGGGACCTGCTGTGGGGGCTCCGCAGCCGCTGTTGCCTGACCCCGCGAGCCGCCGAAGGACAGGCTGCTGACCCCTCCGGGGCTGACATTTCCTTGCTGGGGGACCAGGGCGGCGGGTTCAAACCCATCTCTGGGCTGCTCGTGAGCGGGTCCGGTGCTCCTCCGGTGCCTGAGGAGCCGTGGCTGGTGCTGCTGGGAGGGTGGGAAGGCTGGCATTGCTGTGACTCCTGGAGGAGGTTGAGGGCTTTGAACAGGATCGGAATTTGGCAATGAACTTCTCAGTGATTTAAAATCTGTTTGTTATTATAATTGAACAAAGTCTCCCTTTAATGTAGCATGAATATGTTAAAAAAGTACACTGGGTTGCAGACGCTTGCATTGTACTTCCTAAGCGATAGCAAGCTCTAGTAAATGCCACTTGTATGGAGGTGAAAGTGTAAGCAAAAAAAACATTGAATGCCACAATATGTATTTGTTTGTTATTTTTAGTGTGGATAACAAATGATAGCACTGCTTACTTCCAACATGAACTGTGACAGCTGAGCAGGCTATTCTCAAGCAAACATTTTGGTCTTCAAGTATTTATTGCGGGGGGGAGGGAACCCCGTGGCTCTGGGGGGACTGGGAGTGCTTGCAGAGCTGCCGTTGTTTTGTTCTCTTCCAATACCAGAGTCTTTAATCGAACCATTCACTTTCAGAGTAGCTCAAGGTTTACCTTGTAGCTTTCAATTAAGTCACTCAGTTGTTTACTATTATGCCCTCCTCACCCACTCTTACTTCTAAACAAACGTCTTTTAGCAATACAATGAAAAAGTGAAAATTGCAGAGTGTTAACCTTCTCATCTCAGCTCCCCTGGAAAAGACAGAATAATGAGAGATTTGATAAAGCAAAATGTAAAAATATATCAGATAAAAAGAATACCTCGGATTGAAAGTGGAAGCCACATACCTTCACAGCAGCGCTTTGCAGGAGGGCGTAGGGCAGATAATTAATTTTGTCCCAGCAGAGTCCTCTGGCTGAGATGCCGCCGAATGGTCATAAGGTGCTTACAAGTCAGGCAATGCTGTGGGAATGGGCTGGCTGCTTAGTTTCTGTTCATCACTGTCTCGGTGACAAGAGGGCCTGGGGAATTGGATGGGTACATACTTGTTGTTAGACCTGCAGCTTTTCTGTCAACCTGCTAGAAGAGTTTTCAGCTTTGAAGTATAAAGTGAACTGAAAGAGATTTTTGGACATGTTTATTACGATGCCAAGTCCCTACAGCCATAAACTCCAGACTTTCTTTAGTATTACAAAGAAGAGAGTCAATGTTCAGTTTCAACACAGTCAGGATCTAATTTTAGGTCAGTCTTATTGTGGTCTGTAGCGTTACAAATTCATGTTGTGATAACACCGTATACCCTTCCTTCATGTGCCTTTGTGTTGAGCATACGAAGGTACACATGCACACGTGAGTAAGGACCTGTGTGTAGTTTTTGCTGGCCAAAAGTATGAAGTTACTATTGGAAAGATTAGCTGTGATTGAATATGTGCTTTGAAAATTCTACCTTTTTGAGGTTGCTAGGTGTTGAAATTACTGAGGAGACTACTGGCTTACAGAGAAATGTTGCAGTTTATTGATTACATGTTTTGTCTCCATAAAAACCAACCATCTCATTCTGTGATGCTGTGGTCACTGAATTTGGGAATTTGAAATCTTAGTACAGCTGATGTTTTTGACTGATTTGTTAAGGAAATTAGGCTTATAAAGTTTTGCTTTCTCTATGCCTGTCGTATTCTCCGATATGTCTTATCATATTTGTCTGACTAGTTTTTTTAAGCTGTTACCTCATTTCAGCTGAGCTTGAAAGAGAAGTAGTAGGTCTTCAGATATTGTGCAGATGGGTGGTGTGTTGGAAAGGAGAGACACTGTTAGTTCACTCCAGTGAAAAAAATTTGCGCTATGAATAAATCCCTGACTATCAAAGTAACCACAAAGAGGAATGCATTAAACACTGCAACCCTGGGGAAGACCCTCAGTGAACCAAACCCCCTACTGTGCGTCAGGTAATCCTACCCAGAAGATGCAAATCTATGAAGAATCAACTTCGCTTTGTTTCTCAGAAAATTTTTTTTGCAAACTTGAAGTTAAATTCTACTTGTATTTTCTAGCTGATAACTGAGTAGCTTATTTTTACCTTGCGCTGTTCTTAGAAGAAAAGGTGAATTGTCAACACTCCACATGTGTGTCCGTGGCTGGAGGAATCTTACCAGTTGTCGTATTGTATAAATTCATTATTTCCTGCATTCACTCATTTGTTGTGCATTTTATGGGGTTTTTTTTGATAAATTTCCCCTGTCAGTGTTTATTGTTGAAATAATACTATTGCTAAAAATCTTCAGGGTTTTTTAAATAAACGTATTGGTTTTCCTGGTTGAATAGATACACCATGTACAGTGAAAAGTCAAAAAACAAATAATAGAAACAAATATTAATTTTACGTCTTTTATTTTTGTCATGTTTTTGGGGCCTCAGTGCCTACTTCAGACTGTCTTGGGTGTGCATTAAACCTGCAGATTGTAACATTGTATGTTGCTTGTGCATTGTCCTTGATTTAGATAGAAAGCTTGAATTATTATAGCCATAAAGCTATTTTTTAAGGTAGTAGTTTCAAAACATTGCAGCCTTCCAGTAGATATTAATAATTTATATTTTCCAGTACAAAGAGTTTTATTGACTCTATTCTCCAGGGAGAAATGCACTTAAACATCTTTTTACTAATTTTGGCTTCACTTGAGGCCAGGCCTTGAATGAAGTCATGATTTTGTTCTCATGCCATGGAGCTATATTAATTTCATTGGTGGCAATTGAATGTTGGCTCCTGCTGACGAAAACTGTTTTGGTTTATAGGGGCCTGCTTTGTACATATTTCCTCCAATATTTCTGCTAAAGAAGATAATAGGTTTTCTGGTATTTTTGAGCTGCTGTTTGGTTTCTACCATTTTCTTTCAGCTTTCCAGTAGAAAAAAAGCCACAGAGTAACGTCTTCAAGAAGTGTTTTTGTCTACCAGAGATGTCAGTGTATCACCAGTGCCAAATATTTATTTAGTGTCTTAAAAATGTGCACAGCCCTGTGAGGGTATTAGAGAGTTGGGTTAATGATGTTCTTTCGAATTTTAACATTTATTACAACAATTAAACCAAGATGTTATGGCAGATTTTTATGGTTTTGGTGTTTGAAACAAGAGAAAAGGGAAAAAATAAAAAGCCCATTAACCCAAAATCTTTTGATTGATTGTTTGTAAGTTATCAGAGGCAAAGAACCGACCTCATACCGTAAGTTTTAAATGACTTACTACTGAAGTTGGAAGAACGTGATTTGACCATTGTATTCCAAGGACTCCACACCAGTTTCTGTCCTTTCCCTCACCGAAAACCTGGAGGCTCCTGGAGCTCTGAGATCTGTGTCAATGCTTGCGTAGGAGAAGGTATTCCTGCAGCTGTGCCTTTTTTGGGTCGATGTGACAAGACAAAAGCATCGGGTTGGACAAAATCATCTGCCAAGCTGGAATTTGAACACTGAATTAAGGAGAGGAAAGTTGAAGCAGTCTCCGTTAGGGAACGTGCTGAGCATGCCTATTGTGTAACACTGCAGCAGTACTGAAACGCAAATGGCTGCTGGCTGTGCACAGGCAGTTCATTAATATCTCAGGATTTGGTGCGTAATAAGCTAAGACTGTTTTGTCATGCTACCTGTGTGATGAATTCTTATTAACAATATTTGTTAAGGCATGTTAAACATCTACGTTAAACATGTATACATAATTAAATTTTATCAGTGTGTGACAAAAGAAAACCTACGTTTTTAGAGCAACAAAATTTGCAGAGCTAAGCAGTGGATAATTGGCAAACAGCATCATTTTTGCAATCATATGACCCTTTACTGTTTATTGTGATATCTAAAGCAATGTATATTTACACTTCAGAGATGCTTGTTGAAGCTAAGAATACATTTCACAAGGGTACTGCAAATGGTCTAACTGTATTAGGGCAGCATTCTGCTTCACCAACTGGTTCTGCTGAGAAGCTGGGTGTGTTCGTACAACTGATCTGCTGCTGCTAATTGTGCCGGCTCGTTCAAAGTGAGCTGAGCTAACGCAAACACTTAGCTGGAAGTTCAGATATATAGCATAGATGAATGCCTGCTGCATGATGTCACTCAGCTTTGAGGACACCCGCGTTTTTTTGTATCTGCTTTGTTTACCTTCTCCTCTGTAACTGGCCTCCAGTGATCGTGACAGTGCATGGCTTTGCTATTTCATTTATATTGATCCTAAACAGTGAAGGAAGCTTGAAACTCACTGTTTCTGGATCACAGTCCAGCTTCTGTAGGAAAGGAGACTGGTTTTTTATAACCTTTTACTTAAGCCATCAATCCCTGCTCATATTTTTTTCTTTTTCCAGTTCTACCAGTTCTGCCTCTTCCACTGTGCTGTTATTCAGTCCTAATTGTCATTCTCAAAACCTGACTAATTTAGGCAGTTTTTCACGTGTTTATGCACATCTTTGAGACGAGAGATGTTTCCACTATAAATTTCAAGGGTTTTCCTTGAAGTTCTTGGGAGTGAGAGTGCTTTTCAACCACTGTAGTTGGAAGATCTTTTAAAATTATTATTATTTTTTAGCACAGATAAAACTGTTCATATCTTTTCACTTTTAAAATATTTTTGCTATGTTTAAACATACGTGCAGGTACGTATGAAACTTGTAAAGGAGGTGAGAGAAAATGGGCAAAAAGTCGGAGAATAAGAGCAAGTTCTTCATGTTCCACTTTCCAGAAGAACATATTTAGAGGTCAGAATAGCCAGCATAATTGATTTCTGCCAGAGGCAGTATGAATTTATATCTTTACCCTTGACTTGACTTTTAGCCTATATTTATTTAGCCATTTAAATTGTTGTAGTGATTTCTTTTGACCATCCCCTTGGCAGTCTCATTGTTGACACTTACACTTGATTTCCTCTGCATTTGAAGTCATAATGGCTGCATATCTTTTTGAATGCGAACATGTAGGCTACAATTAAATACTGTGTCACTCTAATTCCAATTGTTAATGCTTTCTCAGCTGAAGCAAGCATTGTGTAATGTAAGGTATATTTCCTCATAGGGAAGTTCTGAGTAAATATATAAAATGTAATTTGACCTTACATTAGCTGTGATAAACAAACTTAATGATTTAAAGGTGTAAGTGAGGGTGTTAAGAGAGCTGAGTTGATTCTGAGGTGGCCAGAAGGTAAAGGAATCCGGTTTACTGAAGGGAAGAGGTATCGACGTTCAGAAAAAGAATTTTGAAAATGAACAGGCCAAGCTATCGTTCCCCTGGAGAACCTGTTATTTAATAAATCTGCTTTGTTTTTCAAACATTTCCTTTTAAAGTGTTTTAGAATTGATCAGAATCCCATTGTGTTTGAAGACACAGCAGAATTACAGTGCCAGCAGAGCTCGTTTACCGATGCAGAGTCCAGTAATATACCGTAGGGAGGAGTGTGTGTTCCCGAGCAGTGTCGAGAAGGCTGTAAAATACCTTGTCCTTGCAATGTCTCTCTGTGTGCAGAAATCATTTTTTTTCATCTATTGAGGAGAAGCTGTGGTCATTGAACACCACAAGTGTTGTACAGTTTCAGGATTAGTCCCTAGGTCACATCCCCTTAATGAAATTAGAAGCAAGGCAATTAGAGGTTAGATGCTCGAGGGTTAAATGTTTTAATCCTCAACGCCGGGGTGGTTCCCCTTCAGTGTGGAACCGCAGCTGGGCTGGTTGCTCTCGGAGGTCCCCACGCTCTGCAGTCACAGCCCAGTGCCTGCTCCTGAAGGCAGGCACATACACCTTCCCTTTCCAGAACAGAGCATAGGTCACTTTCCCTCTTAAAACATCTTTCTTGTAAAGATCTGCCGCTCAGTGGGTTTCCTGTAATTTACACAGTTGTTTAGCTCACCCGGGCTGGAGAGCTCAGTCTGGTGTTCAGTAATTGCTGTCTCTAAGCTATAGCTTAGCGGAGAGCACTCAAAGTCCTTTGCTGAGGTGGAGACCCTTTCACTGTGAAGAAAATAATGTCAAGATTCTTAGTCCAAAGAGAGCATGCACAGGTAGCATGCCAGGTGCTGTGCTGTATTAACCAGCCTTCAGGAACGTAAACAAACACTCATGGGTTTGGGCCTGGCCCAGCCTTGCCATCAGCTTTCCTGCTCAACACGTTCCACGCTCATGCTCTGTTTTCCTTTTGTTCTTAGACGCCTTGCTTGGAAGAACACCAAGTTTCAGGCTCCCAGGGAGACCTGGACATGAGGTTATTCAGGCATCTCAGATCTCTGTAACTTCTGGGTATGCGCAGAAGCAGCTTTTATGCTAGGGGAGCTTTGAAATAAGAAAGTGAGACCCTGAAAAAGCTCAGATGCCTTGGAAGACGACAGTCTGGTGACAGCTGGGCAGAGCCAGAGCCTCAGGTTTTGACCTGAGGACTGGTCAGAGATATGGCATTGGAGTCATTTAGAAATAACTGGTTTCTGAACTGAAAGTAGCTGTTTCTCTGTCAGTACTCAGGCATTCGCATGCCCCTGTGCCCTTGTGGGGGGTGGACCGAGTAGGTGTCACCGGGGCTGCTGGTGGCCATACTGTGTTGCATGGCATCGCGTACCTGTCAAGGTTGCACATTGCACCCCCTGCTTTTGTTTCCTGGCCCTAGGGAATCTGGCCCCAGTTCTCAGAGCAGACTCAAGATGGCTGTATCAGGGACCAGTGCTCCCCGTACGTTACTCTCAAGAGTTGGATACCTTCTGATGGGAATCCATGTCTTGTTCTGGGGATCATTAGCTCAGAGCTGGGAAGAACCTGTCTGAATGGCAACTGAGTGCACAAGTGTTTTCGCACCTGCACAGTTTTTTTGCTCACTTTCTCATCCTTGTTCTGGCTGATGAACACTTCAGTTACAACACTAAAAGTGGAATAGTGTCAGCAATAAGCTGAGCTGCTCTGGGGCCCTGCCGAGAGGCAGGCTGTGACGGGTTGCATGGCTGTGCGGCTGAGAGCGTGGGCAGTAATGTGCCGGGTCCTTCCTGGCAGCTGCCGCCGTCGGATGGTCTCCTCAGCTTCAGGATGAGTAACTCGATGCTGCAGTTCTGTTTGCGTCTCCACCACCATTCTCTCCCTGCCCACGCCCCCACACGTAAAGGCATTTCCTAATTCTGTACAGGATCAGCAGATGCACTGCGCCTCCCTTGTAATGTAATTGCCATTGGCGGCTGAAATGGAAATATCACTGTAAAAGAGCAAGAAGACCTCAGTGACTTCTCTTCAGCTATTTCTACTTTGTGGGGAATACCTGTATATGTGGAGATCTGTCTAGTACAGCACGCTGCTAGGCACTGCTGCTGTTTACTGTCCAAACTACCGTAAAGACTGAAACTGCTGTGATTTTGAAGGGTCTGTGGCTATAGTTTCTGGAGATGCGTTTTGTTGCGAGTTTTTTCCCCCCAGTAAAGTGATGTGAAACTTGTTGCCTCTGGAGAGCAAGTCGAATGTAGAAGAGGCTGCGCACTGTCATATAGCAACATTTCAGCCTTATGCTTAGGGGAAATTGACTGCAAGGATGAGGAAGCAGAGCCATGTGTCTGCAGTGGTTGTGGCTGGATTTCTCATCCCATTGCTTTCCACTGAAGCATTAAATACTGACTACTGCTGGAGACAGAATATTAAACTTGTTGTGATCGTGTACGTGTGTCTCGGAGCTTTTGCTTCCAAAGAGGTGAAGGAACTCCCATATTGTAAAACTTGTGTTCTAATCCTTGTGATTAAATAAGATCATAAAAATGTTGTATAATGTATCTGTAATTTCTAGTTTTGACTTACAAAGGCAAGTTGAAACCTGCCTGTAAGTCCCTCTGGCTGTGCTGAGGAGCTGGCGGACAATGTAAAATGCTTTCTCAGCGAGGCAAAACAAGCAGTTAGAACTTGCTTTCTGTTGCACTGGGATGAAACCGTACTATTCTTGCCACCTCAGTCCCAGGATTTCCTACAGACAGATTTCAGTGTTTGCAGAATTAGGATTTTGAATTAGTCCTACAGACTCTGTAACCTGGTGACCCCATCAATTTTTTATTTTTTTATTTTTTTGTAGCTCTCAGCTTCATATACCCACCCTTATCCTGTTCTGGCCTCATATCAGGCCAAAAGTTGGGTGCAAACCCCTTCACACTGTTGCTTTGGTTTTTCCACGAAGCAAACTAGTGTTGAGGCTTGAAGGGAGCTATGGGATGCATTGGAGACATTGAAGCTACTTGGTACTAGGTCAAGGGTGAGCAAAGATACCAGAGGATCTACTGTAGTGATGTGCTTACAGGGTCAGAACATAGCCGCTACATCACTGAGACTACCTCTATATTAATTAAAAAGATGAAAAATACGCAGGCTGAGGACAGCATTCTCTGGCTTCCGCTGCCAAGTAGCAGGGTACGGTTCTTGTCCACGGTGGCTAAACTGTCAGCCCGCTGCCAAAAGCCGGGTACCCTCATCCAGCCTGCCTGCTGGGACTGGTTCTGGCACCTGCTTTCTCCTGCGTTATCCAGGAGAGCGCGAGGTGGCCTGCGCCAGAACTGCAAAATGTGCTAATTGTTAAACAGTATGGCCAGTGCTGGAGCCCCTGCCTTCACCTGCTCTGACTGACTAGTGGTCATTTAGCCCAGCATATGTTCGCTTCTGGATGCGTTTATTTTATTTTAAACATATAACCATAGACATGTCGGTTGGAAGGGGGCTCTGGAGGTTGCCTAGTCCAGCTTCCTGCGTGGAGCAGAATGCAGCTGGCTCAGACTTACGGAGCCCTAAATGTAGCTGCAGGGATTTTAAAAGTTCTGTTTCAGTGAGGAATGCAATTTTTTTTTTTTTCCCCCTTGCTTTCAGGGTGATTTAGCAGAACCCCGTGGTAAGTCCATAGTGCCAGATTGTGTGTCCTACTCGGCAAGTCTAGCATGTCATCAATCCTGGACAGACATTTTGCCTAGCCGAGTGTCAGCACTGCTTGCCTCTGCAGTGCCGCGGGCAGTGTGGTGGCGGCTGCCTGGCCGCAGAGCAAGCTCTGGCTGTCCTTGGTCTCTCCTCAGTTGGCTAAGGGTACGCTTTCTCCTTAATTATGTGCAATTGGTGTTATAGTCCTACCTCTGCTGCTAAACTGCTGCTTGAATACTTTGCTTTATAATCTTCTGCTTGACCTCAGGAGTATATTAGGCGTCTCATTTCTTGATGTGGGAAGGGGAGAGTTTGGAGGCAATTGGTGTCTCCGACTGGAGCGGGCAATGTTCTGAATTCCAGGCATTTATTGAGCACTAAATTGATATATGGTCTTCGTGACTTCATTTCTTTTATCTCACCATAGTATTGGAAATATCAGATGGATTTCTTATAGGGGTGATGTGAACATTGATTAGAACACATCTATTTGGCAGTGGGAACTGTAGTGTTCAGAACGATTTCTTCTTAGAACATTTCTTCCTCTGGTGGCAGCCAAGGGAGGGATCAAGTGAAGGTGTTTGAGAAGAAACATCTGTTTTTTCCTTGTCTGAAATTTCACAACATAACCTAGAAATCAGGGATGCTATTGACATCGAAATGGGAAAAATATTCTCTGAAGGCAGTCTGTTACACATTATTGTAGCAAAATAACCTACTCCATACATGTCAAGTTGGAGTATTGCTTTTGATGGTTTTTTTCTTTCCTGTGGCTTCACTGTCTCCTAATGAATTATATCTGATTTCATACTAAATGATTATTCAAGACCAGCAGTGGCAACTTATTGGTAGTTCCGAGTAAAGATGACTTTGGAGGTTATGGCTTATATTCTGCAGTTGGATGTTTCAGTGCCTCATTGCCTCTGTCCCTGTTGCAGGTGCATGTGACAGCATTGCAGCGATGAGTGGAATTTTAAAGAGGAAGTTTGAAGAAGTTGATGGCTCCTCACCTTGTTCCTCTGTGCGGGAATCGGATGATGACATTTCTAGCAGTGAAAGTGCTGACAGTGGTGATAGTGTCAATCCATCCACTTCTAATCATTTTACCCGTAAGTACTGAAGTTGCGTATCTAAAGATTCTTCCTTTTCCTCAACATAAAATAAATTTTATGGTTAGATAAACATGATGATTTTAAATTGAACTGATGATAAAATGGACTCTCTGTGGTGTTCAGTTTGTGACTTGCTTAAAATGACTGAGCAAACTTGCACCTTTTTGCCTTCTTGTTAACTATATAAAACTGTCATTGTAAAAATTTGAAGTCACTTGGAAGCCCTTAGCTATTTGGTATATGAATTATGTAGCTGTGTGTAGTTAACATTGGGATTTGTGCTTAAGGTGTTTCAAACAGGTACTGTAGGGAAGGTGCTTTAGGTAAGTTTGTTTATTTTCCTTAGATAAGTGTAGTGCAGCTGTCAGCTATCTACACTACTGTGTTGGTGAGAGTTCTTCTCCAAAGAAAAGAATAAGCTTTCTTTTATTTGGAATTGAAGAACATTGGGGCCAAGCTCTTTTCAGTGGTGCCCAGTGACAGGACAAGGGGCAACGGGCACAAACTGAAGCATAGGAAGTTCCGTCTGAACATGAGGAAGAACGTCTTCCCTCTGAGGGTGACGGAGCACTGGAACAGGCTGCCCAGCGAGGTTGTGGAGTCTCCTCTGGAGATACTCAAGACCCGCCTGGACAAGGTCCTGTGCAGCCTGCTGTAGGTGACCCTGCTTTGGCAGGAGGGTTGGACTAGATGACCGACAGAGGTCCCTTCCAA
>Ga0065711_1045254_pt1 | contig 13594 bp, 4 predicted proteins | sample Hoacrofraction12_FD_59098 | JGI IMG/M metagenome (GOLD analysis project Ga0065711, IMG submission 59098) | Hoatzin crop microbial communities from Cojedes, Venezuela - Epithelial fraction 12 v2 (version 2) | ecosystem: Host-associated > Birds > Digestive system > Esophagus > Crop | place... | reverse complement strand
AAAAAAAAAAAAAAAAAAAAAAAAATCAGTTTCATTACTTTTTCAGAAAAGTATGAGAACAAAGTAAGACTAAAAGGCCTGGTGATCACTCCAAAGCCACACAAAGGTTCTCCTACCAACTTGTTCCTATTTATTCTAAACAGCAGCTCACGCTTCCAACGTTTTCAACGACACACCAACATTTCCACATTCATCTCTAACGAACCCTAAGAAATAAGATCTGAAAGTATTTTGCAACTGTGTATTTTGGGGGTGGGAGGGAAGAAGTGAAAAATACGAGAAAGAGTTTAGCAAGACAGCTGAGGAACAGCTGATTCACCAGTAGCACGAGTCCTGCTCACAATCTTACGAGTCCCAGCAGACCTGTGTGCTACACAATGATCCAGCCCTGAAGCATTTTTCAGGTCAGGCAATTCTTTGCTTCAGTTGCAATTACCAGCTCTGAATTCTGTTTCTTTGCTCACCTATATCCATCTTCTGTTCCTGCAAGGTCAGAACATTGCTTATTTTGCCCATGCTCAGTTCCAATTTTTCGTGCCTCTGTCTAAATGAGCAGTGACTGCTTCATTTAGTCTATTAAGCAGGACTCAGGTAGGTCTGTTATCGCTTCACCCATGCACAAGCCTCCCTTCGCTTACACAGGTACAAAAATAGGTGCTTGGGCTTGTCACACCAACCAGCACTCCTACCATGGAAAGCAATATTCGTGTTTTCTCCTAGTCACGAAGTTCTGTCAAAGCCTAACTCACACCATGTACTGCTGCGAGTATGAGAAAAAAATAACTGAATACTTTCCACTTAGGTGTCACTAAAATACAAGAACATAAAACCATTCCTCAAACTTACAATCAAAATTCTTCTTGCCCCAACAGACTTACATTCCCAGATAGGATTTAAGAACAGATAAAACCATGCAAGGACCTTTACCATGGAAATGAAATGAAAACTATTCTAAGCAGAAAGACTCCCGTTTCAATCCATCCTTATCCTTCTGTCCTAAATAATTCTGCTTCCTTACAATGGCTTACATTTCGGTCAGAGATTGCTACAAAGAGTACTTTTTAACATACAGAAAAACTTAAAAGCAATGAAGTAATGTTTACAAGTTCAGAGATGTCCACATGGGAGGTGGAAAACAGTCAAAACCTTAGCTTTAGGTTCTATCCCTTAAGAGATCGTGTTGCTTCTCCAAGCATTGCTAGGTTAAATGAGTTTTTAACCTAAAAACGTATGGCACACTAACTGAAAAGAAATGTGTTTTCAAAGTACATGTCACCAAATTGCAACAGCATAAGGAAATTGAACCAGCATCAGGATGCAACATGCCAAATGCAGGATGCTGGCAGCTCAACGTCAGCTGATCAGCAAAGATAATAACACATTTTGCACATCCCATACATCGTAAACAAACTTTCATCAACCACACTAATGAATCCTACTGCTTATAGTTAAAACAGGGAATTAATTTACCTATTCTTGCCAGATACATTATATCGCATGTGAGAAACATTCCCTGAAAGATAACACTGCAATCTGTATTTTCAGCCCAAAGCGCCAGACAGGGACATAGGAAAACAAGAACTGCTGTGTACTGGCCTGCAGGAATCCCCCCAGCACTGACTGAATAGCCAAAGCTGTTCAGCAGCCCAGTTACACATTCACTGATACTTTCTGGCCCAAGTGCAGAAATACTGGGGTCTCAGCTGAACTTCTCGAAATCCTATCCTGAATTACTAGCGCTAAGGGAAGAGATGCCAAAGGCTGATGAAGCCGTACAGAATGCACTGTTCTATCAAGTCTGGAACTGGTCTCTCCAGGTAAGGGCGAAGCAGGTGTGCAAAGCCAACAGGAAAGTCTGGGCTGCCACCCTAACTACCAACAAAAGAAAAAACGAAATGATGACATTGTGGTACACCCCACACTACACCTCCGGTCTCCGTGGTACGTAGGGACTATATTGGGCACTTGTGATCATGATGCGTTGCATACCAAATTGAGACAAATCTACCGGACTTGACTCCAAGTGGACGGGCCACCTTTACTTAACCCGGAAAAGGAACATGTATAAATCTTATATATGTTCGATAACTAGCCAAATGCCTCGTCATCTGATATCTTATCCATTTTGCAGCTAAGCATGGTTCTACTCTCTAGTGCCATTATTCAATTCCTTTCTCATGAAAAAGACTAACCTGTGAATTTCAAAAGCTGTAGTTTTAGTCTGAAAAGATTACATTCTTCGCTAAACTGTGTTAAAAAAATCCTATAAGCTTGTCCTGCTGCATCCAACACACTGCAGATGGACATAATTGGGTCACCTAATTTCCCTTGTTTGTCAGGCATAGGGAATGAAATTTAATTCACATTTATTTTTAATATAATTCACAAGACAAATAAGAAATGAGAGAAAGATCTATATATTACTGCCAAAATTGTGAGCCCGGTTTTGCCAAAGCAATAAATTTGGGTTTAAAAGCACTCCCTCCCTTTCCCAAGCTGTAAACGAGGTTGGTCAGTAAACAAACGCAAAAGCTGTCCCATTCTTCAGCACTTCGCTCCCCACGCTGCCTGCAGAAGGGCTGGGAGAGGATCACAGGAATGCCTTCTGCTTTGCAAGGCCCAACATGTGGACTGGGCAGAGTCAAGCATGCCTGACATCCCCGCTCCCATCCTGCTCTGTCTGCCCACCAAATCGATCTCCGGCTGTGGAAAGATTATGTGCAATCCCCTTGGCACAAGAAAGCCTAAGCACCACCTTCATGCAAAACACTACAGATTGAAGTTACACCTTCTAGCAAGGCAGTAAGTTGCAGATGAGAGTAAACTGGATATAGTTTTGGAACCAGAAGCTGTACGTACATCTAAACCAAAAAACAGCTGGGCTACAAGTATGTTACCAAAGGGAAACAGGATTAAGTATTTTTAACTTTACCACTAGCATTAAGAGATGCTTCCCTACCTCTCCACATTGCCACTTGTCCTGAAAGGTTTATAATGAAAATAAAATCTAGTCCTTCCCAAAAATATGCTACAAGACCGTAGCGGCTTTCTCTTCAATTACTGACCCTGGACACAACAGTACATAATGAAATAAAATACTGCCTTTCCAGTCAGCCCCCACCCCAACTTTATTTTCCTAACTAGATTTACAACATCAGCTACCATATTTTCACTTTAAAAAAAATGTAGACAGGAGAAATCTGTGCTCAAACTCAATTTAACTGGCCTGTTTTACGAATAGATGGAAACAGCTCCTTAGGAAACTCAAGCTCACGGGCAAGAACTGTTTTGAATGAAAAGGAGGATTCCAAACACAGAGCAACTGAAATTACAGATTCCTAACACTATTTCCCTCACTTCCACCTATACTCTTATGAATTCAAAACCTGCAAGGGCTTCTCTGTTGGGCAATGCCACACACAGGTTCATAATAAAGTACTTCTAAATTGCCTCAAATCCCCTCCCATCATTCCCCTTCAAAAAAAATCCAACAAAAAACCCCAAAAAATTTCACATCCCAACAGAAAAAGAAAAAAAGACAGACTAAAAACCAGCATGTTTGTAAATTTTGCATAAGACAAACTACTTAGGCATCCCATTTAATTTTAAAGACATGCTTATTTAATGCAATGAGAAAGCAACAGAAGCTTTTGTTCCTCCAAATTACATATTCCCCCCAGCACTCTAGTCCTCTGTAATGCTGAAATTCTTAACATCTACATTTTTCTAGTATGGGAAAAAACAAAGTGAATCTGAGGAATATGCACAGCCTAAGTTAAGAAAAAAAAGAAAAAGGCAGTAAGCTGTCAGTAAATGTAGTATTTTACATACTGGGTCTTAATAATTTAGGGTACTTACAGCGGCCATCTGGCAAGCTCTTTAAAATGTACATCACAGCCAACTACCTCTTTAATATCTTGTATCATTTCCAGTTACAGCCAAAAGAAATCCATTAGGAGTTAGTTCACCTACAATTTATTTTTTTTTCTTGAATCTGGCTGGTTCTGTTCAAGGTAGCTAAAAATCTCAATTAATGGGATAGTATTATAAAAGCACAGATAAGGAGTTATGGTGAATAAAACCAACCGCTGCGGGTTTCCTTTGCACTACACAAGCTGAGTTAACAGCCAGCATGAAGAGGTCCCTTTAACTCTATGATATTCATTATCCAAGGTTAAGCTATTAGCCTCCACAGTTGCGCTATTGAGTACTTCAGTGGTTAAAACATGCTCATACTGGGAAGCTTGTAAGTGCAAGGGGATGCCGCGCCTTTAAGCCCTGTTAATTTTCAAATGACATTTTACAGAGAACAGCTAGAGCCCTAAAAACCTTCCAAGCTGGAGCGTAAAACGAAGTCAGGAACAAGAGTCTGCAAAATCCTGCTACGAATTTTCCTCTAATTCAGTCTGACTCACGACCTTCAGCCACAGGCAGCTGGAGACTGGATTAATTTCCATCTCCAGAGGGATACAACAATGAAGAATTCATAACAGCTACCTATTTATAGGTGAACAGCAAGAGTTGAAATACTTAATACAGGGTTTTTTTTGGCCTTTGTTTCTATGTTAGTAATATCTTTTAGCTGACTTTAGAATCTGAACCCCAGTGTCAGATTCTGGTCAATTTACAGCTGGAACTCCAGTGGTAGGTTCACATCCCTTAAATGTTAGATTTAAATTTTTAACAAAACAGTACAGTCCTCCCTCTTGAAGAGGGACAGGTAACAGCCCAAAACACTGCCGTGTAGACATGAATATCTATAAAAAAAAGCAGGGCCTTTTTTTTCCCCCCCTCCCCCCAGTCCTGGACGATCTTTCAGAGCTGCAGAAAGGACTTCAAAAGTAGTAATGAAGTGCATTCAAAAAAGTTTCCCAATATACTAAAACAGTTCTTACATCAATGCTCAAGCCAACTGTAAAAAAAAAAAAAAAGCTGCCATTATAATCACCATTTTTATGAAATTAATGCTTGCCAGATTTTTTTTTTGCCGTACCACAGCAGCAATCTCTCACAGAGAAGACATATATCACGTCTCACAAAGTTAAAAGAGGCAGCACAGGTTTTCAGGTAGTTCATGTCAGTCAACTTGAAGTCTCTGAAATTAAACGCAGTAACAGCAACAAAGCCTTAAAAAGAGACTTTCGTTTCACAAAGGTATTCACACTTCAAAGATGAATTTGTCAAAAACTCTTTAAAAAGTGACAACACTTAGCTACAGCAGTTTATACACAAATTCTAACCCAGTTGAAAAAAACAATTCTAAAAGAATGTTACAATACTTTACTCAAGATGGTCTTCCACAGCTGGATTGACGAGTGCTGCTCTTGTCCTAATCATCAACACCTTTCAGAGAGGCTCATGCACCTCTTCCCGTATTTATAACAAAGCTACAAATCTTCTAGACAGGAAATTAGACACTAATGATAGATAACAAACTATTTTAACTACTAGGTATCCCACATAAAAGAATTACTGCTGTAAAAATGTGTTACACATCCATCATCAAAACAACTATATGGCAATGCTTTCTATGGATCTCCTTGTAAACTCTGTATTTCCAGAAACAGAAAATGAAGTTCGCAGTACATAGACAAAACAAACTTGAGATGACTTTCCTAAGAAATTAGCTTTATCTTCACAGTTTGATTTTAACTTGAATTATAAACCAGTGAAAAAATGTAGCACCAATAAGTTAAAATATTGTCAACAGCTTACCAGAATCAACAAATTATTTTCAATATATCTATCCTATTTTATACAGTAGGCATACTATGTACCTTGTAGAAGTATGTGCCCATATAATACCTCCACCTGTAAAGTGTATTTTTGGACTTATTGGCATCGATGACAGAGCCTCCTGCAGCACGCCTGTTCTATGACCTTTGCAGAAACTGAACCAAGGCCAATACACACACATGCACAAGGAAGATCAAGACCATTAATTGTGGTCACTTCGTTTTCTTGTAATGTCAGCTTAATGACCAAAGTCACGTTTTCAAAGAAGCTCTGCAAGAAGTGGTAACGCTGGACTCACAATCCTCTGAAGACTTACAGATCATTAGCATTAAAACTGGGTTTTACTGAAGACTGCCTTATGTATTACAGAAACTAAACTCAACAGGCTAAAAAGTAACAATACGTGGGACATAAACACCCTACACTTACGGAGCATAAACACTGATAAAGAATTAGTTGACTGTAGAAGGAAGAAATTGGTTCAGCCTTCATAAGAAACATAAAATAAGCCTACCATGCCTACACAGTGGAGTAGAATATCAAAACTGATGCGAGTATGTGTATATGTCCAAGGTGTAGGATGTTTTTTCTGCCTTCTTAGTAATTCTCAAGTGACTTTTAAATGGAACAGGAAACAGAAACACTCATGAACAAGCACGCATTCAGAATTACCAGCAGTGCTAATGGACAAACACTTCAGTATTTGGTATATTTCCAACCAAATAGTTTCATTTATAGTGTATTTGTATTCAGATTTTTGAAATTCAACTATGTCTAGTGCAAAAATTTGATGCTTCAGTCAGCTTTAACAAAAAGGCAAGTCATGCTATGAACAAATCATAAACCATTACAGCACAGTTTAAAAACAGAACAGGCAAAATTCCAGTAAGTATCTGTAAGCAGTTAAAACACACTAACATTTAATTCCAATTCACAAGCATGCAGTAAAACCCCCCAAAACCAGAAGTACCATACTTGGAGTCGAACTGCCTGTGGTCTAGTGACCAACTCCGCAGCAGCTCAAGCACACCGCGTTGTTATATTTAACCAGAAATGGCAGACCTCACGACTAACGCCTGCTGAAAGGATTTCTCTGCACTGTTCCACTCACTGAAGCACCATCATATTTATGGGCGTTTCTTTGGTACTCATCAACATAGTATCTTTCTACAGATGCCTAGCATATTAGAGATAGCTTTCAATTTAAAACGTGACCTATGCTGCCCTGTAATTTATGCTGACATCTGAGCGTCATTAATGCCAGTTCATATCCATTTTGCACTGAAAATGCCTACAGATCTTTTACAGTGGAGAGATTATGGCTAACTAATTTTTTTAAAGCAATTAAAACATGAGCTGTCATCAGGTTGATGACTACTTCGCATTTTAATATTTTGCAACACTGTATCAAAGTACAGTGTTAGGACCAGAGACTCTTAGATTAATAGTTCCTGACCACTAAAATTGCCTAACCATTGGACAACAACATGAAATATTTTTCTGGCCTCATACATCAATAACATTTGCTCTAAAATAGTGATAAGTAGGTATCATAAGGGGTATATTTATCTTGCCTTTTTAGAGGGGGGAAAAAGAAAAAATTCCTGTGTGCCGTTTTCCCCATGGATGCTCTGCATAATCAAAAAAGCAAAGCAGTGGTTTCAGTTTTGAATCAATGTATGGTTAAGTTTTTAAAATCATTTAAAGAGATATTTGATTAAAAGCTCTTGCTGAAAGTTGAACTAATAATTAATGGCTCTTTGTCTAACACGAATATATTCCTTGATCATCTTTTTTGCACTAACCACCACACAAATCCTTTGCCCCCTCAGTGATCTGTTAGCATCATTAACATCATTGGATAATAAGGGCAAGAGATCCCTGCTCCTAGAGCCCTCCTAAGATAAAAGTCTTCTCCTTGGTAGTGCTTCATAAACTGGTCTAAATAGCTGTTCTAATCATATGTGTAAAACTATGTCAGTTCCTCTCTTCTCTGAAGGACTTACTAAAAACAAAAAGCACAAGAAAAGGATTTTTGTTACCTTCTTCAGGTCACCAAACAAGACCATGCTGCAAAGATATCTGATGGAGAGAGGAGGAAGGAAAAAAAATCCTTGTCAATTTTAAGAGAGGACTTTTAAATTTCACAAGTTTAAAACAACTTTCTAATTACACACCAATTTTACCACAGACATTTTGCTTTCTACAGTTTTCGGTAAAGTGGGAATACAAGGTAGGAAATCTGGCCTTCAAGAGACTTCCTATTTCTCAGGAAAAGGGATGCAATTTCCTTCCTTCCCTAGCCACAGTTTTGAATGTTACCTTAATTACATTAGCCCTCAACTGTGAAATAAACCTGTATGAGGTCATCAGTTTGACAGCAAAAATCTCGCTTTAGCACTACTGTACAAACACACATGCACGGGCTGAAGAGAAATAAACTACTGACTACAGGGTTTTTTAAGGGTTATACCAAGTCCCGATCAGTGCTGGGACTGACTAGTTTCAGAGGACAATGAAAACTGGAAGAATCACAGGCAAGACTGAGAATACAAATATGTTAAACACAACCAAGCTGAGCTGCACGGAAAACTGTATGTGGAATTGCATGGCAAGTTTGATTTATTCAGAGATCAACACTAATGAAGTACTTAAAATTGATCGTTTCAAGATCTCCTATATACACAAAATTCAGTGCATTTACAGGATAAATGGAAATCATTCCCCTAAGAATGGGGGCATCATGCAAATGCAACAATACATATTTTGATTAATCAAACTCCAATATATGCCAATAATAACACAAGGTGCTAGCCCAGAGACCATTAACAACAATGCGCAAGACCAGGCTGATCCTTCTACGAGTTAATGTTACTGTAAGATTCCAGACGACTTCAGAAAGCTTCCATGAGCAGGACTGTATGCAACAACCACCAACTCAAGGCAGAACGGGGAAAGAGAATTACTGAAGTTGCAGTCAGATTTCTGTACTTCCCAAACCATTAGTACAATTACAGTACATCTTCAATATATTCAATTTCTCAACAAAAGGAAGGAGCTTATAGCAGTTATGTCAAAAATTGCAGCTCCTAAGAAAACAACAATGAAATGGATATATTAAAACCAAAATGCTAAAACTGTATTTCCACACACATGCTATTACAGATACAGAATTTTACTTCAGGTTTAAAACATACTTTGTAAGAGCTAGTGAACTAAGAATCATGACAGTGAAACATTAAGAAAACTGTTGCAAACAGCTTTATGTGAATTGTGAAAGGTTTATTTTGCAGACTCCTCTGTTCAGTGATAAAAGTTCTGTTTAAAAAAATCCTGATGCTCCTGACCTCTGAAGTTAAGCAAAACCTTTCATGAATTCCACATAAACCAAAGAGTATTATTTGGCATCTACAGACATTCCTGAAAAAAAGCAGCTACGCAGATGTGAATGCTCCTATTTTTCTCAATTTGGCACCAACTCTTAAAATTAACTATAGTAAGTGTGTTATTGATGATCATTTTTGCATAAATGTTCAGTTACCATGTTTATCTTGAAGTCTGATATTGCCTCCCCTGACCAACTGAGCAAGTCGCCAGGACACAACGAAATTTTCAGTTTTCCATATAAGACCAGCACATCCAAAGTTAGGAAACTCTATTAAAACACCATTAGTATGGCAACAGGCACCAGAAATCACCGCAGTTGCACTATCCCCTTCCCATTTTTACAAAAAGCCTTCCATCAGGAGTTTACTTGAAACTGTTTCAGTATTTAGGCTGCTGCGCTACAGAAACTCTGCTGAAAAAATTCAGGCCACATTTCCTTTAAGTGTACGTGGGTGTGCTTACACGTATACTTATTTAAAGCTCAATGAAATTAATTAAAAGCTCCTCACTGACTTCAATGTGCACTGAATCAGGAGCAGGACGAGTTCAGAAGTAAAACAATTACACTTTTAATTAAGCATCTTAACATTCTTGTGAAGCAGTCAACTAATTTTATAGGAGGATGAACTGAGTCAGAAAGTTTCAGAGGCTGGTCATGGTCATAAACAGAGTTGATTACTTAAGTTGCTTCCACAGCTGTTAGCTATCCTCCTAACACAGAGAAAATAGACTTTCTGAAAAAATCAAATAAATTCTTGGTTGACGTATTTGCAGGAAATGAAACAGAACATCCTGAGGCAAGTGCAATGGTTGTACAAATCTATCGGCTCCATTTCTGTTCCCCAATCAGTAGCTAATTTAGTCAGGAATTTCAATGGTGCAAGAAGTTGAAATTCATAGGGTTTTTTTGTGGTAGTTTATCTCCAGATGAGATTTTTAGGCTGTAGGGTTGGTTTGTTTGTTTTTAAAATAGCATAAATAATTATTATATATACCTATATTGCTTTTTTAAAAAGAAAAACAGGCTTGGCAGATTCGATAATCGGTAAAACCTTGAAAATACTTCTTGAAAAGCAAAAAGCATGATTACACACCCTGAATGCAAGCTGACATGTCAACCATACATAAGCATTGTAACATTCTGTCAAAACACCAGTAGCAAGCAGAAACAAGAAATTAAATTTTCCTCATTTTTTGGAGTACTTGTTACATAATGCTTCCCCAGCACCAAGTCTGAAAATAAATCCCAGAGTCAGAAGAATGTTCTGCTTATTCAATTATCAACCAACATTTTTTGGTCATTTTTCTGATCTTTGGTTTCTTCTCACCTATTAACACTCCGTAGCTTTGTGCATGCTGGTCTATCCACTTTCTTATGCCAGCCGAAGGTCACGGACAGGTCACGGCTCTTTAAAGGGAAAAAGAACTGTAAGTCTCATCCATTCCCAGAGATACAACAGTAAACAAAGTGTTTTGGGTTTTTTTTCCCTAAATGAAATTAAGTTTGTTGGCACAAAGGTTTTAGTACATTTAAAACCTATCTACGTATCATTTTCCCACGTACTTACAAGCAAGACCATTAGACTACCAGCGTTTCTTAGGATGTGGAACAGGTGACAAAACATTTCATTCCAATAATACATATCTTTACATTAGCATCAAAACATAAACATCCATCTTCTGGGACTATTCACATACTTGTATACATGCAATAGCTTTACTGAAATCACATTAATGGATACTATCACTTCTCCAGAAAATCAGAGCTCTCAAACATCGGGTTCAATCGCTTCTGCATTCGGTACACAACGGTGTGGTATAGCTGCGTCAGATGCTACTGTCCCTGTTGCATTTCAGCAGGAAATCCAGTCTGATAACAGTTTGCAATAAAAAGAAACACAGTTTTGCATCCGCATTTACAGAAATACTTCTGAAGATACCCAATCCTTCTTTTTTGGCAAAAACTCCACTGGAAGTTTCTCCAAGCCTCCAATCGCCTCTCTGTATGCACAGCACTTGGGTGCATTTTTGATGCTTAAAACTAGGTCAGATGCTCAGGAGGGATGCTTTGTAGCCAATAACAAACTTAGGAATTTGAACACTTACTAAAAATCACAAATGTTTATGTTGGTTACAGATTACAAACATTCTGGAGAGGAGAAACCTAGTATTAAACCCCCATCAACAGATCAAATGCACACAAGTTGTTTCTTAGGCAAAGCCTCAACCTTTAACATTAGTTTCACTGTATCAAACACATCAAGACGTTTGCTTTATTACTTTTTGGAAGTAGATGTGTATCACAGACAATATCTGCAATTACAAAACATAGGTTTTGTTTCAATTCACTTTTGGTTTTGTTCAGAAAATAACACAAACTGCTTGGAAACCTCTCTCTTGCAAAGTTACAGCACTCTAAAACCCTGGATGGGGGAAGGCGGCAAACAGCAGGGGATGGAAGGGAGCAGAAATCGATACAACTACAGACTTCCCATAAAATTGGGATTCAGAATTTGTTTTGGTGCAGCCCTAATAATTAACGTAATTAGGTTATATACCTGGTAAAATACATGAGTATTAACCAATTCCTGTTAAGGCAGCAGACAGAAGCTTCAATTCATGTCGTGAGCAAACAGCCCTCTTTCCCCACACGCCTGCACCGTTTGCGCAGTACAGAGCTCCGAGACGCCAGCGTAAACAGGCACTCTGGCCAGTGACATCTGTGGTGTATCTGATGTGTATTTATTACAGTGGCTCCTATCAGGCTCTGGGGCCATTTTCCAGATGAAGATTTCCGTATCTTCCCACTTGGATGTCAAAAAGAATCCCGAAAGCACTTTTATGTCCTATATAACTTTTCGTAACTTCTGTTGCAATGCTTAGAATGAACTAAAAGAGAACTATGGCTTTGAAGCAGTTTTTGGTAAGCCATAAAACCTCAGCCAACCAATTTTCAGTTAACTTCTTCAAAACGGCCTTTGCTCTAGTTGCATGTGCTCAACCTCACATGCTTCCTTCTAGATTTATGCTATTACGATGCACCATATCAACTAAGACAGCGTGCAAATTCATTTACCAACAATTCTAAATTATGCTGAAGAACCTGACGATTTCTACCAAGATGCCAGAGATACAATGGAAGAGATTATGCTTTTTCAGCTAACGGCAAAGCAAAGCAACTCCAATGTATCTGAAGTACACCCACCGCCATTTGCCAGCTAAATCTGTCTGTCAAGGCAAACAGTAGCGTTTAGCTTGATAAGAAAATAAGCCTGCATTTAAAAAGAGTGGTAATATGTAGCTTTCTGTACGCCCCCTCACTGTAAATACCCGTATTTTCAAAATAAATCCCCTGAGTGATGTTGTTTAGCCTCGCTTCTCACCATTCACATAGCGTTTCTCCTTCAGCCAGCTATGTCGCATCACATGTGAGCTCCAAAAATACCAAGAGCAAAAGAAGTTCACAGCTTGCAAGTTCAGTGGCCAAAAATGAAATATAAAATTTTGAATGTGTAAATGTTTTTTAAAATTATGTTCTAAAAATACTCCAGAGACATACCTATCATTATACAGGAGCCAACTCGGATCTGGAAACTGAACAAGCGTATTTAACTTGCCTCCAATGTTTGTTGTTTTTTGGAGTTTGGTCGTCTTTTTTTCTTTTTAAGCCACCACATCTGCACAGTGTCTCGCTCTCATCTCACAGAGCATCAAAGCTTATGTTGTTCAATGTGCCAAGATGAGGAACGGTCAAATAAAAGATGATATACAACAGAGCAAAAAATTCTCTTCTTGAGGAGAAAGCAAATGCAAGTCTGCAAAGTCAAATATACCCTATGAAGCACATCTGGATGTTAAGCAGAAGCTACTATCATCTCCCATCTGCTTTCTGGAGTACTGACATTCTCTGGTTTGGAAAGCGATGCTCTTCATCTCTCACGTATCCTTCCAAGAGACACAGAACTGTTGTGTGCCAACAAATACCGTCCACCTTCACACTAAACTACAAGTTACGGAGCGCTCCTTCAGAAGCTCTAGAAACAGACTTTTTGGCCAAGGCAGAAACCACCCTCAAGCGAAGCCCTGCACTAAACGCTGGCCGTGCAGCGTTTTTCCCCCACGAGTGACTGGCACCTCAGGCTGCGGGCCAGAGCCCGTGCAGCACCGCGCACCTTTCGTACGACACGCGGGTGCGTGCCCGCTCACCGCGGTTCATCGCCCGTGGACGTGACACCTGCTCTCCCGACGGCTCCAGCGCACCTTCAGCTGCCTCTACGGGGGAACGCCTTCACCTGCCACCAACGCGCAGCCATTGCCGGGGTGGGACACGGCCGCCGTGACACAAGGTGCCACATGACGTAAGAGATGATGCCAGAAAATTAAACAGGCACCTCCCGTACCTGTGCCGCGGGGCCACGGCCTGCCAGCGCCCACGGCCGCTCGGCCGCCGCGGGCCCCGGGGCGGGGAAGG
>Ga0065711_1045253_pt1 | contig 13595 bp, 12 predicted proteins | sample Hoacrofraction12_FD_59098 | JGI IMG/M metagenome (GOLD analysis project Ga0065711, IMG submission 59098) | Hoatzin crop microbial communities from Cojedes, Venezuela - Epithelial fraction 12 v2 (version 2) | ecosystem: Host-associated > Birds > Digestive system > Esophagus > Crop | place... | reverse complement strand
GGGGGGGGGGGGTGGAACTCTTCACCTCAGAAGCAGAATAACTGAAACCTGAGTGTGTTTTATAAATTATGTAGGTTGAAAATAGGGTAGAGTGGCTTTGGAGCTGGGTAAGAAGAAAAGAAATTCGGGCATGTAAATGAAACGGTAATCGGTTTTAATTTTGTCTTAATCCTTCAGATGTTTTTGTTTGTCATTCGATACATTAGTATTTTTATTTCTTATTAATGTATCATAAGTGAATTAAGATGTTTGTGAGACCTAGATCATGACTGACTCAGGTGTGTACCAGCCATTTATTTTTGCAATTTGCTGCTGTTTGCATTGTATTTGTACTTTGAAAACAGTTTTTTGTAAAAAACATTGGTGTAGGTGTCTATAGTGGGGGGTTTTTTAACTACCAACCTGTGATGAATCTTATGAAAGTACAAGACATCCTCTTTTTCAAAACAGGCTTGCCATTTACATGTTCTAAAAGTTTCCTTCGTAATGCCTCCAGTTGGTATAGAGGCAACCAATGTAGTTCTGTGTAACATTATTTTTTTTATTGCTATCTTTGTTACTGAACTACTTTTCTTGCTATCACTGCTTACTGTGGAAACTTTTTTTCTCGTCCTGTGTTAGTTCATTCTTCAGAATATACTGTAAGCTTATTTTCAAAAACTCCTGCCACACATGAGTAAACAAAACTGGGTGGTTTTGTTATACTCTTAATTCTACAGCTGTGATTTACTTTTCCTTTTTTTCAGTTGTGCATGTACCTGTTTGAACACAGAATTCCTCCATATAACATCTAGCAACGGAAGCTGGTGGGTTTTGGTGAATCAGCTGAATTGTGAAACACCTGCGTACTTGCATGCTAATAAGGTTCGAAAATTGTGGCTTGAATCATAGTACTACAGAGTTACTAATATATCAGGGTTCATTGTGGTTGTTGCTAAAACTTCAAAAAGTGTCTGTTTAACGGTGATCTCTTTGTGAGAGAAGTTTTTAGTCTGATTGTACATACTTGACTTACATGTAGTAACTTATGTACCATGCAGAATGAAGAACTAAATCACGATTTTGTTGAAGAGGGTGTGTTTGAAGATTAAAGGTCTCTCTCTAACAGAAGACTCGTGAAGGAAATTATTCTCTTCAGTCACTTAAAAGTTTATTTAAAACAGGCTTTAACGGCATGTTTGAAGCTATGAAGTGAAGATGAGTTGGCCTATTTAATCTTGATATGTTTCATAAGTGTTACAGTGTTAGGATGAGAAAGCTATGTGTACTCGCCAAACAAAATGATACTTGGAGGAAGCTGAGGAAGAAGAATGATTTGAGGAAATGGTTCTTTCTAGTTCTGTCGTATTTTATGATACTACAGTAGTTGGCTTGTATCTACAAATACTAATGTAACGCTTTTGTCTTTTACGTGTTTTTGTTCATTTGTTTTTTTTCAGTGGCAGATGCGGCATTCAAAGCAATCTCGTTGTCCTGAATGGGACGACAGAAAGAGCTGGGATCAAAGAAAGTACAGTAGCAGCCGTAAACGCAGGAAAAGGTCCCACAGCAGTGGACAAGAAAGCAAGCGCTATAAACCAGATCACGTTTCAGACAGGTATAAGACTCTGAATTGAGTAGCGCTGATGTTTCTTACCATGTCTAGAATAAATATGTTTTCAGGATAAGAGTTTTTGAGTGCCCAAAGTTGGCAATGCCTTGAGGTTTGGCTCACTTAAGACAAGCCGAAGAGGTAGTTGGTTTTGTTAACACAGTACTTGAACCGTTAAATGGAATTTCTTTAATAAAAAACAGGTAAATGCGGCTAGTTTGTTTCACTGTTATCAGTTAATTAAGTATTGAATACTTTCAATATTAAATGTCAAGTGAAAACTATGCCTTTTCATTTATGTAATCTGAACAAAAGGAAGAGAAGGTTTATTTATCATTTAATATAATGGTAAGTATGAGTTTCTCTTACTAATTTGGAGGTGGTTTGCTTTTTCTCCCACACTGCTTTCACTGGAAAGATGTGGTTTTTCTGTTGTGTGGTTTTGTTTTTTTTTTTCCCCTTGACAAGAAGATCCCATGCAATTCTTCTAAGAGCTCATACTCATGCTTACAAAACGCTGGAAGGAGTAAGTGTACAGCAATATGGGGGCTCTTTGCCTCAGTAGCTTTCTTAAAGATTTTTTTTTTTTTTCTGTGCAGAAGATCCTTGATCCAGATAGTCTCAGAGGCTTTTAATGTAGAGCACTAAGAGCAGTGCTACTTCTTTCAGTCTCCAGGTTTTATTTTTTTTACACTTTGAGATTTGAAAGCATAGAAGGGGATTATTGCTGTATTAAGAATGTTTTATCGTGTGACTTTGAAGATTGTAATTGAGTTGCTCGGTATGTTTTTAGGAAGTGTTCTCCTTTTTGAGTCTATTTACTGTGCAAACTGGATGGATTATATATTGTTTGTGCTGATGTCTTCTATGTATTTGAGACTGACACTGTTGTTAGATTCCTAATAAAGTAACATCAAAAGCTCCACTATTTTTGGGGAGTCTACTAGAACACATTCTTGGTGTAAGGACAGTTACGGTGTAACTCTGTAACTCAGCTCAAGTCACTTGTCTTGTTGGAACCTCAAGTTTTTGAAGTGGAGAACATTCACTTGAAATATATTTTCAGTCATTATTTGGACGATAGAGCCATAAATGAAAGAGACCATCATGACCGGAGATATGTTGAGGAATACAGAAATGACTTCTGTGAAGTGTATGACCACAGACATTATCACAGAGACTATGAAAAGAGTCACCATCATCACTATAGCAAATCCTCTGGTCGGAGCAGGAAAAGTAGTCATAAAAGGAAGCATAAGAGACACCATTGCTCCAGTCACCAATCGCATTCGGTATGAGTAATTTTTAACTTTATTATTAATGAATTAGTGGTAATAGGCTGCTTAAGTGAGCGCTAGAACTTCAATTCCTGGTCACAGTACTTTAAGAAATACTATAGTATTAAAGAAGGATTTGTAGTTGAGTCCATTTGCGAGCATATGAATGTATTCTTACTTGAGACTTTTGGATCGGTGTTGGGTGGGGGGTGAGATTATCATCAGTACTCGTTATACAATGGGAACGTAGGTGGCTAGTGGTTAAGATCACCGGGATTAATCTGAAAAATGTTATCTTGAAATTGAGAACAGGTAACTATCCTATTTCGAAGTACAGTTGTCACTTTCTAGTTTTACAACATAGTGCACTGTGGTTTTTCAGGTAGACTGTGAGTTGCCATACATTCTATTTCTAAAAGTGATTTAAGTGACATGTCTTTTTAGTGTAAGCTTAATTAGAACTGAGATGTACATGTCTGGTAAATTGATCAGAACAAGCTCTACAGTTCTACACCTGATTCCAGAAAACTTTGATAAGCCATGTGCCTGGTTAATGGCAGCTAATGTCTTACTGAAGATGGGATAAGTTTGCTGCTTGCCTTCTTTGAAGGCACGCTCTCTGAATTTCTCGGTGTTGGCATCATGCCCACTCATACATCTTCAGCTTCAGGTGTTTCATGTCACATTTAGGCAATAGGAAACAGCAAGTTGTATTAGATAATACAATGCAAACTAGCAACTTCAGAAAAATTTTTCTTCTCTCTCTAAACATGAGGGAAGTAAAATTAATTGCTATTTTTTTTAATGCTTAGATTATATAAAGTGTATGTTTAAAAAATAGTAACAGTTCACCTGACTGTAAGCTTAGATGTGTAAAATAAATACATTTTTTTGTTATTTGCTAGCAAAGCATTAGAAATAGTGATGTTGCATTCTTAATCTGTCTTCAGTTAAGCCACTGTTTGAGAGACAAAATTGTGTTGTTTTTTCTGTTGCTTTGTCACTTTAAGTATTTATCTGAAAATCTGTTCCTTGCCATGTTTTTCTTCTGTAACATAAACTGTGCCCTGTGAATTTCTGGGGACTGAATTTGAAATTGCTCCTGCCAACTGTTCGTGGCCTGGTGTGTAACTGAATGCCTGAATATCTCCCCGCTGAATGAATTGCGTGTTCTGCCCTGAATTCACTGTGATATATTGATTGGCTGGACGATCTTGGTGCCGTTTCCAGAAGAGTCACCGAAGGAAAAGATCCAGGAGTGTAGAGGATGATGAGGAGGGTCACCTGATCTGTGAAAGTGGAGACGTTCTGAGAGCAAGATGTATAGAACATTTTTCAACACTTTTTAAAAACTTTTCAGCAAAAAGTCTGTTTAGAATAGTATGTCAGAGGAGGGGGGCTAAAAAAATCTTCATTGCTCTTTTTGTTCTGTTTTTTTTGTGCTTTTTTGTTTTTTTGCATATCTCCTTTTCTGTAGAATTTAAATACTGTGTTCAAAAAGTTCCAATTACTAAATGAACTTGAATCTTGAGATTAGAACAAGAGATAGCTTTTTTGCTAACTGTTTTCATGACGCCTGTCCAATAAAATAATGCACTCAGATGCTGAGATTTAAAGTAATTACGCTTTTGTAATGGTGCATTTTTAAATCTACATTAATAATAATCATTATTGTTTAAGTAGTTGTATAATTCTAACTTGCATTTGTTCTTTTTAGATGAAGTTATTGCAACTTTAGGAGAAGGAGCTTTTGGAAAAGTAGTGGAGTGCATAGATCATGATATGTAAGTGTTGGTTGTCTTCGTAAGCGGATCTCGTGGCAAAAGACAGAAATTAAAGCTCAGGGATGTTTTTTTAAAATAGTCACAGTTCAAATATATTTAAGAAAGAAATGGTAGTGGTTTTGTGTGAGAGCTACCTTCTAAGCTTATTTCTCATTTAAAATTTCGAAGGATTTTCAGGTGATACCACATCTGTTCCTGATTGTTTTTGAGGTTCTTCAGTCATCTCTTCCAGTGCTGTAAATGTTTTTTGTTTCTTCTGTTGCTCCATGAAAGACCCTTGCAGGGTACTGACTTTCCAGGAGATGGTATATAGAGAAATACTTTTGGTTACTTTGTTTATCCTTTAAGTTTTTGAGAATCTGTCTTTAGCAATAAACTAACCGCGTTTGTCTTGGGAAACATCTGTCTAGAGAGGGTTTCTTTCAGAAATAAACCTTTTTATAACTAGACATATGTTTTTTTCTGTACAGGCTATGTAACTGCATGGTGCAAACTACTGATTACTAAATAGATGTCATCTGCCCTTTTTGAAGGGGGAGAACTATGATTTGCTTCATTATGTTTTTGTGTTGGTCATACAAGTGCTGTTGCCTTAACTAGGGAATGTGAGGGTATGTAAAGGGTGCAGAATTGATTTGGGAGACTGACTTTTAGAAGATGATGCGGTGAGATGCTGAGAAGGTAGTTTTGGTTCTCAGTGAAAGCAACTGCTTGGGATTGGCCAGGGTGTAAATTTCTTTCCTCAGTCTCCATAATCAGAATTACCCTTTGAACTTCTGAATGCACAGCAATCCAGCATAAAACCTTTTGTTTAATGGAGTGGTTACTTCATGTGATGGCCTGTTTGGTGGAGAAGAAAACTCCTGTATGAGTTAAGTCTGTTCAGAAGTTTGGTGTTGCAAGGGCAGACAGTATGCTTAAGTCATTAGAATCTAAATAGGTCTACAGAAGCAATTAAAAATTGTCTGTGATTGAATGGGGTAGAACGAATTACGTGTATTGGTGTTCCATTTAAGTAATAGAATGTTATACTGAGCGTAGGTCAGTTTTCACTAGTACAAAATACTCGGACTCTGAAGTTCAGAAGATGCTCGATTCACCTGATTCCATAGCAGCACTGGAAAAGAGCCAGAACAAGTTGTGCAAGTTGCAGGAAAAACTGTCAAATTTTTGCAGTACTTTCCTGAAATGAGAACTTGGCTATTCTTTTTTTAATCGCCTTGCAGGTGGATTCCTAAGGTTTATTGTACCTTAGATGAGGTAATAAGACTGAGAATTAGTTGGTGTAGCATGTACTGCGAGTATTTGATGATGTAGAGATTGGTATTACATTTCTTTATGAAAACAGTTATGGTTAAATTCAGTGTGCTGAAGTCACATTCCCCTAATCCGACTCATAATTCTCTCTTTAATCTTCCTGTGTTTTTTATTAAAATCAAGCTGCTTAGGGGTTACAATAATCTTAACAGTAAGTGATTCAGTTTATGATGTTTTACTTTCTTTTAAAGGAGAGGAATGCATGTAGCAGTTAAAATTGTGAAAAATGTTGGTAGATACCGGGAAGCAGCCCGTTCAGAAATACAGGTGTTGGAACACTTAAACACCATGGATCCAAGCAGCACTTTGTAAGTATGAAATTAGAATATTCAGCATACTAAGGATTTGCGGAAGATAATTATTCAGTAAATTGAGTTTTCATGTGTTTATATATTTCTTTTCGAAGCCGCTGTGTCCAGATGCTGGAATGGTTTGATCATCATGGCCATGTTTGCATTGTTTTTGAGCTACTGGGACTTAGTACTTATGACTTTATTAAGGAAAACAGCTTTCTGCCATTTCATATTAATGACATTAGAAATATGGCTTATCAAATTTGCCAGTCTATAAACTGTAAGTAAATCTCAATAGTCTTATTAAATGTTTTTTTTCTCCCCCCCCCATTAATGTATTAATTATGGAATACTGTTCTTTTTTCCTTGTAGTTTTACACCATAATAAACTAACTCATACAGATCTCAAGCCTGAAAATATCTTGTTTGTGGAGTCTGATTACATAGTGAAGTACAATGCCAAAATGGTAAGCTTGTTCTTTGTCTCCCAACTTGAATTGGGCTGCTTCTGTCTTCAGCTAAACTTTTATTTTAAAAAATATGAACTACAGAGGTCCAGTGGTATTCTAGACTTTTTTTTTTTCCTGTGCTCTTTGAGATGTACTAACTTTCTGCCAAGTGAGTAACTTTACTCTGATTGTAACTGTTTCATCTGATCACTAGTTCTTTGCTGTTCAGTGAAGTTCTGGCATTCGTAAGGAGCATTGTGTTAATGGCTTTGAATTTAGCCAGGTATTTTCCTTTGTATTTCTTAAGCCATTTGAATCCATTTCTTTTAAGCATCTCTGCCTTTTGAGAGGAATGTCAGATCTTGCTTTCTGTCTGATTACCCTGGAGTCTGAAGTGACTGTCAGTTTTGCAGTCCTTGGCTTAATAGCTAAGATGGGATTTTCTGTTTTTCATCAGCATATGATGTTGATCATTGGGGTAGTGTTAAAACTGGCATGTGCCCTGGACAGGACTATTCGTGACCAGTGTCTTCCTTTTAAATCTAAGAAAACACTAAGACACAATGTGAGGAGAAGGACTTGTCTGCACAAATCACTTCTAGCACTGGCAGAAATACAAGTTTTTCTTTATGTTGCTGCTCTTTTTTCAAAGTATAAAAACTTTTATTTAGAGCTGAATTTACGTAAATGAGCATATGCACCAATGGATAATAAAAATCAAGACAGAGATAACTAACTGAAGTTGACTTGAAGGTTAAAGAAAGAGGCAAGGAGCTCTGTTAGTGTGGGAAAGGTCTTTTACTCGGCTGTTTTGAGTATTCAGATTAAATCACTTTGTTATCAGCTCCTCTTTCTTGGAGCTTGAGCTGAGCAGGAATTGATGTATTTGGAAGGAGTGCTTTGTAACATAGGTTTATTTTTTAGTGTTTTATGTTAACTGTTATTTTGGAGACAAGACAATGTGATGAACACCTTTTGCCTAACTATGAAAAAACAAATTTTTCTTGCAGAAGCGAGATGAACGCACTTTAAAAAACACAGACATCAAAGTCGTTGATTTTGGAAGTGCAACTTTTGATGATGAACATCACAGCACATTAGTGTCTACAAGGCATTATAGAGCTCCTGAGGTTATTCTAGGTCAGTAAAGACTTTTAAACCTTCTGGCAGTGAATTACAGTTCATTGAGATGTCTTCATGAATTTGAGCAGTTTCTTGTGTTTCTAATAATTCAGTCATCTGTTGCAGATGGTGGTGTTAAAATTCTTGTGAGTAAACAGTAAAGAAATATTCTAAAATATTTTAGAGATACTCTAAAAACAGAAGTCTAGATGTGTTCCTCTCCCACCAAGGTTTGAGGAGAGGTATGGAGGGGAAAAATGGGCATCAGTAAATGCATGGAAACTGGGCATAGGCTTTATGGATTACAAGTTTTGGGAATATATTAAAAAGTCAAACATAAACTTTGCCTATTTTGCAGCACTGGGATGGTCGCAGCCTTGTGATGTTTGGAGTATTGGTTGTATTCTAATTGAGTATTACCTAGGATTTACAGTGTTTCAGGTATGCATTTAAATTGAACGTTTTTGTCACAGACTATTGATTTTGATATTTCAAGGACATGCACTTAACTGTTACTGTAAAAGATGTGACCTTACAGGCTTTTTTAAGTATTCTGTAGATGAGATTATAAAGACAGCCTGCATATAGGAATATGTGATGTCTTGGATACCTCCGTCAGACTATTTAAGATCATCTCTTCTGACTTTCTGGATGGTGGAGCCTGTCTAGAGTCTGAGGATACTGCTAGAATTAAGAGTAAAGAAAACATACTCATACAAAACTTGAACATCTTGTTTGTAAATGCATGTTGTTACCAAGTGGCTGAGAGTAGAAAAATCTGAAAAGTGCATTCATTGCTTTTTCCACGCAGACACATGATAGTAAGGAACACTTGGCAATGATGGAAAGAATACTAGGGCCTCTGCCAGCTCACATGATCAAGAAATCCAGGTGAGTTCATTACAGGAGGAGTAAGTTGCCTGATATTTTCCTATTATAAGAGACATCTTAACATTTCCATTGTTAGCTGTGAGCTTCTGGAAGTCAACAAAGAGACTTGCAGGCTTTTTGTTACCTGTTAGTCTGTTGCAAGAAGCTGTGTCAGATTTAGGTGAATAAAGTAGTTGATGGTAGTCCTGTCTTCTGGTTTTAGTCTTGAGTTGCCAGCAACCAAAATGCTAGCCTCTTGAACAATAACTGAGTATGAATGTTCTTAAGCCTTCAAAGCTAAGTTTGGTATGGTTGCCAGAACAGCATTAGACACCTATTTTTCTGTATGCTGTGAAAATAAAGAACCTGCTGTCATCAGAAGATTTATACTGAGAGGAAGAAGAGGGTCCTGACTTGCTGAAACAGCTGCCAGCCTCTTCCACTGTCCCTTTGCATCCCTCAGACATGTGCTTTAGTGACCTTTCTCTCTTCCTCAAAGATAACTGCATGCAGCAGGAGTTTTCCACTTGCACTGCAGGGAGAAGCAGCCAGCACAGGGTTCTTCCCTAACCCCTGTATGTCCAAAATCCAGAGCATGTGAGATTTGATGGTCTGTTGTCTTTCTGCGATAAATTGTCCTCTTGCCAGCTAATCTAGGCAATCCTGTAACTCGTGTTGTAGTAGAATTCCAGTAATTCTGGGCTGGGCAATGTATTTAGGTTATTACAGTTTTCCAGGGGATTCGTAATACATTTTGAAAAATGAGAAAAAACTTAGCTGCAGTTGGAATAGAGGACAGGTAGTATTTTAAAGATAAAATGCTACATACCCAGCAGTGTTAAAGTGATGCTGAGATATGGATTTGTCAGAAGTTTCGTTGCACTGGTAGTCTCATGTATTTGCAGTACACTTCTTAAAAGATATTTGGGAATGTCTGGTTTTGTTAAATAGTGACTACCCGGTTAAACTCTGCAGATTTTACAAGAAATGTTTTTCAAAAAGTTGAGAAATTGGCAAGCTGTCTTTTATTTGTTGCTAGCAGATGACACCAAGTTGTTCTCTTGGAACATCCTAAAGCATCCATCTCTTTAAATGTCAGTAATGGAAAATATGTCTTCAGTGGCTGCTTTTTTGATGGGAGTACTGAAGGGCCTGATTCTAAATGTTGTGACAATGGTAATATAAAAGCAACAGGTCTCTGTGAATAAGTATTAGCTAGAAGAGATGTCAGCTTCCAAATGCAGAGGGATATGCAGGAACACTTTTTATGGTGTTTCCGAACTTCTTAGAAAAGCATCTGCCCACTTTAGGCACTGGCACGATCTTAAAATAATGTTCTTTACCCTGCAGAAAGCATTATTTTCACCACGACCGATTGGACTGGGATGAACACAGCTCTGCAGGACGATATGTTAGGAGACGCTGTAAGCCTTTACAGGTAGGAGACAACGTTTTTATTACGTTTTTTTTAGATTTGGTTGTGAAAGATCTCTCTAAAATGATTTCTTTTCTTTTTTTCTTTCAGGAATTCATGCATTGCCAAGACACAGATCATGAAAATCTGTTTGACCTTGTTCGCAGAATGCTGGAATACGATCCAGTCAAAAGAATTACTCTTGATGAAGCCTTGCAGCATCCTTTTTTCCACCCATTAAGAAAATAAATGAATTCAAAGATCTTTATGCTTCTCCAGGGAGATTTCTTAGACTGTGTCAGTCAACGAGGTTGCATGAAACTTTTGTAAACCTTAAATTATTTTGTACAGTTAAGTCTGTAAATACTTACCTATGTTTTGTATAACTGTTACGTTTACCTTGTTGAACAGTTGTAGTCTTAGGGGTATCAAAGTGAAAAATAAAAGTAATTTTCATTTTTGAAAATTGTTTTCTTTTTGAAACTCTGTGCTTTTTCAGATGGGGGTAGTTGAGCATCTGACTTGAGGTGAGGAGTCTGTGGGCTAGCTGGGCATGTTTTGAAAACATTAGATGTTTTGACCTAGCTTGCTTTTATCAGTCATAATGAAAAGATTTGAAGGCTTAAGGCTACCTAATCATGCTGTATATAGTACTTTGTGATGGCATCCTGAAACGTGGTTGAAACCAGTGTATATTCTAAGTAGGTATCTCTCTTGTGGGTCACCTTTTTGCTCGATTGTCTGGTAAACAGCATGCGTTGCTCTCTGGCTGTCTAATTAGTCTCTGGAAACTTGTCTGGTGCTTTCAGTGTTAAGTACTTGCAAGTAATTTTTTTGTTAAGGTCTGAAAAGTTACATTTTCGATATTGTTTTGATTCATTGAAGATTGGCATTTTCATGGTAAGGTTTCTAGAAGGACTGTACTGCCCATGGAGAAAAAATGCACAGAAATAGTGTGTGCACAAAACTGTGGCCTGTTAAAGCCCTTCTCTTGCACTAGTGACAAGATTGTCCTGAAGTCTTTGAATACATATTTCTGTGGAACTTGGTTTGTAATTGCTGATAAATTAGGCAGCCTTGGCAACTGAGAAACACTGCCATCAGACTACAACAGAGGAAGGAGGAGGACAGGTTTCCTGAGCTGGGGTGCTGAGTTGAGAAGAAAATGGTAGTTTTCCAAGCCCCATTGATGCACTTCAGTAGTTTTTGCTCTTCGTGTTAAGGCTGATGTTTTCTTGGTTTTGTTCAATGCTGCTTTAATCCACTGGATGCAGCATGGGTGGCTTGCTGGGCAGGGGGAGGGGAAGCTTCCGCGGTGGGGTTCATCCAGGCTGTCAGTCCAGATGCGATGTACAAGTTGCTGTCCTGGCTTTACCATGCAAGCCTTTCTTCAGGAAGGAGACAGGAAATATTTTCAGCTGCGCAGGAGCAAGTCCTAATGCACAGTGCAATTTGAAACTGGTGTCCTGGTTCCACAGGTGGAAGGAGGCTTAACTTGCAAGGAGCTCCAGGTGTCCCTATCTCTGACCCGGCGTGGAATATAACTGGGACGGGTTTTGAAAGCTTATGGTCTGTAGCCAGTGCCACCTGCTGTGCTCGATGATACCTCGTTATAGACAGCCCCCCTTCCTAGGATGTTGGTGTTTACCTCATTGTTTCTTCTCTGCATGACAGAAAATCTAACAGTTGGTACCATCCGTGTCAGCGGTGACCAGGGTAGGGCTGAGGAGGACGGGAGTAATTCCCTTGCTTCTTCCCGCAGTGCTGCCATCCACACCGTCAGAGGCAAAGCAGGGACTTGGCTGAGCGTGTCACCCAAGTGATGCAAGTCAAAGGCACGTGAGGGGGGAAGTTTATATGCTGCTGTAACTTTAAAATGAACTGTAAAACAGTTCTATCAAGATTGGAAAGGGAAGTTGGTGTGCTCTTGCTTAAGGAGTACTTCCAGCCTTTGTTAGTGTAGTTACTAGAATGCAGTGCACTTGCTAAAGGAGAGACGTGCTAGAAAAAAGCTATTATAAAAACCTGTTTAAATTCACTTTCCTCCTCCCAGTGAACTTAAAAAAATGCACTGTCGCTATTGCATCTGCAGCGTGGTGCCAAGTGGTTTCGCAGGCTTTACAGCGTGTGCAAAGGTTTTGGTGTGAAGGGGCAGGAATCAGCGTCCCCGGGGGAAGCAGCGCGGAGCTGTGGGCAGCTGAGTGACGGCCGGGTGCCGGGGCTGCTGTCTGCAGTGGGGCCGATTCCTCCTGTTCTCGGGGCTGCCCTCGGTGGGTTTGTCTGTACTAGGGAAGAGGGTTTTATGCACGCACCCCCCTGTTGTTAATATATGAACATAATCTGTGTAGTTTGTAATCTTGGTGTGTTTGGATCGAGCTCATGCTAACTGCCTGTAGCTGTTGGTAAGACCCATTCGCATCTTTCTCTGCACTTGTGACTTTTAGCTATTGTACCTTAAAAATGCAGTCTGTAACTCTCTGAATTGGTCAGCCAGGTGGACCAACGGCATGCATTTCCATAACGGGTCAGTTATGCATTGCACTAAACATGGATGGTAGGAGAAAGCTGTCTCTGAAGCACGAGCAGCATCTGAGATCCAGACCTTCAGCAGCTGGGCAGGGCAGGGGGGGAGCTGAGCTGGGCGCTAAACTTCAGGGCGAGGAGGTTCAGAGTTCTGGGGCAGAGGGCTTGGCAGCTGGAGTCCTGATCAGCCCGACTTCTCGTATCTCTGTTGTAAGGGGGGCTCAGGTCCCCTGGGCAGGTTTTAGGACACAATGCTTTGCCCCTGGGCAGCTCCCCCAACGCGATGGTGCTGTCTGCGTATGAGCGGGAGAGCTTGTGAGCAAAGTCTTAGCAGGCTCAGAGAAAGGAGAGGGGGAGGAGGAGGTGAAGAAGAGGTTGCTCACGAAAACCTGAAATTTTCTCTGTTGTGTCTTCAGGCATGTGAAGGAGAGCAGGAAAGAGTTAGCAAATGCCACAGCTTTGCCTGCCTAACTGGTCTGGAACTGGTGGCTACAACAAAGCGGTGTGTGTGTCCAACGCGGCAGTGTGTTAATAACAGACTTAGTGGATACTGACACTACTCCTAGTAACGTTTTCTAACTCCGTCCTGGGCTTTTAGAAGCAAGAATGACTCCTGGAGGGGCAGGGTCTGCGGCCAGCAGGCAAAGAGCACGTTTGGATTTGTACCCTACGTGCTTGGAGTTGGGACAGGTCCCGAGCTGCCCGAGGGTGGCTTAGGGGCGAGGTCAGAGCTGGCGGGATGCAGCCCCTAACGGCGAGGAGGGCCGGGGGGCAAAACCAGCGCGGCGGGAGCCCGGCGGGCTGCGCGGGTGGGGTCTGCTCCCTGGGACGGGTCACGGTCCCACCAGGAGAACACCCCCGTCCCCCTCCCCTCCAGGCCGCGCCCGGTGGGAGCGGGGGGGCCGCTGCCCAGCTCCGGCCCCGCTGTCCCGGCCCCGCTGGAGGGCGCCCGCCC
>Ga0065711_1010426_pt1 | contig 13595 bp, 8 predicted proteins | sample Hoacrofraction12_FD_59098 | JGI IMG/M metagenome (GOLD analysis project Ga0065711, IMG submission 59098) | Hoatzin crop microbial communities from Cojedes, Venezuela - Epithelial fraction 12 v2 (version 2) | ecosystem: Host-associated > Birds > Digestive system > Esophagus > Crop | place... | reverse complement strand
GTCTCCTTCTCTGGAGATATTCCAGACCCACCTGGACAAGGTCCTGTGCAGCCTGCTGTAGGTGACCCTGCTTCGGCAGGAGGGTTGGACTAGATGACCCACAGAGGTCCCTTCCAACCCTGAACACTCTGTGATTCTGTGACTGTGGCCTGAACTGTGCCAAGAGAGTACGAGGCCAAGCAAATCCTGCGTAAAAGGGAGCCTGCTCCAGTGTTGGGTATGGTCACTTCCCTACCCTGTAATCCAGAGCAACCTCGCCTCCAGCACGACTCACATGCTGCTGGGTTTCCCATCATGGCAATGGAGGTGCCACTTTCTCTTGCACTGAAGAGACATTTACTTGGAAGGGCCACCCTAACAATGTACTCTGTTTCTTGAGTAAAATACAAAAAAAGCACCAACAAACCCCCACTTTCTATGCCAGGCAATTTTTGTTTACACTAGGACTTTTGCCAGAGTAACTACTGTAAAAAATCACCTCATGCCTCTCAAGAATATTAATCTATCATTAAAAGCTTTAAGTGTAGACTTGCCCTAAATTTTACAAACCACGTCCAGCTGCCATTACTTGCAACAAGCAGCATGGCCACACCTCAAGGGGTAGGATTCAGCTCTGAAAACATCATGTGAAGAGAGATTTCTAACCTGAAGTAGCAGTTGAAGCCATCTGCCTCCTCCCTCCTGTTAGTAAGGCTTCTCTCTCATCGCAGTGAGCTCATGGCACTTTCATAGCTCTCATAGTGCTTCCAAAGCGCAGTTCGTCCTGCCTAGCCTACCATCTGTGTTACGATGCTACAGAGAAAGCCCTGCTGACAAATTCTGCTTGGATACTTAGCCATAAAAAGTTAAGCAAAATGAACCCCACTGTAAAGCATGATGGCTTTCCACTGCGCAATTGATGTCAGAGCTCGGATTTTAGAAGGAATCTTGCCTTGTGGTTTTGTATTCCTTCAACGACTCTCACTCAGATCATCCTACATTGTTCTTCTTATTAGAAATTCACTGGGCTGATTTCACATTTCAAGTAGTATGCATCTGACAGTATCTTTGAGGTGGCTTCTTTAATTGTGTTACATTCTGTGCCACTAAAAACCCCAAAAAACCTCCTTCCCAAGCCTCAACGTAGTGAGCAAAACTAGAAGAATCTGAAAACCAAAGAGCAAGTTCAAACAGAAAGCCCGTTGCTGAGCAGCTTTGTAGGAGTATGTATAAGAAGGCATATGTTCTTAATAATGTGAAAAAGTGCCCTTCTCCACCTATCATCAGAGGCAGCTTCTCCTACTGGACAACGGGGGATACAAAGCAGCAGAAACTTCATGATCTGAGTGTGCTTATGAAGTAATCGAAAAATTCAACTCTTAATCCATAGAACGCTTAAGGGAGCCTGTGCACTAATATCAATATTAGCAGATTAGCCACAAAGTTATTTGACTTAAATTCCAAAAACCTGACATGCTTGTGGTCCAGATTTTAGCTGTCCTCCTCCTCTCTACTCAGAAAATACCTGACATCAAAACAGATTTTTTCTCTCTTCTCAGAGCATCAGACATCCAGTTCCAGTAACAGAGTGTTATTTTCCAGTCTTTGGCTGGTGGAAAAGAAGAGGAGATTCCATTTTCTTACCAGCAGACTTTTGCGTATAGTGCCTTGCTTTCCAAAATGATCACTTTTTTAAAGGCAGTTAGGAATCATGTTTAGAAACCCTTATTCACAGTGGTGAATGTTTATGTAATCGTTTTAGTGATGGTAGTGTGGCTACTTGTAAAGTAGAAAAAGTCACAATTTAGTCTTGATGACGTTGTTTTTAAAGGACTGTTTGTTGTAGACCTTCTATTCAATTTCTCACCTAAAATGGAAGCACGTGTTTGATGGCTGAACCTACCAGAAAATTTTAGATTAACATTCTCTATTTGCTGATGATGTATTATGAAAAATAAGAAGGTTTGTACGCAGTATTCGGGCACATAGTATTCTTGTGAGCTGCTTTTTTGTTGAACGTAGGCACCAGAGTTACACTGCTGCTTGCAGAGAGAATGCCTGGTAAAACGTGAGGGCAAAAGCACATTTGTGTATGCACAGGCTATATCCCAGCCTGTCAACGACTTGAAATAACATGCAAATAGGTGCCAGTACATCTATCATTCTGTTTATTGTCTTTACTCACTTTCAGTTTGACTTCTCATACAATTCTGGCTCTAAGAAGTTGATAAACACCATTGGACTACTGGATTTTGTTTCCCACCAACATCACATCTTTATCTTTTGGAAAGGTTGATGAAATACAAACAGTGTAAGAAAAACTTTACTGGCAAGGGCCTCTGTGTCTTGCTACACCAGAGCAATGTACTATGGTTGCTTTGTATCTGTTGCATAAAGTTTGCTTGAGTGACAGTCTGACAAATGGTCTTTTGAGTACTGAAATTTAAACAAGGAATGGATTGAGTAAAATCACAACCTGGACTGACTCAAAATGACATATCAGGACCATTTTTCAGTGGTCAGTTTCCTGATGGTTGAATTAACTGCAGTTTTATCTTGCTCTGTATTAGCTGTTTTACCTCACTTTCACCAAATTGCTTTCTTATCATCATAAACACTACTCAATTATTGTAAACTGCCAAAGTGGCAGAACTCTATTATCCAGCCCATGGGTGCAATCATTGGATTTTCCTCTCTCAGTTGTCCATTGTATTTGAAATCATCTCAAGAGAAACAATCCAACAAAACCACATTTTTTCTTGAATTGCACAAACTGTTACATGTATTAACAACTCCATTTTCATATGCCTGGAAATGAATTTCATGGATAAATATAAGCCAGACAAACACATGATGAAGATTGCTCAATCTTTTGGCAGGTTTAGGTGGGTTATAAGAACAAACACATTTCCATGCACGCCTCTTCATTCATTTTGTAGCTGCCAAGATGACAACCAGAGGAGACTGAAGGAAAAGCATTGAGACTTTGACATGGATGGATTGGAGGACCTTGCAATTTCTCTCTTCTGAGGGTAAGAAGTCTCATTGGGGAGAGGTGTGAGAGGGCAGGATATAATATTCTTGAAGTTAAGCATCAACTGTATGTCTTAAGAATTTCCTACTTCAAAGGAAGTACAAAGAAGCTAGTCAAGATCCACCAGAAGATTTCACTGGTCAGTAACATGTGAAGGGAAAAAAAACCCTAAAGAACAGAATGAGGAGACCAAAGTCAGCCCCACAGCTTCTAAGAAATGCAACAAAAAAATCTCATTTTTGAAAGGCCTGAAATTGTTAGTCTGTACTCCTTAACTTTTTTGCAAGAGACAGTAGGGTCCTTCTGCTCAGCAGACAGAAAACCAGCATCTAAAATTTATGTTCCCTTTTCAGTAACTAAGACACACCGTTGCACTAACTGTGTGACCGGTACACATGCCTTAGTTTTCTGATAATCACTGATCTACAAGAACTAAACCCGTTTGCCACTGCTGTTACTGGAACACAAAGAAAGATAAAGATGAGTCAAGACAGCCTGAAAAGTACACCATGATGTGATTCCACTGTGTGCTCCTGGGCCCATCATACCTTTCTCCTGAAAAACTCCAAATTTTCCCAAATTGTGCCTTTCAAAGGCAAAATAACAGCCACCAAAAGTAACCAGAAAACAAAATTCGTTATGTTGGTTGGAAGCTGCCACATTTCAGGAAATGGCAGTTTGTGTCCCCAGCTTCAATTCATTTCACTTGGCTTTAGCTGGAACACTGCTTCTGTCCCTTTGCCTTGCTGCTGCAGCAACTCAGAGCTAAGAGAAAAACATGTGTCCACAGGAAAAGATCAATTTGGCCTCTGTCAATAATGTATTGGGACCTGGCAGGAATAACTAAGCAGGTGTGAGTGGAAATGATTCATAAAGAGCTTACAAGAACCTAACATTAAATAGGTTAATAATAACAATAAATGTAATAATAGCAGAGTGCTGGCAAAATGAGACAAATACACCAGTCAAGGATACAGGACTTGTAGGCTAGTGCTTTATGTAACGTCCTTGAACTACACTTTCTAGGTTGGCTCTCCAACAATCTCATGTTCGCACTAGCAGTTCTGTCATATGGTGCCCACATTTTCCTGGGATCTGAAAATACAAAGGCACCATAAAAGCTCCAGTAGTGAATGGGACAGGATGTTCTACACCCACCATTTAATATTTATCAGTGATCATTGGGTCCAGAGAGGAAGTGGTTATTGAGGAATAGGGCTGTCTAGGCTGCTGATTTCCACTGAGATTACAGCACTGGTGACAGGCAAAGTCTTTTTCAACAGGTTTGTAAATCATCAGCAAACAAAACAATTAGCAAGAGACCTCATTATTTTGAGGGGCTTGTCCCCAGACATAGCAGAGAGTGGGACTGGGGATGCTACACAGACGGCCCTCACTGTAACACCTCACAGTGATTCCTCCTGTGCATTTTCTAGAATTACGTGTTTTTGAGCAACAGAAACCAGAATCCAGCTGGTATGGGTCAACAGAGTGTTAGTAAAGTGGTGACCTCAGTAGACATTAATATGCATTCTTAGTGAAAGTTCCAGGTGTGTCTCTCTATACCAGTAAAATTTGAAACTGTGCTTAAAAATGAGTCAAGGAACCTACATATAAGCACTCAATTTATCTGCTCTGGTTCAAGTAGGAAAGGTTTAATACCATTTGTGTAGACTGTTGTCTTTCTAAATATGAGGCTTTCTGACCTGCTCCTTATCTGCTTTTGAAATAGACAGCAAAAAATTAGCATCTTCTCATTATACTGATTTTCGGGTGCAGGCATTTCACTAAGCTTTCTCGCTTTCAAAAGATGGGGCTCTGAAGGTGACCTCCACCGAGGGGCCTGGCCACCTGGGCACAAGGTGGGCATGGCACTGTACGGCCTTGTGGCAAGCTTGGGTCAGCCTCTTGGAGAAAGCACCCGGTCCCCTTCGCCCATGAGCTGCACTCGCCCTCAGGCTCTCACCCGGGGCCTTTGCCTGAGCTGTGCTGTGGCTTTACTGCCGTGCTGCAGCTATTCCCACTCCTGCTGCTTCCTCACATCGGCTCGCTTCTCCGACTTTCCCCTTTTAGTTTCAAGGCCGCAGCTATTGAAACAACAGTTGTGTTGTTTAAATTGCTTTGCAAAGCAATCGAATCACATACTCCATGAACTGACACTTCTGTCTGCACCGCCATGTTCATTCAGTGACTTTACAGAATCATTAAGGTTGGGAAAAGACCTCTAAGATCAGCAAGTCCACTGGATTTTATTTATCTGCACCTCCTGGTCTCTCATGTAGACTGCTGGTTCCAAACCTTCGCTGGCACAACTTCTTTCTCCTGTTTGACTCACTTACTTAAGAACTGTCTCCTCACCTGCCACCCAGAGTCATTTGTTTCAATCTCCTTGTTATTCCCTGGATTGCTGCTCCTCCTTGCCTCCCTACTCGCTGTGCACAACTAAGACGACAGGAAAACCATCATAGCTTTGTATCTATTTCCTTCTATGGAAGCCTCACATCCGTCAGAGAAGCCTGTCCATCTCTCTGTCAAGGACTGCCTTAGCACCTAGAAATAAGTGAGAGTGACCACAACATTGTTTTCTAAGGTGACTTGAAACGAAAAATTAATGTCCACACTTTGAGAGTGAAAAGGGGAAAAAAAAAAAAAGGAAGAAATCATGACTCAGCTACCCAAGCAGCAACTGTGCCAGCACACTGGGAACAGCATCTTCAGGAAACTTCTCTGATGTGCTCAGTGGTGGTCAACCATGTGGTGGGGGTCAAGCCACCACAGCTCCATCTGAATTCACCCCCATATTTAAGATGAAATAAATTGGACTGGATGCAGAAGAAGGAAAAGCGCTTAGGCCCTGCTGTTAGGTCATTTCTGAATTTACAACATACCATACACTTTGCAGATAGCAAGACAAAAAAAGGTTATCGGCAAGCAAATTGGGAAGGGTAGAAAAACTGGAACTGTATAATTTTTAGACTCCAGTAATATGAACAGAAATTTTAAATTCTTTTTTTCTTTTGCTTTCTGGAAAACTGCACACCTGAATGGTTTACACAGGGAGGAACATTAAAAACAATGAGTAATCTATACCAGTTAATCAGCCCAACTGGGAGAGCCTGTGGCTGAAGCCAGGCATCTGGGTCTGTGCTAGACAGGGAGGGTTTATGTCAGCCGTCTGGTCTAGAGCTGCACCAGGACCACAAAAGTTTGCCTGATTTGAAGTGCGTGGACTGAAGGCTCACCACAGCAACACCGATGGGACTGCAGGGGTTGTGGAGAGTGGTACCAGGCAGACCCATAATAGAGACAGCATGTGAAATACTATGCGATAACTGTGGGTTATTGCAGAAAATAACATAGCTGAAAAGATTGTAAGGGTTTAAATGATTTCTAGATATTGCAATGGATGAAGAAGTGTTTTGTGACTCAAGAAAGACCAGGAAAGACAACCAAGTAACATCCAGCGCTGGGATAACCATCTCAGGTTTTGGGCAGAATTCTCCCCAGAATAAGGAGTCGCCATAATACATATTTACTTGAATATGCACATCTCTGTCTAAAAGACAAGCTCTCTAGAGCTTTTTTGAATAAAGCCAGGGTTATAAGGTGAAATCCCTTAAAAAACTCTTGTTAAAGAAAAAGGAGATGACCCTGTAGGATCTAAAAGGAAAGCTACGTTTTGCCCAGAAGTTCGAAGTATATTTTCTCCACTATGCATGTATGTCAGCCTCAAGTTTAACCACATCTTTGGCAGCCCTAGCTAACCTATGAGAGCATACCCACTCTTGGGATACAATAGCTGGGCTTACTGGACAAGGATATAGTGATAAGTCATCTGTCTGACACTAAAAATCGCCTATATGGAATACTAGCAAAATTATTGTCCCATTTAACCTTTTCTTCATGGTATTGTTATTTTGTGCATTTTTCTTCGGCCTATGTATATTACAACTGACTAGTTTTAAGTGGGTTGGAAGTTAACTTTGCTTTTCTTTTAGTACCTGTGCGTCCAAAACCCAGAGAGTTTACTAACACTTCTGCATTCTCGCATGCTGCTGCGTAGACTCTTTTCATGCTGCAAACACTGAGGGCAAACTCCCTTCTAACATACAAGTAACAGGCCCTGAAAATGCACTGCAGCTGATGAGGTACGGCACATAACGCTGGCAACACCGCCCAGCTCAAATCTTGAAATGCACCCTGTGGTCTGCTGAACAGAATGTGAATTTGATGTATGCCTGAAAAAAAACAGAATGGACTCTATAGCACCTATCAGACACAGTGAAAGTCACTGAAAGACATCATCTACTTTCCACAAACTGGTTGTTGTTAAAGCATCTCCTTTAAGGTATCCAAACTTTAGGTCCCCAGCACAATGTCAGGTGATGCTGCACCAATAGTGTGTCCTGGTTTCTGCATTATCTCAAGAATATCTTCCTTTTTTTCATACCTACCTTAAAATAGTTGTCTCAAAACTTGGGAATTATTAGAAGTGAAAAGTTTCCCTTCCATTTTGCATATGCCAATCCACAGACTTCTGTGCTTTCAGAGCATACATTTTTGAAGACGGTTCTTACAATTGTCTTCAGGATGACAGCTAATTATTTTCCCTCATCTCACAAGTACAGTAGTCCCTGATCTATCTATACTTTTGGTATGAGACAGGGAAATAATCTGCAGAAGTAAATTTAAAAATGATACAGCAACATTATTACTTCTGTTTATTCATGTAGAACATCCTGAGAGGATGACAAAAGGTCTTGGAAATCCATTAATTTGAAGTCGGCAGTATTTATCAGTGAAAACAGAAGGAAAAAAAAAAAAAAAGACTGAATGATGAGTGAACCACTTCTTGTAACTACCTTAAGACTTGACGAGATTTTGTGCTGGTGCAAAATTTCATCTGCTTTGTGAGAACCCCATGAGAAACAAAAAATGTACCAGAAGGGAGATGGTAAGCTCAGACACAGCTCCATACCTTGCTGTATTTTGAGCATATATGGTTCAGAAATCAATAATGGAAAAACTCTGCAACTCCTCATCCTTACTGTAGACCAGAAATCAAAGTCAAAACAAAATGGACTCAAAAGGTTCTACCCAGAGCATTTTAAAACACTGAGGACATTTTCAGATTTGTTGAGGTTTGTGGGCATCTACCCGGTGACTTTCTGGTTCAATAAATTATGCCATATAAGTAATCCAGTCTAAAACTTACAATGCCAGCCTAATGCCATATGATCAACATAATATAAAAGTCCATTTGTAATAACTTAGTAATTAATAAAATATTTTTTAATTAAGAAATTGATTTAAATGTGATTACTGACTTACAAGCGTGTGAACTCAGAGCCAACATCTTTTTATTTTGCTTGCCTGAACTTACACTAGAGGTCAATTAATCCTGACGAAAATAAAGTTGTTGTAATTTGGAGTAACAGCATCTATATGAGATCATGCAGTTTAGCTTTAATACATTTTAATTCACTTTCATACTTGTTAATTTGCATTTATTTTCCTCAGGGTCCATGTAGGTAAAAACTAAGTACAATTCTAAAGGTATTTATGCAGGATCTATGATTTACCTCCTTTTTCCCTAGAGGAGTGGCAGGGTGACGCAGTATCAGAGCGCTTGCACACAAGTTGGAGAAAGGCAGAGGAGGGAGATCTCTGTGTCTGGTTTTGGCAGAGAAGAGGAGCTATGTTTTCACTGTCCTGCCTTTTATTTGCAACTAGCGTTTTTCTCTCTTTGCAGCTGAAGCCCCTAACAAAAGGGAAAGAATGAAATGAGACAAAAAAGCATCTGCTCTGCATGGAATTGGGCCAGTCCAGTCAAGTTTAAAGACTGAATCATTTGAGGGGTATGAGACTGGCAATTTACTAATGACTACAACTTATTAAAAAGGCATGAAAAGCTCCCTAATTACATATTTGGATGCTAAGTAGCCATTCTCAGCTTCAGAGACAGCATGGCTTTCTCTTCCAGTCCTGTCCCAGACCACACATTAAAGAAAACAGACATCATAAAGGGTCAGGCATTTTAGATGCTAGGAACGAAAATATTGTAAAAGAGTTAGCCAAACTCTTACTTGAGGCTTCAGGCTACTCTCTGGTTTAACTCCTATTAAAGGTTAGAAAATTTTGGTCATCTTACACTATATCCATTTATAAATATGTAGTATATCTCCCCGAAATTTCCAAATATCCTAAATCTTTCAAAGGCAACAGTACATGAATTCCAGCCACCTTTTCTACCCTACCAGGCTAAGATCACTGGATCATTAGTTTTAAACATCTATTACATTGACAAACTCAAACAAATCCTGAAAAGCTTACGGACACAAAGTCAGATATGCAAGAGTTTGGAAGTGCCAGAGTTAATGTTGACCACAGCCTTAATTCAGCTTCCTTGTGGGTATTAATTACAAGAAAGTGTTTAATTACATGATCATATATTCTTTTTTTCCAAAGCAGCCCTGCCTTATTTAGTGCAAGAGTTCAATGGATCTCAGTGCAGGGAAATATATTTACCATTCCTATTACACAAATTACTCAGTGCTTTTATTTACTGCTTATCATCCAAAGCCAGCACTAAATAGAAAATTATTCATTTCCTCATGGGTGTTTTTATTTTTTTTCTTCTTAAATAATATATTAACTGAACTTCGGACTGCTCCACAAACATTCTTGAATTTATCTGCAAAAGACGCCCTTGAAAGAGGAAACCAGTGTTATTACAGGTCCCACTTTTCCAGGATTTACGCTTATTCCCCTCCATCCATGCAGTAAAACCAGTATTTTGTGACGGATTCATTGTGCATGCACTGTACAGCTGGATTGTACAAAGTTGCACGTTGCACAAAGTCTACTACAACCTGCATGTGCTGGGTCTGCAGTGTGTGAGCAAACGACCTGCCCAGTGCACAGATACAGACCAGCCCTTTTCAGACATACCCAACCCCAGGCAGAAGCACAGAGGCCCTCCACGCAGTGCACTCTCTCTCTTTTACAGCAAAGGAAATGATGTACAGATAGTAACACTGCTGTCAGAAAAGGAGAGTTTTTTCAGCACAATTGCCACTAGTTACAAAACTTTAAAAATCCCCACCAAACAAGAACACAATGAAAATCAGCAGCTGCCTCTGCAGCAGGCATTTAAACACAACCTGTGTGTAAAATCCAAGCAAAATAAAGCTGATACTGGGTTTTTATATCAACAGCTCTACAGCTGTATGAGTACTTGCTGTACGACTCTTTCTTTTGCTAAAGCAACAGTCAGATAATAGTAACTCCTTATGAAAACTGCTAACCCTGTGTGTAAAATCCACACGAACCTGGTTCTGTTCTTTGGATGGACATGTGCAGACAGGTAGCATACTTTCAAGGAAGAGAGACAGACAAGATTTCTGTGGCCATTCAGTCATATAAGTAGCACCCAAAGCACAAACAATATTTCACCACAGCTGAAAACAGTACACACAGGACTCACCTCGTGTAAACTCAGTCACCTGGAAGACAGGTGTCTAGCTGAAGTTCTCTTTCCAGATTCCCTCGATGATCAGCAGCCACGGGAGCTTCCCAGGAATGTTTCATCCCACCTGTTCTAGCTTAAGCGCAGGCTCTACCACAGCCAGCCAAACTGTATGAAGCACAGTCTGTACAAGTTCACTATACTCGATTAAATTAGGATCTGAAAGTGCTNGCTGCCTTTTTTAAAAACTACAGAATAGTGAGTGCCTAAATTGCATAAATCCANAAGAGCTCAGCTGTCCTGCCAGTGCNATTCCATTCGCAAAGAAGACGGTGACACCACCAAGGCTATTTCTGCAACCTCATTTACATTTAAAGTCTCTCACCAAACGCAGAGCCAGGTGCACTTAAATCCTGAGGTAAGGAAGCATGGTGCACTACTACCTTATTTCATTTAAGGGTATCTGACAAGGCCAGCATTTATAGCCAAAAAAAAGGACCGGCAAGGACTTTTTGAGTAACTGAGTCTTTGCTTGTCACAGGGCTGGCCACATTATGTAAACCAAAAAAATCTAATACAATATTGAAAAAGTTACTCTACACAGGAACAAAATCCCTCAATGCCATGACCCCTTCCCCCAACACCCACAACTCCAAGGATTCCTACAGTCTCCTCCACAGAGACAACTCGGGAGCTGGAAAAGGAAGCGTAGGTAGGTAACTGGCAGGCAGTGCTCCTAATTTTATCAGAAAAGCTGTCACTGAAGTTCAGGCACTTTGCAGACATTCTCATTTTTCCCAGAAAACCTAGACCTCGTCAGTCACAGAAGACACATGGCACAGAGGTGGAGCAATGAGGTGGGGCTGAGTTCCAGCTTAGTACCTCTGAGTAGGGAGGAGCCAAATAAACAAAAAACCCCAAAGTCATTCACATTATGGCCAGGCACAATCTGAAGACCACACTCATTTTCTGGAGAATGCTTCAATAAACTTGAATGAAAGCCATATACTATTAAACCAACAGAGGCATAAACACCAAGTTCTGTTTCAGCTGACAGAAAGACAATGAAGAAATAATAGTACAACTTACAAGTGTTGTAGGGAAAAAGAGTAAAGATTATAAAGGTATTTTTATTCTTGGCTGACACTTCTATCAACCCAAGCCAAAAATCACAAGACAAAGAATAGCTGCTTTCCTTTATCCACATAAAAGGATTCTGTGCTGAGCAGCACTTATGAAAAATGATCAGATTGTGATTATATAACCCTAGCATGAACTTGGTGACCAGTATAGTCATGTCAAATTAGGATGCATTATTCAAGCAGCAGGGAAGGATGAAAGTGTTTACCATCAGATAAAAAAAACCCCTGCATTTCCCTTTCTTCTAACCTGTTCTCTTCTTTTTCCTTTGCTGGCTATGTTGGTGGGCTGGCTTGCTTACTGTACCAGCTCTCCTTCAAAAACAGAGAAATTATCAGTAACAGATGGTGATGGTAACTGAAAAGAAGAGAAAAGATATCCAGTCATTATTTCTCCCATCTGCCTTTACCAGAAGCTTCCATCTTCTCCCCCTGTCAGGAAGCTGGTTTATTTCTTGCTCCTCTCATCGTCAGACCTCTGCCCATACTCTCCTCTTTTCCTTCATACCTGGGCTCCCATTCTGAATTTTTTTTTGCCAAGGGCTCTTCATATGACCCCATCCTCACTTTCTTTATTATCTTTCTGTCACTTCTTTTCACTAAAACACATAGCATTGTGCCCATCAACATCCAGACCACACCTTGTCATTTTTCTTGTTGATCAGATTTTAAAAAATGAAAAGGCCACGAAATGCAAGAAATAAATACCATTGAGCTGCACGGATAAAACACAAGCTGAGGCTAAAGCAGTCATAAGCAATGTAAGTTTTTAGGTGAGGTTTAACTATGTCTAATTAGTATAATGGAAAGCAACTGTTCTATTATTCAGGTACATTTTGTACACACCCATGCTTAATGCCTGAAAATTACTGACCATATCATGACAGCTAGCAGGTTTAATTTTTTGACCATTTTAGGCTTTGAAAACCAACAAAAGCAAAATTTAAGCCCCCCAAGCCCCACAAAACCAGGATGCAAAACCCAGCTTAGTATTACAAAATGGACCACCACAGCACTTCCCATATGAATTTATCTTATACAGTTTTTAACCTCCATCTGAAGATCACTGTTAAGAGTTTGGAAAATTCAGTTAAATATTTTCAACAATATTTAATTTCTCTATCAAGTCAGTTTAGATTGTCTTGTTCCTTTCTCAATCAGTCACTAACAATGAAATATAGATCTGTCCTGATACTATGGAATTACATGTGGACATTCAAACACACAGACAGAGGGAAATTTCCTTTTCCCCTACTTTTATTGTAAGAAGAACTTGTCAGTAGAAATAAGCTATTCAGGCCTTGGGTAAATATGTTATTCCGATAACTTGATTGCTTGATTCTACAAGCCAGGGAAAAGACTTTCCATTGCAAAGACCAGCTCCCACTGGGATGCCTTCAGAAGATTCAGTGGCTTACCATTAGTATATGATAGAAGTAATATAAAAAAAATGTACCACTTTCAAGGATAAGTAATGTGGTGAATTGGGGCCAGGCCATCATTGTGTTACCAGGGACCTGAAGACACAGTTCTGTTAAGAATATTGCAATATAAGCCTTGCTTTTCTTCACAAATAATCTTATTTTACCTCTATTCACTTTTTGGAATAACACTTCCAGAAATCAGAACCATCAAAATGCAACACTATGGCTGGCATGGAACAGTATTCACTCTTCCTCTCCTCTGCACTAATCCATGGACTTACCCTTACTGTCCAGTTTCTCCCTACACTTTTCAAGCGAAAGAAATGGCTTTCTTCAGGCAATGATTTAGAGCACTCAGCTTAGGCTGCTGCTCAGAATGCTGATAAATATCTGCAGGGTGGGTGTCAGGAGGATGGGGCCAGACTCTTTTCAGTGGTGTCCAGCGACAGGACAAGGGGCAACGGGCACAAACTGAAGCAGAGGAAGTTCCAGCTGAACATGAGGAAGAACTTCTTCCCTCTGAGGGTGACGGAGCACTGGAACAGGCTGCC
>Ga0065711_1045252_pt1 | contig 13596 bp, 5 predicted proteins | sample Hoacrofraction12_FD_59098 | JGI IMG/M metagenome (GOLD analysis project Ga0065711, IMG submission 59098) | Hoatzin crop microbial communities from Cojedes, Venezuela - Epithelial fraction 12 v2 (version 2) | ecosystem: Host-associated > Birds > Digestive system > Esophagus > Crop | place... | reverse complement strand
TCAGATTGGTCAGGCATGATTTCCCCTTGGTGAATCCATGCTGACTACTCCTGATAACCTTCTTTTCTTCCACTTGCTTCATGATGGCCTCCAGGATAAGCTGCTCCATCACCTTACCCGGGATGGAGGTATCCTACCTCACACCTATTATACAAAGAGGTTCTTGAATATTTCTTTGCATCCTGTCCAGCTTCCCCCTTCTGCACTCACCCTTTTTTCGCTCCTGTTCCATTCTTTTTTTCAGCATGGAACAACAGGAATGTTCTTGTACTCAGACAGCTGTTCTCTAACTCAAGAAGGTTGAGACACATCTTTAGTGTCTACTTGCTGACTTCATTCTACTTCTGACTCTAGCATGGGATCACATTTATATATGAAGTTACATATGTTATTAGGTTTTAGTATCAGGTCTTTCCTTTAACATAGGCACAGTTGTCTCCTCCTGCCTAGTTAACACCAATTGGTATATCTATACGTATACTACACAGGTATACACCCATATTTATACACACCAGTTAGGGAATTAGAACTCACTGTGATGGGAGAGTTTAACAGACTAACAAGCCAAGTCAATTTTAAACTTTAAATGAAGATTAGATTGACTTTTGACAGCAGCACAGCTAATGGTCCTTACTTACACATTATGACTAATTATTGCTACACATAAAAAACTGTTTGTCCTTAACCCTCATATCCTGCATTAGCTGTGCGTATGCAATGCCATGGAACAGGTGACATGCAGTTAGCCTTCATGGCTAAAGTCTGTAGTTACTTAAGGCAAGGTGATAAGGCCAGGGAGATTTTTCATGAGAGAAATCAGAACTGAAGTGAGCTTGTTTTCTTTCTCCTCCACAGCTGCTCACTCATCCGAGATATTTTATGTTACTTGTCTCCCTCCTGAAAGGGAGATGTTATTTGGTCCCAAGATATATACTATTATTTTTTTAATTTTCTTTCTTTTTTCCCATCATCCTTCTGTTTTAGGCAGGCTGTCCTTCCTAATTGCAGTCCATCACGTTTATCTTGGGTTTTGTTCTTTATTTTTTATATTACATATTCTGTTATTTGAGTTGCTGTTTACATATTTTCCAATGGCTCTTAATTGCAACAACATAATTCTTTGTCTGCTACTTTGGTGGTTGCACTGCTAACACAACTATGTGAAATGCCTATACGTTGTGTCTAGTTGTGCTGTCACAGTGTTAAAAAGTGCTTATATGCTGTTGTTGGTTATACTGTTTCGGTGTGCTTATATTCACGTTCAAGACAAACTAATAATAACTACATCCTCATAAGTGCATCTACAATTTCTAGGTGTTACTGGCCTTCACCTTGGCTGAGGTCCTACCTTTCTTGTAAAAATATTCTGAAGAAATGAGTTTGATAAGCTCTCTAGCTATAATGCTTTAACTTTTCTCAGAAAATGATTTTTTTGGTCTTCTTTGTACATGTATATATATGATTTGCAAGTCAACTGTTTAGTCACGCATCTTGATAAATTTTTTATTCTCTTCAGTTAAGCAGGCTTAAAGAGCACGTTATCTTACACCTCCCCACTCATCTTCACCTTACTTTGACATGTATTCTATTTAGTGATTTTGCAGTTGCTACGGTTGTCATCTTTGGCAGTATTAGGTTTGTTGTGAAGATTGATAAAGGCAGTTTTAAATCAACTCATTAAATTGCTACCATACTCATTATTTTGAGAAAATCTTGACCCAACTGTTAAGTCTTCAAAGCAGGAATGATCATAGAGTCTACATGTGAAGATTTTTGTCACATTTAAGTTTTGGCATTATGTCTGACTTCACTGAAATTAGTATTACAAACCCCTGTAACAGGAGCTTAAACAACTTTCTCCTGTCCAGATGCTTATGTATAAACACATGGACACTTTAATCATTAAAAACATGAAGGCAGACCTTTAATAGACTTGTGACCTGCCCAGCCACAGGTGACAGTTGATATTTAATTTGAGGGTTAGGCTCTCCAAAATTTAGGCATAAAGGAAACACAATAAACCTTTGCCAAAACAGCAGTTTCAATGCCTGAAAAATCCTACAAGCTCTCAATTTGTTTTCATTTTGGTGAAGAAAATAAGGCAGGGAGGAGAGAAAGAGATGCAGCTAATCTAACACACGTATTTACAAATGGTACAAAACTGGGAGAAGCGGTTAATACATGAGATGTCTGTAATGCAATTCAGAGGGACTTCAATAATCTGGAGAAATGTGTGGATGGTTAATTAAAAGCTTATCAACACATATTTGGAGGATAGGTGAGATACCAAAGTGCACCTAAAGTTCCAGAAACTGAATTTCATCCTGGATACTCATTGATTATAACTGGGATCTAGACACCCAAAGCTTAATTCAACTACCTAGTTGAACTAAGAGAGATGAATTAAGGCACAGGACTCTTGCCCTATGACAAAGCTGGTAGATAACATATAGGATCTACAGGACATCCTAACACTTCTGGATAAATAACTAGAAGCCACACTTGATAACACTTGGCATTACGAAAGGTATCATATGTACCTTGTGTAAAGCCCACAGGACACAAGTGGACACCTTTCTTTAGACATTTAAAACTAAGAATCTACAGTCTTGAGCTGAAACCTGCCCCAAGTACTGAAATAGCCAGAACTTGCTCTGCCACTCCTACTTTTTCTCACATATTAACATTAAAGTCAGATGCTTTTACTGACTTGACAGAAATGTGACTCTTTATTCATGTCTGATCTTGATGAGAATGTTGTACATAATTGATCCAGATGTTTATAGGTCCTTAAATGCATTTTGACAATGTTTTTATCACTTTCTGCGAAACTTAGTAGTGCAGCCTAAGATGGTGGTAGTGAGAAAAGTGCCATTAGCCTTGGACACTGCAGAAAGACACTGTTTAGTGCTGTCTGTCAGGATGCAAATTAAATTAACCTGTCTGTGAAAATTTTTGAAGTTCACATTTAAGCAAATGCACCTACAGTAACCATAAATCTGAACTGCTGGAAGAGTACATATACTTTAATCACTTTCCAGAGAGAGAAAGACCAATTTACCACTGCATAGGTCCAGTTTTACAGTGGACTTTATTCAACTGAATATATGAGGCTACTTCTAAATAAAAGTGAAGAAACACTGGTAAACCACTCATTCTCAAAATAGCTTTCAAAAGCTACAATTTATTACTGCATGCACTGCATGTACATTAAACCCATTTTTCATCTCATCATTCTATTTCTATTTTTCTGTTCTTTAGGAAAAAGTCTGAGAAATACACTTGAAATTGTTTTTATTTCTTTAGACATTTGTAATTTTTTCCTTTTTGTTTAAATTAAAAGCATAGTTATCCTTATTTTTACTAAAAAAAAAGATAAGATTTAATTGGAAATTCCTTTATTCAGGTTCATCAGATCAAAAACTGCAGCAGGTCCCTTGACAGTACTCCAGCATGGCAAAGATTGTGATTTGGGAACAATGTAGGCTGTGTGGCAACTTCCATGAAAGAAAGGCTGGCTGACAGCTGGAAATACCTACCCTCAAAAAAACAAGGAACAAAACCCCATACATTTGATGTAGATGACAATGTATTGGTAGCTGTGGGGCTGCAAGTGTGGCCTCAGTTACAAGAGACTGGGGGCTGCACCATGATGGACACAGCCAGTGCTGGCTGACTGCAACCGACCCACTGAAGGACACAGCTGAGACTCTTAGACAAGGTTTTGGTACCTCAGAGGAAAATATTTAAGAAAGGGCAAAACACCACACAGCAGAGAGGAGTAAGGAAAAAAGATTGTGAAAAACAGCCCTGTGGACAGCAATGTGAGAGCAGAAGGAGGGGGAGGAGATGCTCCATGTGTCGGTGAAGAGATTCCCGTGCAGCCCATGCAGAGCACCACACCAGAGCAGGCATCCGTACTGGATATTCTGGACGGCCTGTGAAGGATCCTACACAGAAGCAGGTGAACATGCCCTGAAGGAACTGTGGACCTTGGAAGTCCCACACTGGAGCAGGTTTACCCTGAAAGACTGTAGACTCTGTAGAGGAACAACATTGGAGCAGAGGAAAAATGTGAGAAAGAAAGAGTGACAGAGAGGAACTGTTATGCACTGACCACAGACCCCATTCCTCGTACGCCCATGCACCACTCAGGGTGGTGGGAGGAAGGTGATGTATGAGAGTTGTGAAAGAAGTTGAGCTTGGAGGGGTGTCTGTATTTCTTCACCATCCAGCTCTGGCTTAGTTGGAAATAAACTAAATTAATTTTCCCTAGGTCAATGTTCTGCCCATGGCTGTAATTGGTGAGTGGTCTCCCTATCTTTATCTCAGCCCGCAGGGTTTTTCATCTTCTTTTCTCCCCCTTGTTCTTTTGAGAAGGTCTTGTGGTTTAACCTCAATAAGTAGCTAAGCACAACAAACTTTCTCCCTCCCATCTTCCCCCACTAGTGGGATGGGGAAAAAGCAAAGGAAGAATGAAAGCAAGAAAACTTGGGGGTCAAGAAAAAAAAAACAGTTTAGTTAGCAGAAGAAAAAGAAAACAAAATGAAACAAATGATGCAAAGCCAATCACTCACCACCTCCCATGGGTAGGCTGACACCTAGTCAGTTGCAGAGATAAGATGCCTAACCCTCCCACAGCTTCCTCTTTTCCCTGTTGTTGCTGAGCATGATGTTACATGGTATGGAATACCTGTTTGGTTATTTCAGTTCATCTGTCCATTCGTGTCCCCTCTCAACATATTGTGCCCCCCTCAATCTATTCACTGGGAGAGCAGTGTGAGAAACAGAGAAGCCCTTATTGCTGTGCAAGCACTAATTAGCAAGAGCTATAATGGTAGTGTGTTATCAGTACTGTTCTGGTCAAAAATCTAAAACATAGGGCCATATGATCTGTTACGAAGAAAATTAACTCTGTCTTAGCCAGGCCAGGTACAAGAGGTGAAGTCAGAGAGTGGCTAGGTGGGTATCTGGCAGCTGGCCAAGGTCAACCCACCACAACCCAAAACCCCCAACCTGGTGGAGACAGTAATTTAATGAAGATTTTAGATAATTTTGTTACTAATGTTGATTAGCTGATTATATGCATGGCTTTGACATATACTTGACTACATTTCAGTTAGCATAGGAAATGAAAGATTAAATGGATTTAGAATATTGAAACCAAAATGTACAACTTAAAGTGGCTTGGAACAATATTTAACAATGTAGAGTGGCTGTAACAGATAGTTTTTCAACACTGGATTGAAGTGATAAAAATGGAATTTTTTCACTGGATCAGAGGTGCAGTACAGTGATATCTGATAAAAGGATGACAGTTTGGCTTTAATAACACTTCATAAACATGTAACCGTTAGCTAATCAACCGAAAATATGGTTCTGGTTTTTTTATTCTGCATTTTCTCCTTTTCTGTGACACTTAAATAATTAAACTTTAAATAAGAATTAATAATGCTTTTTCTTAAGCAGCAGCTTTCCTGCTTATCTTTTTTTTTTTTTTTACTGGGAGCAGAAGATGTCTTTTTAATTATACTTTGCATATATTTGTGTATAACAGGAAGGTAAATGCAGAGTTCATTAAACTGAACTTAATTAAATATCCTGAGTCTGATTTCATCACTACATACCCAAATAATATTTAAACTTGTTCTTTTAAGTATGGGGATTTTTTTGCTTCAAATCTTGTTTGCAGTACTTTACCTTTTTTTGTTGTCGTGATAACCCACTTCCTTTTCTGATTTTCTATTAAGGTCATAGAAATAATCCTTCCATAAATCTAGAAACACTTTCACTTTTGACATCTTTCCCAAACCATTTTAAAAATACTTCACTCACACTGCTCTTAGAAAATTTTTCTTGTGTGCTTGTGTGTCTGAGAGTGATATTTACATAAAAGGACCAAAAAAACATTCTTTTCAATTCAACAGACAAACCCACCTGTTTTTAAGGTATACTTTAAAAATTGCCATAGAGATTTTAATGGTTTTGAAATTCTGTATCTCTTCTCATAACATGACATTAATATTTTGTGTTTGGTTTCTTCATTTCACTGTTTTTTAATAGATAACTTTTCAGGCAGATGGATTGGAATTGTTGTCCCTGTACAGGAAAGCTTTGTCTCACCAGCAAAAACAAAAGCTGGTAACCAGTTCTGAAAAACCTGCTCTCAACATGAGTTAAGAGAAGTGGTAAAAAGGACATTGCTGAGAAGTAGATTAGAAGTAGTATGGATGAGGGTGGTACAAAAAAGGAATGAAGCTGTTGTTATGCTTCCTTATGTGTTAATTACCATTTGACATTTTTGTCACTGAAGGTTCCAGAAAGAAATATTTTCTAACCTTATTTGGACATTGTGGTTGCTACCTCTTCTCTGAGACACAGGAACAAATACTTGTTTTATCATGTAGTTGGCCAAAAAAGAGTATTTGTATCTATCAGTCTGTCTATTTGTTATACTTACCTTTCAAATGATTGTAAATCCAGTCAGCTAGCTTCAGGATATCTGAATTCAAAAATTGGTAAATATCTGTCAATATTTATTGTACTACAAACCAAGGATGCGAGCAAATTTAGGACAGAGCTCTAAGGGTGTTTGTGACCAATGTCAGAATGATGATGGATGGGGGGGGTTCAAGAACAACCTATGATCTTTTCGGAAAAATAAAAGTGTAGGAACAGTTCGCCAGGCATGAGACAGTTCTCTTATACCTACTAGGGCAATACGTGACAGTCAAATGTTCATATGGTTATACAGATTCTCAACAAAGTCTTTTATGTAGAGATAGCTCTGTTACTATCTGGTTGTAGTACTGTTCTACATGAATGTGTGTGAAAACATATTTAAGGGTGTTTTGTATATTTGAAAAATTTTCTGAAGTATTAACATAATACTACAAGATATAAAGAATAGTGTTAAATATAGAACTTGCATATTTTTCTTTGGATTACAGCAAAGTTCTTAATAAATTAAAAAAATATATTATTCTAGAGATTATATTATATTTGATATTACTCAGAAATGAAGATATTTGCTATTCAGAGAAAAGACCAAAAGAAGAAAGAAAAATCCCCTTTCTGTACTTTATGAATTTATATGCTTTGTAGCACTATACTGTACTTGAGATCTTGGCTGGCTAAATTCAGTGTGGTAGTCAACAACATTTTCTGCTAACCTATTTTGGCATCCAAGTCCACTTTTCACGGTCTCTTTATGTAATGTGCATGCTTAGACGTAGTACCATCTGGACTGAGCTGAATATACATCCCCTTAAAATTGTCATCCATAGACTGGACAAACATATACGTGCAAACCCTGGTGGATAATTCACTACCTGCTCAAAGCAGGGGCATAAAACAGAGCTAGTAATATCACTGTCTTTTGTGTAATAACTTAGAGACTAGATAATTCTCAGAAAGTCACCTATCCTTAATCTTTCTTTTAGCTTAAACTCAAAAGATCCTCTATCACAGAAGAGTGTCTTAACTACTGAATCTAATTTCCTTTTTCTCCTCTTGCTGCTACATAGGTCAACTCAGGTGGGAAGAGAATATGGGAAGTCTGTAGCCCAATCTTCCACTCAAAACAGGGCCGCTCTGATGTTAGAACAGGTTACTGTCCTGGTGGGTCTTGAAAACTCCCACGGATGGAGATGAACCTTCTACACTGCACAAAGGTCTCCAAGACCTCAAGCCCTGGTCCTTCATCCACTCCTTAGAGGGCAAGTGTTCCAGCCCTAGCCATCTTAATGGCCTTTTGCTCAACTCATCCTGGTGTACTGCTCACTGAATCACAGAATGGTCGGGGTTGGAAGGGACCTCTGTGGGTCATCTAGTCCAACCCTCTTGTTGAAGCAGGGTCACTCACAGGAGGCTGCACAGGACTGCATCCAGGCGGGTCTTAAATATCTCCAGAGAAGGAAAATCCACAACCTCCCTGGGTAACCTGCTCCAGTGCTCCGTCACCCTCAGAGTAAAGAAGTTCTTCCTCATGTTCAGGTGGAACTTTCTGTGCTTCAAATTGTGTCCATTGCCCCTTCTCCTGTCGCTGGACACCACTTAAAAGAGCTTGGCCCCATCCTCCTGACACCCACCCTTCAGATATTTATAGGCATTTATAAGGTCCCCTCTCAGCCTTCTCTTCTTCAGGCTGAACAAGCCCAGCTCCCTCAGTCTTTCCTAGTAGGAGAGATGCTCCAGTCTCCTCATCATCTTTATTGCCCTCCGCTGGACTCTCTCCAGTAGCTCTTCATCTTTCTTGAAGTGGGGAGCCCACAACGGAACAGAGTACTCCAGATGGGGCCTCACTAGGGCAGAGCAGAGGGGGAGCAGAACCTCCCTTGACCTGCTGGCCACACTCCTCCTAATGCATCCCAGGATACCATTGGCCTTCTTGACAACAAGGCCACACTGCTGGCTCATGGTCAACTTGTAGTCCACCAGGACACCCAGGTCCCTCTCTGCAGAGCTGCTCTCCAGCAGGTCCGCCCCAAGCCTGTACTGGTGCATAGGGCTATTCCTCCCCAGGTACAGGACCCTGCACTTGCCCTTGTTGAACTTCATCAGGTTCCTCTCTGCCCAACTCTCCAGCCTGTCCAGGTCTCACTGAATGGCAGCACAGCCTTCTGGTGTATCTGCCACTCCTTCCAGTTTTGTGTCAAACTTGCTGAGGGTACACTCTAAGTCTTCATCCAGGTCATTGATGAAGAAGTTGAACAAGACTGGTCCAAGTACTGACCCCTCTGGCGGACACCACTAGTTACAGGCCTCCAACTAGACTCAGTGCTACTGACGACAACCCTCTGAGCTCTGCCATTCAGCCAGTTCTCAATTTATTTCACCTACCACTCATCCAGCCCACAATTCCTGAGCTTGCTTATGAGGATGTTGTGGGAGACAGTGTCAAAAGCCTTGCTAAAGTTGAGGTAAGCAACATCCACTGGTCTCCCCTCATCTACCCAGCCAGTCGTGTCATCGTAGAAAGCTATCAGATTGGTCAGGCATGATTTCCCCTTGGTGAATCCATGCTGACTACTCCTGATAACTTTCTTTTCTTCCACTTGCTTGATGATGGCCTCCAGGATAAGCTGCTCCATCACCTTTCCCGGGATGGAGGTGAGGCTGACTGGCCTGTAGTTCCCTGGTTCCTCCTTCTTGCCCTTTTTGAAGATTGGAGTGACATTGGCCTTTCTCCAGTCTTCGGGCACCTCTCCTGTCCTCCAGGACCTCTCAAAGATGATGGAGAGTGGCTCAGCAATGACATCCGCCAGCTGCCTCAACACTCGTGGGTGCATTCCATCGGAGCCCATTTCCCTCTAGACTAGAGAGATAGCAGAAAAATATAGCAAGATTAGCTATGTCTGAAGTATTTCTCAGACAGCTAGGAAACCCTAATCTAACCTGAATCAAGTTGCTGAGCTGAATCCAGGCTCTGATTTCCTGATATAGCTTTAACCAGTCTCAAATGCAGACCTGGACTGATGCTGATGAATCATTCTGTCATTTAGTATGAGAGAATTTGAGGCCTTGTCCTAAAAAAAGGGCATTCCTACTTTATTTTGTATTACTTTTCTTTTTTGCTAACGTGACTACATGTGATAATGTACTTTTTCACGGTTATTGTGATACTCTTCTGTGTTACTTAGTGAAGGCTTGGCCATTGTACTGATATTTAAGCGTTGCTGTTAATGAGAATGCTATTCAAACTGTGACAGAGCTATATGAAACTGTAGAAAGTAGAAATTTTTTTTACTGTATAAATATATGACAGACTTCATTTTAAAGGTGCCAGTGAAAGGATCTGACTGGCAGTTTCAGCCCAGAAAAGATTGGGCACATCATGATCTAGATTTTTCTTTCTCTTTCAGTATTCCTGTGACAGGTAGGACTGAAAATGGTCACTGAACAATGTGTTGTACAGTTTTAGGACCTCCATGATAAATAAACTTCCCAAATAGCTTCACTTTTTTCCGAGTCAGTTATGTTAAGCAAAGTGCCTTGACTGTTTTGAAGGACCATCTTCCATAGCAATAGAAAATTTCAAATAAAGAATCAGGATGCTATCAAACACTGTTTTTGAGGGTGTTTTTCTACAGGCATATTTATTTACAGACTGTTGTGGTTTTTCATACAATTGTGATTTTAAGCTTTTTTTAAGATTTTGGTTACTTCACGAAAATAATTGTATATTACATTCTCTAATTGTGAAAACTGAGCTTGTGTCTAGATTTCTATGAAATCAAAGAAGCCATGTGTCTGTCCAATAATGCTTTTCTTTTGTCCTCCTGCCATGAAGCAGGCCACTCTCACCTTTCACTGAGAACAGAATCATAGAATCATAGAATCATAGGTTGGAAAAGACCTCTAAGATCTTCAAGTCCAGGCACCAGCCCAACACCACCATGCCTACTAAACCACATCCCGAAATGCCACATCTACAGGTTTTTTAAACACCTCCAGTGATGGTGAGTCAATGACTTCCCTGGGCAGCCTGTTCCAACGCCTGACCACTCTTTCAGTAAAGAAATTTTTCCCTAATATCCAATCTAAACCTCCCCTGATGCAACTTGAGCCCACTGCCTCTCGTCCTGTCACTAGTTACTTGGGAGAGAAGACCAACACCTGTCTCACTACAGCCTCCTTTCAGATAGTTGTAGAGAGGAAGAAGGTGCCCCCTCAGCCTTTTCTTCTCCAGACTAAACAACCCCAGCTCGCTTATGCGCTCCTCGTAAAACTTGTTCTCTAGACCCCTCACCAGCCTCATTGCTCTTCTCTGGACACACTCCAGCAACTCAATGTCCTTCTTGTAGTGAAGGGCCCAAAACTGAACACAGTACTCCAGGTGTGGCCTCACCAGTGATGAGTACAGTGGCACGATCACCTCCCTCCTCCTGCTGGCCACACTATTCCTGATAGAAGCCACAATGCCGCTGGCCTTCTTGGCCACCTGGGCACACTGCTGGCTCATGTTCAGCCTGTTGTGTTCAGCCTGTTGTTGACCAACACCCCAAGATCCTTTTGCACTGGGCAGCTTTCCAGCCACTCCTCCCCAAGCCTGTAGCATTGCATGGGGTAGCAGCAGTGCTCCTCCTCTCCAGCCTGGTAGTTGTCCATCAGAGACTGCTGGTTAGCCCAACGACCACCTGGATATGGCAGCTGGGATCTGGAGGCAAGAAGGGTTTTGTGCTGCTATGGGGAAACACAAGCCTCTGCCAAGCTGTGAGTCCGTACTGCAAACCCATAGGGACTGTGTGATCCGGCAGGGAGAGTTGTGCCTCCTGGTTGCTGTAAGGAGCTACACTCTCACAACTGGAGTTCACACCAAGGCAGATTCCACCACCAGGCAACTTTTATGGTTTTATGATGGATATCAGGGGTGATGAGAAGCAATGATTGTCATTGCAGCAGCTGAGCAATGTGGGAAGAACACCTAGGCCATTTTAAAATCTAAAGTTTGCAAGTAGTATGTAAAAGTTTCTTCAGATGAGCAATATTTCCCCATAAATGGAACTGAAGAACTTTTGCCTGCCATTACTTTGATTACTTTGCTTATTCTACTCCCACTTGCCAAATAATTCATTTAAAATTCCTTTAATGAAACCTTTCTCTCACCTTTTAAGATAAGTGCCTTTTAGACTGTAAGCTCTTCAGGGCAGGGAATATGTTATTTTATTGTTTGTGATTGTGAGTCTTTTAACGCTATGAAGCCCCTTTGGAAATTCTGACTTTGGTAAGTAATAATAATGCTGCCCAAATCCTTAAAATTGATCTTTACTGGAAAGTTTCCACTGCAAGGAAAACGACGGGTGAAACTTTCTCTGATGAATAGCACCAACACAGAAAAGTATCAGAACAATTGTAATGGCTAAGTTCTGCTGGCTGCTGTGAAAAATAGTGAAGTCAGTGCCTGCTGTGGCTAGATAAATGAAGTATTGCTTCATACTATGAAGCTTGACTTTTTAGTCAGATTACTCACAACAGTGGTACTCCCATCATGGCCATTATGAACAGCACATTCAAAAAATAAATACATAGTATGCTAATGTAATTGTGGGATGATTTAGTAGCAGCACACAAAATGTGCTGAGTTACTGTTGTACTAGGCAAAGAAACTCTTAATGCTGGCGAGAACACAATGATCTACCTATCTTTATATTTCAGTTATCCAAGGTCAAAAGAAGAATCTTACCAGGATTTTTCTTCCCCTTCTCTGATCTTTGGACTCAATGCCCAGAGACAGAAAACTTTTTGATGGTGTTCACAGTGCAAGCGAAAGTGCTTCAAGTGCAATAGGAAGACTTCACTCATTTTAGCACACCAGGAAGGTATGGGCACATTCAGAAGAAGTGAACCCATTCTACAGACTTCTCAGGGCGGTTTACACTAACCAGAGCAAATGTCCTAGTTTCTGACACTAAAGTTTAGAGTCTGATACAAGTTTCATATCTACTTCTCCTTGCTGTCATTTGGGTCTAGGATTCTCTTAGTAACATGGCTATAAAGATAACAGGCAGAATACGGTGTCAAGTGATGACCATACTTAGCTATAATGTAGAGATGCATATATTGAGCAAGAATCCTAAACAAATGAGAAGGAGGAGGAAGGGGGGGATGTTCAGAGTTACGGTGTTTGTCTTCCCAAGTAACCGTTATGCGTGATGGAGCCCTGCTTTGCTGGAGATGGCTGAACACCTGCCTGCCGACAGGAAGCGATGAATGAATTCCTTATATTGCTTTGCTTGTGCTCACAGATTTTGCTTTACCTGTTAAGCTGTCTTTATCTCAACCCACAAGTTTTCTCGCTTTTACCCTTCTGATTGTCTCCTCTATTCCACTGTGGGGGAGGGAGCAAGCGGTTGTGTGGGAATGAGCTCTCAGCTGGGGTTAAACCATGACAGGTATCTACTCACATACCTGTACATACACACACACAGAGTTTTGCCCTTCTAATGGATTTACTAAAGTTGACTGGTGTTTTCCAGTAAGTGAGTTATTTTCAGGTACATATGTGCAGGTCTGCAAAGATTAGATAATAAGCTTTACTTTTGACTTCTTGGGAAAAAAAATTTTCAGGCAGAAAAACCCAAAGTGATTTATTAAATCATTCCTTCTGTGACATTCAGGAGAAGAGTTTAGTGTCCGTCTTCTGCTTCAGAAATATGTGGAAAGCTTTAGCAAACCTTATATACACTTGGAAAAAAAAAACAAAACACAAAACTTCTGATTATCCGTCATTGTTAAAAGGTAATTTAGTAGAACTAAAATCAACAAACCAGTAAATTCTGTGGAAAAAAAAGGAGCGAAGCTTTAAGAAAAAGACCCTAACTTAGGTAAGAACAAATATTAGTTCAAAACGTTTAGGTTTCCAGACAAAAGTACTTCAACAACCTTTGGTTCAACCCAATCTCCAACCCAATCATCCATATGTATCCTATACATCATGTGCATACAAGGTGTTTATTCCTGGCTGCTCTAATACATCTGCATATCTGAAAGACTTTTACCTTTACGGATGTTTTATTTACTGAGAAACAGTAAGCCAGAGAACAATCTTTCAGGACTATGGTTATAAACCATCTTTTTTTTTTTTTTTTTTTTTTT
>Ga0065711_1014265_pt1 | contig 13596 bp, 7 predicted proteins | sample Hoacrofraction12_FD_59098 | JGI IMG/M metagenome (GOLD analysis project Ga0065711, IMG submission 59098) | Hoatzin crop microbial communities from Cojedes, Venezuela - Epithelial fraction 12 v2 (version 2) | ecosystem: Host-associated > Birds > Digestive system > Esophagus > Crop | place... | reverse complement strand
GATCATCTTCATGGCCCTCCTCTGGACCCGCTCCAACACATCCATGTCCTTCTTATGTTGGGGGCTCCAGAGCTGGACGCAGGACTCCAGGTGGGGTCTGACGAGAGCGGAGTAAAGGGGCAGAATCCCCTCCCTCACCCTGCTGGCCACGCTGCTCTTGATGCAGCCCAGGATACGGTTGGCTTTCTGGACTGCAAGCACATGTTGCTGGCTCAAGTTGAGGTTCTTGTCCACCAGCACCCCAAGTCCTTCTCCTCAGGGCTGCTCTTGAGCCACTCTCTGCCCAGCCTGTGCTTGTGTTTGGAATTACCCTGACCCACGTGCAGGACCTTGCACTTGGCCTTGCTGAACTTCATGCGGTTCACGCAGGCCCACCTCTCCAGCCTGTCCAGGTCCCTCTGGATGGCATCCCTTCCCTCCAGCGTGTCAACCCCACCACACAGCTTGGTGTCGTCGGCAAACTTGCTTGTCTTCAAGGCCAGCCCTCTCACTGAATTTGTTCGCTAGGCTGAATCAGCATAAGCATTTAACGTGACCTCTTCAGAAACAGGTTTTAAAGTCTAATCTCATTTATATACTTGTATAAAGCCTGAACTTCTCTGAAACTCAGAATCTGCAAGTGGCTTTTTAGCCAAAGGACTTTCATTCCTAGATCTTTATCTACTGAGTTATATAGTAGGTGTAATTTTTACCTTGTGCATACATCTTGGATATACTTAATAGACAAGAGATGTTGGACTATCTGTTTTTCTTTATACCTATATTTTCTTATATGTCACTGTAAGGAGAAAAGGCAGGCTTTAAGTAGCACGGTCTTAACTAGGGATCAGTTTGTGAGGCTTAAACACACGAACTATTCTACCACATGACTTTACTCGTGAGGGAAAAAATACAGTTGAAGATGAACTGGAGACCCCGAAGTGGAGTTTCTTTAAATCTCAGAGAAATCAAGTCTTTCCTGGAGCGCTATTAGCCTTTGATTGTTGATTACCTAACAGAATTATTTACTACTTTTGATGTAGCAGGTCTATCTTGTGTTGAGAAATTACACCAATTTTAGTAGGCATGCCACTGGAATTAATTACTGTCGTTTCTACGGTACCACTAGGCAGCAAAACTTCATAAACTCAGGAAACTAGGCTTTTCATTTTGGCACTTAGAATTTGGGCACCTAGACTTCAGTTCGCTCAACTTTGTCTTTCTTCCCATTGTTATTAATAACTGAGTAACCTCTCTCAGCCTTTTCTCCACCAGTGTCCAGAAAGGAATAAAACATGTCTGTGTGTAAATCCTTTCTGCACAAGAGAGGAAGACCACCTCTGTGAAGAACGACCCATTAAAAAAGGAAGAAGCGGCAGCGTGAGTGCAAGCCATTAAATTTAGGTCCTTACTGTGTATTTACCAAATTCCCTTAAAACATTCTTGGGCTAATTTTTGCCCACATTTCTACAGACATCCACATCTTACCATGATTCAGGAGCAAAGTTCCATCCTCTTTTTCTTGCCTTCATGCCTTAATGCTCCCCACTGAAGTCTAGGTTTTCATTCAGTCTTATCGCAGAGACGGGCTGTTTGGCACTGGGAGCTGTGTTCTACCGGACAGTAAAAGCACCTGTGGCACTGCTTCTCTTTGGTGAAGAGGGGTAGTGACCACAAAGGTACACCATGAGTTCAGGGCCAGTGCAGAAGAGAGCCATCAGCTAGACACAGCTTTCTTCCCAGCTTGTCAGACTAGTTGATCACGTTGTGACCAGATACTGGATTTTCCTGCAGTCGCTGAAAAAGGGGAAAAAAGGATCCATAAGTAAAGAAATTGCTATCGCAGGCACAGGAGTAGGACATACAACCAAAACCAAAGCACGTACCATTCCATAAGCAAAGCTATCCTGTCTCTGACGGATTCAGTGCATGGCAGAGCCCCGGGCTGACAGGGACACCTTTCCCCAAACGTATGTTGAAGCAAGCTGGAACAGAAACAGCAAGAAGTGAGCAATGAGGAGACCAGAGATGCAGGAATTCACCATCTCTCCTTAGCGGAAAGTAGCTCAGGGGTGGCAGGAAGCCCAAGGTGCTCCTCCCATCAGCTCTAAATCTTTCCCTCATCAGCTGCAAAGCAAGAGCAGATTCCTGGTTCTCTGACTCCTAAAAATAGCGTGAGATCCCAAACAGTGATGGCATGACAGGGAAGAGAGCGAAGGCACGACAGCTTCTCTAAAATTCCATGTTTAAGCTTCTTCTCTCTGCCCTGCACGTGTAGCCGTGCCATCTATTAGGTAATGAGATTTATGACTTATTTCAATAGTTTTAGTTTTGTTCCCCTCTGTACAATGGGACTCGATGTGTGCTGCAAGACCCTCCGCGGCGCTCGCCTGGCTTCTCACCTCTCACAAGGACCCTGCGCAAGCTGGTCGCACCTGTAAGTGCTGAGCTGAAGATATGTGGAAGTACTCACTTATTTGCCCTCCACTTGCTCGCCTCCCCCAGAACTGGCCACGGCCTGCTCTACTCACCCACGACGAAATCCTGGCCGTGCCGTTTTGAAACAGTGCTCTCCAGCTCCGGCTTACGGACGGGCAAAGCGGAAGGTGCAGGCTGAGCTCCTGCCGGCTGACAATCGCTCTGTCGAGCCCGGTGACCTGACGTGCAGCTGGAAACATCGCTGTCGCTGGCCCACAACCACTCCCACTAGGCACGAAAAGCCGCGGGCAGGGCCGGTTCCCGGTCACGGCAGGTCCGGCGCAAGCCCACGCGGTTGACGACGTGGCGTACGGATGCATGGCACACGCTCAGGAGCCAAGCCCAGGGATCAAGAAAAAAATAAAAAAGCAGCAAAATTTCTTGGCGCTTGTGGTTCCATTTATTGTCCACCACGTGATTCTTGGGGTAATCGCTTGCAGCAGTGGCAACCATTCATGAAGCTTTGTGTCCCAAACCTGCCAAGCCAGCAGCGTGTCAGAAGAGCAAGAAACACATTCAAGATGGGCTGTGAAAAGCCTTGGGAGCACTGGCAAAGCTCAACAGAGGAAGAAGCGGGGCGGGGGGGGGCGGGGGGAGGAAGAAGAATTCCTAGGACAGAAGTAAAATCTTTCAGCGTGGAAGAAACGTAACCCTTCTCGCTTTGCTGCCAGCCCCCGTTTCTCCGGCGCCAGCCAAGGAGCCGGCGTGCAGCCCGCGGTGCGGAGCCGCTCCGTGTTGCCATCGCGTGTCTGCCTGCCAGAACTGCTCCCAGGTCAAGCAGTCGGGGCGTCGCAAGCAGCGGCACGGCATCTTCAACCGTAACCAGCATCTCCTTTCCACATTTTTTACCATTTCGTTGTGAACAGAAGCGTGTCACACAGGGCTGCGAACTGGATACAAAACGTCTAAAATGCTCCTTGCAGAAACGTAACCTGGAATTAGAGAGTTCACAAGGATGGAACAACCCTTTACGAGGCTGCCGAAAGCCAGAGAGAAGGAAGGAATTACCAGGACATCCAGTCTTTTCCCAGCAGGCTTCAGTGAACTTATTCATGGTTTTTGCCTTTTAAAATATTTTCATGTTCTATAGGCAAGGCCTCAAACTCAGCCCCTGGTGCTAGATTTAAGCATTGGCATTTGGGCTTCTATAGCTTTTTGGCTTTTTCTTCTGTATCCGGATATCTGGAAGAGATCTTGGAAAAATGGGAACAAGCCTCATTCCTCTGAGGACAGGCTGAGGGAGCTGGGGCTGTTCAGCCTGGAGAAGAGAAGGCTGAGAGGGGACCTTAGAGCAGCTGCCAGTGCCTGAAGGGGCTACAGGAAGGATGGAGAGGGGCTTTTCACAGGGGTGTGCAGTGATAGGACAAGGGGGAATGGCTGTAAACTAAAAGAGGGCAGATTTAGATTGGATATTAGGAAGAAATTCTTCCCCATGAGGGTGGTGAGGCCCTGGCCCAGGCTGCCCAGAGAAGCTGTGGCTGCCCCCTCCCTGGCAGGGCTCAAGGCCAGGTTGGACGGGGCTCTGAGCACCCTGGGCTGGTGGAAGGGGTCCCTGCTCATGGCAGGGGCGTTGGAACCAGACGATCTCTAAGATCTCTTCCAACCCAAACCATTCTCTGATTCTAAGATTTATCTCCCATTCTGGATTCTCCTCCCTTCACTTAGATGACAGTCGATCTTATTTCAGGGAGCAGAGATTACAAAGAGCGCTGTTCCAGACACTTAGCAGGTCTGTAATTAACAGAGCATGAGGGGTCTGAATCAGAAATTGCCACACAGAAGAAAAAACAGTTCAGATCTTCAGTGGTGGCCAGGCTTGCAAAGAGTATGATTTAACAGGCACCTTCATATTGGCCAGATCCTTCAGCCATGCTGCATAAACTGATCTGCTAGCACAAATTTTAACTCTTCTGTCTGAATTTATGCCTTGATTTGCTGGGCACTAAGAATAAAAACCACAGCCAGCAAGGGCAAAGAACAAGGATTTGTGTCACGTCCTCGGTGGGCAGGTGTCCTGCCTGCCAAGGACTTGCACTCTTGCCTCCCCTCTAGTCTCTTGGAGCTCACCTGGAAACATTTTCTTCACACTCCTTAAGCCTCTTTTAGGCTGCCCAGTATAAATAGCTGCACATGAGCACAGTTGCATTTCGTGTCCGGAGCCCCAGCAGCCCGCAGCCGTGCAGACCCCGCGACCTGTTCTCGCAGGCCGGCCACCAGCGCGGCCTCGCGCCAGCGTCTGCGCGGCCACGTCTGGGCTGCGCGCAGCAGATGCGGGCGGCGGGAGGGGCTCCTGGCAAGGAGATGCAGGCTCTAAAGGGACGAGGCAGAGCTGGGCGCCGCGTGGTTAGTTAGTTAGTGGTTAGTTAGTTAGTGGTGGTGTCACAGCTGTGAATATTCAGTTGTAAACCACTCTGGGACCGACCACTGAGTTACCGGTACCAATCTGGTGGCCCCTCTGGGGACCTGCCCTGCAGCGCTCGGTTTCGTGCCTCTCTGCCTCACCGCCCTTCTGTTTCTCTCTGTCCACGGCTTTCTGCAGAATTTCCAGAGGGTGCTGAAGGTCGCTGATCTCTCAGCCCTCTCACGATCGTACCACAGTGTCTGGGCTGGTTTAGCTTTGGGAGCTGGTACGGACACAGACGCTGACTTGGCTGGCAGCTTCCCACAGGCAGCCGGGGCAGCAAAAATCCATCTCGTCATAAAACTACGTAGAAACTCATCTAGTAAAAACCATGTTTAAAAGCAACCTGACCTGAGGCTAGTCAAATGTGTCTGCTTGCGCGTGATGTGGACATTCAGGTAAGTATAGCTATATTTAGACCGACTCAGATATTAATTAGAAGAAATTCATATACTTTGACAGCACATCATTCTATGAAGCGAAGCTGAAAGAAAGAGGATTGCTGCGACCCAGGAGACTTGCACGAGACAGTCTGGAACCACACACAACAGCATCCACAGATGCCAGGGAACATATTCCTCTCCCACACCTTCTCCTCATTTCCTTGCACTGTTGCTTCTTTCCGTAGTCTCGCATGCCTCTTCCTAGCCCCTGACGGCTCATCAGCGTGCTAGCTGATCCCTTTAAGATGGAGAAATGCACACTACGCAGGCTGTACTACCAGACTACACTGAATTGCCAGCTGCTTTTTTGGAATTGAGTCGTTCCTAGGCTTGACGCCAAACAATCCCTGCCCACGGCGAATCCAGCTGCTCCAAGCTGCTCAACGGCCCATCCTAATCCATTGCTGCCATTTTTTCCTTGCTGCCTCTTCCACATTCTTATACACCTCCCTCTCTTTTCTCTTTGTTTTCTTTTAAATCTGCCTCATGCTTACACCCTGCCCCCTCACGTTCTCATTTCTTCTCCTGCCACTTCCCCTTCTCCCCCCCCAGAGACACACCAGTTTTTCTACAAATAGGTATTTGGGATTGGACCGGTGGCTGCTTTCGCTGGCTTTTTTCCGTAACATCCCCTCTGAAACAGGACACTGGCGAAAACTGACCTTCAGAGGAATGGGAAAAGCAGCAATGAGAATTTGGCCTCCTACAAAGGACACAGAGATGGCAGAAGACATATTGCTTGGAAAATAAGACATATGGGTCGGAACTAGACGATCTAGAAGGTCCCTTCCAACCCAACCCGTTCTATAATTCTCTATTCATTGCCCCTTTGCTAGCAGATGTTCTTCAAGGTTTCTCAAAAGAGCTCCATAGATACGATGAAGCAGCAAAGGTGACCGTCTCACTTCACGCCACTGGGAAAAGCCATCCAGGTGAGAATGAAGAGTCTAACCCAAGCCAGGAAGAATCAGGAAAGCTCATGATGACTGACTCCAAGGGTAATAAGAAACAAAAGGGGAGGAGAAAAAGGCAGGTATTCTTACCGTACTTTCCACTGCCCAGCCAGCTTCTGCAGCTAGATCACAAAGGCAGAACAAGAACGTCATCTTTAGCTCTCAGCCCTTCTCTGGGCTGTAACTCCAGTTCTGCTGTGGACTGCTGATAACTCAGGAGGGTTGTGAACGTCACCAAGAGCCTCACTGCACATTTTACTGAATCGATGAAAGATACTTTAGGCTCTGCACAGCAGCTCTTAGAAGCGTGCTCAGCTATTCCACACCTCATTGTTCCAATTAGAGGCTGAACAAGCTTTTAGCAATTTTTTTTTTTACAGAAGGTAAACATTCAATCAGAAGAGATATATATATATATTCCTATGTTATTCAAAGAAAAAAAAAAATACCCAGACTTTCATCCGTATAGCACAAAGGAAAAAAAGTGAAAGTCCAAGATGCAAACTTTTTCTCTTCCCCTACCATTCTAGTATCGTACCTAAAAGGAGTAACTCAAGAAAACCGAACCCTAAAACACACTATCAGTGATGCAAAGTCAGGCATGTAGTTTCACCGGCAGCCTGCGGGAAGGTGCAGTTCAGAGACGTCTGGAAGGTGCCACCACCTGACAGATTCCCAGTAGCATAACAGAAGGTGCCAGCCACAGTGAACTGCCCCGTACAACAGCCAGCAGGTCTTACAGAGTGAGACAGCTTTGTCTCAGCTACTGAAAACCCCATTACATGGTGCCTGAAAACTGGATTTATCCTTGTTCCAGCTGGTCCTAAAGTAACGTCAGCAAAGACCACAACTGATAGCTAATGGTTGCTCTGCAGCTTGCACAAACCCAACAGCAGGACAAGAACAGCGGGAGAAAAGCAGAGCTCACGTTCGCAGCGCGACCCAAAGGCGTCAGATCTGAAGGCCAAAGACTACCTTGCAGGGAGAACAGATGAGAGACAAGGAGCTGGGTCTGACCCTTCACAGCGGTGGCACAGTGTTTGCTTTTCTTTTGACCCAGCTCTCTGAGCGCGGTCCGATGTGGCACTTCATCTCCAGCTCGGCTGGGTACTGCTTCGCTCTCCACCACGACAGCATCTTCAGACACGCCGACAGAATTGCGCGCTACTCTGAGTCTGCCCCGTTACCCTATCTGTTGTTCAGATGAAAGCACCTAGAGTCGGGAAAGAGTACCCACCAACGTCTTGCCAACAGATGTGAAGCACAGCAACCCTGCGACACGTCAGGCTGTGGTGGTGAGTAACTACCAGTGCTGAACTCACTCGCAGGACCTGCAGAAACCATGCAGGTGACTCGCTGCCAGTGGGTTCCCGGGTATTGGCTGCTCTGGTCATGCTTCAGCTGTCTGCTGCTCGACTCGAGTATTTGCACTACCCAAAAAAACCTTGCCACCCTGAGCATGACAAGCATGCGTTCACTGGCGATAGCCAATAGCTAGGAATTCTGTCCCCATGCACAAAGGCAAAACCACAAGGAACTTGCTTTTACAAACTGAATCTTATTTTTGAGAGTTGTTACCAAATGACCACAAGGCTACCAGCTGAAAAGAATTAATGCTTTCCTCCTCCTAAGAAGGCAAAGTTCAGGCTGTTCTTTAGGTCCAGGTAAGATCACACGTTACAAACCTCCTCCCCAAAGCTGTCAACAGCGTAGGCTCAGCAGCCTTCTCCCTGACAGAGATGGCGGTCTTCTGAACAGAGAGATACTAATGCTTGGTCGCTAAGACTTTGACAGTTGGCTGAATAAAGGCTCGTTGTTCATCTGGCAATAGCAGGAAGCTAATGTTCTACTGCTGGATCAAATACTTCACTCTTTACCCCTCAATAAAGCCTTCAGCTGCATTAATTTCAATGCCAGGGTACAAGCCATACAGGAAAATAAGCTAAACAACATTAGAGAGTGGTAGAAGCCGCCTGAATGCTTACTCAACATCATTTGGACTAAGGATACCAACTGTCCTCATCAGGAACAGTCTCATCACCACAAATTAAGGGAAAAATGGTTATGATTATGACATTGCCAAACTGAGTGCTTTCCTTAGCCTTGAGTTCGCATGTGCCTGAAGAGTGGGAGATGGTTTTAACCTAAAATTTCTGTGTAAAAAATACGGAGCAACGTTTCAAGGAGAAGATAAAGCAGCAACTACCTTTTTAATGTCAAGCAATATGAAGCAGTGTATACCAAAACCAACTGTTACTTTTCCTTCTCTCCTTAAACTTCAATACGGAGATTTGTAATTCCTCAAATACATCGCTGTTTGAAAAGCAAAAATAATCAATCAGTTTCAAAAAAGATAAAAAATACTGTCACTGACAATAATGGATTATGCAAGTGCTAGCAAGAATTTATTTTTAAAAATTCTGCTCTTCAAATACGTACGATCTCTTTAAAGCTGTGTACGAAATCATCAGTGTTAACGTTTCTCCCACCTGTTAAGTGTGTTACGGTACTTCAGCATAGGAGAATCACAACTCAAATGTCCACTTGCTGACATTTTAAAAAGTAAAATCATTATGTTNGTATTTTAACAATACAAAGTTGTTCAAAATTCTTGCAACGTGAAGAGAATTGGGCAGGTACATCTTCAGCCTTCGCAGAGCGTCCTTCTAACCCAACATGTTATTTAGTAAAAAGCCACAGTATTGGTGGGTTCTGCCCATAAAGTCATTTTCAGCTTAGCCAACTTGGACTCTTACTTGCTAAGCTGGTGGAAACCTGGGTGTGCATCCTTATAACTCACTTCAGCCTTGCTTAAATTCACTTCATCCATTTGTATTAGCACGTGCTTCGCTTATGTACGTAGCCTTAATCAGCAAGTAGTACATGACATGTATAATCCTAGTTAAGTAACAGAATATATTAGGTTTTAAGTAAATTTTAAACTTCCTCTCAGGTTTTCTCCGGCATAATCAAAAAAATCTGCTTTCATTGCACTGCTCCCACTTGGTACATTACCTTTACTTCAGAAACAGGCTGCTTCAATAGCTAGAACCAGATCCAGCTTGTGTTTGCTTGTTGGTGCATTTTTTTTTTTTGTAAAACAGAGTTACTGGATCTAAGACATTTTACAACCATTTCACTCCATGATTATCAAATCTGACGACTTCGTTAAGCGCAGCGTGTCCCGAAGTCACAGGGTTGGACAGGGCTGAAGCAGATTCAACGTACGAGATCAGGTCTCAGATTACCTTGGCGATGCCGTGCTCAGTATACAAGGGAAAAAAAAGTTCATTCTGCAGCTGTGATAGCGGCTTCTCATGGAAATTTGCCTTTGCGCCGCGCAACAGCAACCCACCTCCTTTACTGGGCAAGGACAGCAGCTCTCTTGGAAGGAAAGAAAGGAATAGGATGAAGCCATCAGTTGAGTAGTTTGTACATGAGTGTGTTTCCCAGCAACCTCTAATGAATGTTTGCTTGAAGCTTTTATATGTAAACATTCAATACAATACTCAAAATAATAATATACTCAACATAATTGTATGAATTAGCTGCTTTGCTTTGTTTTGAGCTCACAGAGGTGACCTTTATAGTTTTTCTTTGTTTTTGCTACATCCTTGGGTGGAAAAATACCTTTTCATGGTCCTGTAGCTCAATCTGCCTCACCAGCCTTTAAAAAACACAAGAATACCAATATATTTTTGAAAGTGTAACTTTGGTAAATATTTGTATAGCTGAATTTATCATCCTACCTGGTGGGATCTCCAAAAAAGCCACTATGTCTTAATTTTCTAAGCCTTCATCCCACAAAACTAGGTAAATGAGGACTTTCAGGTCTGCTGCTCTTTACCTTTAGGCACCCAAGTACATCTGAGAACTTGCCCGGTTCCTCCTCTGGGTTGTAGCTTGTTTTCAAGCTCTACTTGCAAGACACCAGTGATCACTACTGAATCCGTGGCACGCGGGAGCGGTGTGTGAGCTGGCAGCTTCCTCTCCTGGGGACTAAATGCAGCCACATCTGCAGCTCGGAACGTGGCTGGTGACCCACCCTCCCAACTCCACGGGCGACACGCCCTCCAGGCACTGGATTTTTTTTTCTCCATAGAAGAGAGTCAAAGAAATGGATGTTTTAGTTAATAGCCACTCCCTAGACAAGCTTTTAAGCTAAATATTCTCCTTCTCTCGTTCTCTTATTTTCTTACTACAGCATTTTTGAATCACACTGGTTTACTGTTTCAGCAGGTCTGTTCTTGTTCACTTGCCATTTGCATGCATATAGATTCATAAAATGTTTCTCCCTTAGATCACCCTGCAGATAAAGCTCCCATTATAGCAAATGCAAAACTATACAGTCCGGGCAAGTGTCCTAGCAAACATGCTCTGCTCGTTTACTGCACACACTTCAACAAGTATTTTCAGTGTCTAAGGAAAAACTGTCCTATTGCTCTCCAGTTATAATGTGAATTATGTTGCTTAGCTGGGGCGTCGCAACTGACTGCCACCAGGTATATAAATCATAAGCAGAATAGTTCTAGGAATCCAACCTGGGGACAAAAGAGTTGTTAACTATAGTATAAAACCATATTTAACATTTCTAGGGGCCAATCTCAATTCATCGATCCAGGAATATCCTTGTACTGACGGGGCAAACCTCAGCCTCTGCCTCAGACTTTAAGCAGACTCCTTCGGCGTGTTTTGGTGAGTTTGTTAATTCTACTGGATACACATAATCTTAACGCATTCTGGAGAGTATACGAGAAATTCAGATCTAATTTCAGCAAGACTTGTCGCCACTGCCACCCAAACCACTAGTCCTACCCTCCCCTTTCCTCTGCCAGTACAAGGGTTTGCAGGGCTGCTCGGTGAAACAGATGCAACCGGTGTGATCAGGGCCACAACTAACCCGGGCAAATCTCACGGAACAGCACAGAGGATGGCGCTCCCCAGATACGAGCACAAATAATTAATTTGCTAGTTCTGCAGCAAACTTCATTTTAAGTTCTCAGTTTCTCTCAGATAAATCATAGAATCATAGAATAAATAATCACAGAATATAACAGATGATACTTCTTTAGCCCCACACTGAAAATAGCTTAGGAACCCTAATTAAAACGTCGCCTTCTTAAAACACAAAAACAACGAGCAGAAAACGCGATTCCTTTTCTCTTTTATTGATACTGCCAATGTGAGTACCTTTACGCAGGCAGATTGCTTTCCTACATTAAACACTTTTTTTTATTAATTTGGAAGTAACTTTTTGCCCTCTATGCCTTCTAAGGTTATCCAATTAACACACAGTTATACTTTTAAGAAGTTTCCACATTTTCTCTTTAACATTTTTTTCATTTTCCCCAGATCTGTGTAAAGGTTACTTGGCAAGAATACATGCATATGACGTTAAATGGAGACCAATCCACCACTAAAAGGTAATGCACATAAAACATCATACAGTACTTCGACATAATTTCAAATAAATACCCACATACAAATGTAGTAATTTTAAATGCAACAATATCTCTTATGAATCAATCAATACTGTAACAGAAGATGGAAATACAAGTCCCCACATCTAGGCATAATAATGCTTGTTTCCAGCAAACAGAAATCCTTTCCCCGCTGTCAATATTATTTCAATTTCTACTTTTTTCTGAGGAGGCGGAAGGCTCCCCCCCAGCAGGTTCCAATTTAATCCTTCACGTGCGCCCCAACAAACGGCAGCGACAGGCGGCAGCTTGCTGGCGCGCTTCTGCGTTTCTGTTTCCTGAAATCACCGTGACGAGATACAACATGCAAGGGCAGGTATCAGCGTTCTGTTGTCCACGTTTGCACACAACGCTCTGGTTAACTGCATCCACCACCGCACAAAGCGAACACAACAGCGATATTCCCGACACGTTCCCTGTGTGCTGTTACCACAAATGCGTTAATACATCTTGCTCATCTGTTCGACGCGAGTCCATTTGGTTCCCAAAGCGTATTCGGGTTTGTCCACGTTTGCTTTTTATTCCCCCCCCAATACCCCTGAATTTGCAAGGATTTGCATGGTGAAATATCATTGACTAACAGAATTTTTTACAAGTCCTTGACTATAGAATCTCTGCGTAAGACTACCCATTAAAAATGTGCGAAAGGGGAGTTCACTTTGCACTTATTGCTCCATGTCTAACAAATGCCGAAACAGCCATTCCGTTTCTTCTAAGTTACGGGACTTAGACGAAGCTATCCTAAGAGTCTCCCTTAAAATGATTAAAGGCACTACTGGCAATAATTAATGACAGAAAGGCGCTGATATATAACACCCTATCATTGACAACTTTAGAATTTTTCTTTCTAAATGTACCACAATTTGGCACAATAAAATGAAAAAGTAACAAAACAATTCCAATTTGGAATTTAACTGGTATAGTTGTATAAAATTCTGTTAATCAATAATACTGCAACTTCCTAAAACCCAGGAATTCTGGAATTTATAGGTAATACTACTTACTTAATATTTTTCAAGTGCCTATTACCGTTTTAACCAGAGCAAAGTCAAGTTTTCTTCTTGTTACATTGAACTATTCCTAAGAATAATAATACAATATGAAAAAACCCCAGAATTTGAATACCCTGGATTTCTTAATGAACATGGCAGTTAAAAAAAAAATCAGTAATTTAAACATATAAAGCTTAACGTTTTATAATAATAAAAAAAGCTGCTGAAGCACAGCACACAGTTTAGCAGAGCTCCTGGTTTTTGTTGAAACTCTTTTCTAGTAACAATCTCGACCCCCCCCCAATCTCTGCCACATGCTGATGTAGAATTCAAAAAAATCACAAGCCCAAATTGGAGAGAGACTATCGGCACAAACCACTGCATTTATATAAACTCTTCTACATAAGGAATTAAAGAAGCTAAAGAAAAATACCAAAATATCCAAAGTGCACAGGTTTAACAATCAGATAAAAAAATGAGCGTCTGCAATGAAATAAGAAATTCCCCCATCCGAACATCTCTAGTAGGTCATAAACTAATATGGTGATGGTTACATCTGAAGGAGGTTTCTTCAGCACTTGTAAGTTTTCTTACTGCAGCAGCAGCACTTATAGGTAAAGCTGGTTTGTTTTACAGCTTCAGACACGAAAGGGAGGTTTCAGGTAGTATATAGGAAAAGGTGTTTTCAAAAGTTAGGATCAGGTCAGTGGTTTCCATTCTCTGCGCAATGGGCTACCACTTGTAACCATAACGAAAGAAGCTAAGAAATGCTGTTGCACTGTTGGAAACGCCTTCTCCAGGGACTACTCTACAGCTGAAAAATGGAAAAATAAAATAGCATTAGAAAAAAAAAAAAAAAAAAAAAAAAAA